>Ga0208330_1000300_pt1 | contig 25512 bp, 14 predicted proteins | sample DeeseametaMP1896_FD_184180 | JGI IMG/M metagenome (GOLD analysis project Ga0208330, IMG submission 184180) | Marine microbial communities from the Deep Pacific Ocean - MP1896 (SPAdes) | ecosystem: Environmental > Aquatic > Marine > Oceanic | place: East of Hawaii, North Pacific Ocean | collected... | reverse complement strand
GACAAGGATGAGCACCGCAAGCACCGCCAGAACCGGCAGCAGCAGGAGGCTCATGAAAATGTCGAAACTGCGCTTTGCGATCCGAAACGCTCTCGCCCGTCCAAGGCTGGCGTTCCGGTACGACGATCCGGCGGAAATTACCGTCTCATCAAGAGTCCTGACGTCAAACATACTGCCCCCAAAAAAGGATAAATTCACAGTAAATGCTGCACCCGCACAGTCACCGTTATTGAGCACGGGTTTATGCTAGCGTCGGTCGCGAAGTCAATTAACAAAACCTTAAAGGTCCCGGACCGAGTCCAAACCGGCACGATTTCGCACAATTTTGACGCGAAACAATGAATTCACATAAGATTCAACAACTTGACATGTATTTCTGTGCTGCCTTGGCAGTCAGATGATTCAAGACCCGATCAGCCGCCATTCAATTTTCAGCGGAGTTTCACCGCTATCCATGCGTTTTCACTTGCAGAAAAAACAACGTGATCCGCGACGTCCACAGCCATGCAAAGCATCCGCCAAGATCACCGGCACCCCGTAGATCAGGGGGGACGAAAACATCCTTACGCCTGCCCGGATTCTAGGCGTGGATATAGGTCACGCCATCCGCCTCGACCAATGCGGCTGACAGGACGCCGGTGGCATAGGCCCCGGTGTCGGTCGGGATTCGCCCCTGCTCGACTTTTGGCGATTCGGTGATCGTGTGACCATGCACCACCCAAAGCCCGTCGGTCCGGGGTCTGCGACGGAAATCGGGGTGCCCCCACAGGAAGTTCCCGCGCGGCTGTCCGGCAATCGGCTGCGCCGGATCCGCGCCCGCATGAACGACGACCACATTGCCTGTCTGCCATGTCAGCGGCAGCCCGCGCAGCCAGTTGATCGTGGCATCGCCCAGCGCCTCGGCCAGGCGGTCCCGCATCTCGACCCACTCGGCCTCGGGACGGTCGCCAAGGACCGGCGGCACGCGATAGCTGGCGAGGGTCTGCAACCCGCCATAGCGCAGCCAGCGCGGGCCATTGGCGACCGGATCATCCAGCGCGTCCAGCAGCATCTGTTCGTGGTTGCCCATGATGCAGTGCATCAGGTCGCCCGCCGCCTCGCTCAGCACCGTCATGCGGCGCAGGACGCGGGCGGTTTCCTCACCCCGGTCGACGTAGTCGCCGACCATGACCAGCAGCGCATCGGGGTGGGCCATCTTGTCCAGCCGATGCAGCAGGCGATCCAGGAGGCGGTCACACCCGTGCACGTCGCCGATGGCGAAAAACGGGGTTTCGGGACGAAGCGGTTCTTGCGGGGTGGGCATCCCTTGGGATGTCTGTTTGCGGTTGCGCAGAATCATGCCCCAAGGTGTAAGTGTTTCCAACCGAACGGCAAAGCGGGAAGCGAACCAGGGCAAACACCTTTCTCGGGTATTCGGCATGGCTTTGCCGGTGTCGTTGCTTGAAATTCCCCTTGGGCGGGTTCCCTGGCCGGACGGTTCGCCGCATGATCGTGACAGCGCCGCGTTCCAAAGCTGGCGTTAACCGGCCGGACCAAGAACATTTGCCTTGCGCGGACCGGGTGGCGACACTCCGAAGGCCAGACAACAAGAGCGACGAGGCGGCGCCATGATCTTTCTGACCGGCCTACTGGGCATGATGGCAATCGGATCTCTGGCCTTCTTCGGCATCGGCTCCGGTGATGACGGCGATGGTGACGACGATGTCACCAAGACCCCCGAAGAGGACAGCCTCGGGGGCAATCCATCCGATATGCTGGATGACCTTCCCCTGCCCGACATGCCCCTGCCCGACATGCTCCCGGCCGGCGCGGGCCCTCAGACAGTCGAAGCACCCGCACCTGCCAGCCCCGATTCCGAGGACCCCGCTCTGGACGGCACCCGGGAAGTGACCGAGTTCGACGAAACCGAAGATTTCGACCTGCTCCCAGGCACCGAGGACAACGATCTTTTGCACGGCGATGACGGCAGCGACAGGCTGGATGGCGGCGCGGGCGCCGACACTCTCGACGGCAATGCCGGGCCGGATGATCTGTACGGTGGCGCCGGGGATGACCTGCTGTCCGGCGGCAATGGCGAGGACACGCTGAATGGCGGCGATGACGCCGATGTCCTGCGCGGTGGCGCGCATGATGATGCGCTGCATGGCCGCGACGGCGCCGACACGCTGATGGGGGACAAGGGAGAGGACACGCTGTTCGGCGGTGGAGGCAACGATGTGTTGTCCGGCATCCACCTGGACGAGACGGGCGAGGATGACGACGAGGGAGATTTCCTCAACGGGGGCACAGGGGACGACACGGTTATCGCGGGCGATAGCGACGTGGTCTCGCTGGGGGCCGGGGCGGATGTGCTGGTCCTCGGCGAATGGATGACCGAGAGCGGCGCCGACATCCTCGACTACGATGACGAAGAGGATCAGTTGATGGTCGTCTACAACGACGACCTGCACGGCGACGAACCGGACCTCGCCATGCGCCCCAATGCCGAAAACCCGTCTGTGACGGAAATCCTGATGGGGGATGAGGTTCTGGCCACCCTGCGCACGGAGGACGCCCCGGACCTGGGCCAGATCGTCCTGATCGCGGAAAGCGCGCTGACCGACCTCGGACTGGACATGGGCCCCGACATCGCCCAGATGCGACAGGCGGGCTGACGGCCCGACGCTGACGGCCCGACCCTGTGCGCCATTCCGGCCCGCGCCACCTGCGCGGGCCTTTTCGTATAACGTTGCAGTTTGCCGCACGGCTTACCGCATAAAAACAATTTAAAATAGCATCTTAAGTGCAATTTTTTGCCACACCTCCGCCCCGGGCGCGGCGCGCGCCAGTTCGAACCTGCCCCTCAAAGAGGGGTGAGTCATGGCGGCATTCAACATGTCCCTGGCATCGGCGACGGCCACGGGGACCTTTGTTCAGGACTATCATTTCGGCACCAACGCGCTGCACGAGATCAACATCGCCACCGATGGGGACATGCTGCCCCATGACGGGTTCATCGCGGCGGTGGATGCGCTGGACCTGACGCATCTGCGCTATCCCGGCGGCCATGCCGAGAACACGATCGACATCACGCGCCTGGACAACGGCCAGCTGCGGGCCGAGGTGCGCGCCTTCATGGACTGGGTGGTTGCCAACAGCACGCCCGGCCACATGATCCAGGTCACTTTCGTGCTTCCGACCAAGGTGGACATCCCAGCGGCCCAGATTGAGGCCTTCGTTTACCTGCTGCTGCAGGAGTACGGCGACCATGTCTCGGGACTGGAGATTGGCAACGAGTATTCCATCGGCAAGCGTGTCGACGGCTTTGACCGCAGCACACACCCAGAGGACATTCCCGACAGTGATTTCGTCTCATCCATGAACGAGACCGAATACGGGATCGCCGCGAACCGGGTCATCAACGCCGCGCAGGATGCCATCGACCGGCTGGCACGCGACCACCCGGACCTGGGCCACGACCCGGCCATCCTGCTTCAGCTGGGTGACATCAGCGGCGCTGGCAGCGCCTACAAGGGCAACGGCAACTGGGACGAGGCGAACGAGGCGATCCTGTCCTGGCTGGACCAGCGCGCGCTGGACGCGATCGACGGTGCCGTCGCGCATTACTACTACAACATCCAGCACACGGACTCGGTGGTCTTCGAGGACACCAACCAGAAGGGGCGCAGCATCGACCTGCGCATCGACAATTTCAACATGCACCTCGGGCGCGAGGTGCCCGTCTACATCACCGAATGGAACGTCCTGAATTCCAACACGAACCAGCAGGGCATGGCCGCCGCCTCGACCCTGGTCGAGATGTTCGAGTTCATCGTGCAGGCGGACACCGCCGACGCCTTCATCTGGCCGCTGCAACACCGCACCTCGAACACCATCGCCGGCAACCGCGGCGCCGAGGACATGGACCTGTCGGCGGGCGGCGGCGCCTTGCGGATGATGGCCGACAGCCTGCGCCCGGAAACCAGCGCGGAAACGGGACATGTCGAACGCTTTGAGAGCATCGAGACCGCGTGGAACGGCAGCAGCGGCGAGGTCGAGATCAACTATTACGCCAGCCCCTATCACGACGTGATCTATGTTTCTCTGCGCGACCTCGATCCGGGGGCGATCACGCTGGACCTTGCGCCGTTCCTGGACGACGCCACGGGCGTGACGGTGACGCGGCTGACGATGGATCCCGCCTCTTCGGACGGGTTGAGCGACCTGGCCGACGAGGACGGCCTGAACCGGATCGGACGGCGCTACATCGACGCCGAGGAACTGGCGGCCCTGTCGCAACTGGCCTTCTTCGACGAGACCAACAAGAACCATGTTCAGGACCTGGGCGGCGGCCAGTACCGCACCTACCTGCCGACCGCGACGGGCATCGTGGCGCTGGTCACCAATCCCCGGGACATCTCGGACTACTACTTTGCCACCGAGGTCGATGTGGCGCCGATGCTGGTGGACGTGCCGGGCGACCACCTGAACAGCGGCAGTGTCGGGCTGGCCATGCTGCCCTACGACGTGGCCCAGATTGTTATCGAAAAGAAATGGGTCCAGGAGGGCACCGCCGCGAACGAACGCTTGACCGGCGGGATCGGCCAGGACGTCATTCTGGGACGCGAGGGCAATGACACCATCGCGACCGGCGAGGGCGACGACACGGTCAAGGGTGGATACGGGGACGATCACCTCGACGCCGGTTCGGGGGCCGATTACATCGTCGCGGGCAGCGGCAATGATACCGTTCTCGGCGGCGCCGGGGATGATCTGATCGTCGCCGGGACCGGCACCAAGACCATCCAGGGCGGCGCGGGCCAGGACACGGTGCGCCTGGACGGCGCAAGCGGCAGCTTTACGGCCACCTTCACCAACGGGGTTCTGCGGCTTGTCAGCGCCGAAGCCGATGTCCGCCTTCAGGGGGTCGAAGTTCTGGACTTCGACAACCGGACCGTTTCCGTCACCGACTACCTCAACGAGATCGGCAGCGCCCCCGGCGGGATATACGGCACCTCGAACGATGACCTGCTGACCGGCACATCCGGCAACGAGATCATAAGCGGCGGCGCAGGCCGCGACATCCTGCTGGGCCACGGCGGACAGGACACACTGATCGGCGACGAGGGAGACGACCTTCTGATCGCCGAGGGGCGCGGGCTGTACGGAACCGAGTTCTCGGAACAGGTCTATCGCATCTACAACGCGGTCTTTGGCCGGGAACCGGATGTGAACGGGCACCAGTACTGGGTGCAACAGCTGGCCTCTTCGGCGATGACCCACGCCGAAGTGTCGGGGCATTTCATGTCCTCGCCCGAGTTCCAGCAGACCTATGGCACCACCACCGACGCGGAATTCGTCACCCTGCTGTACCAGAACGTCCTGTCCCGCGCGCCGGACCCCGCCGGCATGGCCTCATGGCTGGCTTCTCTCGACGGTGGCATGTCGCGCCAGATGGTTGTCCGGCATTTCGCCGAAAGCCCCGAGAACAAGGCCAGCACACAGGTGGCCCAGGCCGAATTCGACGGGCGTTGGGACGCGGCCAGCTGGTCGGATGACCTGTTCCGGCTCTACCAGGCCATGCTGGGCACAGAGCCCGACCCCGCCCAATTCCAGGACTGGATGCAGGCCCTGACAGAGGGCGCAACGATAGAGGATGTGGTGGCCGGTCTCATGGCCTTGCCCGCCTATCAATCCGGCCTCGGGGCGACGAGCGACGACCAGTTCGTCACCCGGCTTTATCGCAACCTCCTCGACCGCAGCCCCAACGGCGCCGAATTGGCCAGCTGGACGGCGGCGCTGGACGGCGGGCTGGACAGGTCGGCGGTGATCCTCAACCTCGTCGACAGTCCCGCGGCCATCGCGGCCAATGACGCGGCGGTGACGGCCTACATGCTGGGCCTCGGCCCCGATGACGTGCTGGAAGCCGGGACCGGCGACGATGTCCTGTCCGGGGGGCTTTACAGCGATACCTTCGTTTTTGACCGTGGCGACGACGGCACCCACCTTGTCGCCGATCTGGAACGCTGGGACCGGGTGGACCTGTCCGACTTCGGCTATGCCGATGCCGATGCCGCGCTCGCCCGAATGTCCCAACAGGGCGATGACGTCATCTTTCAGGACCAGGGCGTCATCGTTGTCTTCGACGACCAGCAGCTGGACCAGATCACCACCGACATGATCCTTTATGCGTGATCGCGCGGCGGTCCCGACCGGGACCGGGCGCTTGACTCTCCTGCCGATCCTCGCCAATCCCGATTAAAACGCTCGGCCGGGTGAACGACCCGCGCCCAGAGGAGGCAGCCATGCAGCAAAGGCACCGCACAGTGACCGAGCGGCTACTATACGCCGTCGCCATCCTGATTGCGGCATTCTGCGCCCTGCCCCATATTGGCGTCCTGCTGGCCGCGGTCTCTGCCGAAAGCGATACGCTGGCCCATCTCGCGCAAACCGTGCTGGGCCGCTACACCGCGACCACGCTGATCCTGCTGACGCTGGTCTCTGTCGGGACGCTCTTTATCGGCACCGGGGCGGCCTGGCTTGTGGTCATGACCGACTTTACCGGGCGCCGCATCCTGGAGGTGGCGCTGGTGCTGCCGCTGGCCTTTCCGGCCTATGTCATCGCCTATGCCTATACGCATCTGCTGGACCATCCCGGCATTGTGCAAAGCACCCTGCGCGAGGTCACCGGATGGGGTCCGCGCGATTACTGGTTCCCGGAAATCCGGTCGACCGGGGGCGCGGCGGCCATGCTGATGCTGGTGCTGTATCCCTACGTCTACCTGCTGGCCCGCGCCGCCTTCATCGGCCAGAGCGCGACGACGATCTTTGCCGCCCGTTCGCTGGGCCGGACACCGCTGGGGGCCTTTTTCTCTGTCACTCTGCCGATGGCGCGCCCTGCCATTGCCGCCGGTGTCCTGCTGGCCGCGATGGAGACCATCGCCGATTACGGCACCGTCTCTTATTTTGGCGTCCAGACCTTTGCCACCGGCATCTACACCAGCTGGTTCTCGCTCGCCGACCGGGCGGGCGCGGCGCAGCTGGCGCTGGGGCTGCTGGCCTTTGCCCTGTTGCTGGCGGTGCTGGAACGCAAGAGCCGGGGGCAGGCGCGCTACCACTCGGGCCGACGCCGAGAGCCTGTGCCGCGCACCCCCCTGAAAGGCGGGTTGAACGCCGCCGCGCTGGCGGCCTGCAGCCTGCCGGTGCTGCTGGGGGCGCTGATCCCGGCGCTTGCCCTGCTGACGATGGCCATCGGAGCGGAGCAGGACATCCTCAGCCGCCGTTACATCCGCTTTATCGAGAATTCGCTGACACTGGCCACCGTGGCCGCGATCGTCACCGTGGGCGCCGCCGTCATCCTTGGCAGCATCAGCCGCATCCTGCCCGGCCGGCTGACCGGCACGGCGCTTTATGTCGGGCGTCTGGGCTATGCCGTGCCCGGCGGGGTGATCGCCGTCGGTCTTCTGGTGCCCTTCGCCGCCTTCGACAACGCGCTGGACAGCTGGATGCGGGAGACCTTCGACATCTCCACCGGGTTGCTCTTCACCGGCTCGATCTGGGTTCTGGTGGGCGCCTACATGATCCGCTTTCTGGCGGCCGCCATCGGCGCCTACGAAGGCGGGATTTCCACCGTCAGCCCCAACATGGACGCAGCCGCCCGCGTGCTGGGCCAGAACGCCGTCGGCACCGTGCGCCGCATCCACATGCCCCTGCTCAGGCCCAGCCTGCTGACCGCCGGGCTGATCGTCTTTGTCGACGTGATGAAGGAACTCCCCGCGACCCTGATCATGCGACCGTTCAACTATGACACGCTGGCGGTACAGGCGCACCGGCTGGCCGCGGACGAACGGCTGGAAGGCGCCGCCGTGCCCAGCCTGGTGATCGCCGTGCTGGGTCTTCTGCCGGTGGTCCTGCTGATCCACCGGATGCGCAAAGAGGACTAGCCCTCGGGCATCCCCGCCTCGCGCATGACATCCAGCCAGCGCTCGGCGATGCCCTCGGGTTTCCAGTTGGGCGCCATCCGCGTGACCTCGACCCGCAGCGTGTGCCCCGGTTCGACCTCAAGGAAACGCGCCATCGCGGCGCGCGCCTCATCGGTCCTGCCCAGGCAGATCAGCAAGGCGGCCAGCGCCTTGTTCGACGGCGGCGGCGGCGAGGACATGCTCAGCATCGCCTCCAGCCCCGCCCCGCAGTCACCGCTTTGCCAATAGGCCCAGCCCATCTGCCAGCGCAGCCAGTCCCCGTGCAGCGGGTCCACCCGTTTCGCCCGTTCCAGCGCCTCGATCCCCTCCTCGGCCCGGCCCTCGTAGAGCAGGGGAATGGACATAGCGATCAGCACCAGCGAATCCGAGGGATTGAGCTCTGCCGCGCGCTTGTAATGCTCGATGGACTCGACATGGCGACCGCGCCGGGACAGCACCCGCGCCAGCGTGTAATGCGACATGTAGTTCCGGGGGTTCTTGCGCATGGCGATTTCCGCCAGCTCCTCGGCTTCGTCCAGAACATCCTCCATCGGGGTCATCCAACCCATGTTGCTGGCCGTGCCCAGCATCAGCGAGGTGCCGATATAGCCCCATTCGGACTCCGGTTCCTCGCGGATCGAGGTCCGCTCCAATGCGATGGCCTGTTCCCAGCGGGCGCGGCTGAGCTGGCTCATCAGCTTGCGCGCCTGCATGCCCCGCAACAGCGAATCCACGCCGCCCTCGCCGGTCCGGTCGGGCAGGTCGATCATCACCGTTTCGCCGACGACCGAGGCCACATGGCGCACGATCTCGTTCTGAACCGCAAACAGGTCGTCGAGATCGCGCTCGTACCGGTCTGACAGGATATGCGCGCCGGTGCCTGTCTCGATCAACTGGATGGTGACGCGCAGCCGCGTGCCGTCGAACTGCTGGCTGCCTTCCAGCACATAGCCCGCGCCCAGCACCCGACCGATCTCTCGCACGTCGGTCGGCATCTCGCGGAACTGGAAACTGGAATTGCGCGCGACCACCCGGAACTGCGGAAAGCGTGCCAGCTCGGTGATGATGCCCTCGGCCAGCGCGTCGCTCAGATAGCCCTGCTGCGGCTCCGGGCTCAGGTCCTCCAGCGGGAGCACCGCCAGAACCGGCGCGCGCGCATGGCTGTTGTTCTCGGGATAGAAGGCCATGACCAGGACACCGGCAAACAACAGGACAACCGCCAGCAGCAGCGGGAGGATGCGCTTGGGGGCCCCGGCCCGGGCCACTCCGGCACGGGGCGGAACGAACCGATAGCCCTTGCGCGGCACGGTCTGGATCACCTTGCGCTCGCGGTCGCCCAGCGCACCCCTGATCTCGGCGATGCATTGCACCAGGCTGTCATCGCCGACGGTCCGCCCGCCCCAGACCGCCTCGGCAAAATCCGCCTTCTCGATGGTGCGGTTGGGCGACGTGGCCAGCAACCGCAACACCTCGCGCGATTGCGGGCGCAGGTCCACCAGCGCGCCGGTGGGCGTCCGCAGCGCCCCGTCCGTGCCGTCTAGGGTGCAGTCCGAAGTTTCGAATTCGTAAATTTTCACCGGTTTTCGTTCGGTAAATCCATCACTTGGCTGGTCTCATCTTACCATACGTCAACCTGGCGCATTTCGCCAAGCGCAGGCGCGCCGCCACATGATTGGAGGAAGAGATGAGATTTTCGTTCTTGGCTGCCGCATTCGCGGCCCTGGCCGGCCCCGCCCTGGCGCATGACCCGATCTCATGGCAGGGCTCCACCATCCACGTCCTGCTCGACAAGGAGATGACAGGTGGCGAAATGGGGATGTTCACCACCCATTTCGTCGGCCCCGGTGGCCCGCCGCGCCATATCCACGACGACGCCGGAGAGGCCTTCTACGTGCTCGAGGGGGAAGCAGAGTTCCTCGCCGACGGCGAGGTGATGCCGGTCAAGGCCGGCGAGGCCGCCTTTGTCCAAAAGGGCGTGGATCACACCTTTCGCCTGACCGGCGAGAATGGCGGCAAGATCCTGGTGATCGTCGCCCCCGGCGGATTCGAGGGTTTCTTCGAGGCAACCAAGCACCTCAAGCTGCCCGACGACATGGACAAGCTGACCCGCATTTCCGAGGAGTTCGGCCAGATCTTCACCGGTCCACCTCTGGAATAGGCGCGCGGACAGAAAAAGGCGGGGTCTCCCCCGCCTTTTCCACTCGGAACACTGGCCGGAGTTACTTCCAGCCCACCTCGTTAAAGATTTTCTGGGCGGTGGGGATCTGCTTGGCCACGGCCGAGAGATCCACGTCATCGGGCTTGAAGAAGCCCAGCTCGGCCACGGAGGGGCTCAGGCCCACGCCCGGCACGGCCGGGTATTCGTCATTGCCCGCCGAGAAGTATTTCTGCGCCTGGTCGCTCGCCAGGTACTCCAGGAACTTGATCGCGTTCTCCTTGTTGGGCGCGTGCGCGGCCACGCCGCCGCCCGACAGGTTCATGTGCGCCCCGGTGCCGTCCTGGTTCGGGAAGACCCAGCCGATCATGTCGCGGCTGTCGCTGAGACCGTCGACCTCGGTCCGGATCGCCCGTGCGAAATAGTAGGTGTTCGACAGAACCACGTCGCATTCGCCCGAGACGATGCCGCGCAGCTGGTCGGTGTCGCCGCCCTGCGGATCGCGTGCGAAATTCGCCACGACACCTGCGGCCCACTCACGCGCAGCCTCTTCGCCCATGTGTTCGACCAGTGCGGCCAACAGTGTCTGCATATAGGCGTTGGTGCCCGAACGGATGCAGACCTGGCCCTTGAATTTCGGGTCGGCGAGATCCTGGTAGGTGGCCGGCGGCTCGGTCACGTCCTGCTTGTCGTAGAAGATGATCCGCGAACGCTGCGAAAAGCCGAACCACTCGTTTTCCGCATCCTGCAGGTAGCCGGGGACGCGGGTCTCCAGCACGGCGCTGTCGATCGGCTGCAGGACACCGGCGTCCTTGGCCCGCTCCAGCCGCGAGGTGTCGACGGTCAGCAGGATGTCGGCGGGCGAGTTGCGCCCCTCTGCCTGCATCCGCGCGATCAGCTCGTCGGCATTGCCCTCGATCCGGTTGATGATGATGCCCGTTGCATCCTCGAAGTCCGAATACAGACGTTCGTCCGTGTCGTAATGGCGCGACGAGTAGATGTTTACCTCGCCCTGAGCCATGCCCGAGGTCGGGGCCAGTCCGGTCAGGGCAACAAGCGCCGCGGCGCCGAGTCCAGTCTTGAGGGTCATGCGTTTCTCCCTTCGATTAATTCCTTACTCTTTTACTCAATTACAGTTTCCAGCTTCGGATGCAAGCGGTCTCGGCGGATTTTGACATGGGCGGGATCAGCCGGGATCCCACCTCACCGCGCGGCAGCGGGTCACATTTAAACATTCGCATTCAAGTGTTTGCCCACCCCGGATACAAAAGGGGCGTGCAGGACAGGGAAACCTCCGACATGGCCGAAATCGTCATCATGGAGGACGATGCGCATTTTGCCGGGCTCGTCGGGCAAAGCTTGACCGAAGCCGGGCACAGCGTGGCCATCGCCCCAACGGGCGAGGCCGCGCTCGAGATCGTCATGACCCGGCGAATCGACCTGGTCATCGTCGACATCCTGATCCGGGTGAACGGGGTCCTGTTATCGGACGGCGGCCTGCTGTTGCTGACCCGGCTGCGCCAGCAGTCGCCCTCGCGGCCCTTCAGGACACCAAGGGACATTCCCGCAATCGCCATGTCCGGCGCCGTCAACACCCGCTGGACCAAGGACCTGCTGAAGACGGCGCACAGCTTTGGCGCGACAGAGACCCTGGGCAAGCCCTTTCCGCCGTCGCATATGCTGGCGCTTGTCGCGCGGCTGACCGGTAACTGCGGGCCGGTCTGACCTTTTCCGGTCAGGCCCGCTGCAAGGTGATCGTCAGGCCCGCCAGTTCGGCGCCTTTCAGGAAATAGGGCGCCACCCGCAGTTCCTGCACACCCCCGTCAACGTCAAAGGTTTCGCTATGCGTCTTTTGCAGCATCAGGACCTCGTTGCAGATATTCACCAGCTGAGGAAACCCCTCTGTCGGCAAGCTCACTTGGCTGATGTGGCCGAAATGCGTTCCGTGTTCCGTCAGGGCGAACAACTGGATCGCGTTGCACGAGGCGCTCTTGATGTTCAGCTTGGTGTCGAGCACCAGCAGGGGCATCGGCAGCGCTGCCTGGATCGCCGCGTGTTCGGCCACCAGGCCGTTGAGTTCCTCGGAGTTGATCAACAGTTCCTCGTTGACCGTGATCAGTTCCTCATTCGTGGATTGCAGCTCTTCGTTCGAGGTTTCCAGCTCTTCGTTGGTGGACTGCAGTTCTTCGTTGGTCGACTGCAATTCCTCGTTGGTGGATTGCAGTTCCTCGTTCGAGGCCTGCAGTTCCTCCATCGTGATCTGCAACGCCTCACGCGCATCCGCCAGTTCACGCTCGATATAGGCCAGGTAGTCCGATGACTCGTGGTGCGCCTGGTCCGGCAACACCGTCTCTTCGACAAGATCGGTCTCGATCGAGACCAATACCAGCACCGGGCGGTCCATCTTGATCGGGTAGCCGCGCAGGCGGACCCGGTTGAACCCGCGGCCCGCCATCTGGCGCCAGACGCCATTGCGGGGCTTGCCGTGTTTCAGGCAGAGCGGGATCAGGCTGGACGCTTCCGCGGCGATCTCGGGTTTCAGCATACGGGTGGTCAACCGTCCACGCACGTCGTCGGTCACGGTGGTAAAGGGGCTGATGTCGCCAAAGATGCGCAGCAGATCCTTCTGATCGTTGGCAAGAAACCCAAGCGGCGCCACAGACGCGGCAATGGTGCCGAATACCTCGCTGTCCTCCAGCGACTCGGACACGACATGCGACTTGCCATCCCGCTTTGTCGACTCGCCCCTGGCCGACATTCCGAAACGGGCCAGCTGCGTACGATCCAGAGATGCGCCCTTGCGCTTGCGGAACAGGCGAACACCCTCGCCCACCTTTTCGAAATAGGGTTCCAGCGCGCCGATCTGTTCGGACGTTCCGATGAATATCAACCCGCCCGGACGCATTGCGTACAAAAGGCGTGACATCACCTTTTCCTGCAGCGCCGAGTTGAAATAGATCAGCGTGTTGCGAAAGCTGACAAGGTCGATGTCGCTGAACGGCGGATCATGAAAGACGTTGTGCTGCGAGAAGAGGATCATGTTGCGCACGTCCTGACACACCCGCAAGACACCATCGTGCGTGGTGAAAAAAGCCTCTGCCATCGACTGGGGCATATCGGCCGCGGCGCTGACCGGATAGGCGCCGGCGCGCCCGCGGGCCAGGGCCTGTGTGTCCAGGTCCGTGGCGATGATCTGAAAGGGCCGGGTCCCGTCGTGCGTGGAAAATCCCAGAAGATCGCACAGAATAAAGGCGATGGAATAGGCCTCTTCGCCAGTCGCACAGCCGGGCACCCAGACGCGGATCGGTCGGGTCTCTGTCTGGTCGACATAGGTCCGCAAGGCATCAGCCAGCGCGTCGAACTGGTCGCGGTCCCGAAAAAATCGGGTGACCGAAATCAGCAGGTCGCGATAAAGCGAATCCAGCTCCTCGGGCGTGTCGCGGCAAAACTTGACGTATTCCCGGTAGCCCTCGAAGCCGCGCGCAATCATGCGCCGTTGAATACGCCGCCCCACGGTCTTTTCCTTGTAGTTTCGGAAATTCACCCGGGTGCGCACCTGCAAAAGGTGAAAGAGGTCGTCGAATTCCGTCGGCTGATCCATCTGCGCCTGCAGCGCCGCCAGGTCGCGCGGACGGCGCAGGATGGCATCCAACTGATCGCCGATCTGACCGGGGGACAGGATCAGGTCCACGCAGCCGGTTTCGATGGCCGAATTGGGCATCGTGTCATAGCGGGCCGAGGCCGAGTCCTGGGCGATGGTGATACCGCCCGCCTCGTGGATCGCCTGCACGCCATAGCTCCCGTCGCTGCCCGTGCCGGACAAAACGATCCCCACGCTCATCTCTCCGTACTGCTCTGCAATAGAAGCAAAAAGCCGGTCCGCCGAGGGTTTCGGCTCTGCCGCGCGGCCAGAGGGAGGGCGCAGGTGGACAGCGCCATTCTCGACCACCAGGTCGAACTTGGGGATCGGCACGTAGATCGTGTCCGGCTTCAGCGGCCTCGACTGGTCGACCGCCGCCACATTCAGCCGGATATCGCGCGACAGAAGGGTCGTCAGGACGCTTTCGTGGTGGGGCGACAGGTGCTGAGCCAGCACATAGGCGCAGCCCGCGTCGGTCGGCAGATGCTGGGCAAGCAGCGACATCGCCTCAAACCCGCCTGCGGACGCGGCAAGGCCCACAACCGTTTCAACATCCCTCGAAATACTCATGTCTCAATATTTCTCATATTACTATCCGAAATAGGCCGAATGTTTGGCGCCTGGGAGTTATCAGCACCATTCCTTCACCCATTTTCAATCAAATCTGGAGTCAAATCCTTTAAAAACAGATGAACGAGAAAGCTCCCGGATGCAATTGCAGGAACTGTGCGTGCACGAAGCAACACCCCCGCCGCGCTCAATCAAAACCCGGCTCAACAAATCCGAGCATGGGCAGGACTGGCGCGCCGTCAACCTCCGGCTGCCCCCCGGGAGCACGGTCAGAAACGGATTCTCGGCGTCGGGCTGGCCGTGATCTAGAACACTTCGGCAAAAGCAGGTCGGCATTCAAACTGGCCCCGCCTCGCCTGACACATCCACGGACAGGGGCTGCGATTAGGGGGCCATCCTGCATGGCCCCCAAGACGCGTCCTGGGGCTGACCCGCTCGGTCAGCCGCGCGCGACGCGTTCGCTCAATACCCAACTGTCCGGGCTTTCCCCGGCAAGTCGCCGCATGATGTCGCCGACCTCGTTCCAGCCGCGTTCAGACGCCGATTGCATCGGGCCGCCGCGCCAGCGCGGAAAGGCGTAACCGTGGATCTGCACCATGTCGACGGCGGCATCGCTTTCCGCGATGCCTTCCTCGACGATCCGCGCGCCCTCGTTGGCCAGCACGGCCAGGATGCGCGCCATGATCTCTTCGCGGTCAAACCTGCGCCGCGTGATCCCCTGCGCCTGCGCATAGTCCAGGATCACCTGCTCGACCTCTGCGGAGGGGTGCGGTTTGCGGTCACCGGCGATGTAGTCGTACCAGCCCTTGCCGCTGCGCTGGCCCAGCCGGTCCATCTCGCACAGTTGGTCGGAAATCGTCACGTAGCGTTGCGCCGGGTCGCGCGTCGCCGCCTGCCGCTTGCGGTTGGCCCATGAGATCTGAAGGCCCGTCAGGTCCTGCAGTTCGAAAGGCCCCATCGGAAAGCCGATCTCGCGTGCGGCGGCATCCACCTCCTGCGGCAAGGCGCCATCGGCCAGCATGTATTCCGCCGCCCGCCGATATTCCGCCAGCATCCGGTTGCCGATGAACCCATCGCAAATGCCCGCCAGGACAGAGACCTTGCGCAGCCGCTTGCCAAAGGCAAAGCCCGTCGCCAGCACCTCTGTCGAGGTCTCGGGCAGAGCCACGATTTCAAGCAGTTTCATCACATGCGCGGGCGAGAAGAAGTGCAGCCCGATGCAGCGCCCCTGGTTCTCGATACCGTCGAAAATCTCACGCGGGTCGATGTAGGACGTATTGGTGCCCAGGATGGCATCGGCCGAAACCACCTCTGCCAATTGCCGGAACACCGCGCGCTTGACTTCAAGATCCTCGAACACCGCCTCGACCGCCAGATCGGCACCCGCCGCATCGGCGTAATCCGCCGTGGCCGTGAACCGGGCTTTCTGCTCTGCCGCCTTCGCCTCACTCAGCTTGCCGCGCTTCACGGCGCCGTCGATCAGACCGGCAACGCGGTCCTTGGCAGCTGTTGCCGCCTCGGCGTCGCGCTCGATCAGCACCACCTCAAGACCGCCGCCAAGGCTCGCCGTGGCGATGCCCGCCCCCATCAGCCCGCCGCCGACAACGGCAATGCGTTTCAAGTCGCGCGGCGCGGCGCCCGCCGCCGCCTTGGGCCGGGCCACCTCGCGCTCGGCAAAAAACGCATGGCGCAGGGCACGGCTCTCGGCGCTCTGGCGCATCTCCAGGTGCAAGGCGCGTTCCTTGGGCTGGCCCTCGGCAAAGGGCAGATAGGCCCATTGCAAAGCATCGACGTTCAAGAGCGGCGACATCTGCCCGCGCGCGCGTTTCATCACCGCCGCCCGCTTGACCTCCAATGCGTCCGCCGCCAGCGGCTCGACCACGCGCTCGGACACCTTTTCGGGCCGCTCCGGCAGATCCGTGACAAAGGTCCGTGCCGCGGCCTGCAGATCCCCCTCGAACACAAGGTCCAGACCGCCCAGCGCCTTGAGCGCCTGCGCATCCAGCATCTGCCCCGAGGCCGCCATGTCGATGGCGGCTTCCATCCCGATCAGGCGCGGCGCGCGTTGCGTGCCGCCCGCACCGGGGATCAGGCCCACGTTGACCTCGGGCAGGCCAAAGCGGGTGCCCGCCTGCGCAATCCGCCAGGCACAGGCCATCGCGATCTCGAACCCGCCCCCCAGCACGGTGCCATGCAGGACCGCCACAAAGGGCGTCTCGCTATCCTCGATCATCTGCACAACGTCGGGCAGATGCGGCTCGACCGGCGGCGCGTCGAACTCCGACATGTCACCGCCCGCGACAAAGGTCCGGCCCGCCCCGGTCAGGATCGCGACGCGCGCGCCCTGAACCTCTTTCACGGCCTCGGCCAATCCGGCCCGAACTGCCGCGCTGGTGGCATTGACGGGCGGATTGTCGATGGTCACCCAGGCAAGGTCGCCTTCGCGGCTGACGGTAACGGGGCTGTCGGTTGTCATGGTCAAGGCTCCTCTCCTCGCCGCTGGCGCGGGCGTCTTGCGAGGGAGATAACCCAAACGTGCGGTCGGTTAAAGGATTTTAGGCAGCATACTGCGTAACAGCCTCGGCGATCTCCTTGCGGGTCGTCTCCGCGGCCTCCTCCTTGACCGGGCCGAAACCACGGATTTCCATGACCATCGCCGCGATCCGCGCCGCCTCGTCACGGTTGTCTGCGGTCAAACCGTTGACCAGCCGATCCAGCAGATCGCGGTATTCCCCGATCAGCGCCCGTTCCATGCGCCGTTCGGCGGTGCGACCAAAGGGATCGAAGGGCGTGCCGCGCAACCGTTTCATCCGCGCCAACTGGCGAAAGGCCACCTGCACCCAGGGGCCAAAGCTGCGTTTCAAGGGGCGCCCGCGCGCATCCGTCCCCGAGGACAGCACCGGCGGGGCCAAGTGGTGGCGCACGGTGAACTCGCCCTCGAACCGGTCTTTCAGCCCCTCCATGAAACCCGTCTGTGCGTGCAGCCGCGCCACCTCGTATTCATCCTTGTAGGACATCAGCTTGAACAGCCCCTTGGCCGCCGCCTCGGACAGCGCGCCCGGCGCGCCGGCCACGCGCGTTTCCGCCTCGATCACCTTTTGCAGGTCATCGCGATAGCGCCGTGCCCAGCGGCGGCTCTGGTACTCCGCCAGGAAATCCGCCCGCCGGTCGATCATCTGCTCAAGCGTCATCACAGGCCGCGCCTCGATCCCTGCGATCCGCTCCACGCCCGCGTGGTCCGTGACGGCAACCCGCCCCCAGGCAAAGGCTTGTTTGTTGAGGTCCGGCTTGACCCCGTTCAGCTCGATCGCCCGCATCAAAGCCGCCTCGGTGAGCGGCACCAGCCCCGCTTGCCAGGCCGCCCCCAGCATCAGGACGTTGGCAAAGACCGTATCCCCCAGCAGCGCCTCTGACAGCGCATTGGCATCCAGCGATTGCAGCGCGGCACCGTCCACGGCCTGCGAAATCCGCGCCAGCCGTTCACCCGGGTGCAAGTCCGCGTCACGGTTGCGGGTGAAATCCCCGGTCGGCATCAGCGCCGTGTTCACCACCGCCCGCGTATGCCCCGCCCGGTAGGTCATCGAGGCCTTGGGCGAGGAACTCACCACAAGATCACAGCCGATCAGCGCATCCGCGCTGCTGGGCTCGATCCGCGCCTGGTTGACCTCTTCGGGCCGCGCCGACATGCGCAAATAGCTGAGAACCGGCCCAAATTTCTGCGCAAACCCCATGAAGTCCAGCACGCTGGCGCCGCGCCCTTCGAGGTTGGCGGCCATCGCGATCAACTGGCCCACGGTCACCACCCCAGTGCCACCGACCCCGGTCACGAGGATGTCCCAGGGCGTATCCAGCGCGGGCAGAACCGGGGCGGGCAGCTTGGCCACCATCTCGTCCAATTGCGCCTCGGACACGCCCCGCCCCTTCTTCAGCGTACCGCCCTCGACGGTCACGAAGCTGGGGCAAAACCCGTTGAGACAGGTGAAATCCTTGTTGCAGGAGTTCAGGTTGATCTGCCGCTTGCGGCCGAATTCCGTTTCCAGCGGCTCGACACTCAGGCAGTTCGATTCCACGCCACAATCACCGCAGCCTTCGCAGACCAGCGGGTTGATGACAGCGAACCGCTTGGGGTCCTCCATCTTGCCGCGTTTGCGCAACCGGCGCTTTTCCGTCGCGCAGGTCTGTTGGTAGATCAGCACCGTGGTGCCGGGCACCTCGCGCAGCTCGCGCTGAACGCGGTCCATCTCTCGCCGATGCTCGATCTCGACGCCTGCCGGGAAGTCGCCCTTGCGGAAATTCTCCGGCTGGTCCGAGACGACGACAACCTTCTTGGCTCCTTCGGCCAGCACCGTATGCGCAATCGCCTGCACGGAAATCGGCCCGTCCACGACCTGCCCGCCGGTCATCGCCACCGCGTCGTTGAAGAGGATCTTGAAGGTGATGTTGGTGCCTGCCGCAATCGCCTGCCGCACCGCCAGGGACCCCGAGTGGTAATAGGTCCCCTCGCCCAGGTTCTGGAACACATGGGCATTCCCGTTGAACTTCGACCGCGCGACCCAGTTGACGCCCTCGCCGCCCATCTGGATCAGGGAGGTCGTGTTGCGGTTCATCCAGCTGGCCATGAAGTGGCAACCGATTCCCGCCAGCGCCTGGCTGCCCTCGGGCACCTTGGTCGAGGTGCTGTGCGGACAGCCCGAACAGAAATACGGCGTGCGGGCCGCCCCCGGCACCTCGATCAGGGTCGGGGGCGGCACCAGCGCCTCGGCACGTTCCGTGAGCGATGTGCCAAGATTCAGGTCCAGTCGTTTGGCGATGATCCGCGCCAGCATCACGGCGCCCAGCTCATGCGTCCAGGGGATCAGCCGCTCGCCATGCTCATCCCGCTTGCCGACCATGCGGTCGGGCTTTTGCCCGGGGAAGTCGTAGAAATACTCTTTCAGCTGGCTCTCGATGATGCCGCGCTTTTCCTCGATGACCAGCAGTTCCTGCTTTTCATGGGCAAAGCCCAGCGCGCCGCGATCCTCCAGCGGCCAGACCATACCCACCTTGTAAAGGTCGACGCCCAGCTCGCGCGCGATGCCCTCATCGATGCCCAGCAGGCGCAGCGCCTCCAGCGTGTCCAGATGCGCCTTGCCGGTGGTCACGATGCCAAAGCGTGCCTCGTGCCCCCATTCCGCACGGTCGATGGGATTGGCGCGGGCAAAGGCCAGAACGGCCGCCTTCTTGGCCTCCATCCGTTCCTCGATCTGCATCCCCGGCAGGTCCGGCCAACGGTAATGCAGCCCATCCTTGGGCGGCGTGAACTCCGGCGCGACAAATTCCCGGTCCGCGGGCAGCTCCACCGACATGCCCGATTCCACCGTCTCGGAAATCGCCTTGAAACCGACCCACATGCCGGAGAACCGCGACAGCGCGTAGCCCCATTCCCCAAAAGGCAGGAACTCACCCACGTTGGCCGGGTTCAGCGTCGGCATGAAGAAATTCATGAAGGCCACGTCCGACTGGTGCGGCATCGACGAGGACACGCAGCCATGATCGTCCCCCGCCACGACCAGCACGCCGCCATTGGGCGACGACCCATAGGCATTGCCATGTTTCAGAGCGTCAGCGGCCCGGTCCACCCCGGGCCCCTTGCCGTACCACAGGCCAAAAACCCCCTCGCAGGTCTTGTCGGGGTCGGTCTCCACCTGCTGGGTGCCAATCATCTGGGTCGCACCCAGTTCCTCGTTGATCGCGGGCAGAAAGGTGATCCCCGCCTCCTCGACCAGCGTCGCATGGCCCGCCACTTCCAGGTCGACACCGCCCACCGGAGAGCCGCGATAGCCAGAGATATAGCCGCGCGTATTTTGTCCCCGCGCCCGGTCGCGCCGGGCCTGGTCCAGCGCGATCCTCAGGATCGCCTGCGTCCCGGTCAGGAACACCCGGCCCTCGGTGCGGGTATAGCGGTCTTCCAAGGCGTAATCGGTCAGAATCGGCGTCTGGTCCGTCATGGCATCCTCCCTGTCGCGGATCGGGGGATTTTTGCCCAGTTCGCTGAAAAAGACCTTCCAATCTCTCAGACTAAGGTCACATCTTGCATAGGATAGTTCATCCAAAGCCTGAATAGCGAACCAGATGTCTCAACTCTCGGATCTCGACCGCCGCATCCTAGCCGTCCTGCAAAAGGACGCCTCCGGAAGCATGCAGGAGCTTGCTCAGGCGGTGAACAGCTCCCCCGCGACCTGCTGGCGCCGTCTGCGCGCGCTTGAGGATCGCGGCGTGATCGGCCCGCCCGTCCGCCACGTCGATCCGGCCGCCGTGGGGCGCGGCATGGATGCCTTCGTACAGGTCCGCATGAAATCGCAGGACGCCGCCGCCCGTGCCGACTTCCAGCGCGCGATGGAGGCGGAAGCCGCAATCACCGAGGTCTACTCGATCTCCGGCGAATGGGATTACCTGCTGCATCTCGTGGTGCGCGACATCGCCGATCTCGAAGCAATCCTGATGCGCCGCGTGCTGGAACACGAAAACGTCGCCGGCACCGCGACGATGTTCGTCCTGCGCCGGATCAAGCAGGGCACCGAGATCCCCCTCTCGCCCTGACACCCGCCAGTGCCTGTTCCCTGGTGAGTCACAAAGCGGCCAACGCGCCGCATGGCGCGTTCAGCGGGACGGTGGGCGGGGCGACGTCGCGGCAAAGCCGCGGCAAGCGCCGTCCGTCGTCCCGGCTCATCCCGCCTCTTCCGCCGCCGCCACGTTGCGCTTGACCGCCAGGAAACTGTCCGGCGTCACCGAAATCGATGTGATCCCCGCCTGAACCAGCAGCCGCGCAAACCCCGGATCGTTCGACGGCGCCTGACCGCAAAGCCCGATCTTGCGCCCGGCCGCGCGGGCCTTGGAAATCACCGTCTCGATCATCCACAAAACCGCCGGGTCCCGCTCGGAAAACAGCTCCGCCAGGGCCTCGGAATCCCGGTCGATCCCCAGCGTCAGCTGTGTCAGGTCGTTCGAGCCGATGGAAAACCCGTCGAACCGCTCGGCAAACCGTTCCGCCTCGATCACGTTCGAGGGGATCTCGCACATGACGTAGACCTCCAGCCCCGCCTTGCCGCGTTCCAGCCCCTGCGAGGCCATGACCTCCAGCACCCGGTCCGCCTCGCCCACGGTGCGGCAAAAGGGGATCATGATCACCACGTTGTCGAACCCCATTTCCTCGCGCAGGTGCCGGATGGCCCGGCATTCCAGTTCGAACCCGTCGCGATACCCTTCCGAATAGTACCGAGAGGCGCCACGGAACCCGATCATCGGGTTCTCCTCGTCCGGCTCAAAGGCGCGCCCGCCCAGCAGGTCGGCATATTCGTTGGTCTTGAAATCGCTCATCCGTACGATGACCGGGCGCGGATGCCAGACAGCCGCGATGCGCGCCAGACCCCGCGCCAGCGTTTCGACGAAATAGCCGGTGCGGTCGTCGTATCCCCGTGTCAGCGCATCGATCGCCGCGCGGTCCTCGTCAGAGGTGAGTTGATCGTAGCGGGTCAGCGCCAGCGGATGCACCCTGACCTCGTTCGAGACGACGAATTCCATCCGCGCCAGCCCGACCCCATCCGCCGGCAGCCGCCACCAGCGCGCCGCGGTCGAGGGGTTGGCAAGGTTCAGCATGACCTGCGTGCGGGTCTCGGGGACATGGGCCAGGTCCAGCTCCTCTACCGTCACCTCCGCCTCACCGGCATAGATCACCCCCTCCTCGCCCTCGGCGCAGGAGACGGTGACCTGTTGCTGGTCGTGCAGGACATGGGTCGCGTTGCCGGTGCCGACCACCGCCGGAACACCCAGTTCGCGGCTGACGATGGCCGCATGAGAGGTCCGCCCGCCGTGATCCGTGACAATGGCGGCGGCCCGTTTCATCACCGGCACCCAGTCCGGGTCCGTGGTCGACGTCACCAGAACCGCCCCGTCGACAAAGCGGTCGATGTCCGCCGCGCTCTCGATGATGATGACCTCGCCGCTCGCCACCGCCCCGCCGACGCTGAGCCCGGTCAACAGTGTCTCGCCATGCGCGCCCAGCGTGTAGCTTTTCATGGCACCCGCATCCCGGCGCGACTGCACCGTCTCGGGCCGCGCCTGCACGATATACAGCTGCCCGTCGATCCCGTCGCGCGCCCATTCCATGTCCATCGCACAGCCATAGTGCCGCTCGATCTCGACCGCCGCGCGGGCCAGTTCCAGGATCTCGCCGTCGGACAGCACGAAACTCTCACGCTCCGCCTTCGAGGTCGGCACGTTGCGCGTCGCCGCGCCCTCGCCCGTGCCGTAGATCATCTTGATCTCTTTCGCGCCCAGCGCCTTGTGCGTGATGGGCACCAGGTCGGGCCGGTCGAGGAAAGGCTTGTAGACCTGGTATTCATCCGGGCTGACCGCCCCCTGCACCACGTTTTCGCCCAGCCCCCAGGCGGCATTGATCAGCACCGTCTTGTCAAAGCCGCTTTCGGTGTCGATCGAGAACATCACCCCCGACCCGGCGATATCCGACCGCACCATCAGCTGCACGCCAATGGACAGCGCCACCTCCAGGTGATCGAAGCCGTTGATCTCGCGGTAGGTGATCGCCCGGTCGGTGAACAGCGAGGCATAACAGCGGCGACAGGCCATCAGCAGCGCGCGCTCGCCCTCGACGTTCAGAAAGGTTTCCTGCTGGCCCGCGAAACTGGCGTCCGGCAGGTCTTCGGCGGTGGCGGATGACCGCACGGCGACAGAGGGATTTTCCCGCCCCACCCTGCGGCCAAGATCCCGGTAGGCCTCCAGGATGTCGGCCTCGATCTGCGGCGGAAAGGCCCCGGTGGCCAGAGTCTCGCGGATTGCGCGGCCCGCCTGCGCCAGCGTCTTGCACCCCTCGCCCAACGCCGCCAGTTCGTCCCGCAGCACATCGCCGAACCCGTTCGCCTCGATGAAGGCGCGATAGGACGCCGAGGTTGTGGCGAAACCGGGCGGCACGCGGATGCGACTGGCATCCAGCGATTGCACCATCTCGCCCAGCGAGGCGTTCTTGCCCCCCACCAGCGCCACGTCCCCGCGCCTGAGATGCTCGAACCAGATCAGGGTGCGCGTCTCGTCCGTGTCCTTGTCAGCCATCGGGTCCTCCTCCCCTCGGAATGCCCGAAGGGTAGAGGAAGCGCTCTGCGCTTCGTTGATTCAGGTCAACGCGCCGCCACCGACAGGCCCCGCGCCCGCGACCGGCGGGCATATTTCACCAGTTCCGGCACCAGCAGCAGCGGCAGCGCCAGCGCCCCCAACAGGCCCAGCTGTTCTCCGCTCAGCGGCACGGTGTGCAGCAGGTGCTGCAGCGGCGGCCAGTAGATCGCGGCCACCTGCATCGCCATCGTCACCGCAAAGGCCAGCAGCAGGGGGCGGTTGGACAGATACCCGATTCGCGACATCGGCAGCCGGAACGACCGAAAGGCAAAGACGCTGGCCTTTTCAAAGACCACGATGCCCGCAAAGGCCATGGTGCGCGCCAGGTCCTCTCCCTGCCCCAGGTGGCTGTAGAACAGCCAGAGGCTGACACCCCCGGTGTACAGGCCGAAACAGGCGATCATCATCAGGCCCGGCAGGTCGAGGATCGGGTGATCCCCGGGCACCGGCGGCTGATCCATCTGGTCGGGCGCCGGTTTTTCCATGCCCAGCGCCACCGCCGTCACCCCGTCGGTGACAAGGTTCATCCACAGGATCTGCGTCGCCAGGAAGATCAGCGGCCCGCCAAGGAAGAGGTTGGCCACGATGGCCAGCACCTCGCCCGCGTTGGATGACAGCAGGTAACGGACAAAACGCTGGATGTTGGAAAACTGGCGGCGGCCCTCTTCGACCGCGCCGACGATGGTGGCGAAATTGTCGTCCAGCAGCACCAGGTCGCTGGCGTCCTTGGCCACGTCCGTGCCGCGATGGCCCATCGCGATGCCGATATCGGCCTGCCGCAGCGCGGGCGCGTCGTTGACCCCGTCCCCGGTCATCGCAACCAGATTGCCGCTTTGTTGCAAGGCGCCGACCAGCCGCATCTTGTGAGCCGGGGCGGTACGGGCGAAATGAACGTTGCCTTTCAGCACCTCGTGCAAGTCTTCCTCGGACAGCCGGTCAAGATCGTCCCCGATCAGCATGCGGTCTACCTGCAGCCCGATTTCGCGCGCGATGGCCGCGCCGGTCAGGGGCGCGTCCCCGGTGATCATGACCACCCGGATGCCCGCACGGCGGCACAGGCCCACCGCCTGTTTCACTTCGGCGCGTGGCGGGTCGATCATCCCCACCAGCCCGAGAAAGACCAGCCCTTCCTCCCCGGCCAGAGGGTCCTCGACCCTGCGCATCGCCAGCCCAAGCAGCCGCCGCCCGTTCGAGGCCATCTCGGCCGCGACGCCTTCGATCTCGGCCCGCCGCGCCGGGGTCAGGGGTTCGGGGTCGCCGCCCGCCCCCTGCACCCGGGTGCAGACGTCCAGCACCATTTCCGGCGCGCCCTTGACCATCTGCACCAGCGCCCCGCCACGCCGCATCACCACGCTCATGCGCTTGCGTTCGGCGTCAAAGGGGATTTCGGCCAGCCGGTCGGCCGGGTTCGGCAGCTCGGCCCAGCCCTTGAACCCCAGCGTGACCAGCGCGCCCTCGGTCGGGTCGCCGACCATGTGCCAGCCCGCCTCGCGGTGGCCCAGTTCGGCATGGTTGCAGGACAGGCCCACGTCGATCAGTTCGGCCAGCCGGGGATCGTCCGCCGCGCGCACGCGGCCGCCTTCCGCCGCGATGTGGCCCGCCGGATCATAGCCGGTGCCCGTCACATCGTAGCTGCGCCCCGGCGTCCAGATCCGCGTCACGGTCATGGCGTTTTCCGTCAGCGTGCCGGTCTTGTCGGTGCAGATCACCGTGGCCGCGCCCAGCGTCTCGACCGCCTGCAACCGCCGCACCAGCGACTGCCGCCGCAGCATCGCCGAAGCGCCCAGCGCAAGGGTGATCGTGACCACCGCCGGCAGCCCCTCGGGCACCATCGCCACGGCCAGCGCGATCGAGGTCAGGAACATCTCGTGCAAGTCGCGCCCCGACATCAACCCGGCCGCCAGCACCAGCCCCGCCAGCCCCAGCGCCATGCCCCCCAGAAGGCGCGCCAGCCGCGCAAGCTGGGCCTGCAAATGGGTTTCGCCCACGTCGATCGAGGCGGTCAGCTCGGCGATATGGCCGAATTCCGTCCGTGGCCCGGT
>Ga0208330_1000298_pt1 | contig 25651 bp, 23 predicted proteins | sample DeeseametaMP1896_FD_184180 | JGI IMG/M metagenome (GOLD analysis project Ga0208330, IMG submission 184180) | Marine microbial communities from the Deep Pacific Ocean - MP1896 (SPAdes) | ecosystem: Environmental > Aquatic > Marine > Oceanic | place: East of Hawaii, North Pacific Ocean | collected... | reverse complement strand
CGCGAACTCCCCTCGCGGGGCGCAATTCCGGCGAGACTTCTGGTGTGAAGGTCACCGCGAGGTCCAGGCCGCCCGTCGATCCGGTGCGGTGGCGGGCGCCCGCCGTGGACGCGCTGCCCGACGTTCCCGCTCCGGCGATCAACCTGGTGCCGGTGCCCGGTGGCGAGCCCGAGGATGTCCGCGTCGGCAGTGACGGGCAGTTGTGGACCGGCGCCCACGACGACGGCATCGTGCGGTTGCGGCCCGACGGCAGCGGCGCCGAGGTCATCGCCCACACGGGAGGGCGTCCCCTCGGCCTCGGTTTCCGCGCGGACGGACGGCTGCTGGTGTGTGACAGCCCGAAAGGGCTGCTGTCGGTCGACACCGCCACCGGCGAGGTCACCACTTTGGTCACGCAGGTGGGTGGCCGGGTCTTGCAGTTCTGCTCCAATGTGGTCGAAACCGCCGACGGCACCGTCTATTTCACCGAGTCGACGAGCGCGTTCACGGTGGCTCACTATGTCGGGGCCATCCTCGAGGCGCGCGGGCGCGGCGCGCTGCACCGCCTCGACCCGGACGGCACCGTCACCACCGTCGTCGACGGTCTGTACTTCGCCAACGGGGTGACGCTGACCGCGGACGGCTCGGCGCTGGTCATCGCCGAGACGCAGGGCCGGCGGCTGTCCAAGTACTGGCTGAGCGGCCCGCAGGCGGGCGAGCTGACACCGCTGGTGGTCAACCTGCCCGCGATGCCCGACAACCTGTCGACCGGGGCCGACGGCCGGATCTGGTGCGCCATGGTCACCCCCGCCAACCCGGTGGCCGATCGCCTGGCGGCGCGGCCACCGATGCTGCGCAAGATGGTGTGGCGACTACCGCCACGCCTGCAGCCGAAGCCGGCGTCGGTGGTGTGGGCGGTGGCGTTCGACCCCGACAGCGGCCGATCCGTTGCGGGTCTGCGGACCACCCATCCGGACTTCAGCATGGTCACCTCGGCCGTCGAGGCCCACGGGCGGCTCTGGCTGGGCAGCATCGGCGCGGGGTGCCTCGGCTGGGTCGACCTCGAGCACACCCGACTCCCCCGGCGTTGAGACTGCCGCTACGGCGGGAAAGTGCGAGAGAGCAGCGCGGTGAGCGCATTCTGAACGCAGGGGGAACGCGACGCGGGTCCGTCGCGCAGGCCGTCAGTCCTTGATGAAGTCGAGCAGGTCGGCGTTGATGGTGTCCGCGTGGGTGGTCGGCATGCCATGCGGAAAACCTTCATACGTCTTCAGCGTTGCGTTCTGGAGCAGCTCAGCCGATTTCGGGCCCGACGCCACATAGGGGACGATCTGGTCGTCGACACTGTGCATCACCAGGACGGGCACGGTGATCTTCGTCAGATCCTCGGTGAAATCGGTCTGGGAGAACGCCACGATGCCGTCGTAGTGGGACAACGCGTCTCCCATCATCCCTTGGCGCCACCAGTTCTCGACGATCGCCTCCGACGGCTCGGCGCCGGGACGGTTGAACCCGTAGAACGGCCCGGCGGCCAGCGAACGGTAGAACACCGACCGGTTCGCGGCCAGTTGCGACTGCAGATCGTCGAACACGTCCTTCGGCAACCCGTCGGGGTTGGCCTCGGTGCGCACCATCAACGGCGGCACCGCGCTGATGAGGGCGGCTTTGGCGACCCGGCTCTGCCCGTGGCGCGCGAGATAGCGGACGACCTCGCCGCCGCCGGTGGAGTGCCCGACGTGGATGGCGCCCCGCAGGTCGAGGTGCTCGGTGAGCGCCGCGAGGTCGTCGGCGTAGTGGTCGAGGTCATGACCGCCGGGGGTCTGAGTGGAGCGGCCGTGACCGCGTCGGTCGTGGGCGATCACGCGGTAGCCCTGCTGCAAGAAGTACAACATCTGGTTGTCCCAGTCGTCCGACGACAGCGGCCAGCCGTGGCTGAAGACGATGGGCCGGCCGGAACCCCAATCCTTGTAGAAGATCTCGGTGCCGTCGGACGTGGTGATGGTGGCCATGCGGGTTCCTTCGCTGTCGATCGGTTCGGACCTGCCTGGCGTCGATCATCTCTGGTGAGGCCGGCGTGTGTCATCGACGCTGACGGCCATCACAGTATTCCGGCTGGCGCCCAGCTCCGCCGCGGGAGTGATCGATTCCTGCCACCGACCGGTCAATTTCTGCCAGCGGAAATCAACTGCCTGACCTGCGGGTTACACCGGGCAGAACTCAAGATCAGAAAGAGGAACCGAGATGAAGAGCATCACTCTCGCCACTGCCGCCGCTGCCAGTTTGACCGCCGCCGTCCTGGGCCTGGCCGCTCCCGCGGCCGCCGCACCCAGTGGCTCCGACGCCCAGCAGACCATCAGCCAGCTCGAAGCCGACGGCAACCGCGTCATCGTCAACCGCCTGTCCGACGCCCCGCTGTCGCAGGCCACCGTTGTGGCCGTCCAGCCCGGACCCGCCCTGCGCGGCACCGTGCCCAACACCGGCTACAACGACGACAACCGCCAGGACGTCGTCACCGGCCAGGTCTACTACGTCGACGTCCGCTGAGCGGATAATCAGGCAGGGGTCCGCTGAGCGGACAATCAGACAGGGGTCCGCTGAGCGGACCAACAGACAGGGGCCCGCTGAGCGGGCCAACAGACAGGGGCCCGCTGAGCGGGCCGCCGAACGACGAAGGGGCACCCCGAATCCCGGGGTGCCCCTTCTCGTCGCGGTGCTACACGCTGTGCAGCCGAGCCGGCGGCAGTTCTGTCCTGGACTGGTAGGACGGGTGTCGGCGCATGGCCTCGTCGATTTCGCGGGCGCGCCGTCGCGAGGCAAGCCAGGCCGGGTGTGATTCCAGGTGGACAACAGGTGTGGCGGCGGTCTGCGTCGTCATGGTCGTCATCATGATCAGAGCCCTTCCGCTGAGGCTGGATACAACCAGGGTGCCCAGGTGACCTGAGTATTTGCGTCGTCGTTTGCCGTGAACTTGATAAGAATTGCCCCGCCCGGCCGGGGGCTAAACGCTGTCGCTGCGCAACGTCAACACGCTGATGTCCGGCGGCGCCCCGATGCGGACGGGTGGGCCCCAGAAGCCTGCTCCGCGCGTGACGTACAGCTGCGTCCCGTCCACTTCGGACAACCCGGCCAACGCGGGCTGGGCCAGCTCGACCGCGTAGTGGAACGGCCACATCTGACCGCCGTGGGTGTGACCGGAGAGCTGGAGGTCGACGCCCCGCTGCGCCACCTGCCGCACCTGGACCGGTTGGTGCGCCAACAAGATCGTGGGTTGGTCGGGGGTCGCGCCGGCCAGCGCCCGGTCGTAGTCCGGTCCGGCTGAATCCGACTCGCCGGCAGGATCGTTGACGCCGGCGAGGACGAAACCACCGTTGCCGCGACGGATCCGGGTGCTCTCGTTACGTAAGACGTTCATCCCGAACCGTTCGAGTTCGGTCAACCACTCGGCGGTGTCCTCGACGAAGTACTCGTGGTTGCCTGTCACGAAGAACGTTCCTTCGCGAGAGACCAGGTCCTGCAGGGGTTGTGCGGCGGAGCCGAGCTCGGCCACCGTCCCGTCGACCAGATCGCCGACGACGGCCACCAGGTCGGGTTCGGTCGCGTTGATCATCGACACGATCCGTTCGGTGTGTGCCCGTCCGCGCAGCGGCCCCAGATGGATGTCGGACACCACCGCAATGCGGAAGCCGTCCATCGCAGGGTCGAGGCGTCGCAGGCGGACCGGAACGCGGAGTAGATCGGGGCGCCGCAGCGCGGTGGTGGCGCCGACTCCGACCAACCCGACGGCCGCGACTCCCGCTGCCGCAGCGGTGGTGCGGGCCAGAAACACCCGGCGATCCACGGCCGGCGCCGCCGGTGGGTCGGTGCGTCGGCGCCGACGAGCCAGCCACAGCACCAGCCGCACCGGCTCGACCGCGAGCAGCAGCAGGAACAGGTACACCACCACGCCGAACCACAGGTATCCCGGCCAAGCCACCCACCCCGTGTGGGTCACGCCGAGTGTCCGGGGCAGCACCAGGGCGGCGATCAACAGCACCAGCAGCAGCACCAGCGCCGCCGACAGCAGAATTCTCGTCCGGCCGGGCGAGGTCGTGTCCTTGACCGTCCGCTTCCAGACATAGAGATGCATCAGCCCGAGAATCGAGCCGAGAACAAGGATGAACATGGGGTCCTTAGCGTGACGCGGCGTTGGCACCACCCTAGTTCGATTGACGAAGGTCACGGCCCCGGCGTTGAGGCTGCACTCCTGGCGGGAAAGTGCGAGAGGACCCCGCCGTGGCCGCAGTCTGAACGCAGAGGGCGAGTCACAATTGCAACACTGATCACATCCGTCACCGCGTGGCGCACCGATTCGACGGCCCGCATCGCTTAATCTGCGCTCACGATGGCGACCCTACGGAACTTCTGCGTGCGCGCGTCGGCGCTGGTCATGGCCGGGATGCTGGTGATGGCCCCGGGCGCGGCGGCCGACCCCGCGGTCGACCCCAACATCTGCCCCTACCGCGAGACGACACCGCCGGCTGTCGACTTGTCGGAGGTGCCCGAGTTCGGCGATCCGCCGGCTCCGCTGCCCGTGCCCGCCAAACCTATGGGCGGCGACGCGCTGTCCGGCTGCGGCATCATCACCGCCCCGGGCACCCCACCGGTCCCCGAGGAGGTCTCGGCGGAGGCATGGCTGGTCGCCGACCTCGACACCGGTGACGTCATCGCCGCCCGCGACCCGCATGGCCGGCACCGGCCCGCCAGCGTCATCAAGGTCGCCACCGCGGCGCAGGCGCTGCGCGATCTGCCGTTGCACAAAGTGGTGCCGGGCACCGCCGACGACGCGGCCCAGGAGGGCACCAAAGTCGGGGTCGGCGAGGGCGGCTTCTACTCCATCAACGACCTGTTGTACGGGCTGCTGATGTACTCCGGCAACGACGCGGCGCACGCGCTGGCCATGCAGATGGGCGGCATGCAGACCACGCTGAACAAGCTCAACGTGCTCGCCGGGCAACTGGGTGCACGCGACACCCGTATCGCCACCCCGTCCGGACTCGACGGCCCCGGCATGAGCACCTCGGTCTACGACCTGGGCCTGTTCTACCGATACGCCTGGAAGAATCCGGTGTTCGCGAACATCGTGGCCACCCGCGACTTCACCTTCCCCGGCCGCGACGGGTCGAGCTACCCGATCGAGAACGACAACAAGCTGCTCGCCAACTATCCCGGGGCGCTGGGCGGCAAGACCGGCTTCACCGACGATGCGGGCCAGACCTACGTCGGCGCGGCCGAACGCGACGGCCGCCGGCTGATCGCGGTGTTGCTACGCGGAACCCGCCAACCGATCGCGCCGTGGGAGCAAGCGGTACGGCTGCTCGACTACGGATTCGCCACTGCGCCCGGCACCAAGGTGGGGACCTTGATCGAACCCGACCCGGCGCTTGTCGCGCCCGAACCCGGCCCCGAGTCCGCGACGACGACCACCATGGCCGATGCCGTGCTGCCCGATGCTGACGCGATGCCGGTGCGGGTCGGGGTGGGCGTGATCGGCAGTGTGATCGTGTTCAGCCTCATCATGGGCGCCCGAGCGCTCAACCGGCGCCCGCAGCACTGACGACTACCGCTGCCGCCACCGCGAAAGGCTCAGCGCACCAACCGCTCCCGCGGCGACGGCCGCGGCGGCCTGCCAAGGACCAAGGCCGGGACGGTGGATGATGCGGTTGTTGATGACCGCCGGCCCGGGGGGCGGGACGGGCTCCTCCCCCATGTTCTCCGGCAGCGTCGCCGCCCATGCCGTCGAGAAGAGCACCAGCCGCGCGGTGATGTAGGCGAACACCATCAGGCCCAGCACCGGACCGAACGTCGCGCCCGCCGGGCCGGTCAGGACCGATTTCAGATAGATCGAGGCGACCAGTTTGAACACCTCGAACGCCACCGCCGCGATCAGGCCCGCGCGCATGCTGCTGCGAAAGCTGACCGACTCACGCGGTAACCGCGCGATCACATAGGTGAACAGCAGCCAGGACACCAGGATCGAGATGACGATCGAGGCCACCCGCAGCACCACGGTCAACGCCGTGGAATCGGGGAACCCCAGCCACAACAGGATGTCCTCGATGACACCGGTGTTGCCCAGCGCCGTCAGCGACAACGTCAGCACGCTGGCCAGGAACAGCGACACCAGGGCGGTCAAGTCCGACAGCTTGGTCTTGACGAACCCGGGCAGTTCGTCGCGGTAGAGGCCCCACATCTGGCTGAGCGCCTCGCGCAGGTTGTTCATCCAGCCCAGGCCGGCCCACGCGGCGGTGGCCAACCCGATGATGCCGACCGTGGTGCGCGACTCGATGGCCGCCTCCATCAGCTCGACGAGTTGTTGCCCGAGGTCACCGGAGACGTTGCCCCTGATCTGGTCCTGGATCTCCACCAGCAGTTCCGGGCGGCTGGCCAGCACGAAGCCTCCGACGGCGAAGCCCACCATGAGCAGCGGGAACAACGCGAAGATCGTGAAGTAGGTGATGCCCGCGGCATAGAAGTCGCCTTTGCTCGACTTGTACCGCTCCTGGGCCCGCATGACGTGGTCGAACCACGGCATGCGGGCACGCATCCGGTCGAGGAAACCGGGCTTCTCGTCGGCCTCGGTCGCGGACGGCCCGGTCATCCGACCCCCTGGATCTGTCGTCGTCGCCCAGCGACGGCTTTATCGTTTTGCTGGCAAGAACCCTAGGCGGTCATATACCCGCCGCAACGTCTGTCCAGACGCGTCGCGTGCGCGCTGCGCACCGGTGGCCAGCACACTCTCCAGTTCTGCGGGGTCGGCAAGAAGCTCGTCGACCCGGTTCTTGATCGGCGTGACGAACTCCACGACCGCGTCGGCGGTCTCCTTCTTGAGGTCGCCGTACCCGCGTCCGGCATATCCGTCGACGAGCTTGTCGATGTCGGCGCCGGTGACCGCGGCCTGGATGGTCAGCAGGTTCGACACACCCGGTTTGGCCTCCGGGTCGAACCGGATCTCCCGTTCGCTGTCGGTGACCGCGGACCGGATCTTCTTGGCCGTCTTGGCCGGATCGTCGAGTAGCGAGATCAGCCCCGCGTCGGTGGCCGCCGACTTGCTCATCTTCGCCGTCGGGTCGGCCAGGTCGTAGATCTTGGCCGTGGCCTTGGGGATCATCGGCTCGGGCACGACGAACGTGTCCGGGAACCGGGCGTTCATCCGTTGCGCCAGATCGCGGGCCAGTTCCAGGTGCTGGCGCTGGTCCTCGCCGACGGGCACCAGGTCGGTGTCGTAGAGCAACACGTCGGCGGCCATCAGCACCGGATAGGTGAACAGCCCGACCGTGGTGGCGTCAGCACCCTGCTTCTGCGACTTGTCCTTGAACTGCGTCATTCGCGAGGCCTGCCCGAAACCCGTGAAACACCCCAGCACCCAAGCCAGTTCAGCATGCGCAGGCACGTGGCTCTGGACGAACACGGTGGCCCGCTGCGGGTCGATACCCAGGGCCAGGTACTGCGCAGCGGTGACCAGGGTGCGTTTGCGGAGAGTCTCGGGTTCCTGCGCGATGGTGATCGCGTGCAGGTCGACGACGCAGAAGTAGGCGTCATGGCCGTCCTGCAGACCCACCCACTGGGCCACCGCGCCCAGGGCGTTGCCCAGATGCAGGGAATCCGAGGTCGGCTGCGCGCCGGAGAAGACGACCGGCTTGGCTGTGGTGCTCATGGTGCTGACCATTTTTTCACGCGGCCGCGTCCAGCCTGCTGGGAGATCGCGTTACGGGCCGGATCGGCGATCTCCCAGCAGACTCGGCGCCCGTGCGGTCAGCGGTATTCGACGGTGACCGGACAGTGGTCGGACCAGCGCAGCGCGTAGGCGGCCGGCCGTTCGGTGCGCACCGACGCCACGCGCGCGGCCAGTCCCGGGGTGGCGAGCTGGTAGTCGATGCGCCAGCCGGCGTCGTTGTCGAACGCCTTGCCGCGCCAGGACCACCACGCGTACGGACCCGGCACCCCGGGATGCGCCTGGCGCACGACGTCGGTCCAGCCGGTGGCCAGCAGGTCGGTCAACCACTGCCGCTCCTGCGGCAGGAAGCCGGCCTTCTTGACGTTGCCCTTCCAGTTCTTGATGTCGTTCTCGGTGTGCGCGATGTTCCAGTCCCCGCACAGCACCGCATCGGCACCGCGGGCCAGCAGGTCGGCCATCCGGGCCTGCACGGCAGCCATGAAGCGTTCCTTTTCCCGCTGCCGCTCGGTCTCGGCCTCGCCGGTGGGCACGTACACACTGCCCACCGTCACCCCGGCCGTGTCCGCCTCGATGTAACGGCCGTGGCAGGCGAATTCCTCGGCGCCGCAGCCGATCCTGACGTCGTCGAACGGCGCGCGGGACAGCAGTGCGACCCCGTTGCGGCCTTTGACGTGCGCCGTGGCCGAGGCCAGATGCCAGCCGTCGGCCAGCGCCGGGGCCAGCGCGGCGGCGAGCTGCTCGTCGTCCGCCCTGGTCTCCTGCAGGCACACCACGTCGGCGGTGGTCTGCTGCAGCCACGGCAGCAACCCGAGGTTCTCGGCCGAGCGCTGCTTGACCGCCGCCCGGATGCCGTTGACGTTGACGGTGCTCACTGTGAGAGGGCCTGTCACGACCGCCGACCATAACGGGCCGAGCGGCGCGCACATTCTTGCGGTACCGGCGGTATCACCTTAGTGTCGGGCGCATGGCACAACGAGAGCCGATCCACGCCGGAACCGGCGAACCGGTCCTGCTGCTGCACCCTTTCCTGTGCTCGCAGAACGTCTGGAACACCGTCGCCGACGACCTGGCCGCCACAGGTCGGTTCGAGGTGTACGCCCCGACGATGCTGGGCCACCACGGCGGGCGTCCGTCACCGAGCTGGCTGCTGCACACCGCGATGCTCGTCGACGACATCGAGCAGCGGATGGACGAGCTGGGTTGGCAGACCGCCCACATCGTGGGCAATTCGCTGGGCGGCTGGGCCGCATTCGAGCTCGAGCGGCGCGGCCGGGCCCGCACGTTGACCGCGATCGCCCCGGCCGGCGGGTGGCCGCACCACTCGCTGTCGAAGTACGAAACCGTGCTGAAGTTCGTCCTCGGCGGCCCAGCGCTGATCGCGGCCCGGCTGGTCGGCCCGCGCATCCTGACGTGGCCCTTCGTCCGCCGGCTGGCGACCCTCCCGGTCAGCGGACCCGCCGACGGACCGCCCGAGGCTGAGCTGCGCGCCCTCGTCGAGGACGCCATCCACTGCCGCGCCTACCTGCAGCTGCTGGTCAAGACGCTGCACCTGCCCGGACTGCTGGAGCTGGCGGGTCTCGGCGCACCGACCCAACTGGTGCTGTGCGAGAAGGACCGGGTGTTCCCGACCCCCCGCGGCAACCGCTACTTCCTGCAGCATCTGCCCGACAGCGCCGAGGTCGTCCGCCTGCCCGGCGTCGGACACATTCCGATGCTCGAGGCACCCGACCAGATCTCGGCGCTGATCGCCGACTTCATCGACCGGCACTCCGACTCCCGCGCCGACCCCGGGCAGGCCACCGGCTGACGCCGGTCAGCACCTCCGCGCGTCCAACCCGCTGGCATCGTCGCTGCGCAGTGCGCTACGCTTCGTCTCGGTCATGAGCGCCAGCGTGAAGCCCCGGCTTGCTGGCCGGCAACCCTCCAACCGCGGTGGGGTGCCCCGGGTGATGAACCAGGTTGAGTAGCCACACCGGCTACGCGGCAAGCGCGGGTCCGCCGTGAACGGGCCCCCTGAGTAGATGGGGACACCTGATGGCGAGGTCACCGATCCACTGTTGTCGGTAACGCACAGCAGCGATCACCTCACCCATTCCAGGCCCCTTCGCGGAGGAGAACACAACAATGAGCGGCGAGCACAACACCGACCCCAGCGCCCAGTGGTCGTTCGAGACCAAGCAGGTCCATGCCGGACAGCAGCCCGACACCGCCACGCACGCGCGGGCCCTGCCGATCTACCAGACCACCAGCTACAGCTTCGACAGCACCGATCACGCCGCGGCGCTGTTCGGCCTGGCTGAACCGGGCAACATCTACACGCGGATCATGAACCCGACGACCGACGTCGTCGAACAGCGCATCGCCGCCCTCGAGGGCGGGGTGGCCGCCCTGTTCCTGGCCTCCGGCCAGGCCGCGGAGACGTTGGCGATCCTCAACATCGCCAACGCCGGCGATCACATCGTCTCCAGCCCGCGCCTTTATGGCGGAACCTACAACCTGTTCCACTACTCGCTGCCCAAGCTCGGCATCGACGTCACCTTCGTCGACAACCCCGACGACGCCGAGTCGTGGCGTGCCGCAGTCCGGCCGAACACCAAGGCGTTCTTCGGAGAGACGATCTCCAACCCGCAGATCGACGTTCTCGACATTCCCACCGTCGCCGCCGTCGCCCACGACGCCGGGGTCCCGCTCATCGTCGACAACACAATCGCCACCCCGTATCTGATCCAGCCGCTCGCCCACGGGGCGGACATCGTCGTGCACTCGGCGACCAAATATCTGGGCGGACACGGCACCGCGATCGCCGGCGTGATCGTCGACGGCGGCACCTTCGACTGGACCAACGGCCGCTTTCCCGGTTTCACCAACCCCGATCCGAGCTACCACGGTGTGGTGTTCGCCGAGCTGGGCGCGCCGGCGTTCGCGCTCAAGGCGCGGGTGCAGTTGCTTCGCGACCTCGGTTCGGCGGCCTCACCATTCAACGCCTTCCTGATCGCCCAGGGCCTGGAGACGTTGAGCCTGCGCATGGAGCGCCATGTGGCCAACGCCCAGCGGGTGGCCGAATACCTGGCCGCGCACCCCGACGTCATCTCGGTCAATTACGCCGGGCTGCCCAGCTCACCGTGGCACGAGCTCGCAAAGAAGCTGGCGCCCAAGGGAACCGGCGCTGTGCTGGCGTTCGAACTGGAGGGCGGCATCGATGCCGGCAAGGCCTTCGTCAACGCGTTGACCCTGCACAGCCATGTCGCCAACATCGGCGACGTGCGCTCCCTGGTCATCCATCCGGCGTCGACGACGCACCAGCAGCTGTCGCCTGAGGAGCAGCTCGCCAGCGGGGTCACGCCGGGGCTGGTCCGTCTCGCGGTCGGCATCGAAGGGATCGACGACATCATCGCCGACCTCGACCAGGGGTTCGCCGCCGCCGGGGCCGCCCGCGACCGGTCGGCTTCCACGAGTACGGATCCGCACACCGTTGCCTCGTTCTAGGGATCGTGACGTGACAATCGTGGACGTGGTTGCGCACTCGGTGACGCTGCCCCCCGAAGGCGAGGTCGGTGTCGTCGACATCGGCTCGCTCACCCTGGAGAACGGTCGAGTCGTCGACGACGTGTCGATCGCGGTGCAGCGCTGGGGCACACTGTCGCCCGAGCGGGACAACGTGGTGATGGTGCTGCACGCGCTGACCGGCGACTCGCACATCACCGGACCGGCCGGGCCCGGTCATCCGACCGCCGGATGGTGGGACGGGGTGGCCGGACCGGGCGCGCCGATCGACACCGACCGCTGGTGCGCGATCTCGACGAACGTGCTGGGCGGATGCCGCGGTTCCACCGGGCCGGGTTCGCCCGCGCCGGACGGAAAAGCTTGGGGCTCACGCTTTCCCGCGGTGTCGATTCGCGATCAGGTGGCCGCGGACATCGCAGTGCTCGACCGGCTCGGTATCAGCGAGGTCGCCGCCGTGGTCGGAGGCTCGATGGGCGGTGCCCGCGCATTGGAGTGGATGATCACCCATCCCGATCGGGTACGGGCCGGGTTGGTCCTGGCCGTCGGCGCCCGCGCGACCGCCGACCAGATCGGCACGCAGTCCAACCAGGTCGCGGCCATCAAGGCCGACCCGAACTGGTGTGGCGGCGACTACTACGGCACGGGCCGCAGCCCCGACGCCGGCCTGGAGATCGCGCGACGCTTCGCACATCTGACCTACCGCGGTGAGCATGAACTCGACGACCGATTCGGCAACGACCCGCAGGCCGGGGAGGACCCCGGTGACGGCGGACGCTACTCGGTGCAGAGCTATCTGCAGTACCAGGGCCGAAAGCTGGTCGCGCGCTTCGACGCCGGAACCTACGTCACCCTCACCGATGCGCTGTCGAGCCACGACGTCGGTCGTGGCCGCGGGGGGGTCGAAGCCGCGCTGCGGGGTTGCCCGGTGCCCGCGGTGGTGGGCGGCATCACCTCCGATCGGCTGTACCCGCTGCGGTTGCAGGCCGAGTTGGCCGAGCTGCTGCCCGGCTGCGACGGTCTCGACGTGGTGGACTCGAAGTACGGACACGACGGCTTCCTGCTCGAAACCGAGGCCGTCGGCAAACTGATCCGCCGGACCCTGGAACTCGCGCAGCGGTGACCGAGACCTCGCGACAGCGCTCCCTGTCGTTCGGCGCCGAAGCCGCCGCTTATGAGCGTGGCCGCCCGTCGTATCCGCCGGAGGCGATCGACTGGCTGCTCCCCGACGGTGCACACCGCGTCCTGGACTTGGGCGCGGGGACGGGCAAGCTCACCACCCGCCTGGCCGAGCGCGGCCTCGACGTCGTCGCCGTCGACCCGGTTCCGGAGATGCTGGAGCTGTTGACCCGGTCGTTGCCCGACACACCGGCGCTGCTGGGCACGGCGGAGGAGATTCCCCTGCCCGACGACAGCGTGGACGCCGTGCTGGTGGCCCAAGCCTGGCACTGGTTCGACCCCGAGCGGGCGATCCAGGAGGTGACCCGGGTGCTGAGACCAGGGGGGCGTCTGGGGCTGGTGTGGAACAACCGTGACGAACGTCTCGGCTGGGTCAAGGAGCTGGGCCGCGTCATCGGTCACGAGGCGGACCCGTTCAGTCAGACGGTCGAACTGCCGGCGCCGTTCACCGATGTCGCACGGCACCAGGTGGAGTGGACCAGCTACCTGACTCCGCAGGCGTTGATCGACCTGGTCGCCTCACGCAGTTACTGCATCACCTCGCCGGAGAACGTCCGCACCCGCACACTCGAGCAGGTCCGCCAGCTACTGGACACGCATCCGGCGCTGGCCGGCGCCAACGGTTTGGCACTGCCCTACGTGACAGTGTGCGTGGGGGCGACGGTCCCATGACCCAGCCCACAGCCGAGGTAACAATTCGGAAACAATACGCTCACAGGTTTTGCACACGCATTCGTGCGTGTTTGCCCAGCTGAGCACCGTGCGGACAGCTGACTACCAGGTCAACCGCGTCGCGCAACAACTTGAAGTCGGCACGTCACCTCGCATACGTTCGTTGGGCCGACGATTTGGAATTCGACACGCGATACGTACCTCGGTGGTGACAGCTAACAGCTTATGGAATCGGTCAACCCTGCGCTAAACGATCTTTCAGGTGAAAGCGCCTCAGGCGGGCAACCACGCCCTGACTCCAGGGAACAACACCTGCGCCGTCCGCGCGCGGCCGACGGGCTGGCCGTGCACAAGTTGGTCGCCGACAGCGGCGTGCTGGACCTGAACTCCACCTACGCCTATGTGCTGCTGTGCACCGACTTTGCCGACAGTTCCATCGTTGCGGAGCGAGATGGATGTGTATGCGGCTTCATCGGTGGGTACCACCCTCCGCAGCGACCAGATGTGCTGTTCGTGTGGCAGGTCGTGGTCGCCGCCTCCGAGCGTGGCACCGGACTCGGCGGAGCCATGCTCGACGCACTTGTGCACCGCATCCGCAGCGAACGCGGCGGACACCCGGTCACGGTGGAGGCGACCGTCGCGCCGAGTAACGCATCATCGCGCGCGCTGTTCGGCGGGTTGGCCCGCCGACACGGTGTGCCGATGACCGAGCACGACCACTTTTCGGCCGCAGACCTGGACCCCGAGGGCGCACACGAGGACGAACCGCTGCTGCGAATCGGACCGATCACGGCCCCATTGAACGATTGAAGTAATTGAAACGACTAGTGCAGAACTGCAATAGGTCGAACGAAAGGATGTCAATGACCATCACTACGGAGTCGACACTGTCGCAACCCAGCCTTCCCGACGAGTACACCAGCATCGAGTCCGAGGTCCGCAGCTACTGCCGCGGCTGGCCCACCGTCATGGACACCGCCCAGGGTTCCTGGGTCACCGACGTCGACGGGCGCCGCTACCTGGACTTCTTCGGCGGTGCAGGCGCGCTGAACTACGGCCACAACAACCCCGCGCTCAAGCAGGCCCTGATCGATTACCTGACCTCGGACAAGATCGTCCACTCGCTGGACATGGCCACCGTGGCCAAGACCGACTTCCTGCGGACCTTCAACGACGTCATCCTGGCTCCGCGCAAACTGGACTACAAGGTGCAGTTCCCCGGCCCGACCGGCGCCAACGCCGTGGAGTCGGCGCTCAAACTGGCCCGCAAGGTCACCGGCCGCGAATCGATCATCAACTTCACCAACGCTTTTCACGGCATGACGCTGGGCGCATTGTCGGTGACCGGTAACTCGATGAAGCGGGCCGGCGCCGGCATCCCGCTGGTGCACGCGACGCCGATGCCCTACGACAACTACTTCGACGGCGTCACCGAGGACTTCCACTGGTTCGAGCGGGTGCTCGACGACTCCGGCGGCGGGCTGAACCGGCCGGCCGCGGTGATCGTGGAGACCGTGCAGGGCGAGGGCGGCGTCAACGTCGCCCGCGCCGAATGGCTGCAGGCGCTGGAGCAGCTGTGCCGAAAGCGCGACATCCTGCTGATCGTCGACGACGTGCAGATGGGGTGCGGACGCACCGGACCGTTCTTCAGCTTCGAGGAAGCCGGGATCACGCCCGACATCGTCACGCTGTCCAAGTCGATCAGCGGCTACGGGCTGCCGATGGCACTGACGCTGTTCCGCCGCGATCTCGACGTGTGGACCCCCGGCGAGCACAACGGCACCTTCCGCGGCCACAACCCGGCCTTCATCACCGCCACCAAGGCACTGGAAACCTATTGGCAGGACAGCACGTTCAGCGATGAGACGCTGGCCAAGGGCACGCTCATGCGCGATCTGATGGAGAAGATGGCCGCCAACCGCGACGGCATCAGCGCCCGCGGCCGCGGTATGGTCCAGGGGCTGAAGTTCGAGGATGCCGATCTGGCCGGTGCGGTCTGCAAGGCTGCGTTCGAACGTGGTCTGCTCGCCGAAACCAGTGGCCCGGCCGACGAGGTCGTCAAGCTGCTGCCGCCGCTGACCACATCGGAGGCCGACCTGACCGCCGGGCTCGAGGTGCTCGACGAGTCCATCTCCGCCGCACTCGGCTGACCGAAACCCACACCCGAGGAGTGACAATTTCATGATCGTGCGCACCACTGACGACATCACCGGCACCGAACGCGACGTGTCGGACGGAACTTGGAGATCGAAGCGCATCATTCTGGCCGACGACGCGGTCGGATTCTCGTTCCACGAGACGACGATCCAGGCCGGCTCGGTCAACGAGTTCCACTACCAGTACCACGTGGAGGCCGTCTGGCTGGTCGAGGGCTCCGGCCTGCTGACCAACCTCGAGACCGGTGAGGAGCATCCCCTCAAAGCCGGCTCGATGTACCTGCTCAACGGGCATGAACGCCATCGCATCCGCTGCGACGAGCAGATGCGTATGCTGTGTGTGTTCAACCCGCCGGTCACCGGCCGTGAGGTCCACGACGAGACAGGGGCGTACCCTCCGCCAGCGCAAATCGCATGACCAACTAGCCAACGAAGTTTGCCTATGAACACACGCACTGACGATCACTATCCAACCCGACTCGACCACGCGATCCCACCGATCCCGCGCATCGAACCCGGTGTGTGGGGCAGTGCCGATCAGGGCCCGCTCGACGACGAGGCGCTTCAGAGCTATGCCGACGGCGGCTACCTCATCCGGCCCCGCACCGTCGGGCCTGACTGGCTGCCGCCGTTGTCGATGGAACTCAACCGGCTCGGCGCCGAACTCGATCACGATGACCCGCGGGTCATCCGCGAGCCCGGTGGCGGCATCCGCTCGGTGTTCGAGCCGCATCTGCTCAGCGATCTGATCGCTGAGGTGGTGGGCCTGGAGACCGTGCTGCCGGTGGCGCGTCAACTGCTCGGCAGCGACGTGTACATCCACCAGGCCCGGATCAACATGATGCCGGGCTTCACCGGGAGCGGCTTCTACTGGCACTCGGACTTCGAGACCTGGCACGCCGAGGACGGTATGCCCGCCATCCGGGCGGTGTCCTGCTCGATCGCGCTCACCGACAACTATCCGTTCAACGGCTCGCTGATGGTGATGCCGGGTTCGCACCGGACGTTCTATCCGTGCGTCGGGGCGACCCCGGACGACAACTACACCTCGTCGCTGGTGTCCCAGCGCATCGGCACCCCCGATCAGGACACCCTGGTCAAGGCCTGCGACGAGCGCGGCATCGACCAATTCACCGGACCGGCGGGCACCGCGCTGTGGTTCGACGCGAACCTGCTGCACGGTTCGGGCTCGAACATCACGCCGTACCCGCGCTCGAACGTGTTTTTGGTGTTCAACTCGGTGGACAACGGACTCGTCGAGCCGTTCGCCGCCAAATCCCGACGCCCCAGCTTCCTGGCCGCCCGCGACATCGTTCCCGCCGGCCTGCAGTAGCGGCCCCGCCGTCGTGGCCGGCGTCGGCGTAGCCCGGCCGTCCGCGCCCGGCCGTCCGCGCCGAACGTGCTCGCACGGTAGCTCAGTGAGCGAAACCACTACCGCAAGAGCACGTTCGGCGCAGCGCGGGGACGTGCGGCGCAGGCAGGATTATCAGGCTGCGGTCGTCATCCGCTGCCGGATCGCCGTGCGCAGACCGCGACGCCGTCCCGACGCGTCCCCGTTGGTCTCGGCCAGCGGCACCGTCTCAGCGAAGCGGCGCTCGGAGTTCGTCTCCGGCGCATTGTCCGGCCTGGCCCGCAGAAACCGGTCGGGCAGCGCGAGTTTGAGGATCGTCCAGAACGACTGCCAGTATTGACGGGCCAACGGTCCGGTGGTGTAGGGCAGATCGTACTTCTCACACAGCTCGCGCACCCGCACGCTCATCTCCGCGTACCGGTTGCTGGGCAGGTCGGGAAAGAGGTGGTGCTCGATCTGGTAACAGAGGTTGCCACTCATGAACGCCATCACGGGTCCGGCGTTGAAGTTGGCCGAGCCCAGCATCTGCCGCAGATACCACTCCCCGCGCGTCTCGTTTTCGAACTCCTCGACGGTGAACTTCTCGGCCCCGTCGGGGAAGTGCCCGCAGAAGATGACCATGTAGGCCCAGTAGTTGCGGATCAGGTTGGCCACCACATTGCACTTGAGGGTGCTCTTCCAGTTCGTACCCGCCAACGCCGGATACACCAAATAGTCCTTGCCGGCCTGCCTGCCCATCTTCTTGCCCATGACACGCAGATCCTTCATCGCCTGGGCCCAGGTCTTCTCCTTATTGCGGATCTTCTCGGTCTCGATGTGGTGCAGCGCCACACCCCACTCGAACAGCGTGCCCAGCAGCAGGTTGTACACCGGGTTGCCGATCATCCACGGCTCCCACGGCTCGTCACGCGTCACCCGCATGATGCCGTAGCCGACGTCGCTGTCGAGTCCGACGACGTTGGTGTACTTGTGGTGGACGAAATTGTGGGAGTGCTTCCACTGCGCCGACGGGCAGGCGGTGTCCCACTCCCACTCGGTGGAGTGGATCTCCGGGTCGTTCATCCAGTCCCACTGACCGTGGATGACGTTGTGGCCCAGCTCCATGTTCTCGATGATCTTGGCGCTGGCCAACATCGCCGTTCCCGCGATGCGGGCCAGGCGACTGCTGCTGGCGAACAACGCGATGCGCCCGCCGGCGGCCAGCGCCCGCTGCAACTGGATGGTGCGCCGGATGTAGCGAGCGTCTCGCTCGCCGCGGGACTCCTCGACCTCCGCGCGAATCGCGTCGAGTTCGGCGGCCAGCGCGTCGATGTCCTCGTCGGTCAGGTGGGCGTACGCCTTGATGTCGGTGATGGCCATGGTTGCCTCTCAGATGTTGATGGTGCAGTCGCCGGATGCGGTGGAGATACAGGTCTGGATACGGTCGCCGGCGCCGTGCTCGTCACCGGAGCGGATGTCGCGGACGTTGCCACCGTCCAGCGGCAGCACGCAGGTCTGGCAGATTCCCATCCGGCAGCCGAACGGCATCTGGATGCCGACCTGCTCGCCGGCTTCGAGCAGAGTCGTCGCCCCGTCGATCTCGACCTGCTTGTCGGAGATGGCGAACGTGACGGTGCCACCCTCGCCCCCCTTGTCGGTAGCGGCGATGGTGAACCGCTCCATGTGCAGCTCGCTGTCGAGACCGTGCTCCTTCCACAGGTTTTCGACGTCGTCGAGCATTGCCGCGGGACCACAGGCCCACGCCGAGCGTTCCCGCCAGTCCGGCACCACCGTGTCGAACTGCGCAAAGTCGACATGGCCGGCGCTGTCGGTCAGCTGCAGATGCAGCCGGTAGCCGTCCTGCTTGCCCTCCAGTTCGCGCAGCTCGTCGTGGAAGATCACCGCGTCGGCCGAGGGCGCCGAGTGCACGTGGACGATGTCGGGGTGCTGCTCGCGCGCACGCAGCGAGCGCAGCATGCCCATGATCGGGGTGATCCCGCTGCCGGCGCTGATGAACAACAGTGCCGGCGGGGGCGGATCGGGTAGCGCGAAGTCCCCTTTCGGCGCCGCCAACCGGATGACGGTGCCCGGTTCGACACCGTTGACCAAGTGGGTCGACAGGAATCCCTCCGGGGTGGCCTTGACCGTGATCGAGATCTGCTCACCGTCCTGTTCGGGCACCGAGGTCAACGAATACGACCGCCAGTGCCACCGCCCGTTGACCCGCAGGCCGATACCCACGTACTGACCGGGTTGGTAGTCCCCGGCGAAACCCCATCCGGGGCGGATGAACACCGTGGCGGTGTCCTCGGTCTCGCGCCGCACCGCAACGATCTCGCCACGCAGTTCCCTAGCCGACCACAGCGGGTTCAGCAAAGACAGATAGTCGTCGGGCAGCAACGGTGTCGTCGCACGCGCCGCCAAACCCCGCACGATGTTGACCCAGGGTCCCGACGCGGTGTCGACATCCCGCGCGGGAGCCTTGCTCCACCGGGCCAACGCTTTGATCGCTGACATCAGGCCTCCCGTCCTCGGTGCTGTGACAGCAGTCACAGCGCTGACGGCGGACGAGTAACCTTACTGAGCAGTAACCAAACATCGCCTGCGACTCAGTCCACACATCGCCTGCGGCGAGGGCGCCTCAGCTGGTCCCGAGCGGATCGATGGTCCAGGCGATGTACAGCATCGCCGCGCTGACCGACGCGGTGGTCACCACGTCGACCGTGCGGCTGCGCACCGCGAGCAACCCCACACGATCCTCGGACAGCATCAGCCGCAAGCCGGCGGCCACGCCGACACCGACCGCCATCACCGCGGCACCGCGGCGCCAGTAACCGAAGGCGACCAACCCGAACGCAGCCACCAGGAACATGCCGACCACCAAGATCGGCCACTGCCCGGCGAACACCTTGCGGGCGACATCCTTCAGCGTCACGAGGCTGCGGCGGCCTCGGCGCGCTCGACGACGTTGGTCAGCAGGAACGCCCGGGTCAGCGGGCCCACCCCGCCGGGGTTCGGGGAGACGTGGCCGGCGACGTCCCAGACCCCGGGCTGCACGTCGCCGACGAGCTTGCCGGCCTCGTCGCGACTGACCCCGACATCGATGACGGCCGCGCCCGGGCGCACCATCTCCGCGGTCACCATGTGCGGCACCCCGGCCGCGGCGACGATGATGTCGGCCTCCCGGGTGATCTGAGGCAGATGCCGGGTGGCGGTGTGGCACAGCGTCACGGTCGCGTTCTCCGAGCGCCTCGTCAACAGCAGCCCCAGCGGCCGGCCCACCGTGACACCGCGCCCGATGACCACGACGTGCGCGCCGGCGATCTCGACCTGGTAGCGGCGCAGCAGATGCACGATGCCGCGCGGCGTGCACGGCAACGGTGCCGGTTCGTTGAGCACGAGCCTGCCCAGGTTCATCGGGTGCAGGCCGTCGGCGTCCTTGCCGGGGTCGACCCGCTCGAGGGCAGCGTTCTCGTTCAGGTGCTTGGGCAGCGGCAACTGCACGATGTAACCCGTGCACTCCGGGTTGTCGTTGAGCTCGTCGAGGACCTCCTCGAGTGCCGACTGGCTGATGTCGGCGGGCAGGTCGCGACGGATCGAGTTGATGCCCACCTTGGCGCAGTCGGAGTGCTTGCCCCGCACGTAGGCCTGCGAGCCGGGGTCGTCACCGACCAGCACCGTGCCCAGCCCCGGCGTGCGACCGGAGTCGGTGAGCGTCTTCACCCGCTCGGTGAGATCGACGAAGATCTCGTCGCGCGTGGCCTTGCCGTCCAAAGTGATTGCACCCACGGCTGCCATTCTGACAGCAGCCGTGGCAGGCTCTGCGACATGACAGCCCCCAACGATGTGTTCACCGCTGCCAAGCTGGGCCCGATCACCCTGCGCAACCGTGTCATCAAAGCGGCGACTTTCGAGGCGTCGACCCCGAACGCACTGGTCACCGATGATCTGATCACCTACCACCGGCTGCCCGCCGCCGGCGGGGTCGGCATGACGACCGTGGCATACCTGGCGGTCTCCCCCGGTGGCCGCACCGAGGGCAACCAGATCTACTGGCGTCCGGAGGCGATCCCCGGGCTGCGTCGCCTCACCGAGTCCATCCACGCCGAAGGTGCCGCGATCAGCGCCCAGATCGGTCATGCCGGTCCGGTGGCCAACGCGCGGTCGAACAAGGCCACCGCGCTGGCGCCGGTGCGGTTCTTCAATCCGCTCTCGATGCGGTTCGCCCGCCACGCCACCCGAGACGACATCGACGACGTCATGGCGGCCCATGCCGCGGCGGCCCGCTATGCCATCGACGCCGGCTTCGACGCCGTCGAGGTCCATCTCGGGCACAACTACTTCGCGAGCTCGTTCCTGTCGCCGCTGATCAACCGGCGCACCGACGAGTTCGGCGGCTCGTTGGCCAACCGCGCCAAGGTCGCACGCGGAACCGTGCTTGCGGTGCGCCGGGCGGTGGAGAAGGCCGGCACACCGATCGCGGTGACGGCGAAGCTGAACATGGCCGACGGGGTGCGCGGCGGCATCTCCACCGAGGAGGCGTTGCAGACCGCCAAGTGGCTCGAAGAGGACGGTGGCCTGGACGCGATCGAGTTGACGGCCGGCAGCTCTCTGGTCAACCCGATGTACCTGTTCCGCGGCGACGTGCCGATCAAGGAGTTCGCCGGCGCCTTCAAGCCGCCGCTGCGCTGGGGTATCCGGATGACCGGCACCAAGTTCCTGCGGGAGTACCCCTACCGCGAGGCCTACCTGCTGCGCGATGCCAAGCTGTTCCGCGCCGAGCTGTCGATGCCGCTGATCCTGCTGGGCGGCATCACCAACCGGCAGACGATGGACCTGGCCATGGCCGAGGGGTTCGACTTCGTCGCGATGGGCCGCGCGCTGCTCGCCGAACCGGATCTGCTCAATCGGATACAAGCCGACGGTGACGCGGTGAAATCGTTGTGTACGCACTGCAATCAGTGCATGGCCACCATCTACAGCCACACGCACTGTGTGGTGACCGGTGCCCCGGACACCGTCACCCCGGGGGTATGAGCGCCCGCGCACAGTCCGCGACGATGGTGTCGGCGCTGGCCGGAATGCTCTGACGGGCCCGTAGATGACGGCGCACGATGGCGCCGGGCACGTCGATCACGGCGGCGCTGACCCGCCCCTCCTCGTCGGGCAGGCCGGCCATCGCCTTACGGAGCTTGCGCTGCAAGCGCTTCCGCCGGCCGGCTATCGGGTCGGGCCAGTCACCCAGACCGAGTTCGTGCGGACCGGCCAGTAGTACCTGCGCTTCGGTCGAGTTCTCGCGGCACCATTGCACGATCCGCAACGCCCCGGCGACGCAGCGCTGCTGCGCGTCGTCCCGGTCCTCCGACAGGGCGTCGATCAGCGCCTCCTGGAACCTCTCCTCGGTGCGCGCCCACAGCTCGCCACACAGTGCGGCCCGAGTGGGAAAGCGGTGGTACACCGAGCCGCTCGGCGCTCCCGCGGCGCGGGCGACCGCGGACATCGTGACGGCCGAAGGCCCTTCGGCGGCCAGCAGCTCCGCCGCAACATCGAGGAGTGTGTCTACGGAGTATCGGGCGGGCCGCGGCATTGCACCACCCTAAAGTAGAGATTAGTCTCTAATAAAAAGGGAGCCGCCCATGAACACCGCCACGGCCGTCGCCGAGCAGCTCTATCGCGCCCTGTCCGACGGCGATGCCGACGCGTTATCCGCCGCGCTGTCAGCAGATTTCCACGCCACGGTGAGCGCGGGGATGCCGCACGACATCGGCGGCGAGCACCACGGGCGTGTCGCGATGATCGCGGGGGTCTGGGGGCGCATCGATGCCATCTACGACCTCGCCGTGGTGCCGAGCGAGTTCCTCGAGATCGGCGGCGGCAACGAAGTCGTCGTCCTGGGGACGTACCGGGGGACCGCGCGCGACGGCACCACACGCGTCGACGCGGCGTTCGCACACGTCATCGCCGTACGAAACGGCCGGATAACGGCGCTGCAACAGATCACAGACACCGTCAGGTGGAGCATCCCCGCCTGAGAGCGCCGGTTAGAGTTGTCGCGATGTCCAATGTCGCCGCCGGAGCGGCTCCGTGAGCCGACCAGCATCCCCTACGCTGACCGTGCGATACGACGGTTCCACGCGCACCTTTGCGGCCGGCAACGACGTCGTCGTCGGCCGGGACCTGCGCGCCGATGTCCGCATCGCCCACCCGTTGATCTCGCGCGCCCATGTGGTGCTGCGATTCGAGCAGGGCCGATGGCTCGCCGTCGACAACGGTTCGCTGAACGGCATCTACGTCAACGGACGACGGGTGCCGACCGTCGACATCGTCGACGGTCAGCAGATCCACCTCGGCAATCCCGACGGTCCGCTGCTGACCCTCGACGTCGGCCGCCATCAGGGATCGGCAGGCCGACCGCCCTCCACGACATCGATCAGGGTGGCGGGCCGTCCGAGCGCTCCGCCTGTCCCGCCGCAGACGGGCTATCCCAGCGGTGCCCGGCCGTACCAGAGCGCACCGGGCACCTACCCGCCGAGCGCGCCGCCCCCGCGGCCCGCCCCCCAAGCTCCGCCCTCGGGCTCCTATTCACCAGCACCGCCGTCAGGCCCCTACACACCGGCGCCGCCGTCGGGCCCCTACACACCGGCTCCCCCGTCGGGGTCATATTCAACGGCTCCGCCGCAGCCCATCTCGTCCTCGGAGATGGAGTCGGCCACGATGATGGGCCCCGCCGCCGCACCCCGGTCCGCGGACGGCAACATCGCGACCAGCATGCTGCGGATCCTGCGGCCGGGCCGGCCCGCAGAGACACCCCCCGGGTCGACGAAGATCGGTCGAGCGGGCGACAACGACATCGTCATCCCCGATGTGCTGGCCTCGCGACACCACGCCACGCTGGTGCCCACCGCGGCCGGGACCGAGATCCGCGACAACCGCAGCATCAACGGCACATTCGTCAACGGTGCCCGTGTCGACACCGCGCTGCTCAGCGATGGCGACACCGTCACGATCGGCAACGTCGACCTGGTGTTCCACGGGGGCACGCTGGCCCGCCGCACCGAGACCGCCGCCGACACCGCCACCGGCGGTCTGGACGTACGCGGGCTGACGTGGACCATCGAGGGCGACAAGACGCTGCTCGACAACATCTCCATCACCGCTCGCCCCGGCACGCTGACCGCGTTGATCGGCCCCTCCGGCGCCGGCAAGTCCACGTTCGCGCGGCAGGTCGCCGGCTACACCCATCCGACCTCCGGCACCGTCACGTTCGAAGGCCACGACATCCATGCCGAGTATGCGTCGCTGCGCTCCCGGATCGGCATGGTTCCCCAGGACGACGTGGTACACGGCGAACTGACCGTCAACCAGGCGCTGATGTATGCCGCCGAGTTGCGCCTCCCGCCGGACACCACCAAAGAGGACCGCGCCCAGGTGGTGGCACAGGTCCTCGAAGAGCTCGAGATGACCAAGCATGCCGACACCCGCGTCGACAAGCTCTCCGGCGGGCAACGCAAACGCGCCTCGGTCGCACTCGAACTCCTGACCGGCCCGTCGCTGCTGATCCTCGACGAACCGACCTCCGGCCTGGACCCCGCGCTGGACCGCCAGGTGATGACGATGCTGCGCCAGCTCGCCGACGCCGGCCGCGTCGTGCTCGTCGTCACCCACTCGCTGACCTACCTCGACGTCTGCGACCAGGTGCTGCTGCTGGCCCCGGGCGGCATGACCGCGTTCTACGGTCCGCCCAGCCAGATCGGCCCGTCGATGGGTACCACCAACTGGGCTGACATCTTCTCCAGCGTCGCCGGCGACCCGACCGGCGCGCACGAGCGCTACCTGGCCCAACACGGACCGCCCCCACCGCAGCCACCCACCCTCGCGCCGTCGGAGCTGGGCAACCCGACCCGTACCAGCGTGCGCCGGCAGCTGTCGACCGTCGCGCGACGGCAGGTGCGCCTGGTGGTGTCGGACCGCGGCTACTTCGCGTTCCTGATGATGCTGCCGTTCATCATGGGCGTGCTGTCGCTGTCGGTGCCCGGCGACGTCGGCTTCGGCGTCCCGGTGACCGCCATCGAAGGCGGTCCCGCGCCCAACGAGCCAGGACAGATCCTCGTCATGCTCAACGTCGGCGCCATCTTCATGGGCACCGCGCTGACCATCCGAGCGCTGATCGGTGAACGCGCGATCTTCCGCCGCGAACAGGCCGTCGGCTTGTCCACCACCGCCTACCTGCTGGCCAAGGTCTTCGTGTTCACCGTGTTCGCGGTTGTCCAGTCGGCGATCGTCACCTCGATCGCGATCCTGGGCAAGGGGTGGGGACCCGGCGCGGTGGACAGCGGCGCGGTGATCGGCAACCGCAGCCTCGAGCTGTTCGTCGACATCGCGTCCACCACGGTGGCCTCCGCGATGGTCGGCCTGGCACTGTCGGCGCTGGCCAAATCCGCCGAACAGATCATGCCGCTGCTGGTCGTGGCGGTCATGAGCCAGCTGGTGTTCTCGGGCGGCATGATCCCGGTGACCGACCGCATCGTGTTGGATCAGCTGTCCTGGGCGACGCCGGCGCGCTGGGGTTTCGCGGCGTCGGCGTCGACCATCGACCTGATCCGGCTGGTGCCCGGCCCGTTGACACCGCAGGACCGGCACTGGGAGCACACCTCGGGGGCCTGGCTGTTCGACATGGCGATGCTGGCCGCGATCAGCGTCTTCTATCTGGGGTTCGTGCGCTGGCGAATCAGGCTCAAGGCCGCCTGACGACGAAGCGGGCGAGGAACGAGCCCGTGAGGAGTCGGGCAATCCAACACCGCCTGACGACGAAGCGGGCAATACTGCACCGCCTGATCTAGCCGTGGCACGCGCTGTTGTCCTAAGTTTGGGCAGAACGTGTCATTTTCCGTACTCTCAGCCCGGGTACGGCACAACGGGGGGACGATCAGGTGTCACACGGGTCGGTACGCGAGGCGGCGCTGGACGCAGCGCTGGACGAGCTGCAGCAGTGGGGAGTGGATCGCTTCAGCATCGAAGGCGCCGCTCACCGCGCCCAACTCACCCCGGACTTCTTCCGGCAGACCTGGGGAACCGAACGCCAGCTGATCGTCGACGCCCTGCTCAACTACACCCGAGAGA
>Ga0208330_1000297_pt1 | contig 25681 bp, 25 predicted proteins | sample DeeseametaMP1896_FD_184180 | JGI IMG/M metagenome (GOLD analysis project Ga0208330, IMG submission 184180) | Marine microbial communities from the Deep Pacific Ocean - MP1896 (SPAdes) | ecosystem: Environmental > Aquatic > Marine > Oceanic | place: East of Hawaii, North Pacific Ocean | collected... | reverse complement strand
AGACGCTTCTGGCTGAACGGAGCCAATCCGCCCCCGCAAGATGGGCACCTGTCCCGAAGCCGACAACCGTGGTGAAAGCAAGAAACGCGTGTCGCGAGGCTCCAGCCTCGGCGAAAATAGGGCGTTTCGTCTTCCGTCAGACAAGCGGGACAGAACTGCAGCCAGGTAACCTGCCTCCTGGGTGCGCAACTCTGCTGAGGCGATGCCCGCAGGGGCAAACGCAGCCGGGCCAAGGGGTCAGGGGCAATGGTCAGAGCCGCGATGTCTTCCACGGGTATGCCGGTATGCTCTCGCAGAAACTGCAGGATGCGATCGGGCAACGCCCGATCAAGCCGCGCCGACCAGTTCTCACCCGGCGCTCCGAGAAGCGTGCCAAAATAGTGCGGAGGTATGCCGTTCGCGTAGGCGAGGCGGTGCAGCCAACTCGACAGAAGTTCACCTGGTGCGGGCATAATGCTCACTGGCCAACGGCTTCCCGCCACACTTTCATACCGCTCTGCAGGTGTGACGGATATCTCGGTCGGCCCAAACCTCATGTCATATCGTGACGCAAAGCGGAATTACGGCGCCTCGAGAGAGGCACATAGCCGAGGTCCCACAGGGTTGCGCCCGTGATCCGGCCCTCACCGCGCGAGATTGCCGCCACTGCGGCACGGGTGACGATCTCGACAACCTCGCCGATCAGCCCCTCTGACAGATCATGGATGATCTTCGCCAAGGGTTCGCGCGACAGATCGGAGGCTTCGGCGAGCGGCAGACTGGCTTCCAGGCTGTCGAGAAGCGTCGCGAATTCCTCGTCATACGGCCATCGTGGAATGGGGATCGTATCGAAACGTGAGCCCATTTCGTCCGTATCATGAACCGCATCGTAGATCGCGATTTCGCCGACAAGGACGGGTGAGATGTCATGCACCCGTGCGATCCGCCGCAAGAACGAGAAGATGGCCTTCACATCCTGGCGCCGCCCGCGCAACGCGCTGTGGAACTCGTCGAATATCAAAAGGCGCGGCTTCAGGCGCTCGAGAAGATGATCGACCTGATCGCCGGCGCGGGACAGGCTGCGCCAGCCAGCGGCTTGTGGTGCGCGCAATCCGGACAGGATGCTGGCATAGAAATGCGACAGCCCTGCACCTTCCCGGGTCTGGATCACCCACACCTTTTGTTGGTCGGCGGCACGCAGATGTTCGACGGCGAAGCGTTCGGCGATCATGGTCTTGCCGTTGTGGTAGGGACCGGCAAGCAGCAAACCGCGTGGGCGCAGGGATCGCGGTCGCTCGAGCAGCAGTCGCATCGCGTCATGCGCCGCGCCGGCCGCCGGATGGCTGATCCAGCGCGGCGCGCGCACATGGGCGATCCGCACTGCGTCATCGGCCTGCAAGAGTGGGACGGTGGCGGACATGAGGTGGTCCGGCACCTTACCAATCCTCGACCGGGAAGACGCGCCGCGGACGATCCGGGTCGAGCTTTGCCTGGGCCGAGGCGGAAGGCGCAGCGAAGTCGGCATAAGGCTTCTTTGCCTCGGTGGCATGCCGGGCGCGGGTCATCTCCTTCAAACGGCTTTTGGGGGTTTTGGCGGCGGCAACAGTTGCGGCGATTTCGCGTCGGATCGCTGATGCCTCCTGCACAGGGCGCCGCTGGATTTCGCGCCGCCTCTGTCGATCCGCCTGGTGCTGCCAGAGCGTGATCGGCTCGGCCAGTCCGTCCCGTCGCCTGACCGGCCGCCAGGCATGGGTATCCGGATCCTTGACGTAGACATGGCTGATGTCGCGAGGATCATAGCACAGATCCAGCGGCTCCAGCCGGTCACGACGCGCGACCAGCGGGCCCAGCCAGGGCTCGAAATAGTCGATGGCGAAGAGAGTGATGCCTTGAGGTGAAATTTTTCGCGTCTTGCGCGGCAGGAAATTCAGCAGCACATCGACAGGTGCATCGATCGGCTGGTCTTTCGGCTGGAACCGATCTTCCCACTCCTTCTCCGGAACGGTCAGCTTGCGCGCATTCTGGCTCAGGTTGTGGTCGATGATCGCGAGCGCGATGCAGCGTTCAAGATCCGCGAAGCTGAGCCGTGCCCGCGCTTCCGAGGCATAGTCGCCCCGATCCGCGATGGAACGCCCCGTCTTGCCCGGCAAAGCCCGCAGCGCCGTGTTCACTTTCCCCAGCAGGCGTTCGACGACTCCGCCCCGATGCACGGTGCCCTTGTTCCGCATGCGAATGGAAATGCCATAGTCCGCGCATCCTCTGCTGAAGGTGCTGCTTTGGAATTCCTTGGCGGAATCGACGACGATCTGCTTTGGGCGACCGTGCATCGGCCAAGCATGATCGATACTGCGTTCTGCCAGCCAGTCAATCTTGCAGCACATCGCGTGCGCCAGACAAAGTGCCACAGACAGTCGCGACGGCCGCTCGAGGGTCAGGCAGAAGCCGATGATCGCGCTCGTCGCCACATCGGCAGCGATGGTCAGGTATGGCCGCCCGACTAAGACACCGTGGTCATCAATAACCTCGACAAACTGGATGTCTGCCGGCGTGTGATCGATCTGGACAACGTCGAGCGCGTGGTTAGCCCGGATGTAGCCCGGTCGCGGCTTCAGCCGGTGCAGGTGTTTACTATCCGACAGGCGGCGGCGGGCAATTTCTTCCGGGGTGAACAGGATGGGAATGCGCCGGGCGACAGTGACATAGGCGGGCGGAGTGTGCCCTTCCTCTGCGCAGCGGGTGCGGATCTCTTCAACGATCGGTGCAAGGTCCGGCTGCTCCGGGCGCAACCACATCTCCCGCAGGGTCACCGCGATGATGTTCTCGACTGCGGGGTTGATCCTCGGTTTAGCAGTCGCACGATGGCTTTTGTGTTGACCGTCGCTTCCAGAACGATCTCGTCCTCCACATTTAGCCGCTTTGCAAATTTCAGGATATGCTCGCGCTCAAGCTCCAGGCGACCGGCATCCCTGATCTTGCCGTTCTCCAGGATCGCCACTTGTGCGAAGGTACGATGCACATCGAGGGCAATGATCTTCATGATTGGCTCCTTTCAATGTTCAAAAACAAGGGAGCCAGCGGGCCACACGACAACTACGGATCCGCGCTCGCAGCGCAACCGGGCAAGTCGAAGGGGCGGCCAGATAACAACTCGAGCTCTCAGCTCATGAGATACTTCGGCCTGCCCGCCATTCGTGCTCCCAACACCCCAATCCCGGTGGGTCAATTCTAACCCACATCGAGGTATTATAAACCTCCGATTGGGGTGCCGAGATCATTCATGCCGGATAACAACATCGTTGAGCAGGATCACCGAGGCGTAAAACGGCGGATCAGGCCGATGTTGGGCTTCAAGTCATTCAGATCAGCAACTGCAACTTTGGACGGTATAGAAACGGCACACATGATCAGGAAAGGAGAGTTGGGAAGTGGTTGCCCCTTCGAGATCTATGCCAGTCTTGCCGCGTGACGCGCAACCGAGGAAGCGTCTTTCTTGGCCACACTGAACTTTGCGACGGAACCCCCTCTGTGACTAGCGCGTCGATCCAATCTATCCGGGTAGGGTCGTCAGTCGGACTCAAGTAGAAACTTGAAAAGCCGGGCCGCTGGGCCGGTCTCGGCGCTTGATGTGATTTGCGCGATGAAAAACTGCTTTCTCAAAGGCATTCCTTCGAGCCTTGCTCGTGCCAGCGAGCCCGAAGCAATTTCGCCTCGCACCGCCGTCTCCAGCACGATGGACGCGCCCAGACCGGCGGCCACGCTGCGCTTAACTGCCTCGGTCGAGCCCACATTGCCGATGGTGTCGACATCTTCTGCTTGGGGCCCTAGTGCTTCTGTCAGAAGGGTGCCGGTCCCGCTGCCGCGCTCGCCGCCCAGCATCTTGAGCGTCTTGAGTTCGGCAAAGCTGATCTCTTCGCGCGTGGCAAGTGGATGATCGCTTGGCAGGATGACGATCATTTCATCGCTGAGCCAAGGAGCCACCGTTACGGCGGGGTGGGAAATTGGCCACTCCATCGCGGCGATGTCGATCTCTTCGGCCAGCAACATCTGCGCAACGCGAGGGTTTGGGGCTGAGATGACCTCCCATCGCATCTGCGATGATGTCTGTTTGAGAAAGGATGCCAGCGCATCCGGCATGAAGTATGATGCGATGTTGCCGCTGCACCCGATCTTGAGCGACTCGGATAAAACGGCGGCCTGTGCCCTTTGAGTGGATGTAAGAATCTGCTGTGCATGTGGCAGGAGTCGCAGCCCGGCGTCGGTCAGGCGGCTGCCGCTATGGCTGCGCTGGATCAAGGGCGCGCCTAAGTCCTCCTCCAATTTCTTGATATGTTGCGACAGGGTAGGCTGCGCGATGCCGATCCGGACGGCGGCAGTCTGGAAGCTGCCGAGTTCGGCCAGCGCGACGAAGCTTTTGAGAACAGTCGGGTTCACGTCTCGAGCACCTCGGGATTGACGGCGTGGCGCGGCCGCTTGCCAGAAAGAAAGGCGATGATCTCATCGGCGGCCTCGGCTGCAATCTGGCGGCGCACCTCGCTGACTGCCGATCCGATATGCGGTGTCAGAACCGTTTGGTCACAGGCGAGGAGCGCTGGATGAACTTGCCTTGGCCGATCCGGGCGATGCCAATCCTCCATCTCGAACGTGTCCGCGGCATAGCCGGCAAGGCGGCCTGTGTTCAGCGCCTCCACGACGGCGGCCTCATCCACCAACGATCCGCGCGCGGGATTGACCAGATAAGCCCCTTGTTTCATCGCTGCTAGAAAAGATACATTCACGATGTGCTTGGTCTGGTCCGTCAATGGCAGCGCAAGGATGATGAAGTCAGACAGGCGGGTGAGATCATCGAGCGGAGCGTACTGCGCATCGAGAGCTTTTTCCGTCGTGGGGTCGAGGCGATTTTCGTCGAAGTAGATGCGCCGGCCTCGAAAACCCGAAAGGAGCCGCATTGTCTCGCGGCCCACTGCACCGCCGCCGATGATGCCCACGGTCGCGCCTTGCAGGCTGCCACCATAAAAATTGGGCCGCCACCCGGCGAACGTTCCTGACCGTAGATGCGCGTCTCCCGCACGCATGTTCCGTGCGAGCGCAATGCTGAGGCCAATGGCCAACTCGGCCGTCGGCTCGGTCAAAAGGTTCGGAACATAGGTCAACAGCACCCTGGCATCTGTGCAGGCCCGCTGATCAAGATTATCGAAGCCTTTCAATGCGCCGGCAATAATCTTCAATTTGGGGCAGGCGTCCAGAAATGGGCGGTCGACGCACTCGGTCATGAAGGCCATCAACGCCGATGCATCCGCGCAAGCCGCACGCAATTCGTCGTCGGCGAGTGGATCGCGCCCCTCGCTGGTCACGACATCCCCGTGCGCTGAAAGGCGTGCCAGCGTCTCATCTTCGATCCAGTTGGGCACTACAATTTTGACCATTATCCAACATCCTTAGCTGCGATTTTCCAATCACTAACAGCAAGGAACATATATCGCAATATGTAATAAAACTGTCATATATATTGCGTATCAAAGAACTAACAGAAGGAGAATCGGTGCGATGGATGGGTCAATGAGTATTATGGGACGTGATATTCTGAGCGTCGACGATGTCGAAGTCGTGTACCCGAACGGCACACGCGCACTCAATAAGACCACCTGCCAATTCATGGACGGGGAAGTGACCGTCCTTCTTGGTCCGTCGGGCGCCGGTAAGTCTACGCTTCTTCGCACTCTCAACCTGCTGACCCAGCCAAGCGCAGGACATATCGTGACATCGGCGGGCCAGCAGTTGAAGTCGCGCCGCGATATCCGGTTTCATCGGCGCGACACCGCCATGATCTTTCAGCAGCACCAACTGATCGGCCGCCTGAGCACTCTGCGCAATGTCCTCATGGCGCGTCTCGGTCGCCATTCTGTCTGGAGCAGTTTGGCAGGCTTTTCGCGCGCCGAGAAACACCTTGCGCTGGAATCTCTCAGCCGCGTGGGCCTCTTTGACAAGGCGCTGACACGCTGTGACAGCCTTTCGGGTGGCCAGCAGCAGCGCGTCGGCATTGCGCGCGCGCTCACGCAGGAGCCAAAGCTGATCCTCGCGGACGAGCCTATCGCATCGCTCGATCCAGCATCTTCGGACCGGGTGATGAAAATCCTCCGCGACGTATGCCGCGAAGACCGAATTCCCGTCATTGTCAGCCTTCACCAACTCGATTTTGCCAAGGCCTATGCCGATCGCATCATCGGCCTCTGTGATGGTGACATCGTTTTTGACGGACCGCCCTCGGCACTGGATAACGCCGCGCTGTCGCGCATCTACGGCGCGCCGGCCGATACGACCAACTGATCTTTCAACTCTTGGAGACTGCCATGAAGAATATCGCAACTCTCACCGCCATGCTGCTGGCCTCAACAGCCGCATTCGCAGCAGGCGATTATGATCCGGACACTTTGCGCGTCGCGCTGCTTCCTGATGAAAACGCCTCGACCGTGATCCAGGATAACAAGCCGCTGGCCGCGTATCTTGAAGAGAAGCTCGGCAAGGATATCGAACTGATCGTCACGACCGATTACTCTTCGATGATCGAGGCGATGCGCTTTGGCCGCGTGGATGTCGCGTATTTTGGGCCGGCCTCCTACACCATCGCCAAGGCCAAGATGGCGGATGGCGATCTGGACATCGAGCCGTTCGCCGCGCGCGTGACGGATGGAAGCACCACCTACCAGTCTGTCCTCATTGCCAATGTCGAAAGCGGTATCGACTCGATCGACGATATCGAAGGGTCGGGCATCGATGTGGCTTTTGGCGATCAGGCATCCACCTCGAGCCACTTCGCGCCGAAATACACGATGATGCTCGAAGGCGTGACGGAGGGCGATGACTATACCCAGAACTTCACGGGCGCGCACGACGCGGTGGCGCGCAACGTCGAGCTGGGCAATGCCGCTGTCGGCGGTCTGAGCCGTCCGATCTACGAGAGCCTGCTGGCCAAGGGGTCGGTTGATGCATCGAAGCTGATTGTCATCGGTTACTCCGCCGATATCCCACAATATCCTTGGGTTATGCGCACCGACATGACCGAGGCGCTTGAAGACTCAATCAAGGACGCCTTCCTGACGCTGGAGCCAGGGACCGACGCGGGCGATGCAGTCCTGACGCCGTTCAAGGCCGACGGGTTCGCAGCAATCACGGATGCCGACTACGACATCATCCGTGACATCCGCAAGAACCTGCAAGCCGACTGAGAATGCCCGAACTAGGAGACCGCCATGACCCGCCTCTTGACTGCCCAGCCTGCGCTGACCAACGCTGAAGATGTGCTGGCCGAGGACAGCAAGGGGCGGCGAAAGCTGCTCCTTCAAATCGCCGTAGTCGCCGCGATCGTCATTGTATCGCTATGGATGACCGGGATGCTAGATCGGAGCCGGTTGACCAGCGGCTTGCCGGCTATCGGTATCCTCGGCACTGAGATGTTCCCGCCGGATTTCGGCCGTTGGCGCGACTGGGTAGGACCCCTTGTCGAGACGCTGGCTATGTCTATCGCCGGCACGGCGCTGGCGGTCGCTCTCTCTTTGCCACTGGGCTTCTTGGCCGCACGGAACACATCGCCCAACAAGGTTATCTACCAAGTCTCGCGGGTCGTCCTGAATACGCTTCGCTCGATCCCAGAATTGATCATGGGTATAATTTTCGTTGCAGCTGTAGGGTTTGGCATGTTGCCTGGTGTTTTGGCCCTTGGCCTCCATTCGGTTGGAATGGTCGGAAAATTCTTTGCGGAGGCCATCGAGCACGCGCATCCTGCACCGATTGAAGCGACCGAGGCGTCAGGAGCCACGTCAATGCAAGTCATCCTGCATGGCGTCCTGCCTCAAGTCTTTCCGCAATTCGCAGATGTGAGCATGTATCGCTGGGAATATAATTTTCGAGCCTCGACCGTCATGGGTATGGTTGGTGCAGGCGGTATCGGCACTGAGCTCGTCGGCTCGCTCCGCCTTCTGGACTACCCACAGGTGTCAGCGGTTTTGCTGGTCATCCTCGCCTGTGTGACCGTTGTGGATATACTCAGCAATATGCTCCGTGCGAAGTTCCGGTGATTTAAGCAGATGCCAAGGTGATTTGCTCGAACAATGAGCCATCACCTCAACGGTTCAGTTTTCTTTCATGCCAGCTTGTTGCATGGGTCAAAATATGGGTGCAGGCGCCCCTTTCCCCGAACGACTATGCGGCACGTTTGAAGACCGCATGACCGAGGCGGGTCATGCGGTTGAGGGTCTTTGTGGCGCCCGATCTGGGCTTCGACGAGGGCTCTGCGATTGTATCCCGTTGCTGACTACCCTGCCATTCGGCCATGCTCGGCGATATGCTCTATGTGAGCGTTGCGCCCATCGCGTAGGCCGGGAACAGCGGTAATTAGTGGCGGGATGGTGATCTCGACATCGGGTCAGAACTTTTGGGTCAAGCAATCGGAAACTACGGTGCCATCATAAGCGGCGTCCGCCAGAACGCGGGTCACCTAGCTTGCGATCCCCACGATGAGGTCGGGCAAGGCGGTTTCGTCGCCGATCTGGTCTGTGGTCAACAGTGAGGCGACGATCTCACCGCTGTCCGGGTCATACCCGATGTGCAGTTGACGCCAGGATTTGCGGGTCTTTCACGTGCCATGCTTTTCGTCCTGCCAGCCCGAACCGCGATGGATCTTCAGGCCTGTGCTATCCACGATCAGCGTGGTGGGGCCACTGGATTGTGGCCTTTCGTCCACGACCGAGAGGTCAATCGCCCGCCGCGATAAGGTCGAGAAGTCTGGAACCGGCAACTCCACGCCCATCAGTCCAAGTAGCGACCGGACGAACTCTTGGGTCTGATGCAACGGCTGGTGAAAGATCAGCCCCCGCGTCAGACACGTCTCAATCGCGAAGTCCGAATATTTTGGCTGACCACCGCGACCCTTTCGCTTCGGCGCTGACCATCGCCCGGCAGCCCCGGCCTCAAGCCAGATCGTAACGTCTCCGCGACGGCGCAGAGCCTCGTTGAAATCCGACCAATTCGTCACCGTGTATTTCGCCTTGGAAAACTTATCGCGTCGACCAGCGTTGAATATATGCGGCATAGGGCGCTACCTTGAGGATATCAGAACCGGCGTCTTCGCCAAAATCCGCGACCCATGCAACAAGCTGTCAAATCACCACACCAAGATCACTCAGCGCGCGAAATCCCTTCGGAATGTCCGCATTATCACGCAGTTCCAGCACGAGGTGCGGGTCGCTTTCGCAAGCAGCCAAGGCACGGAAGACAGCTGTCCATTCGATTTCCCCTTCCCCCGGGGCCCAGTGGCGGTCGGCATGGCCATCGACGTCTTGCAGGTGGACATGGGCAAGCTGCGCACCGGCATCAGTGATAAAGTCAGCGACGGGTGGGGCGCCAGACATGCGACGGGCTAACTGAGCGTGCCCGGTGTCGATGGAAAGTGCGATTGCTTGTGAGCCAAAGCCATCCACCATCGCGCGACGTGTTTCTGGGCGAACGTCCTGAATGTTTTCGATCACAAGAGTGATGCCCATGTTTTCGGCTGCGCGCACGACGGGGTCTAGAATTTGATGGATGCGGCCAATCTTGCTTTCGGCGTAGCCCGGAAAGCTGAAGAAGTTGTTCTGATACCAAGCCGTGTAAGGGGAATGCAGGACCATCTGGCGCGCGCCGATCCGATCCGCGGCCTCGAGAGCTTTGAGGAACCGCGCAGTAATGATCGGGCGCAGTTCCGAGTCTTTGTTGTCGATATCCAGACCTTCAAAGGGCCCATGAATGCCAAGGCGTCCAGTATGCCCATCAAGCGCCGTCTTGGCGGCGGCAATGCGATCGTCGAATCCGGTGGTTAGCGCGACATGGGACATGAAATCCTGTAGTTCGATATCGCGGGCGGCATCAAACAGCCAATCGCGGTGGTCTGCAATCTCAGATGTTTTCAGGCAGGCGCCTATTTTGAGCGGGGTCATGTCTGTGGGTCCTTGGGTCGGGAATAAACATATAGGTAGCGATGGCACAGCAAAGACACAGGGCCATGACAGCAAAAGACCACCAGCCGCCGTAGGTTTGTGTGGTCCATGCAAAAGGCTCTGTTGCACAAATCGGCTGAGGGTCGAGGTTCCCCTTCCCCCGGACAGACTCATCCCACGGCTTCAGTGACGGGTATGCCGAGTGCGGTGAAGCCGTTCAGGACGACCACACGGATCTGAAACTCGGCAACCTGACGGTCGAAGTCCCTGGCAGTCAGGCGTTGGCCCAGCAGCTTCACACAATGCATCTTCGTTTCGACGCGGCTCCGGCGGTGATAGCCGCTCCATCGTCGCCAGATGTTTCGCCCGAAGCGACGTGACGCGCGCAGGGCTTCGTTGCGCGCGATTGCTCCGGGAGTGTCGGGCTTCCATGGCCTGGCATTTTTGCGTGGCGGTATGACTGCGGCGGCACCTCGGGCGGCGATGGCATCGTGGCACTTGCGGGTGTCAAAGGCACCATCAGCGGTGACGCTTGCAACCTCGTGATCTGGCGGGATCTGGTCCAGAAGCTCTGGCAGCATGGGCGCGTCACCGACATCACTGGTGGTGAACTCGGCCGCGCGTATTTCCAGCGTTTGCTCGTCAATTCCGATGTGGATCTTGCGCCAGACCCGGCGCTTGGTGCCACCATGCTTGCGGGCGTTCCACTCCCCTTCGCCCTCGACCTTGATGCCGGTGCTGTCGATCAGCAGGTGCAACGGGCCGCCGGATCCACGGTAGGGAATATTGATCTTCAGGGACTTCTGGCGCCGCGACAGCGTGCTGAAGTTGGGCACGGTCCAGTCCAGGCCGGTCAGGCGCAGCAGGCTCTCAACGAAGCCCGTCGTCTGCCTGAGCGCCATGCCAAACAGCACCTTCATCGTCAGGCAGGTCTGTATGGCTGCGTCACTATAGTCAGGCTGTCGGCCACGTTTGCCTGTTGGCCTGGCCTCCCAGGTCATCTCGGGATCGAACCAGATCGTCAGCGAGCCACGACGCTTCAGAGCTTCGTTATAGGCGGGCCAATTCCTGGTCTTGTAGGCGGGGGGGCTGGGTCGGCTCATGCGCCCCCAGCTACCACGCTGGATTCACAAGATGAATCCCTCACGCGATTTGTGCAACAGAGCCCCCTCTAGGTTTATTCATTCGGATGAATAGTGGGACTGCGTATCAATGGCGCTACAGTTTCATGAAACCTTTGTGACGTATGCGGCCGAGACGGCGCGGATGGGAAGTACTAAGTTTATTTACCATAAACTTCATTATGCGTCTTTATACTTAGTGTTGCGATAGTATATTATTGTGTGTATGCTGAACTCCTATCCCGGAGGCTCCACAGCATGCGCCATTTACTCAAGAAGCTCCTCCCCTCGGTCGCAGTCGCTTTGACCGTGACAAGTTCTTCGCTGCCAATACCCGCCCGCGCGCAGACATACCCGATCGATTGCGCGATCCTCTTGTGCCTGTCTGGCGGCTGGCCTGCTTCCGTCCCTTGCGCCCGAGCCCGCGCCGAATTTATCCGGCGGATTACACCTTGGCCGGTCGAACCACCGCTGCAAATCTGGCGCTGTCCCATGGGCGCCTCCTACGAGAACGATCGGTTACAAAACAACGCTGGCCGCATCTTTGAAGCCTTGTACCGAACCGACACCCGTCGTCCGCTTCAATCCTTGCCAGTAGATAATCTCGTTCCCACCGACCTCGCCCTGCGGCTCGTTCAGGACCGCGCGGACATCGATATCAGCGGGCCAGAGTTCAATTTCGTGCGGTCCATCCGCGTCTTCGATGTACGGTATGCACGACAGCACGCGTCCGGGCGCGATGGGGATTGTAACCGAAGCGCGACCGTGGTCCTCGGCGCCTACGGGACCCAAGGCGATTTCTCATGGCAGCGATCTTCGATAACTGCCATGCCCGAGGCCCATGTGGGCCTTGAACGTTGGGGCCAGAATTGCCCAGGTATTTTTCACCGATCCGTCTTCGTCGATTGGCGTGACTATGAGGGCAACTACGGCTTCGAACAGGTGAACTACTAGCGACGGCAAAGACAGCGTTGTCATCAAACTGCGGAAATTTGAGCGTGCTGAGTTACTCAAATACCGGCCGTTCGCTGCTGTCAGTGCCAAGGCCCGGAGGGCGGACAAACCGGACTTGTGCAGTCGCAGCTTTCGCTCACGCAGAAACCATTCGCAAATGCAGCACGGCTTGTTCTGCGGTGCAGCTAAGTTCGCCAATCTGGCCATTGACCAGGTTGTAGACCGCGAAATTCAAACCGTTTATCCGCTGCGTTTGACATCAACAATCGAGAAGCGGGTTTTTCTGCTGCTCGCTTCCTGCGAAAAAGATGTGGCGGGGCCGCATAGTGGTTATACCTTCCGTCGCCCGGATATTTGAGCAGCCCATTGGTAGCGTGGCACATATTGTCGAGGACCGCTCAAGAGGATTGATTGCCCCTCGCCTCAGGTGACCTGAGCCTGCCTGATATGCCGCCAGGCGATAACCGATATGCCCGCCCAAACCCCCGTGCGCAGGATCATCGCGCCAACGGTGCGCATCTCGAAAGCGCCGCCTTGCATCATGTGGACCGCGAACGCCAACGCTACCAGAGCGGTGCTCGCGAAAATGCCGATCGAAATCCAGACGGCAGGCGAGTGCCGTAAAAACAGCCCGATGCCTGCGAGGATATAGGCAAACCCGGCCAGAAAGTTGAACCACAGCACAAAGGGTACCGCATTGCCCACTGCGGCCTGTGCCTCGGCGCTACCGAACAAGGCACGACCGCCCGAAAGCACTGTGAGCGCACCAAATGCAAGCGCCACGATCGCAGCGACCATAAGGCTGGTATTTCGCTTTGAAGCCATTTTCCTATCCTTTGTTCAAATACGGGCATTGCCCGCTGGGGTCACTTTTGAAAGACATATGTGCCTGGTGCATCGGTGAGGACGGGATAGCCCGTTTTTGCATTTCCCATATCCGGCGGCGCTATTCGCTTGCCCGAACTTGATCCAAGCCATTGATCCCAAGCCTCCCACCAGGATCCGTCCTGTGCCTCTGTTTCCGTTTGCCATGCTTCTGGGTCGACATAGCGATCCATCGCGTCTTTGCTGCCGATCCGATAGCTGCGGCGCGGGTGGCCCGGCTCCGAGACGATACCCGCATTATGCCCGCCACTGGTCAGCACGAACGTCACGTCGGTATCGGTGAGTGCGTGTATCTTGTAGACTGAATGCCAAGGCGCGACGTGATCCTTCACCGTTCCGACCGCAAAGATCGGGGCGCGGATATCGGAAAGTGCGACCGGGCGGTCCTCGACCTGAAACCGCCCTTCGGACAGATCATTGTTCAGGTACAGTTTGCGCAGGTATTCCGAATGCATCGCATAGGGCATGCGTGTACCATCCGCATTCCACGCCATAAGATCGTTCATCGGCTGACGCTCGCCCATCAGGTATTCCCGAACCGCGCGCGACCAGATCAGATCATTTGAACGGAGCATCTGGAAAGCACCACCCATCTGGGTCGTGTCGAGATAGCCCTGTTTCCACATAACACTGTCGAGAAAGGCAAGCTGGCTTTCGTTGATAAAAAGCTGCAACTCGCCGGGTTCGGTGAAATCGACCTGACTGGCGAGCAGTGTCAACGACGCAAAAGGGTCGTTTTTTCCGCGCGCAATTGCCGCAGCAGCAATGGCCAACAGGGTGCCGCCAAGGCAATAGCCGGTTGCGTGGATCTTCTGATCCGGCACGATCGCCTGAATGGCCTCGATCGCCGCCATCACGCCCAGTTGACGGTAGTCCTCCATCGTCAGTTCGCGATCATCTTCGTCGAGGTTTTTCCACGAGATCATGAAGACCGTGTAGCCTTGCTCCACGAGATACCGCACCATCGAGTTTTGCTGTGACAGATCAAGGATATAGTATTTCATGATCCAGGCTGGAACGATGAGGATCGGCTCGGGGCGCACTGTGTCCGTGAGTGGGGCGTATTGGATCAGCTCGATCAACCGGTTGCGGTAAACCACCTTGCCCGGTGTCACCGCAACGTCCCGACCCGGCTGAAAATCCTCTGCGCCTGTCGCGTATGCGCCGGTCATGACGCTTTGTGCGTCCTCGACGAGGTTCTGCATGCCCCGGATCAGGTTTAGACCAGCTTCTTCACGGGTCTTGCGCAAAACCTCGGGGTTGGTTGGCAGGAAATTGGATGGCGAATACATATCGAGCAGCTGCCGCGTCAGGAATTGTAACTCGCGCTCGTGCTGGCCCGTGACACCGGGAACGTCCGTAACAACGTTATGCCACCATTGCTGTTGCAGCAGGAAGCCCTGATAGATCATGTTGAACGGCTTCATTTGCCAAGCGTCGTCGCTGAAACGGTTATCCTGTGGCAAAGGCGTGATGCAGGGGGCCGAATTGTGGGGTTTTGTCGCGCAATTGATTGCGAAACGGGTTTGGCGGCGGACCTTGTCAGCGGCCTTTTCGACCAGTTGCAATTGCTTGCCAGGGGCGGCGGCGATGTGGGTGGCCCAATCGAACCACGCCCCCATAAGCGCAGCGGGTGACAGCCCGTGGGTGACGCGTGAAATGGCGCTTTGAGCGGTGTGGTTCATCGCGTCGTGCAATGAGGTGGTCGGACCATTTTCATGTGGTTTCCGACCTGACGCTCCAGTCGATTTCGCGGGAGAAGGAGCGTCACCATCGGGCGCTGAAATGGGCCTTACCATCGCAATTGGTTTGCGAATGTTGCCCTTTGCCACTGCCTTTGAAGAGCGACTGCCTTTGCCATCCGCGTGCAATTGGGTGACCTGATGCTCGCCGTTTCTGTCCATGGTTGCTGTCCCTTTCTGACCACCCGATCGGCAGGATGAAGGCTCGACCTGCGTATCATCTGTTGTCGTGTCTGCGCGACTCACCAGAAGATAGTAATTGATTACTATCAAATTTCAAGACATACTCCGGCTATCGGCGGGGATTGGTCCGCATTCAGAATTCGGAGATCGTGATGCACACTGGAAAATCCAACATTGTCACAGGGTTTCTGTTTCTGACCCTCTTCATGCTTTATGGGTTCGTGTTGATCTTCCTGCGCGATTTTGCGCCGGGGAAAGAGCAGTGGATCGCTGATTACGGCGTCGGGGTGCATTTCGAATCGCGCTTGGCGCACGCGCATGGCAACCTTTTTGCGCTTCTCAACATCGCGGTCGGTCTGGTGCTTTTGCGCCTGCCGCTGCCCGCTGCATCTGGCCGATGGATTTCTTGGTTGGCGCTGGCAGGTATGCTCATGCCTCTCGGGATACTGGCAGAAGTGCTGATCGGCGCACCGCCGCTCTTCGTCATTGTCGGCGGGGCTTCCATGGTCGTCGCAATGGGCTGGCTTGCACTTGCAGTCTGGCGGGTGGAGTTGCCGTAATGACAGCACACACCAAGTCAAAGAACCTGCCCGCCGAAGAGCGCCGCAATGTCACCGTCGAAGCAGTGATCGAACTTGCAGCGACGACCAACCCGGGCGACATCACCACGGCGGCCATCGCCAAACACATGCACCTCACGCAAGGTGCCCTGTTTCGCCACTTCCCCAACAAGGAGGCGATCTGGCAGGCGGTGATGAAGTGGGTGGCCAATCGCCTGATGGCAAGGATCGACAAGGCGGCCGAAGGAATTGAGTCGCCGCTGGCAGCGATGCGCTCGATGTTTTTGGCCCACGTTGCCTTTGTGTCAGAACACCCCGGAGCACCGCGCATGTTGTTCGGTGAGCTTCAGGGGGCGAAACCGACGCCAGCGAAACGCTTGGCGCGCGCGATGATGAAGCAATATGGGGTGCGCCTGAACCACCTGATCGAGGCCGGAAAGGCGTGCGGCGAACTGGCCGAGGATCTGGATAGTCAGGCTGCAGCCACACTGTTCATTGGCACCATTCAGGGGCTGGTCATGCAATCCCTTATGTCGGGGGATATGGAAAGGATGCGCGCCGACGCGCCGCGCGTGTTCGCCATCTATCAGCGCGGTATAGCGACCAAGCAGGACATGGCGGAGACAGGAAGGACTACGTCATGAATTTGCATTTTATGGGCGCAGCACAGGAAGTGACCGGATCCTGCTATCTCATGGAAACGAAGGGCCTGCGATTCCTGGTGGATTGTGGCATGGTGCAAGGCGGGCGCGAAGCTCCGGCGCGCAACCGCCAGCCGTTCGGTTTTGATGCCAAAAAGATCGATTTCGTGCTTCTAACCCATGCCCACATTGATCATAGCGGTCTGCTTCCCAAACTGACCCGCGCGGGCTTCAAAGGTCCGATCTATACGACGTCGGCCACCGCAGATTTGCTTGGGGTCATGTTGCCAGACAGCGCTCATATTCAGGAAGCTGACGCTGAGAGGGCCAAACGCAGGTCCCGTCGCGGCAAGACGACAGCAGCATCTGCGCCGATCTACACGATGCAAGACACGCGGGAATGCCTGCGCCAGGTTCAGGCGGTTGGTTATGACGACAAGCATGATCCGCACCCTGCGGTGCGCTGCCGTTTCCGGGATGCCGGACATATTCTGGGCTCCGCCATTATCGAGGTCTGGATCACTGAAAGCGGTAAGACCACAAAGATCGTGTTCAGCGGGGATCTGGGCCAGCCAGGGCGACCAATCCTGCGCGATCCGACCATCATCGAGGAGGCCGACTTTCTGTTGATCGAATCCACTTACGGAAATCGCGATCACAAGGATCAAACTTCGACAGTTGAGGAGTTGATCGACATCGTTGAGCACACGCGCCATGCCGGAGGAGGCAACATCATCGTGCCCGCCTTCGCGGTTGGTCGAACTCAGGAGGTTCTTTACCATCTACACCGGCTAACATGCGAGGGACGGTTGCATGACTTGATGGTTTTTGTGGACTCGCCCATGGCCACAGAAGCCACCCGGATCACGCGCCAGTATCTGGAATTGTTCGACGAGCAGGCAACAAAACTGGCTGGGTGGCACAGGATTGGTTCCGATTTGCCATATCTGAAGTTCACGGCCAGCGTCGAGGAATCCAAAGCGCTCAACCAGATTCGCTCTGGTGCGATCATTATTTCCGCAAGCGGCATGTGCACTGCCGGGCGTATCCGCCATCATCTGCGTGAAAACCTTCCCCGACGCGAAAGCGTGATCCTGATCACGGGATTTCAGGCAAAGGGTACATTGGGACGACGTCTTGTGGATGGTGCAAGACAGGTGCGCATGTTTGGCAAAGACGTACCAGTGCGAGCCGCTGTTCACACTCTGAACGGGTTTTCGGCCCATGCTGATCGCACCGCATTGCTTGCTTGGGCAGATGGTTTCAAGACGTCTCCCAAACAGACATTTGTGGTGCATGGCGAGGCCGATACAGCACAGGAATTCGCCGAGAAACTGCGTACGGACAAGGGCTGGAAAGTTTCGGTGCCGGAGCTTGGATCGAAAGTCGACCTCCTCAGAGGTCAACAATGATCAGCGAAGACGAACGCAAGGTATTGGCCGAAGCCATCCAGAAAAATCCGGCATATCGCCTCGCCTACGAGGACGCCGACCTTATGGAACAGGATGACCTACGGGCCATGCGCTTGCAGCTCGAACTGATCAAACCCGAGCGCGCTTTGCGTCGCCATGACGTCCGCTCAACGGTTGTCGTAATGGGGAGCGCGCGCATCGTCTCACCGGACACCGCGCAAAGGCAGCTAAAGGACGCGCAGGCGCAAGGCGACCCCGCGAGCCCGAAAGGCCAGCGGGAGGTTGCCCAAGCCGAACGTCAGGTGCGGCTGTCGCGCTACTACGTCGAGGCCCGGCGCTTTGCCGAATTGGTATCGTTGCGTTTTCAACAAGAAGATCGGCGTGATTTTGTAGTCGTGACCGGCGGAGGCCCGGGGATCATGGAGGCGGCAAACCTTGGTGCATACGACGTGGGCGCGCGTTCGGCCGGGCTGAATATCACGTTGCCACACGAACAGACGCCAAATCCATTTATAACCCCTGATCTTGCTTTCCGCTTCCGCTACTTCGCCTTGCGCAAGATGCATTTCCTGATGCGGGCAAAGGCGCTTGTGGCGTTTCCGGGCGGCTTTGGCACCATGGATGAGGTGTTCGAAGTTCTGACCCTTGTGCAGACTGGCAAGGTGCCAAAGCTGCCAATCGTTCTGTTCGGTCTGGAATTCTGGAACCGGGCGGTGGATTTCGACTACCTCGTCGCCGAGGGTATGATTTCTCCGCAGGATCGCCAGTTGTTCACCTTAGTCGAAACGGCAGATCAGGCGATAGCGGCGTTACTTGATTTCTATCATGGCCAGCCGCCGGACGCACCGCAAAATGACCCCGAAGGAGTTGCCTAAGTTATGTCACGTAAGATTTCCATTATTCTCGTGTTCGCCGTGCTGGCGGCTTTTCTGGGCTACGCCGGTTGGAAGGTCTTGTTGGAACCCAGCGATCTGCCGCCTGAAGGGTTTGCCCGTGGCAATGGACGGATCGAAGCCGATCTGGTCGACATTTCCACCCGTCTGGCCGGGCGGGTTTCGGAAATCACCGTGCGCGAGGGTGATTTGGTGCAACCCGGCAATGTGCTGGCAGTAATGGATACAACCGAGTTGGAGGCGCAAAAAATGCGGGCTGAGGCAGCAGTTGCCAGCGCCGAGGCGGCTGTGGCCGTCGCGCAGGCCGGGGTGACCGAAGCCGAGGCACGGCTAGCGTTGTCGCAAAGCGAGCTTACCCGCGCCGAAACGCTGAATGAACGCGGCGTGGTCAGCGGCGAAGAGTTGGATATCCGCCGCACCGAGGCGCAACTGGCCGAGGCAGGCCGCACCGCCGCACAGGCTGGCGTCGTGGCCAAGCAACGGGCTGTTGACGCCGAAACCGCTGCCCTGCGTGAAATCGAGGCGCGCATTGCCGACAGCACGCTTTATGCGTCTCAGGCGGGGCGTGTTCTCTATCGTCTTGCGCAGCCGGGCGAAGTTCTGGGCGGGGGTGGCAAGGTGCTGACACTGGTCAGCCTTGGCGATGTCTATATGGAGTTCTTCCTGCCCGCCAGCGCCGCCCCGAGGGTGCGTTTGGGTGACGAGGCGCGGATCGTGGTCGACGTCATGCCCGATATCGCAGTACCAGCTTTGGTCAGTTTCGTCGCCCCGCAGGCGCAATTCACCCCGAAACAGGTCGAAACCGTTGAAGAACGCGAAAGCCTGATGTTCCGCATCCGTGTGCGCATTCCGCAAGAGCTGGTGGCCGAACGCCTCGCGCAGGTCAAAACCGGGGTGCGTGGTGTGGCTTGGGTGCGCCTGGCAGGGCCCGACGGCTCTGTTCCCGATTGGCCCGAAGGGCTGACGCCACCGGTCGCAACAGTCCTGCCAGCGCTGCAGGATGGCGCGGATGGCGGGAACTGACCGATGACTACGGCTGACGCCCCAATTCTGATAGCCGCAAGGCTGGCGGGGGTGAAACACCACTACGGCAAGGTGCTGGCGCTGCGCGATGTGACGCTCGACCTCCCCGCAGGGCAAATGGTCGGGCTGATCGGGCCGGATGGGGTGGGAAAATCAACCCTTATGGGGCTGATCGCCGGGGCCAAAAAGTTACAGGCCGGCCGCGTTGAGACTTTGGGTGGCGACATGGCCAGTGCCGCTCACCGGGCCGATGTCGGGCGGCGGATCGCATTCATGCCGCAGGGGCTGGGGCGCAATCTTTATCACGACCTCAGCCTTCAGGAGAACTTGGATTTCTTCGGCAAGTTGTTCGGGCTGGGCAAGGCCGAACGCGCAGCACAGATTTCGCGGTTGACCCGCGCCACCGGTCTTGCGCCGTTCATGGACCGGCCCGCAGGCAAGCTCTCGGGCGGGATGAAACAAAAGCTGGGCCTGTGTGCATCCCTGATCCACGATCCCGATTTCCTGTTGCTGGATGAACCGACGACTGGCGTTGACCCGTTGTCGCGTCGCCAGTTCTGGGATTTGATCGACACGATCCGCGCCGACCGCCCCGACATGAGCGTGCTGGTGTCCACTGCTTATATGGAAGAGGCCGCGCGCTTTGGTCATCTGGTGGCGATGGATGCGGGCAATATCCTGGCGACTGGCAGCCCCGCCGAACTTATGGAGCGCACTGGAACCGGAACTGTCGAGGCCGCCTATGTGGCGTTGCTTGGCGGCGAGAGCAAGGGGCCAGGAGTAACCCCTCAGCCTGCCCCTACAACCGCAACCGAGACGGGCCCTCCTGCCATTCGCGCCGAAAATCTGACCAAACGATTTGGCGATTTCACTGCTGTCGATTCTGTCAGCTTCGAGATCGCGCGCGGCGAGATTTTCGGCTTTCTCGGCTCTAACGGCTGCGGCAAGACCACGACCATGAAGATGCTGACCGGGCTCACACCCGCCACGACAGGAGAGGCGTGGATCTTTGGCAAACCCGTGGACGCGCAGAACCTCGATGCGCGTCGGCGCGTCGGCTTCATGTCGCAATCCTTCTCGCTTTATGGCGAGTTGACGGTGCGCGAAAATCTGCTCTTGCACGCGCGGCTGTTTCACCTCGGCAGTGAGCTCACCGCGCAGAGGATGGGTGAATTGGTCCCACGCTTCGGGCTTGAGCCCTATCTCGATCAGGGCGCCGCATCGCTGCCGCTGGGTGTGCGACAGCGCCTGTCGTTGGCGGTCGCGGTGATCCACGGTCCCGATATCCTGATCCTTGACGAGCCGACATCAGGCGTCGATCCGCAGGCCCGCGACGCCTTCTGGGAGATGCTGCTGGAACTGGCGCACCGCGATGGGGTGACGATCTTTATTTCGACCCATTTCATGGACGAAGGCATGCGCTGCGACCGCATTTCCCTGATGCATGCCGGCAAGGTTCTGGTGTCGGATGCTCCCAAGGCGCTGATTGCGGGACGTGGCGTCGAGACGCTGGAGGATGCCTTCATTGCTTACATGCTAGACGCTCAACCAGCTGAGGCCCCGGCAGATGAGGGCCTGTTAACCGTGAGCAATGATCAAAAGCATGACACACCCGCGTCGCGGTTCAGCATCCAGCGTATGCTGGCATTCACCACCCGCGAAGCGATGCAGGTGCGGCGTGATCCGGTGCGACTGGTGTTTTCTTTTGTCGGCTCTGCGCTTTTGCTGCTGATCATGTCCTTCGGCATCTCGCAAGAGGTGCGCAATATCCCCTTCGCGGCCTTCGATCTTGACCGAAGCCCCGAAAGCCGCGCCTATTTGTCGGGTTTTCAGGACTCTGCCTGGTTTTCCGAACGCCCGCCGATTTCAGACAACGACGAGCTGAACCGCCGCATGGCGAGTGGAGAACTGGCGCTTGCGCTGCAAATCCCGCCGGATTTCGGCAGGATGGTGCGGCGGGGCGAGTCGCCCGAAATTGCTGCCCTGATCGACGGGTCCGACACCAACCGTGCAGGCACGGTGGAAAGCTATGTCGAAGGCGCACAAGCAAGTATCCTGTCCAGCGATGCGCAATCGACCCCGGCGCTGAACGTGCTGGCCATGTCCCAATCGCAAGCGGCGGCTGCGCCCGCGCAACTGATCCCGCGCTTTCAGTACAATCCGGCGATGGAAAGCCTGCCCGCAATCGGCCCGTCGATCCCGCCGCTATTGCTGCTGCTGTTCCCAGCGATCCTGATGGCGGTCAGCGTGGCGCGTGAAAAAGAAATCGGCACAATCACCAACTTTTATGTCACGCCGACCACCCGCGCCGAATTCCTGATCGGCAAGCAACTGGTCTATATCGGCATCACGCTGCTCAATTTCGTGATCCTAACTGCGCTTGTGGTGACCGTGCTGGGTGTGCCGCTCAAGGGTGATCCTGCGGCGCTGGTGCTGGGCGCATTGCTCTATGCGGTGGCGGCGACAGGTTACGGTCTTGTCGTATCGATGTTGACCAGCACGCAGGTGACGGCGGTCTTCGCGGCGGCGATCCTTTCGGTAATGCCAACGCTGCAATTCTCCGGCATGATCACGCCCGTTTCCTCGCTTGAAGGTGCGGCGCGGATCATGGGCACGTTCTGGCCGACCACTTGGTATATGGGCATCAGCGTCGGCACCTTTACCAAGGGGCTCGGCCTGTCTGAACTGTCGGGGCACCTGCTGCGTCTGGCCGCCTTTGGACCGGTCCTGACCTTGTTGGCCGTTCTGGCCCTGCGCAAGCAGGAGAAGTGATCATGCGAAGGCTGACAAATATCTTCTGGCTCGCAGGTAAAGAGCTGAAAAGTGTGCTCGGCGATCCGGTGATGGTGATCCTGATCATGTGGTCGTTTGTTGTCGCCGTGATGCTCGAGGCCAGCGGGGCCGGAGACACGGTTTATAACGCAGCCATCGCCATTCTTGACGAGGACAGCTCTGCGTTGACCCGGCAACTCACCGACGCACTTGGCCCCCCGTGGTTCCAACCGCCGGTGATGATAACACCTGATCAGGTAAGGCCTGAAATGGACGCGGGGCAGATCATGTTCGTCCTCAGCTTTCCGCCCGGATTCGAGGCAGATGTGATCGCCGGCCTGATGCCCGCCGCCCAGCTTGAGGTCGATGCTACCGCAGTCAGTCAGGCGCAGCTTGGCACCGATTACATCGCCAACATCCTGCTCTCAGAGACCCGCGCTTTTCTTTCGGGCAGCCCGGACGCGCCAGCCCCCGCCTTGCAACTGGAACTGCGCCGCGCCTTCAACCCCAATGGCAACCCGGTCTGGTTCAAGGCCGTGTCCTCGCTCCTGAACCAGCTCTCGCTATTGACGATCGCGCTGACCGGGGCCGCAATGCTGCGCGAACGCGAGCAGGGCACCATCGAGCATTTGATGGTGATGCCGTTGACGCCCTTCGAGATCGCGTTATCGAAGGTGCTGGCCAATGTCGTCGTGGTGCTGGCGGCCTTCACGCTGTCGCTGTTCTTCGTTGTGCAGCAGGTGTTGCAGGTGCCGGTGGCGGGATCGATTCCTTTGCTTCTGACCGGAACTGCGATTTATCTGGCCGCCGCTGCCGCAATCGGAATGTTTCTGGGCACTTTGGCGCGTAGCATGGCGCAATTCGCACTTTTGGTGATTATGGTCGTGATCCCGATCATCATGCTGTCGGGCGGCATGGGCGCGGTCGAAAGCCAGCCAGACATCGTGCAACGACTGACCATGGTCTTGCCGTCACGGCACTTTCTGGCATTCGCTAAGGCGGTTGTGTTCAGGGGGGCCGGTCCAAGTGCAGTCTGGTTCGAATTGTCGTTGATGGCCGGATTGGGCACCGGGTTTTTCCTCGCGAGCCTCGCGCTGTTTCGTCGTTCAATGAGTTTGTCCGGATGACCATTACAGATGTGTGGAGTGCGCCAGCAAACAACGTTCTCACAGTGTCAGGGCATCCATGTAGAATACGGAACGTGACGGATAGACCTTAAATTTTACAGCACGAGGAATACACTGAGTGATCCTTCCCCAACGCAATGATTTCAACCCTTTGACCCGGTTGCTTCCTATTTTGCTGTTCCTTGCGGCGGCTGGTTGTGCACTACGACTCGGACCAGAGACGCTGTCAGTTGTCGCTGAAGACGACACTACGGCTCAAAGCGTGAGCCTTCTCGTTGCCACGACACGCGCACGAGATATCAGCACAGGCAGCTACTCCGACGTTCGAGCACCCGCGCTCAACTATGAAGCGTTCACGATCTCCATTCCACCAATTCACAATGTCACACAGATTGAATGGCCAGTGTCCCAACCGGACCTACAGACTAGCTTTGCCGTGACAAATCGAACGGTTCTGCCAGAATTTACGTTGGATGTTGGCTTATTGCGATCCAGTCGAGGTACCAACGTCACAGGCAAGCGCGATGTCTTGATCTTTGTTCATGGCTATAACTATAACTTCGCGGAATCCCTGTTCCGGCTGGCGCAAATTTCTGTCGACGGAAACCTAGAGGAATTGCCCATCCTCTTTGCCTGGCCGTCTGCCGCATCCATGACGGGCTATGTCGCCGATAAGGATGCTGTCACCTATTCGCGGGACGATCTGGTTGAACTGCTGACGATTGCCGCTGCCGACCCGGCAGTCGGAAACATCACCTTGTTTGGGCACAGCATGGGCGGCTTTCTTGTCGCCGAGGCTCTACGCCAGCTCAGGCTAAGCGGCCAGGACAGGGTAATCGAACGTTTGGAAAATGTGGTACTGGCCGCGCCGGATATCGACATAGATGTCTTTCGCCGTCAGATACAAACCATTGGCGAGCTGAACCCGCCGATGACTCTGCTCGTTTCTCCAGATGATCGCGTTTTGCGGTTTTCGGAACGGCTGGCGGGATCACGTCGCAGAGTGGGAACAACAGATATAAACGATCCCCGAGTTCAATCTCTTGCGGCAGCAAACGGTGTCCGAGTGGTAGACATATCAAAAGTGGATACATTGGATGGAACTACGCACACTAAGTTCGCCGCATTGATGAGTGTCATTCCGCACGAGACGCTGACCACATTTGCATCACTGGCTCACGCGGGTACATTTGTCCTGGAGCCTATAAGCGCCACTCTTGTGGCGACCCGTCAATGAGCACCTATCAGTTCGCCCCCAAATTGTGGTCTCGTAGATATGCCGTTAATGACTTCCGAAACATAGCTTCAACCCTTTCCAGATCTATTGTAAGCGCAGATTAGACCCCACCTTTCAGTGATGACTTTATTCTGCGATTCCGACCCTTCATAGATTTGAAGGGAGTATCTCTATGGATGCTACAAATGAGTTCCTCGCAAGAATACCGCGTAGTTCTGACGGCTAATGCCGTTGAACGCAACATCCGCCCGATTGCCTTACAAAGAAAAAACGCGATCTTCGCGGGCCACGATGCAGGCGCGCAGAATTGAGCCATGTCCGCAGTGTGTTAATTGGCCATTTCATGCTCGCGGCGGTTCGTATGACTGACCGGTTTCTTTGCTGCATCGCGACACCGGCAACTGAGCAGATGCAGCATTATTTGTGCTGCGAGCGCTCGCAACACAAAGTTCGAATTCACAGTGTGGGCTCTTTCGAGACCTTCGCTGCCATCTACTCCAATGACCGGTACGCTCGCAGACCCTTTCTATCAATATGAACTGGCGGCTGCCTGTGAAGCCTATCCACTGTCACTTTTTCGGATCCGCGTGAGTGCATAGAAGTCGATTTCTTGCTTCTGTTCGTCATTTATATCCGGCCAGGTCTCCGATACCGGCTGAGGCCCTTGGACGTCCCACATCACCGCATGTGAGCCTGTACTCCAGCGATACACCCAACCAACAACACTGCACCCATCGGTCCCGATCAGATTGGCGATCGCGACGCCCTCACCCTTATCTTCGTTCACTGTTTACTGACTTCCTGCACTGCGGCGCTGCGAATTGCGGCGTGAGGTTGCAGAGCGTTCACTACGACCGCGCGCCGGGCTTCTTTGATGTTGGCTAACTGGTCCTCGAGGAGGGAATGATCATCAGACCGGGAAAATGGGTTCCCGTGTTCTCAACAATTCATTTGGTTCAAATCCTGTGGTCGGGCTCCGTGGCGGCTTCGACGATCGCCAGAAGCTGGAACGGATCAAAGCCGATGGCACGCGCCAAAACGACCAGTTCGACAACGTCGACCCGGCGCTGACCACTTTCAAGACGGGCAATAAGGGATTGGTGGCATCTGAGCCTATCCGCCAAGTCTTTCTGGCCGAGGCCCGCTTTGATGCGCGCGTCGACCAACGCCTGGCAGAGTGCCAC
>Ga0208330_1000293_pt1 | contig 25811 bp, 25 predicted proteins | sample DeeseametaMP1896_FD_184180 | JGI IMG/M metagenome (GOLD analysis project Ga0208330, IMG submission 184180) | Marine microbial communities from the Deep Pacific Ocean - MP1896 (SPAdes) | ecosystem: Environmental > Aquatic > Marine > Oceanic | place: East of Hawaii, North Pacific Ocean | collected... | reverse complement strand
CCCACGGTGATGGCGGCCAAGATCGTCTGGGACGTCGCGTTCTACTGGGGGTTCATCGGACTGCTCTACATCAACGGGCGGTTCGTCCGCATCGCCGACGATCCCGACTTCGTCCCTGCGCTGGACGGCTTGATCGCACTGAGCAACCGGGTGCAACAGTTCTTCCGGGAGTGGGCGGCCGTAGAGGACGACACCTCGCCGGTACCCTTCGTCGACCTGTACGCACCACTGAACTTCATGGCATGGCTGCACGTCGCGATGATCGCCCCGGCTGACGACTTCGCCGACCAGTTCGACACGAATGCGCAGTTGCTGCGCCAGCTGGCCGGCCAGCTGTTCGAGACGGTGCTCGCAGACAAGGCGTCGGCGTTCGGTGAGGACAGTGTCATGCATCAGGTGCAGGCATGGCAACGCGACCCGCTGATCCGGGAGATGCGGTCGATCTACCGCCACGAACAGAAGACCCGTCCGGTCAGCCCCGACTGGATCGTGACCGCCTCACCGGCGCTGCAGGCGACTTGACCGCGGCTTCGTCGAGACGTGTGATTGGTGAGGGTCAGGGATGAACATGCGCGCTGAGCGCGGCGGCGGCGAGCCGTTGGCGATCGTCGGTATCGGATGCCGCTTCCCGGGTGGCGGCGAGTCAGCGGAGAGCTTCTGGAATCTGCTGTGCAGCGAAGTCGACGCCACCCGGACCGTTCCCGAAACACGATGGCACGGAGCCCGCTATCACGATCCCAGCCCGGGCAAGGCCGGCAAGATCGTCACCCGCCGAGGCGGTTTCCTCAGCGAGATCGACCAATTCGACCCCCAGTTCTTCGGAATCTCGCCGCGCGAGGCGCACTCCCTCGACCCGCAACAACGCCTGCTGCTGCAGGCCACCTGGGAGGCGCTGGAAGACAGCGGAATCCCCGCCGACACACTGGCCGGCACCGACGTCGGGGTGTTCGTCGGGGGTTTCACGCTCGACTACCAGCTCCTGCAGAACCAGGGCTTCACCAGCCGGTACCGATTCAAGTCGCATTCCGCCACCGGGATGATGATGACCATGCTGGCGAACCGCATCTCGCACGCCTTCGACTTCCGCGGCCCCAGCATGACGATCGATACGGCGTGCTCGTCCTCGCTGGTCGCCGTTCACCTTGCGGCCCAGAGCATCTGGAACGGTGAATGTGAGGTCGCGCTCGCCGGCGGCGTCAACGTCATGATCGGCCCCAACACCGCCATCGCGGAATCCAAGAGTGGGTTCCTCAGCCCCGAAGGACGATCCAAGGCCTTCGACGACTCCGCCGACGGTTACGCGCGCGGCGAGGGCGGCGCGGTCGTGGTCCTCAAACCGCTGCACCAGGCGCTGCGCGACGACGACGAGATCTACGCGCAGATCCTCGGCTCAGCCGTGTCGCAGGACGGGCACACCGACGGCATCACCGTGCCCCGGGAGGACGCCCAGGGCGCCGCGATCCGAACCGCCCTGCACCGCGCGGGAATCCGGCCCACTCAGGTCGGCTACGTGGAGGCCCATGGCACCGGAACACCGGTCGGTGACCCGATCGAGATGAGGGCGCTGGCGAGCGTCCTGGCCGCCGGCCGCCCAGCCGAGCGCCCCTTGGTGATCGGTTCGGTCAAGACCAACATCGGCCACCTCGAAGCCGGGGCCGGCGTAGCCGGTCTGATCAAGGCCGCGCTCGTGGTCAGGCACGGCTACATCCCGGCGAACCTGCACCTGCAGACCCCGACCAGGCATGTGTCCTTGACCGAGCTGAAGCTCGACGTCGCGGGACACGGTCGACCGTTTCCCGACGTCGAGCGCCGGATTGCGGGGGTCAACTCGTTCGGCTTCGGCGGCACCAACGCCCACGTCGTACTCGCCGAACCTCCTGCGCCCCATGTTCTGTCCGGCCAGCGTCGGGACGCACTGCCGACCGTCCTGCCGATCTCGGCGCGCAGCGACGAAGCGCTCGTCGCGACGGCCGGCCGACTGGCCCAGCACCTGAGCACCCGCCCCGACATCGCGTTGACAGACCTGGGTCACACCCTCAGCCGCCGCCGGGCGCATCTGAACCACCGGCAGACACTGATCGTCGACAGCGTCGCCGATGCCCGCGATCAACTGCTGGCCCTCGCCGAGGGCGGGGAGATCTCTACGGGCCGAATCGGTTCTAGCGCGCCGAAACTGGCATTCGTTTGTTCGGGCATGGGCCCGCAGTGGTGGCGGATGTGTCGCGGACTGTTCGGTGCGCTTTCCGCCTTCACCGACACGATCGAACGCTGCGACCGGGAGCTCTCTCAGTACGCGGACTGGTCCCTCATCGACGAACTGCTCCGCGAGGAGGCCAGTTCGCGGTTGGGGGAAACCGAGTTCGCGCAGCCGGCGAACTTCGCCGTACAACTGGCCCTGGCCGAGCAGCTCGCCCAGTTCGGCCTCCGCCCGGACGCCCTGATCGGGCACAGCGCCGGGGAAGTCGCTGCCCACCACCTGGCCGGCCTGCTCACGTTCGAGCAGGCGGTCCAGGTGATCTACCACCGCAGCCGACTGCAGCAGCGCACCACCGGGCTGGGCCGCATGCTCGCCGTCGGACTCGACGCCGACACGCTGCTGCGCACCCTCGACGCGGACGCGGTCACCGAGTTCGGCCGGCGAGTGTCGGTGGCCGCGATCAACAGCCCGTCGGCGGTGACACTGGCCGGCGACGCCGAGGTGTTGGACGACATCGCCCGCCAGCTCGGCGACGCCGACGTGTTCCACCGCTACCTGTCGGTCAAGGTGCCCTACCACACGCACTACATGGAGACCGTGAAGGACGAGCTGTTGAATGCCTTCGACGGCCTGTCGTCGAAGGACGCCGCCCTGCCGCTGTACTCCACCGTCACCGGTGAACTGCTGGACGGCTACGACGCGGGCGCGGCGTACTGGTGGCAGAACACCCGCGCCACCGTGCTTTTCGAGCCGGCGATGAAACGTATGCTCGAAGACGGTTACACGCACTTCGTCGAGTTGGCGCCGCACCCGGTGCTGGCCGCCTCGATCTTCGAAACCGCCGGTGCCCAACGTGTCTCGGTGGCCCCGACGCAGCGTCGCGACGAGGACGACGTCCGGACGCTGCTGAGCTGCGTCGGCGCCCTGCACTGCGCCGGCCACGACATCGCCTGGGACGCACTGTACCCCGACGGGGCAGGGCGACTGGTCAAGCTCCCGTCCTACCCCTGGCAGACCAAGCGGTACTGGAACGAGACGCAGGAGGCCACGGAGTCGCTGTTCTACCGCCCGGTGCACCCGCTGCTGGGACAACCGGTGAGCGGGGTGCATCCGACCTGGGAAGCCGAGATCAGCGTGGTTCTCAACGGGTTCCTGGCCGACCACCGGGTGCAGGGCAGTGTCGTCGTGCCCGGTGCGGTCTACGTCGAGATGGCCCTCGCGGCTGCGGAGGAGGCCTACGGGTCGGCGCACAGCGTCGACAATCTGCAGCTGCGCCGCGCGGTGATCCTCGACGACAGCTGTGACCCGATCCTGCGCACCACCCTCAACGAGGACGCGGGCACGGTCGAGTTCGCGTCGTTCACCGTCAGCGCCGACGGTGACCTGAAGTGGACGATCACGGCGACCGCCGAACTCACGATGCTGCGGCCGCGCCCGCGCGGCGCCCCCCTCCGTGAGGGCGCCGAACCGGTGACCACGACCGACGGGGACGAGTTCTACGCCCGTACCCGCGAGATCGGTTTCGACTACGGTGACGCGTTCCGGACAGTGCGCGGCGTGACAGCCGGAGAGGACTGGGTGGTCGCCGAGATCGCCATCCCCGACGCTGTCACCGCCGAACTCGACCAGTACCGGTTCCATCCCGCGCTCATCGACGGTGCGTTCCAGACCCTTTTCGGCGCACCGCTTCTCGGGGATGGGCCGACCCAGGACGCCTACCTGCCGACACGGATTCGGCACTGCGCGGTCTACGGGCGCCCCGAGACGCACATGACCGTGCACGCGCGGGTGACGTCGGCGACCCGCGAACAGGTCGAGTGCGACCTGACCGTCGTCGGTCACGGCGGGGAGGTCCTGGCGGTTCTCGACGGCTTCACGGTGCAGTCGTTGAGTGCGTCCTCGCGGATGTCCGCCGACCGCATCGACAAGGGCCTCTACCGCGTGCAGTGGTGCGAACGGCCCGACCGGGAGCCGGCCGCCGCGCCGGCGCCGCAGCCGGACGAGCAGTCGTGGCTGGTGCTGTCCGACGAGACGGGGATGGGGGCCGCGGTGGCGGCCGACCTACGCGGCCGCGGGCACCGGGTGCACACCGTCGAGCATCGCGACGTTCCCGTGCTCAACAGCACCGAAGCCGGATATCTGGTCGATCCCGAATCAGCAGAACAGATTCGGATGCTGGTGGACACCCACCTCGACCGCCACGGTGACCTGACCGGCATCGTCGACTGCTGGCCGCTGGACATGTCCGGCCAATGGAGTGCTCAGCTCGGCGCCTTCCCGGTGCTGCGGCTGATCAAGGCGTTGGCGGCACGGGAGGCCGGCACGCCCCGGCTGTTCGTGGTCACCGCGAACGCGCAGCCGGCCGGGGGCACGCCGGTGACCGGTGTGGGGCAGGCGGCGATGTGGGGACTGGGCCGCGTGCTCGGCCATCAGGAGTTCGCCGAGTACTGGGGCGGCCTCATCGACATCGACAACGAGGCGGCGACGCGCGAGAGCCGGGCCGACATCGCTGCACGTATCTGCGGGCAGCTGCTCGACGACACCCCCGACGAGGACCAGATCGCGCTACGAGGCAGCTCGGTGTTGGTTCCCCGGCTGCGGCCGTGCAGTGGGCTGACCCGGCCCTTTCCCACCAAGCTCTCTGCCGACGCGACCTACGTCATCACCGGAGGTGCGGGCGCGCTCGGCCGCGTGGTGGCCACATATCTGGCGGAACGCGGAGCGCGACACATCACTCTGCTCAGCCGCACCCCCATGCCGCCGAGGAGCGCCTGGCCGGAGTTGACCGCAGCGGATCCGCAGTTCGCGACGGCCGAGATGATCCGCGGGATCGAACGCCTCGGTGCGGACGTCCGCACCGTCAGCGTCGACATCTCCGACGGCGAGCAGGTGCGGGCCTGGCTGGACCGGCACGACCGGGAGGGTGGGCGGCCGGTGCGAGGCGTCATCCACGCGGCGGGCACCGTCGCCGATCAGCTCCTGATCAACATGAGCGAAGCCGACTTCGCCAAGGTGATGGCGCCCAAGGTCACCGGCACCCGCGTATTGCACGAGGCCTTTCACGACCATGACCTGGAGTTCTTCGTGATGTTCGGCTCGGCGGGCTCGACCATCGCCTCACCCGGGCAGGGCAACTACGCGGCCGCCAACGCCTACCTGGACGCCTTCGCGCACTACCGGCGGTCTCTGGGCCTGCCGGCTCTGACCATCGGTTGGGGTCCGTGGTCGGTGGGAATGGTGGAGGAGCTCAATCTGGAGAAGCTCTACGCATCCCGCGGAATCGAGCTGATCACCCCCGCCGTCGGTGCGAAGATCCTCGATCGCGTGATCAGCCAGGACATCACCGACGTCGTCGCCATCACTGCCGACTGGGCCCGAGCGCGGCAGGCCGGACTCGGCAGCCGCATCCCGGCGATGTTCAGCGAGCTCGGCGCGACCGAATCGGCCGGCGGCGCCGACGACGCCGGTGCCTCGTTGATCGACATTCTCGCCGCAACCCCGGACGGTGACCGGTCAGGCGTGATCGCCGAACACGTCCGCGGCGTCGTCGCCGCGGTCTTCGACTGCGCACCGGCCGACATCGAGCCCGACGACATGCTCGACGACATCGGGTTGGACTCCATGATGGCGATGGAGTTCCGGGTCAGAATCAACACCATGTTCTCGATCGATCTGCCGGTACTCGAGATCCTCCGGGGCGTCAGCGTGAACTCGTTGACGCACCGGATCCACACCGAGCTGCAGGCCATCCACCACGCCGCCGCGGTCACCGTCGAGCCGCCGGCCGAACCGCCGCCGTCCCAGGACGCCGACCTGGAACAGCTGCTCGGGGAGCTGTCCGAGTCGGAGCTGCGCGCGCTGCTCGCCGAACTCGAGTCCCCGGCCGCCGAGCCGGATCCGGGAGGGGCGCATCCGTGACGGCTGCGGTGCAGGTCCGGGGGCTGTGCAAGACCTACGGACGGGTGCCGGCGGTCAGTGACCTCGACCTGGACGTCGAGCACGGCGAGGTGTTCGCCATTCTCGGCCCCAACGGGGCGGGCAAGACGACCACCATCGAGATTCTGGAGGGCCACCGCAGCCGCGACGCGGGGCAGGTGCTCGTACTGGGTGAGGACCCGGCGACAGCGGGCCGGGCATGGCGGGCGCGGATCGGGATCGTGCTGCAGGAAGTCAGTGATGCCGGAATGCTGACCGTCCGTGAGACGGTACAGATGTTCACCAATTGCTATGGCAGCGCGCGAGATTGGGCCGATGTGCTCGAACTGGTCGGGCTCGCCGAGGTGTCCGGCAGGGCGGTGAGGACCTTGTCGGGCGGCCAACGCCGCCGGCTCGACGTGGCGTTGGGCATCGTCGGCCTGCCCGACCTGCTGTTCCTCGACGAGCCCACCACCGGCTTCGATCCCGAAGCCCGGCGGCAGTTCTGGGAGCTGATCAGGTTGCTGGCCGCCGAGGGCACCACCATCCTGCTCTCCACGCACTACCTCGAGGAGGCGGCGGCGCTCGCCGACCGTGTCGCTGTCGTCGCGAACGGCACGGTGGTCGCCGTCGATTCGCCGACACGGCTGACCGGGCACGTCGACACCGCCGCCACCGTGCGGTGGGTCGACGGAACCGGAGTCCATGAGGAGCGCACGGAGTCCCCGACCGAACTGATCAGGCAACACAGCCGCGACGGCGCCGAGCTGTCGCAGCTGACCGTCACCCGCCCCACGCTCGAAGATGCCTACCTGCACCTGATCGGGCGGGCGTGATGGCCATCGACGACCCGGCCCGGGTCACACGGTCGCGGCACCGCGCCGACGAATCCCTGCCGTCGCCGCTGCGCATCGGATTCTCGCGGGTGCTGCCGGAGCTGAAGATGTTCTACCGCCGGCCGGAACAGATGGTGCTGACGTTCTCGATGCCCGCAGCGATCTGCATCCTGCTCGGTTCGATCTTCACCGCACGGCTGCCGGGCAGCGACGTCAGTACCGGTGCGGTGATCGCGGCGAGCATGCTGGCCTACGGCATCCTGTCCACGTCGTTCATCAACCTGGGCATCAGCATTGCCGCGGATCGCGACACCGGTGCGTTACGGCGACTGCGGGGTACGCCCGCGACCGCGACGTCGTACTTCATCGGCAAGATCATGCTGGTCGCCGTCGTCAGCCTCGCCGAGGCGGTCCTGCTGCTGGCCGTGGGTGTGTTCATCTTCGGATTGAGCCTGCCGACAACCGCTTTCGGCTGGTTCACCCTCACGTGGGTGTTCCTGCTGGGGGTCGTCAGCTGCTCGTTGATCGGCGTGCTCATCAGCAACGTCGCCAGCAACGCGGTCTCGGCGGCGGTGCTCACCAACGGGCCCGCAGTCGGTCTGCAGTTCGTCTCCGGTACCTATGTGCCGATCATGGTGCTGCCCACCTGGATGTTGATCGTCGGCTCGATCTTCCCGGTGAAATGGATGGCCCAGGGATTTCGGTCGGTGCTGCTGCCGCCCGAATTGGTCGTTTTTGAACCGGCCGGCAGCTGGGAGCACGAGCGGATCTTCCTGGTGCTCGCGGCGTGGAGTATCGGTGGACTGCTGGGCTGTCGAGCGCTGTTCCGGTGGTCGGACCGCAGCTGACCCGGCGGATAGCGGAGCGGGCGGTCGGTACTGTCGGTCAGGTGGATCGCGCCGAAGACGACAAGGTGGACGCCCGCGCCCTGACCGGCGTCTCGGAAACGGCGCTGCTGACGCTCTACGGCAGGGCGCATCAGGCCCGTCACCCCAACGCCATCATCGACGACCCGATGGCCATCACACTGGTGGACTCGATCGAATTCGACTTCGCCAAGTTCGGCCGCAGAGGCCAGGAGATGGCGTTGCGCTCACTGGCCTTCGACGCCGCGGCGAGCCGCTACCTGCGTGATCACCCGTCCGCGACGGTGGTGGCGTTGGCCGAGGGGCTGCAGACGAGCTTCTGGCGCCTGAGCAGCACGCTGTCCGACCCCCAGTTCCGTTGGTTGACCGTGGATTTCGCGCCGGTGGTGGCCCTGCGGGAACAGCTGCTGCCACCCTCGCCGCGGGTGACGTGCCTGGCGCAGTCTGCGCTGGACTTCAGCTGGATGGACCAGGTGGACACCGCCAACGGGGTGTTCATCACGGCCGAGGGGCTGCTGATGTACCTGCAACCCGACGAGGCGATGGGTCTGATCCGTGCGTGTGCCCGCCGGTTTCCGGGCGCCCAGATGGTGTTCGACCTGCCGCCCACCGTGGTCAAGAAGCTCGCCCCCAAAGGCGTGCGTTCGTCGCGCCGCTACCGCGTCCCACCGATGCCGTTCAGCCTGTCCGCGGCGCAACTGGCCGACCTGGCCCACACCGTGCCGGGCATTCGTGCGGTGCACGACCTGCCCATGCCGGCCGGGCGGGGCCCGTTCTTCGCCCACGTCTTCCCCCGGTTCTGGCAGTGGCGCGTGACGCGGAACTACCGCGGCGCGTACACGCTGCTGGAATTCGGCTGACTCCGCGTCGTCAGCGGCGCACGGCCGGCCAGAAGAAGGCGAACAGCCGCTCCTCCCAGTTCCCGGTCACATTGTCGCTACGGGCGTGCTCGGCGAGATAGGTCCCGACGATGGCGTCGATGAGAGTGGCGCCGTCGATGTCTGCGCGCATCGACCCGTCCGCCTTGCCCGCGTCGATGGCTGCCGAGAGTTGCTCGCGCTGGGCAACCAGAATCCGCCTGCACAACGCCGTGAATTCGGGGTCGTCATCGGTCAGCATCGCGGCGACACCGCCCAAACCCACACCGTCCTCCACCATCTCGACGGCATGTCTGATCAGCCAGCGCAACCGGTCGGGCGGCTTCGTCCCAGGGTCCGGTGATCGCAGGGACGCCAACCGGGACAGCGCTGATGTCAAGAGGTCGCTGCGATTGCGGTAGCGGCGGTAGATCGTGGTTTTCGCCACTCCGGAGTTCTTCGCGACGGCCTCGACGGTGACCGAGCGTGGCCCCTTCGACCGCAGCAGCTGCAAGGTCGATTCTTCGACGCGGTCCTCCACACTGCGACGTTCGTCCACACCGCGTCCTCTCGCCGGAATAACCGCAGCGGCTGCAACGCTACACTAGCCGTAGCGCAACGCTACGCGTTGCGTAGCGAAATGCGGATTGGAGGAGAAGTAATGAGGCGATTCGGAATCGCGAGGACGACCTATGTGGCGTACGTGCTGGTATTGATGTCCCTGGCCCTGCTCGGGGTGTTCGTGGCCGCGCTGGCGCTCGGGGCGCGGTGGGCTCCTGTCGCCGGCGTGGCGACGCTGGCGGCGCTCGTGTTCGCGGTGCTGGGATTCCGGCACGGAGGCGCCCAGCTGGCGCGGGCCCGCAGCCGATCCGGGCATCAACTGAGTGTGTGGGTGGACCCGCTACGGGCCGAACAGCTGGCTCGATACCGCGCGGCATACCGGCGCGGGCCGGGCGCGGCCGAGGAAGGCCGGGTGGTGTCCCTGGGCTCGCCATCGGAGTCGATGCGTGAGGAGCTCACACGCCCCCGGCTGTCGGCGTAGCGCCGACGTCGGGGCGTATCAGGATCTGTGGGTTGTAGCCGACCGGACCACGCACTCGGTTCCGCTGTAGACGGTGGGCATGCACTTCATGCAGTGGATGCATCTGCCGGCGTCACGGCCACCGCGCGCAAAGGTGTCGATGAGATCCGGTTCCCGCAGCAGAGCCCGGGCCATGGCGACGAACTCGAAACCCTCGGCGACCGCCGCCTCGGCGGTATCGAGCCGATTGATGCCGCCGAGCAGCATCAGCGGCATCGACAGCGCTTCACGGAACTGCCGAGCCAGCGGCAGAAAGAACGCCTCCTCGAAGGGGTAACTGCGGAAGAGGCGGTGACCGATGAGTCGAAGGCCCAGCCCGACCGCGCGGGGCTGGGATGCGATGAACTCCGCCATGGGAACGTCACCGCGGAAGTAGTACATCGGGTTGAGCAGCGAACTGCCTCCGGTCAGCTGTAGCGCGTCGAGGTGACCGTCGCTCTCCAGCAGCTGCGCGGTGGGCAGGCTGTCGGTCAACCAGAAACCGCCGCGGACTCCGTCGTCCATGTTGAACTTCGCGGTCACCGCGATTCGGTCGCCGACGGCGAGCCGCACCTGTTCGGCGACCCGGCGGCCGAGCTCAGCCCGGCGCACCCTGTCACCGCCGTAGCGGTCGGAGCGCCGGTTGAGGTTGGGGCTGAAGAAGGAGCTGATCAGATAGCCGTGGCCCATGTGGATCTCGACAGCGTCGAAGCCGGCGTCGACCGCATGGGCCGCGGCCCTCCCGAAGTCGGCGATCACCGCGTCGAGTTGTTCGGGGGAGGCGCGGCGGACCAGGCCCATGGCGGGGGCGCTCAGGCGGGTGGACGGTGCCAGGGTGCGTACGCCGTTGGAGAGCGTGTTGGCGACCAGCCCGGCGTGGCCGATCTGTGCACACGCCAGGGCGCCGTGTGCGTGTACGGCGTCGGTGAGCCGGCGCAGCGCTGCCACACGCGTGTGGTCGAGCACCACGGTGTCGCGGTGCACCCGCCCGCCGCGCGAGACCGCGCAGTAGGCGACGGTGGTCATCGCCGCGCCGCCGCGGGCGACCTCAGCGTGAAAGTCGACCAGGGCGTCACCGACTTCGCCGCGGGGCATCACCCCCTCGAACGTGGCCGCCTTGATGAACCGGTTCTTCAGCACGAGCGGTCCCAGCGGAACCGGCTCGAACACACTTTGCGATGCCATTGGTATCGTAATAGCACTCGAGAGGGGAGCATGCAATGCGCGTAGCGGTCACCGGGGCCACCGGCTACCTCGGCGCCCACACGGCGCTGGCGTTGCTCGAGGCCGGCCACGCGATCGAACTGCTGGTGCCACCGCACGAACGCGACGCGCCCGTGCTGGACCGGTTGCGCACGCGGGGAACGGTTTCGGTACTCACCGGTGACCTCCGCGACGACGCGGTCGTGACGGGACTGCTTCGTGACGCCGACGCGGTGCTGCACGCCGCGGGCGTGGTCGGCACGGGGGACCGCGATGCGCGCCTGATGTGGGAGATCAACGCGTACGCGACCGAATGTGTCCTGACGCGCTCGGTGGATCTGGGGCTGGACCCGGTGGTGTCGGTGAGCAGTTACAGTGCCCTGTTCCCGCCGCCGGCCGGGGTCATCACGCCCGACACCCCGACGGCCGCCGGCCGCAGTGCCTACGCCAAGACGAAGGCGCACGCGGACCGGGTGGCGCGGCGCCTCCAGAGCAGCGGTGCGCCCGTGGTCACGACCTACCCGTCGAGCGTGGTCGGCCCGCCCTTCCACACCGCGGTCGGGGTGACCGAGCGGGGTTGGCAACCACTGATCCGCTGGGGGGTGGCGCCGAGAATCCGCGGGGGCATGCAGATGATCGATGTGCGCGACGTCGGCGAGGTGCACGCGCGGTTGATGCGACCGAACCGTGGTCCACATCGCTATCTGTGTGGCGGGGTGATGGTGTCGTTCGACGCGATGGTCGATGCGCTGGAACAGGGGTCGAGGCGGCGGATACGGCGGGTAGACCTGGCGCCGGGCGTATTTCGGACGCTGGGCCGGATCGGCGACCAGGTCGGGCGGATCCATCCGCTGGCCGAGGGGCTCAGCCTGGAGGCGGCGACGCTGTTGACGGCCGCTGTCCCGACGGATGACAGCGCGACCCTCTCGGAGCTCGACATGCGTTGGCGTAGCCCTACCGCCGCGATCGTCGAGTCAGTCCAGGCGGCCCTGCACCGCGGCGGTCAGCAACTCGGTGACGCGCCGCAGTAGTGCCGCCGAGTCGTCATCGGTGGCCACCGTCGTGACGAACAGCGCCGCACCTGCGGCCAGAACCAGAAGGGCCCGGGAGTCCAGCTCTGTTCGCCGGCGCTGGGCGCGGGTCGAGGCGGCCACGTGCTCGGCGTACAGCGCGATCGCGGGCCCGCTGAAGTTCTCCCACAACGTCGTTCGAAGCGCCTCGTTCTCGCGCAGCGCGAGGAGCAACCCGGGTACGGCCGCGTGCACGTCGGGCCGGGAGAACAGCTGGTGGCTGCCCCGCACCACCCAGTCGATCCAGCCGTTGAGGTCTGTGCCGGAAAACGGTGTCAGATCGGGGGATTCGCCGAGGATGGCATGCAGTACCAGCTCGGCCTTCGAAGCCCAGCGGCGAGTCAGGCTCGCGCGCCCGACGCCGGCCCGGGTGGCCACCAACCGGACGCTGAGGTCATCCCAGCCCACCTCCAGCAGCAGCTCCCGCGTCACCGCCAGCACGCGTTCGTCGATAGATTCGTCGCGCGGGCGTCCGGCCGCTCTGCGGGGGGCGTCGTCTTCTGTCATCACCTTCAGTATCGCGGTGTCGGCGGCGGAGTCCGCCTGAAGATCGGGCGCCGGCACCGTGGTTGCCGTTTCGCCGTCGGCCGGCGAATCCGCGACCGTGGTGTCGATCTCGCGGCGAGCATGCCGGCCGGCCGGGCGGGTGCCTCAGCGAAAGCGCACGTGCATCGTCGCCAGGCCGAAGATCTTCTTGCCCTCCGACTTGGCGGCGACCAGAACGACGCCACTGCGCGTCTCCGGGTCCAGCGACTTGATCCGTCCGCTGTACTCGATGTCGGCACCCTCTTTGGCCGACACCACCGCGGGCGCCGAGAGCCGCACCGCGTAGCGGGTCACCGCACCGGGGTCGCCCGACCACGCTGACGCGAAGCCGGCGCCCAGACCCATCGTCAGCATGCCGTGCGCGATCACATCGGGCAGACCGGCCAGCTTGGCGATGTCCTCGTCCCAGTGGATCGGGTTCGCGTCCCCGGCCACCCCGGAGTAGTTGACCAGATCCCCGCGGGAGAGCCGGGCATGGTGCGGCGGGAGCTCGTCGCCGACCTTCACGTCGTCGAAGGACGGGGTTCCCGGTGTGCGCGTGAAGGCGCCCTCGGAGATGCGCACCTCACCGTCTGGCCGCACGGTCTTCTCGTAGGCGCTGTCGGACTGCCCGACAGCCAGGATGTTGACGTCGTGCATCATCGCGTTGTGCACGGCGGTCTTGATGGCCGGGTCGACGTCTTCGGCCGTCACCCCGACGACGGTCGTGTGCAGGGTGTGCACCCGCTCCCCGGCAGTGTCGGTGAACGTGTTGGTCACGGTCACCAGATCCCTGCCTGCGATCCGGCGCACCGACGTCAGCTCGACATCGATGGTCAATTCGTCGCCGGCGACGATCGGACGGTGCTGCTCGAAGACCTCTTCGGTCTGCATCCAGGTGTCGTAGCCGACGACGATCTCCTCGAACATCCGCCGGTTGCACGTCATGCCGGGCGTCGAGGTGAACGTCAGCGGTGCGACCAGGTCCGGATAGCCCAGGTCGGCGGCGGCGGCGACATCCCAGTGGGCGGGGTGGTAGTCCTGCACAGCGCGGGCGTACTCGCGCAGCTTCTCGCGGCCGACCAGGTAGGTGTCGTCCATCCGGTACCAGTGGCCGACCCGCGCTTCGAGCTGCGACGCCTCTGCTGCTGTGGTCATGTGTGCTGTCCCGATTCTCTCTCGACTGGTCAGCTGACGCCGACCCCAGCACACTAACGCGCCGGTGATCAGGCGCCGCGGACCAGTTGTCGCGCGGCCCGCCTACGCTGGTGACGTGTTGTTCCTTCTGTTCGGCTACGGGACCAAGCAGAAGGCTCTCGGCCCGGGTGAGGTCCGGACCTGCCCACGCTGCCACAACACCACCCAGTGGACGCGGATGCGCGAGTTCAAGCAGTTCACGCTGTTCTTCATCCCGGTCGCGCGGTGGAGTCGCCGCCAGTTCGAGGTGTGCGGCATCTGCGGGGCGTCCGTCTGACTGCCCGTCGGGTGAGGGTCCCGACGGTGGCATGGTGGAGGACATGACCAGCACGCAGTCCCTCACCGTCGTCGTCACCGGAGCCAACGGATTCGTCGGTGCGCGCACCTGTGCGGCGCTCGTCGAGCGCGGCGCCCGGGTGCGTGCGGTCGTCCGGCGCGCCGGCGCGGCGCCGCGGCTGGACGGTGTCGACGAACGGGTGGGTGACTTCGGTGACCCCGCCTTCGCCGCCGAGGTCGTCGACGGGACGCAGGCCGTCGTGACGACCGTGCACCCGATGGGCTCGGACCGCCGAACCCAGCACCGGGTGGCCGTGGAGGGAACTCCGGTGATCGCCCGCGCGGCATGCGACGCCGGCGTCGACCGGCTGGTGCACATGTCGACCGCCGGGGTCTACGACCGCTCGCCCGGCGTGGGCGACGTGGACGAATCAGCCGATCTGGTCGGCGACGACGGCGGTGACTATCCGGTCACCAAGCGCGACACCGACGCGGCGTTGGCCGACGTCGACGGCATCACCCGGGTGCTGGTGCGCCCACCGGCCATTCTCGGTCCCGGCGATACCTCGATCTGGAACACGTTGCGCCCCAACGAGATGGCGGACAGCGGAGCGGCACACCGGACCAACCCGGACAAGACGTTCGCCTGGGTGCACGTCGACGACCTGGCCGCGCTGCTGGCCGATCTGGCGACCGGGCGGATCGCCACGTCGACTGACCTGCAGCAGGGACCGATCGAGGGCGGCTGCTCGGTGGTCAACGTCGCCGGCGAGGCCGCGACCCAGCGGGATTACCTGACCGCGGTCACCGACGCGCTGGGCATCGATCCGGCCTGGGACGACGAGCCGGCGTGGACGGGCCAGATCGTCGCCGACCGCGCGAGGGGTTGGGGGTGGACCCCGCGGGTCTCCCTGATGCAGGCGCTCGACGAGCTCCGTGACGGGCTGCGGCGCTGAGCCCTCATAACTGCGGGTAGGGCGCCCAGCGTTTGTCGTAGCCGGCTTTGCGCTCGGCCAGTTGCGCCGCCCGCTCCTGCGGGGTCACGAACACCGTGCCGGCGGGCAACTCGTCTTCGAGGTCCTCGAGCTTGACCACCACCGACTGCACCGAGGGCACCGCGGGTGATTGCGGATCCAGGTTCTGGAAGCGCATCGAGATGATGCCCTGATTCAGGCCGCCGGTCGACACCCAGTTGGCGACGCCCGGGTCGGCGACCGACACGACCAGGGTGTAGGTGCCGTCGGCGTTGGCGATCGACTGATCGTCGTTGAGACTGGTCTGCTCGTTCCAGTAGTCGTCGGTGATGGTCCAGTCGTTGTAGACCGGCACGGTGAAGAACCCGGCGTTGCCCGGGTCGATGGTCAGCACCAGTGCCTCGTCGTCGGCGAGCTGGAAGTAGCCATTGCTCTGCAGCTGGTTGGCGAGGAACTCGGCATTGCTGGCCGGCTGCGTCATGACGTTGGGTTGGCGCAGTTCGCCGGTGTCGGGGTCGGTGGTGGCCAGTGCCATGTACTTGGCCTGCTCGTTGGCCCCGCGGACCAGCAGCAGCAGGGCGGCGAGCGTGCCGCGCAAGGGGCGCCATTCGGCGATGCCCAGCGGCGGGATCAGCGACACCAGCGACGTCAGGAACGGGCTGTCGTTGACCAGACCGCCGAGCAGGACGAAGCCGCCCAGCTGGGCGAACAGGCTGTTGCGAGGCCCCGCGACCCGCTGCACCGCAAGCTCCATCGGGTCTTCGACGTTCCAGTCGCCCAACGTGTTTCGAGCGGCGATCAGCGTCGACCGGGAGGTCAGCTGCAGGTGGTTGGTCTGTCCCGGGGCCGCCGGGTCGCCGCTGACGGTGATGACGAACGACCCGTCGTCGTTGATGTCGAGGTCGGACAGGGTCAGGATCGTCGACGTCGTGCCCGCGGTGCCCTCGAGCACACTGAAGGTGGTGTCGGCCGGGATGCCGTCATAGATGCGGCCGGTGAGCACGTACTCCGAGGTCTTGTTGACCGCGATGAAGCGGTAGATGGTGTCCGGGTTGTCGTAGAGCAGGCGCGAGCCGCCGACGTCGATGCCGTACCAGCTGTGCGGGGGCGCGACCTGGGTGACCACCGCCGGATCCAGCGGGTTGAGGATCTGCTGCTGGAACGACGCGGCCAGCGCATATTCGTCGATGGCGTTGTCCAGGGCCTCCCGGTTCGCCGCGTCGGGACCGCCGACGAGGGCGAACTGCTCCTTGGCGGCGGCGAGGAAGCCGAACCGCAGGATGATCTTCATCAGGGCCACCGGCAGTGACTTCGCCGTCGACATCGCGATCTTCTCGCGTTCGATCTGCTGTGGGGTGCCCAGCGGGCTGACCTGGTTGGACAGTTCAGCATCGGCGCTGAGGTTCTGCTGCTCGGTGACGACGACGGTCTCCGAGGCTGCCAGCCGTCGCGGTGCCGGTGCCGGTGCCGGAACCGCCGGGGCCGCAGCCGGAACCTGCGGGTCGTCGGCATCAGGTCCGGTATGCGAGGCGGCCAGGGCGGGCTCCGGTGCTTCGACCGTCCGGGCGACTGTCACAGCGGCGTCATCGTCGGCCCGGCCGGCGGACTCGGCCGACTCGGCGTCGAGTCCGTATTCGTCGGCGGCGGACCCGTCCGGCTCCGCGGCCACCAGCTCGTCGGCTTCGTCGGCGTCTGTCTCTGCGTCGGCCGCCGCTGTCTCTGCTTCTGCCTCGGCATCGGCCAGTTCGTCGCTGCCGAGAAGGTCCGCGTCCCCGTCCGAGTCCGCGGCGACCGACTCGGCGGCCGACGACGTGGTCACCGACGGCGATTCCGTCGAATCCGACGAGGCCTCACTGGTCGACGACCCACTCGCGGACTCGGAGGAGGACTCCGACGACGACGCGCCGTCGGTGGCGGCGTGCGCGGCGGGGATGGCCAGCGCCGAACCCACACCGAGAAAAACGGCCAGCGCACCGACCCTGCCGATGAACTTGGCGTACCCCAGCGCGGGACGTGGCTGCTGCTGGGCTGCCGGCTCCGTTGATCGGCGCATCCCGCCTCCTGGTGTGTGCTAGATCACTATTACTCCACTAGGTGTAGCAGTAGCGATGCCCAGAGCACAACACTTACAAGGATGTGTCTCACAGATGCGACAAAAGTCCGACTCTGTCGCGGGCGGGATGCGCCCGGCCGCTCAGGCGGTGGTCAGATAGTCGGCCCGTCCGACGTAGACGATGCCGGGTGACGGGGCGGTCGTCGCCGCCTGAGCGATCGCCGCCGCGCGCATGACGATGGTGTCGTCGACCATGTCACCGGACACCACCGTGAAGCCGATTCCGGCCCGCACGAATTCCGGCCGCATGGCATACAGCGCGCTCTCGCCGGCGCGCTTGCTGACAGCGACCGCGGCATATCCCTTCGGTACCGCCTTGTGCGGAAAGAAGTGCGCCTGGTGACTGGTGACGAACACGATTCGCGCCCCGGCGGGCATCAACGGCATCGCCAGCGTCGCCAACCGCTTCTGCGCGTCGCGGTTGAGCCGCATCGCGTACTCGGGATCGGCGCCCGTCTCGCGGCCGTCGGAGCCATTGAGGATCAGCGCGTCCAACCGCCCGAACCTCGCCCGGATGGTGTCCATCATCGCCGTGACGTCGGCTTCCTCGGAGATGTCGGCCGCGATCGTCGAGGCCTGACCGCCGACGTCACGGATCGCCTGCGCGATGGAGGCCGCGCGATCACCGCTCTTGCGGTGGTTGACGAGCACGTGGGTGCCGGGGGTGGCGAGTTGCAGCGCGACCTGGGCGCCGATCCCGCGAGACGCTCCGGTGATGAGAACGATCCGTTCGGGTCCGAGTGGCATGCCGACTCCTTCCGTCGCGGCCGCTGCGTCCGTCGCACCTGTGCGGCCGGTTGCCGCCACCCTACACCGATTCCTAAGAAAAATAAGGGCTACATAAGGTCACGGTAAGGCCATGAAGTGGTCGCGTCACGGTCGGCGCGGCGGTCCGAAAGTCGGCGACGGCACTACGACGACAGCACTACGGCGAGTGCTCCTCGATGTACTCGTCGGCGTCCTTGTCCCGGTTGTCGACCCCTTCCAGGGACTCGCGATCGGCGTAGAACCTGAGCCACTGCATGCCGAGCTGGTGGCGCAGTTCGAGCGTCGCGCTCTTGATGAAATCGGGCATCGCCTCGCGCTCCTCCTCGTCGAGGTGCGAGCCGTTCTCTTTGCGGGCGGTGTTCACCGCTTCGAACCACTGCGCACTGCCCGGCTCGTGCCGCCGTGACTCCCGTACCGCGTCACGGATGTCGTTGTGGTCGGTGATCGCGTCCTCGGTCTCGTCCTGCGGGTCCCCTCCGGGGTTGCCGGGATCCTCCCGGCCGCCGTGCTTCAGCAGCGCGGGATAGAACACGGCCTCCTCGGCCTCGGCGTGCGCGTCGAGCCGGGCGCTGAGCACGCTCCAGATCGCCTGCAGCTCGGCATCGGACGTCGCGTCGTCGAGTCGGAAGAACTGCCGCCGCAGCCAGTCGTGGTCGGCGTAGATGAGCTCGATGATGTCGGCCATGAGCGACAACTTCCCCGCGGGGCGGCGGTCGAAACGCCGGTCAGGAGGCAGGCATCTCCAGCGCGTGGACGGTCTGTGCGTCGGTGATGCCCTTGAGCCGAACCTCGCGGCCCGCGGTGAACGAGAAGCCGTCGGCGTCGGCGACCGAATCTCGCAACGCCGCGCTGACCAGGATCTCCCCACCGCGGGCCAGGTCGGCGATGCGGGCGGCCATCACCACGTCGAGCCCGAACAGGTCGTGTCCGCGGCGCACCGATGTGCCTGCGTGGGCGCCGATGCGCACCCGGATGCCGTTCCACCGCTCGCTGCCTCCGCACAGGGCACGCTGGATGTCCAGACTGCACTGCAGGGCGTCGGCGGGGTCGGCGAAGGCGATCATGAACCCGTCGCCCTGGTTCTTCACCACGTAGCCGCCGTGGGCGGAGACGCTGTGCTCGACCAGCTTGTTGTGCCGTTCGAGAATGGTGATCCAGTCGCGGTCGCCCAGCGTCTGGTTGTGCCGCGTCGAGTCCTCGATGTCAGAGAAGAGCAGGACGACGCTCCCGTCGGCCGTGATTCGGGCGAGGTCGGGACGCTCCACCCGGGCCCAGCCGGCCAGATCGTCGATCGAGTGGCGGATGGACCCGCCGAGGCCTTTGCGGATCAGCGAGTCGGCGGTCTGCACCGTGTCGACGACCGTCTTGACCGCCAGCGGCGCCACACCGCGGGGCCTGCGCCGCGGCCGTATTTCAGGGCTTCGGGTGGGGCGATCCCGCAGAGCGCGCCGCGCCGACGTCAGCTTGCGTCGCATCACCAGCGTCACGACGCCCAGCGCGATCAACGCAGCCAACTCGAGCGCGGCGATGACGAACAGCGCGACGGTCACGGAACGCCCCGATCAGCCGAACAGCGTGTCGAGGACGTCGCGCTCTCGGTCCTGCCAGCGCCGGACCTCGGCGCGAGCCTTGTCGATGTCCTCCGGAGCGAGGTGGTCGGCGCCGTCGGCGGTGATCCGGCAGACGTCCATCGGACCACCGACAGTCGGAGAGGTCTCGTCGAGTGCGTCGAGGACACGCAACGCGGCCAGCACGCCGTACTCGACCGGGCGCTCGTTCATCCGGAAGTTGGCGAGCAGAGCACGCGCCTGCTGCGCCATCGGCGCCCCGCTGCCGATGGCGTGGAAGCCGATCTCCTCGTAATGGCCGATGAGTCCGTGCGGGTCGACGTCGACCATGAAAGGCTTGCCGTCCGAATAGCCGGCGGCCAGGACGTAGGTCGCCGGCGTGGAGCCGCTCTTCTCCTGACCCGGAACGTCTTCGATGAAGTTCTCGTAATGGTGTTGCAGCACCGGGACGACCCGGGTCTGCAGGGCCCGCCCGACGTCGGTGGCTTCGACGATCGTCTCGGGTTGGGAGTCGAATATCTGCTCGAGGTCGTACAGCACCGCGCGTGAGCCGCTGCCCGCCCACGCGGCCCGCCGGCCCAGGCCGTGCAGCTTCTGTGCGGGATAGCTCAATCCGCGGTCCGGCTCGGTGATCTGCGAGTCGGCGGCCAGCACCAGCCCGTCGGCGCAGCGCAGCGCCAGCACCACGGTCATGGGCGGGCCCGTCTCACGGTGGCGTCATCGAGCGACCGGCGCGAGCGCCGCGCAGGTGAAGACCCTGACCTGGCCGGCAACCTTGGCGTGGCACTGGGACAGCAACGGCTCCGACAACTGCTCTTCGAGAGTGACCTCAATGGGGCCTGCCTTTCCGTTCAGTGTCACCAGGATGTGGCCGTCGCCGCGCTCGACGTGCAGCGGGGCGAGCGCGTCGATGCGATCCTCACCGGTCTGTTCCCGCGCGAAGTACTGCGCGGCCTGCACCGCATGCGGCAGCGAGGTCCGCCCACGCAGAAAGCGGTTGTCCAGCCGTCCATCGAGGTAGCGCCGGACCAGACCGGCCGAGTCGGTCGTGTCCACCCGGCCGTAGCACAACCCCTCGGGCAACACCAGCATTGTGGCGGCGAACCGGTCGCCGCCCAGATGTGAACACTCCCAGGTATTTTCCGGAAACTCCTCGGCGATGGCGCGGCAGGCGCTGCGCCCGCGCACCGCGCAACACTGGTCGTGGGTGCCGTGCGCGCAGACGGCGATCAACGGCCCGGCCGACGGTTCTCCGTCCGAGCCGTCCAGCGCGAGGTCGGCATAGGCGTGCGGGTCGTCGACCTCGCCGCAGTACAACGCCTCGGCGCCGGGTTCAGCGCGGGCGACAAACCAACGCCACCGCGGCGTCGCGGGCCGGCGACCGTGCCGGCGAATGGCCGCGATCCGCATCCCTGCCTTCTCCGCGCGCCGGACGACGGTACGGCCCAGCTCGGGATCGATGATCGCCGGGGACTGCAGAAACGCCGAAGGTCCCCAGGCGCCGGACAATTCGAGCAGCAGCCAATTCGATCCCGCCGACGCTGTGCCGTACATGGGGTCCCCGCGGGCCAGCGACTGATCGCTGCACGGCACTGTTCTGGGACTCATCGATCGGCGGCCGCCGGGACGACGACACCCTCCCGCAGCAGCCGGCGAATCAACACCGTGGCATCCGCGCGGTCCAGCCCGGGAGTGCCGGCGGCGGTGACGACGAGACCGCGGTGCAGTGCGGCGAGGGCCGGTGCGCAGGACATCGGAAAGGTCATGACGCGGTCGGGGAGGCGCAGCACGACCCGGCCGTCGGCGTTCTCGACGGCGGCGGAGAGCGCGTGTCGCCACCGCACGGAGGTGGTGTCTGCGCGCGCGGCAGCGTCCAGAGTGGCCAGCGGCCGCACCGCGACAGGCCGGGTCCGTTCGGCGTGGCGTCGCGTCAGGTGGGTGGCGGCACCGGTGCTCAGTGTGGTGGCGTCGTCGCGCAGCCGGTCGACCATCTGGGCCATCACCTTGGTCACCGCGGGAATGATGCCATCCCGGTCGGTGGGTGCGCCGCCCATCGGCAGCGACCGGCGAAACGACTCGTCATCGGCCAGTTGCTCGATCACCGCCCTGGCGACATCGAGGCCGGTGACTGCGGCGACGCCGATGGTCAGATGAATCGACGTGGTGTCCTGCGCCTGGGCCGCGTGCACCCACCCACGCGGTAGATACAGCGCGTCACCCGGGGCCAGCACGGCATCGATGACGGGCTCGCCCGTCACGCGTTCGGCGATGGCGGCCCGGTGCTGTGTCCACGGCTGCGACGGCAGCGGATGAGCGTGGACGGGTTCGTGCACCACCCAACGCTTGTAGCCGGAGACCTGCAGCACGAAGACGTCGTGGACGTCGTAATGAAAGTCGAACCCGCGGCTGCCGGGGGGAGTCACGTACGCGTTGGCCTGAACCGGATGGCCGAGCTCATCGACCGCCTGCCGGACGAAGTCGATGACCGGTGGCCACAGTCGGTGCAGTCCCTGCAGCACGATCGTTGCGCCCGAGGCGAACTCGCCGAGAACCTTCGCGGAGTCCACCTGATCGGGCATCTCCGCACCGAATCCGGCCGGGCCCAGGTAGCAATCCTTGGCCAGCAGGTCGCCTTCCTTGGCCAGCCGGATGAACGGTGAGCGCACCCCGCGCTCAGCGATCAGCTCGTCGACCGCGTCGGGTGAGAGCAGGTCGCTGAAGTCGCGGGGCAGCGCGTCGGCGGAACTGAGCAGGGGTGCTCGCCCCCAGTACGTCGTGGCGAACGTGTGCGTGTCGGTCGCGACGCAGCGACTCAGCATGGGAGCGCGATCAGGCGGTGCCGTCGGCGCCGCCGTCGTGACCCTCGGGGTTCGAGCCGCCGTCGGCCGGGCCTTCGCCGCCCGCGGTGCCGTCGGCTCCACCGTCGTGACCCTCGGGGTTCGAGCCGCCGTCGGCCGGGCCTTCGCCGCCTGCGGTGCCGTCGGCTCCGCCGTCGTGGCCGCCCGGGTTCGAGCCGCCGTCAGCGACGCCCTCGCCGCCGCCGGTGGAGGTGGTGATGTCGTTGTCGTCGAGTGCCATGACGCTTCCTTATCTGTCAGCGACCCGGTCGGGTCCGTCCGCGACCCCGGTTGCGGGGCTGCACCGTGTCGATGCCCGCGCTGCAGTGTTGCCCCGCGCAGCGCAGCCGAAACGCGTGGCCCGCCGCTCAGGCCGACAGCCGCTTGTCCTCGCTCGCCTTGTCCGCGTCGGAGTCTTCGGACTTCTTGCCGCTCAGCCTGCGCAGCCCGGACGACGCCTTCATGAGCCCCCGGGACGACTTCGTCGGCGTGCCGTCATTGCGGCGTTGCAGGAACTGGGCGATCTTGCGCAACACCAGCGCCAGGGCCGGCACCAGCAGAGCGGTCAGCACCCAGCGGCGGACGGGTGAACTCAGTAGAGCCAACATGTGGCCTCCTCGACGTCGTCGACAGTGCTCAGCAGATACCCCGGAAACTGCCGACGTAAAACGGCGGCCGGCACGCTGTGACACCCGACCGGCGCTGGGTATCCCGCCCCGGATGAAGTATCAACGGTGCGGCTCCGGTCCGGCCCTTCTCCTGATCCACGGCATCTCGCATCGGCAGAACTGGGCTCCCGTGATTCCGGCTCTCGCGCGTGAACGCGACGTCATCGCCGTCGATCTCCCCGGCTTCGGAGAGAGTCCGCCGCTGCCGGGCGAGGTGTCGGTGGCGACACTGACCGATGCCGTCGAGGAGTTCATCGCCGAGCACGACCTCGGTGACGTCGACATCGTCGGCAGTTCGATGGGCGCGCGGATGGCGCTCGAGATGGCGCGGCGGGGTCACGGCGGAGCCACCGTCGCGCTGGACCCCGGCGGATTCTGGACCGACACGGAGGTGGCGTACTTCGCCGCGACGGTCGTGCCCTCGATCGCGCTCGTGCGCCGCATCCAGCCGGTGCTTCCCAGATTGGTGAGCAATCGTGTCGGGCGTGCGACGCTGTTGCTGCAGTTCTCGGTAAGGCCGTCGGCGCTGGACCGCGACCTGGTGCTGAGCGAACTCCGCAATTTCGCGCGTTCGCCCGGCCTGTTCGATGCGTTGGAAGCGCTCATTCGTGGGCCCAAGCAGCAGGGCGCGCCATCGGGCACGCTGCGTGCGCCGGTGGTCATCGGCTGGGGGAGCAAGGACCGGGTGACGCCTCCGCGGCAGGCGCAGCGCGCCCTCGAGCGGTTCCCGGATGCCGTGTTGCACTGGTTTTCGGAGTGCGGCCATTTTCCGCACTGGGATCGTCCCGCCGAAACCGTGCAGCTGATCCTGGACTCGACAGGTCTGCGCTGACGAACCCGACCGGTTGCGCGCAATGGGATTGTGTGCAATACATTAGAGCGATGGCAACACTCCGGCTCGAGGAACAGCTGTGCTTCGCGCTCTACTCGGCATCGCGCGCGGTCACCTCCGCCTACCGGCCTCTGCTCGACGAACTCAACCTCACCTATCCGCAGTATCTGGTCCTGCTCGTGCTGTGGGAGGACGACGCCTGCACCATCGGGCAACTCGGCGACCGGTTGCATCTGGATTCGGGCACGCTGTCGCCGCTGATCAAGCGCCTGGAAGCCGCCGGCCTGGTACGGCGGCAGCGCAGCAACGCCGACGAGCGACGCGTCGACGTCACCCTCACCGCCGAAGGGCGAGCGCTGGAGGACCGGGCGGCCTGTATCCCCGAGCGGCTTCTCGGCTCGACCGATGCCGATCCGGCACAGCTCGCGGCGCTACGCGAAGCCCTGACCCTCATCACTTCGGAGGTCTACGCCCGGAACGGCTGACGCGCCCGTCCCTGATCACTCGAGAAAGGCAACGCCGATGTCTGAACTACCGATGTCCGAACTACCGCCACCACCGCCCACCACCCGCGCCCGCACCATTGCTCGCTTCGCGCTCGCCGGCGCGATGGTGTTCGCCGGCTTCAGTCACTTGTTCTGGGCCCGCGAGGAGTTCCAGGCGCAGGTCCCGCGCTGGGTGCCCATGGATCCCGACGGTGTGGTGATGGCGTCCGGCGGCGTCGAGATCACCCTCGGCGTCGGGCTGGCCGTGCTCAACCGGGACCGGGTCCTGGTCGGCAGGTTGTTGGCGGCGTTCTTCATCCTGATCTTCCCGGGCAACATCGCCCAGTACCTCAACCATGCGGACGGGTTCGGCCTCGACACCGACACCAAGCGTCTGGTGCGGCTGTTCTTCCAGCCCGTGTTGATCGCCTGGGCACTGTGGGCCACCGGGATTCCGCGCAGCACGCGGTGACGCCACCCTGGTTTGGCGATCGTTGCGGGCCGCATTAGGTTTCCTCACGTGACGTTCTCAGGTGCCGTTGTCGCGCGCTGGCTCGCGCCCTTCCTGACAGTCGCGGCGGTCGCCGCGGTGGGGGCGGTCTCCGCTCCCATCCATACGGCGGATACTCCGGCGGTGCGGCTGGCCGGTGACGCCAACCCGCTGGCCGGCATGCCGTTCTACGTCAATCCCCAGTCCAAGGGGATGCGTGCGGCGCAGGGCAACCCCGATCCGCTGCTGGCCGCGGTGGTCAACACCCCGACCGCGTACTGGATGGACCACATCTCCACCCCGGCCGTGGACGCGAAATACATCGCCACCGCCCAGGCTGCCGGCACCATGCCGATCCTGGCGCTCTACGGCATCCCCAACCGGGACTGCGGCAGCTACGCCGCCGGGGGGTTCGGTTCGGCCGGCTCCTACCGGGCCTGGATCGACGGCGTCGCCGCCGCTATCGGCACTGGTCCCGCGGCCGTGATCCTCGAACCCGACGCGCTGGCCATGATCGACTGCCTGTCCCCTGGCCAGCAGCAGGAACGCCTCGAGCTGATCGGGTACGCCGTCGACACGCTGACCCGCAATCCCGCCACCGCTGTGTACGTCGACGCCGGCCACTCGCGCTGGGTGGCCGCGGACGTCATGGCCGGCCGACTGAACCAGGTCGGCGTGCAGAAGGCGCGCGGCTTCAGCCTCAATACGGCGAACTTCTTCACCACCGAGGAGTCGATGGGCTACGGCCAGGCCATCTCGGGGATGACGAACGGGGCGCACTACGTGATCGACACGTCGCGCAACGGCGCCGGACCGGTGGAAGGCGATGACCTGTACTGGTGCAATCCCAGCGGTCGCGCACTCGGCGTCGCCCCCACCACGGCCACCGGCAACCCGACGGTCGACGCGTTCCTGTGGGTCAAGCGCCCCGGGGAATCCGACGGGTCGTGCCGGGGAGCGCCCAGCGCCGGCACCTTCGTCAGTCAGTACGCCATCGACCTGGCGCGCAACGCCGGTTGGTAGGTCGTCACGCGCGACGAGGGTTGTCGGGTTGGCACGGCGTCGCGGGGGCCG
>Ga0208330_1000292_pt1 | contig 25877 bp, 33 predicted proteins | sample DeeseametaMP1896_FD_184180 | JGI IMG/M metagenome (GOLD analysis project Ga0208330, IMG submission 184180) | Marine microbial communities from the Deep Pacific Ocean - MP1896 (SPAdes) | ecosystem: Environmental > Aquatic > Marine > Oceanic | place: East of Hawaii, North Pacific Ocean | collected... | reverse complement strand
CGCCCGCCGGCACGTGTCACGCGTCGTCGAGCTGCAGCTCGCGGCCCGCGTCGAGAGGATGATCGAAGTCGCGATCGCCTCGTCGCGCGCCGTTCTCTTGGTCGGGCCGCCGGGGACTGGCAAGACCGAGATCCTTGAGCAGGTCATCGACAAGGCCGACAAGGATCCCGCGAGGTTCGGCTTCACCAGCGAGGGCATCGACTGCGCCTGGGTGACGCCTGAGGAGGAGTGGACCTTCGAGAAGCTGGTGCTCGGTGAGACAGTCGTGGACGGCGAGATCCGGAGCGTCGAGGGCGATCTCCTCGTGGCGGTGCGCAACAACCAGTGGCTGGTGCTCGACGAGACGAACCGAGCCGACATGGACCGCGTGCTCGGCGGTGTGCTCACCTGGCTGTCGGGCAAAAGGGTCAAGGTCGGCGTCTGGCGGGGTCCGGACGCGTCAGGGGGCGGTGGGGACCAGACGGTCCCCGTGTACCTCGAGTGGACCGACCAGCCGCAGAGCAGGGTCCGCGAAGTCGACACGCCTCCGTCGCTGGAGTACGCGGCGGGGTCGGAGTGGCGCGTGCTGGGAACGTACAACGCGGTGGACGCGCAGCGTGTGTTCCGGATGGGCCAGGCTCTGAGCAGGCGCTTCAAGCACGTGCCCGTTCCGCCCGCGAGTACCGACGACTTCCGGGCGATCATCGCGGGGCGCGTCGACGACGAGAAGCTGCTCGACTGGCTCACCGACCGGGTCACCCGCCTGTACTCTGCTCACCTCGGCATCGAGGACGCCCAGCTCGGGCCCGGGCTGTTCGTGGACATCCCGGCCTACGTGGAGCACGGCCTCCGAATGCACACCTATTCCAACACCGCTGGGGACGGCACCATCGCCGGGGACGGCGCGACGACCACGGGGCCGGAGGGTGGGGCCCAGGGCAGCGAAGATGACGGCGACGGTGAGCCCGCTGAATCGGAGCCGAAGGCCAAAGAACAGGCGCCGACGCACCCCGACGAGCTCTTCGAAGAGCTCCTAGCAGAGGCGTATCTGGTGTCGGTGGGAAACCTCGTGGCCAAGTATGAGCCCGACCTACTCGACGACCTCTCGGTCGCGATCACCAGCGCCGCCGCTCTGACAGCTGGCAATTGGACATGGGTGCAGCAGAGCCTGCACGCGATGCGCGCCTGATGGACGGCACCGCGCTCTCGGTTCACGAGGGCGGGCTGATACGCGTGCTCTCCGAGTGGTCGGGAGTCGGAAACCTGTACTCCGCAGTCGCGGCCGCGTCCCCAGCCCCCGTGGAACGGGAGTGGTCACCTGAGGACGTGGAGCGCCGCGCGATGCGGATCCTTCTCCTGCAGTGCAGCCCGATCCTCAGGAGATGGCCGAAGTCCGCAAGGGAGTGGCAGAACCACCTCCCCACTCTGTCCAACCGCCACCGCTTCTGGTCGGAAGTGCCGCAAACCCGCGTGGACTGGGCGAAAACGCGGCGCGCGGGCTGGCCGCCGGCGGCATTCGCGATCCGCCGCCGCAGGCGCACCACCGACCAGCTGACTCTGAGCGTGCTCGCGTGGACACTGGTCGAGCTCGACCAGGCGCTGGCCGCCTCGCGGAGCCTGACCGGGCCACACACGGGGACGGTGATCGAGCAGCTGTCCGAGGACGTGGAAGGCACCCTCGTCAGGACGCTGCCGATCCTCGGCCTGCTCGACGAGGCCGACCAGACGCCGCCCTCGCGCGACGACATCCGCTCGGTCCGGGCGTCCGGGTGGCCGTGGAACGTGGTCGCCGAGGTTGCGGCCTTCTTCGCGGCGGTGGAGCGCGGCGGTGCGGAGGGACTCGCACGTAGGTTGCTGAGGCCCGATGGGTTCCCGGAGGCGATCTTCCAGCTGGGCGTGCTCGGCGCGGTGATGATCGCCTGCGAGCGCGCGGGCGCCACCGTCACCAGCCTGCGCCCGATTGGCTACATGACGAGCGGGCCCGTCTACCGCGTCGACTTCCCAGGCGGCGAGCCATGGGACCTGTGGTGCGAGGCCGCCCGCTGCTGGGATTTGTACGGGATCGACGACAAGTACCGCGAGCTCGCGGGAACGCTCTCCTCTGCGGGTGGGCAGGCTTTCCAGGCGCGGAGCATCCGGCCGGACGTCCTCCTTGCGCGTCGCGGAGACCGTGCCCTGGTGCTGGAGTGCAAGTACCCCGCCGAGAGTCTTGATCCGGGCTACGTCGCCCAGGGCATGTACCAGGCAGCGTTCTACGCGCATCAGCTCATTCCGGCCTTCGGCACGGTGGCCGGCCTCGCCGTCGGGCCCACCGACCTTGTGCCGGGTCATGTCGATCGACAGCTGGGCTCCGTCCGAGTCGGAGTGGCGAGTCCGGCGGATCTAGAGGTCTTGCTGATGGAGTTCCTCGATGTTGGTGGTCCGAGTGCGTCTGAGGCCATGGACGCTGAGTCTGCGCCTGGGTGAACGCAGCCGTCACTCAGCCGGTTCGGCTCGTTCTGTCGTAAGTCTCTGTGCGACGCCACACTGGTTCTGTGGCTGAAAGCTGGGCATCCAGCCCCGCGGTGCGGGCCAGCATGCGCGGAAACCGCAGACGGGACACCAAACCAGAGCTCGCCGTGCGGAAGTTGGTGCACGGCGCTGGCCTCCGCTATCGCGTTGACCTTGCGCCGCTCGACACCCATCGCCGGCACCGCGCCGACCTGGTGTTCACGCGCGCCAAGGTGGCTGTGTTCGTCGACGGCTGCTACTGGCACGGGTGCCCCGAGCACCATCGGCAGCCCGCCGTGAACTCTGACTACTGGGCGGCGAAGGTGAGCGGCAACCGTTCCCGTGACGCGCGGGTAACCGCTCTGCTGGCGGATGCCGGCTGGACCGTGTTGCGGTTCTGGGAGCACGAGGACGCGGCTGAGGTGGCCGTCGCGATCATCGCCGCAGTGCGCGGCGGCGAGTCGGCCTGATTCATCGACTTCCAGCTATCGCCGAAAATTCCCATACCCCTCGATCGCGTAGACGGCCACGCCGCTGGCCATGCCCACGGCGGGGAACACGAACCGGTCGGTGTAGGAGTCGTGGATCAACGCCCCGTCGCCCTCGATGACCGACCCGGGCCCCATCATCCAGTTCTCGACGTAGCGGCGGAACGCATCGGCTGTGGCAACGGGCACAGTACCCATAAAACCCACGGCCTCAAGCGTTGCCTCGGGATCGCCCGCGATGTCTGAGCGGACGGTGCCCCCGGTCCACTCGATGCCCTCGACACCGTTCACGGGCGCAATGCTACGCGGCCGGGCGACAAAACAGCCTCTCAGCGGTGCGATTGAGGCGATCGCTCCACCTGATTCGCGATCTTGGCATCGGCCAGTACCAGATCCGGCACCGTTGGCGTGTCGGTGGCTGTCGCTAGCTTCAGGGACGTGACCGACCGGATGGCACGTTCAGCGGAGATCGCGCGACGGGCGAACCTGTTTCGGATCTACCGCGAGGCCGGAGTGCTGCAGGGACTGCTCAACGCTGCGATCGTGCACGAGCACGCACTCGACCCGGAAGTCGTAGCCGCGCTGGGGGCGCTGGAGCGGATGCTGCCGTACGCGCAGGAGCGGTCGGTCGGTGACCTCCGCCGTGCCGGCACTGCGGAGGCGCGGGAGCTACTGGACGCGGTGATGGCGTCGGTCGCTGAGTGGGACGCGGAGATGCGACGCGACCCGGACGCGGAGGAGTAAGCACTGTCACGTCTGCGGGCAGACGCCGGTCTGCCACTGGACCGACCCGATGCGGGCCCAACGCGCGTGCGCGCGTGCGCGCGAGCATTCGCAGACCGTCTGCGAATCTCGGGCCCGATTCGCAGACGGTCTACACCCACCGGATCTCCAAAATAGAGACAGGGCAGCAGTTTCGGCCGAGCGGCGTAGCCTGGTGAACCAGGCGCAGACTAGGAGGTATTGATGGCACCCGCTCTCAGCATCGATACCCGGGCGGACGCAGGCTATGTGCAGCTCAGCGAGCATTCCGTGGTCAGGACTGAGCAGTTCGGCCCGTCAGTGCTAGTGGACCTGGATTCGGCGGGGGAGCCGGTCGGACTAGAAATTCTCACCCTGACAGCCGACGTCGACACCGACGCATTCGCGGCGAGATACGGTCTGCCGGAGGACACTCGCCGCCAGCTCGCAGCTGTGTTGAGTCGCGCGGTTTCGGCGCGGTCTACACCCACCGATACTCCAAAATAGAGACAGGACAGCAGATTCGGCCGCGCGGGGAGGGCTCGGCGTGCTGACCAGCAGCGACGCTGGGGCGGGGGCAGGCCCGATGCGGGCGGGACAGCGGCTGCTGCGGCTGGTGCACGTCGACCTGCGGGTGGGGCATGCGCGAGCTGCGGCCGGGGCAGCGGCAGATGCGGGTGGGACATGTCGAGATTCGGTTGGGGCATGTCGCGGTGAGTCTCTGTTTTAGGGAATGAGGCTGGGGCGAAGCAGGTTCCGGCGCGGCTGGCTGACACGCTGGAAGGTGCGTTTCACTTGCCTAGCGGCCGTTAGACATGCAAAATTGTCCGTGCCCGCCTCCGGCGGCTCACCACTTACCACTTACCACTTACCACTTGCCGCTTACTCGCACATGCGCGGTGTGGAATGGTGGCGCCTTCCTCCCTCGCAAGATCTATCAACCGAGGAGGATTCATGGGAACTTCCATCGCCGCTGCGCCTCCAGCCCGCGCTGGCCAGGACGCAGTGTGGCTGTCCGCAGACGATGCCGCTGCCCGTAGAGGCGTGTCGCACTGGACCGTACGCCGGTGGGTGAAGGCTGGCCGGCTGCCCGTCACCCGGGCACACGATGGCTCGCTCTGGTTCCGTGTCGAGGACGTTGACGCGGTCGGTATTTTGCCTGCCCCTGCTGCGGTCACCGTCACCTGTGCCGGCCTCGACGCTGGCGCCTGGTCTGTCACCATTGACGGCCAGACGATCGGGGGCGCCCACGCCGAATCCCGCACAGCGGCTGCGGCTGCGCTGTGGGACACCCCCGAGCGCGGCGGGCTCATCGACATCGACGGAGTCGGTTCGATCCCGGTGCCGCATCGGGCCGCCGGCCGCGCCGCATCCATCACGCTCGCAGGCCTGGCCATGGTTCCAGGCGGGGACACAGTGACAGTCACAGTGCGGCCGAGCGACGATCCGTCGGGGGCCGGAGCATGAGCGCACCCCTGGTCGTCGTCACCGCCGCGACGCCGGAGCGCACCCGCCGCTGGCACGTCCTGGTCGCCTCCACCGGGCTGCGGGTCCACCGCCGAGGCGACGACATCGATGCTGCCGATCTGCCCATCATCGCCGTGTACATCGACGACCACGACGCATGGCTCTCATGGGCAGAGCCGTGCGACCGGACCGATGTCCGACGACGACTCCGCCTGGCTCGTCGGCGATCAGAGCAGTGGCTGAGCAGCACCGGTCGGCAGGCAGACGACGTCGCCAAGCACCGGGCATGGGACGCCGCGCTGACGACCCTGTGTGACGCGGGATTCGGCGTTCCGGGTTCCCCGGGTGACGCCGGCTGGGTCGAGATCCGCGACCGCGACGAGCTGGTCGACTGGCGGATGATGGCCGACGCCGTCAAACACGGGGTCGGCAAGGCGCATGAGCGTCGCCGAGCCCGCGGCATCGCCTAGAAAGCGGAAACCCGGGTGTGGGATGCACCCGGGCCCGCTACTACAGCTGTCCCAAACCCACGTCTCCACAACACAAGAACGGAACTCCGACAATCATGACACAGCAGACCGCTGCTGCAAATCCCGCCGCTGCTGACACGCGGGGCGCCTCGCCCGCCGCTGCGATTGTCGCCCAGGCCCGCGCCGAGCACGCCGCCCGCCGGGCTGCAGCAGCGGTGTCGCCAGAGCAGCGGGCGGCCATCGATGCGCTACTCAATGCGCGCCGTCCCACGATCGCGGGCTGGCTCGATCTCATCGAGCGATTGGGCATTGTCCCCGTGCGGGTGTGGGCAACGGCGAAGGCCACTGTCCAGCGGGGCTGGCAGAACACCACCGCCTGGGACCGCGCAGCCATCGAGACGTGGCTGGAGCAGAGTGGCAACATCGGCGCACTTCTCGGCGCCTCCAGGTTGATCGCGTGGGAGGCCGACAACGCCGCTGGCACAGAGGCTCTGCGCGACGCCGGCATGCGCCTGTACACCGTGTCGGCGGGGTCGCAGAACCCCTCGTCGGCCCACCCCGGCGGGGTTCACGTCCTGTGGCGTGTTCCGGCGTGCTGGCCTGACGATGTGGTGCTCACCGGATCCACGAAGGCTGTCCGGCTCCCCAATGGCGGGCTCGTGGACGTTCTCGCTGGGGCACACCAATTGGTGATGCCGCCGTCGGTCGTGGTGACGACGACGGACCCGTTCCACGTCGGCGCCTACATGACCGCTTCGCAGGCTGGGTATTGCACCGCCGAGCGGGACGGCTGGCTGCAGGCCGCTGCTGCCGGTGCGATCCCGGAGCTTCCGCTGTGGGCGTGGCCGGAGGAGATGCTGGCCCACGCGCCCACTGGTGCCGACCGTGGAGAGGCGATCCCCGGTCTGGAGGCCCTGGTCGGCGTGGTGCGACCGAAACCGCCCGCGGTCGAACGTGAACCCCACGATGAGGACGACGAACTCACCGCCGCTGTCGATCAGCTGCCGTTCCTTGACATGCTCGCCGACGCTGGTGTGGTGGGGCATCGCGTCGGGTTCGACGGATGCGGGCCCTGCGAGATGTGGCTACGTGCCGGGAGTAGCTCGGCGAAATCTATCACCGTCCACGACTGCGCGGAACACGGCGGGCGGGTGCAGGTTTGGACCACGGCGCTGCCGTTGGCGGCTGGCGGATACTCCCGGCTGGACGCGTACTGCGGCCTCACCGGCCGGGACCGCGCCGACGTGATGCGCGAGCACGGGCTGCTCACAGAGCGTGCTCCGCTCGGCGTCGTCGACGCCGCGTTCTACGAGCGGCTGGCCGCCACGGCCGAGGCGGACGCGGCTGCTGGGCGGCTCCGGGTCGCCACCGCTGGGGAGGGCGGGACCACCGAGTGGAAGAAGGTCAGCCGCGACGCGCTGCTGGCCCGCGCCGCCGGGTACCGGTCCGCGGCGGCGGCGATGCGGGCCGAGGCTGCGACCCGGCCGGCCCCCCGCGGGGAGGTTGTCACCACCGGAAGGGTCGCCGGCGGCCTCGCGTCGGTCACCCCGATCCAGCCCGTCGCGGGCACGCCGCAGCTGGCAGAGGTTCCGGTGCCGGCGGAACCGGAACGGACGCCCGAGGAGCGGGCTGCCGCCGAGGCTGAGGCCGCTGCTGAGGCCGTGGCCGCCCAGCGTGACCCGTACGGCCACTTGCCGGACCCGTGTGCACTCGACATCGAACGCGCCGTGTTCGACGATCCGCGGTTTCCGCAGGTCGGGCGCATCCGCGACGTGGCCCGCGCAGGCGCGATCTCACCCTGGACCGTGCTCGGCCTGGCGATCGGCCGGGGCCTGCTGCGCGTCAGCCCCGATGTTCAGCTGCCGGCCCTGGTCGGCGGCCTGCCCGCGCCGCTGAACATGCAAATCGGCATCGTCGGCGCTTCTGGCCGCGGCAAGGGCGCCGCCAACGGGATGGTCACGTATGACGCCCAGCTGGAGTCGCAGCTGGGCTGCGACTTCGACCGCACGTTCATGCCGCCCAGCGGTGCTGCCCTCGCCGGCCTGTTTGTAGGCCTGCAGAAGGAGGACGGCAAGCCGGTTATCGTGCAGAACCGCGAGTGTGCCTGGTGCGACTGGAGCGAGGTCGACACGCTGACCGCTACGGCCGGCCGCGGCGGCAACGACCTGGCACCAGAGTTGCGCGCGGCTGTGACCGGCGCGGCGCTCGGGACCGACCCCAAAGGCGAGGGCGCGACACCGCTGAAGGTCGCAGCGCGCACCTATCGGATTTTGATCACGTTCGCGACACAGTTCGGCAAGCCAGCGGCGGCGCTGCTTGTCGAGCGCGACGGTGGGACGCTGCAGCGCACACTGTGGTTTTCGACGACCGATCCGCGGAGCCTCACACGACGGCCGAGAGGGGCTGCGACCCGTCTGGATCTCTCGATCCGCCGCCAGGTCCCTGGCGGCCTGATCACCATCGACGATGAAATCTGCGACGAGATTTGGGAGGCGCAAGCTGGGAAAATTCGCTTCGACCGCGACGCCGACGAGCAACTCGCGCACCAGAACCTCACACGCCTCCGAATCGCCACGTGGCTGGTGCTGATCCAGCCCGATGGCGGCACCCACATCGGTGCCGCGGAGTGGGAGTGGGCAGGGCACGTCATCGAGCACTCCCGGCGGGTGCGAGACCGGCTGGAGGCATCGGTCGACCAGCTGAAACGCACAGCTGCGATCGAGTCGGGGAACCTGGATTTCGATCGCCGCAACGCAGCCGAAGCGGCGCGGGTCGCGCACACAGAGAAGCTGCTGGAGTCACTGGCGGCGTGGGGGCGAGATGTGCGGGCGGGGCGCAACGCCTTTGGCCGTCGGAACGGTGGAGGCCGCTTCACGCTGCGGGACATCCGGGCCTCCGCTAAGGGGAAGGCATCGGAGCGGTACACGCGCGCAGCAGAGCTCGCCATGGAGTTGGTCAACCGCGGGCTCTGGGCCTGTGACGCCACCGGTTTCTGGTCCGTCGAGCCCGACCCAGAGCCGGAGGCGTAGCTGTGCCGTCACGGATTAGCCGTCCACAGCTGGGTGTCCACCCGTCCACCCGTCCACCCTGGGTGGACGGTCCAAAATGCTCCGCTATAAGAGACGGCCACAACTTCACTAACAATTACTATTTACCTGGACCTTTTCCGATTCTTGTTTCGGATACCACCACCGTCCACCCAGGGTGGACGGGTGGACGGTACCCCGCAGGGTGGACGGTAATCAGCGACGGTGGGCGTTTGCTGGAGCTGGTCCGGGTTCCACTGCCGCAGCGCCTCGACAACTTCAGCTGCGGACCTCCCCCGGAGTCTGGTCACGAACCGCAGTGCGCTCTCGGGGTTGTCCCCGGCGAAAGCCACCGAGATCTCTTCGTCGACGATGACGATTTTGAGGCACGGATGGGTGTAGATGTGCCTGGTGTGCGTCGCGTCGATTGCATTGGTCAGTTTGGTGTCGGCGAGCATGGTGATGCGTCCGTTGTCATCGGTGAGTACCGCTGCGATGGCGAACGTCACGCGCTACTCAGGCCCGGTGTTCGTGCACGTCGCGGTAGCGCCGACGCCGTGACGCCGGGCTCGTTCATGCCCGGGCACCCCCGACAGGCGCTGATGCGGTTGGCGATGAGTCGCAGCTGTCGTCGTTTCGTGCTGGTCGCCATGTCGTGATCGTCTCACCGGGTGGTCGACGCGCCGCGGCGAATGGCGGGTATGGCTGTGTTGTCGGTCTGCAGCGGTGGCCCACGGCCCAGAAATTGTGTCGGAGCCACTTCCCTGGCTGGGCGAGACTATGTGTATGTCGATCGTTGCGACTTGCGCTCGTACAGCTGAAGTCATCAGACATGCACGATCCCTCTACGGGGGCGGCCCATCGCGAACACCCGACAGCGCCGCGCCCCTCCGCCAATCCGCCGAGGAGACCACCGCTGCTGGTCGGCGCACCGGCGGTCTTAGCCTCGATCCACCGATGAATTGGCTGGATAGGCGGGTGTCGATATAGGGAAAGTGCCCTCTGAGCTGGGATGATGGGTGTTTCTTACGCACTTATCGGCACAACTGAGAAAGGCACTTCCGGTGAAAGTGTCCCATAGCTTCGCCGCGGCGTCGGCAGTCTTTGATGATGAGCATCTCGTGTCGTGCGCCGGGCTGGTGCCGGTGATGGCGCTGGCCACCCAGACCGGCTTGTCCGACCTGATCGCGGGCAAGGTTCGTATCACCGAACCGCGGATCACGTCCGGTGCGGCCAACCCGGCGCCGAAGCTCACGACCGTGGTCGCCGGGATGTGCGCCGGTGCGGATAGCATCGAGGACCTCGACATCGTGCGTTCCGGTGGAATGAAGTCCCTCTTCGGCGGGGTGTATGCACCCTCGACCATTGGAACACTGCTGCGGGAGTTCACCTTCGGGCATGCCCGCCAACTCGAATCAGTGCTGCGTGAGCATCTGGCCGGACTGTGCGAGCGGGTTGCGTTGCTGCCCGGCGCCGAGGGGCGGGCGTTCGTCGACATCGACTCGCTACTGCGGCCGGTCTACGGTCACGCCAAACAAGGCGCCTCTTACGGACACACCAAGATCGCCGGGAAGCAGATCCTGCGCAAGGGCCTGTCGCCGTTGGTCACCACCATCAGCACCGCACACAGTGCCCCAGTGATCGCCGGAGCCCGGTTGCGGGCGGGCAAGACCAACTCCGGCAAGGGTGCGGCCCGGATGATCGCCCAAGCGGTCGCCACCGCGCGTGCCAGCGGAGTCACCGGGCAGATCCTGGTGCGTGCTGACTCGGCCTACGGCAACAGCACCGTCGTGAATGCCTGCCGTCGGGCCGGTGCCCGCTTCTCGCTGGTGCTGACCAAGACCCGCGCTGTCGCCGCGGCCATCGCGTCGATCCCCGAGAACGCCTGGATCCCCGTCAACTATCCCGGCGCAGTACGTGACCCCGACAGCGGAGCCTGGATCTCCGACGCCGAAGTCGCCGAAACCACCTACACCGCCTTCACCTCTACCAAGACCCCGATCACAGCACGGTTGATCGTGCGCCGGGTCAAAGACGCCCGATTCCCCGATGCGCTGTTCCCGGTGTGGCGGTATCACCCGTTCTTCACCGACACTGACGAACCCGTCGATGCCGGCGACATCACCCATCGCCGCCACGCGATCATCGAAACCGTGTTCGCCGACCTCATCCACGGACCTTTGGCACACATGCCCTCGGGGCGGTTCGGCGCCAATTCGGCCTGGATCTTGTGTGCTGCGCTCGCCCACAACCTGCTGCGCGCCGCCGGCGTGCTCGCCGGGGGTGTCCATGCAGTCGCTCGGGGAGCCACACTGCGCCGCAAGATCGTCAATGTCCCAGCCCGGCTGGCCCGGCCCCAACGCCGACCCATCCTGCACCTACCAACACACTGGCCGTGGGCACAGCAGTGGCTCACATTGTGGCGCAACACCATCGGCTGCAGCCCACCAGCTGCTACGACCCCCTGACCACCCGCCGCAAGGCCCGACCGGAGCACCATAGGAAAGCTGGGCAGACCAGCAGCTCCACGCTGCACACAACCGGGAAGCACAGCACAATCAGTCCCGAACCACCTCAACCGGGTCGATCCACGGATCGAGGCTTAGCGGGGCCACTATTGACGCCTATCGAGACCTCGACGCACGCGTTGCGTCAGACCTGGCAGCCGCCGCCCAATCCGACACCCTGGTCGGCGCTCACCTCGACCACGCGGCCACCGCGGTGCGAGCTGGCGCGACCCGACTCGACGCGCTCATTGAGGAGAACAACGTGACGATGACCGCTGCGCAACGTGCCCGCACCCCCGCCGAGGAGGCCGTGATCCTGCGGACGCTGCGCTCACAGGTCGACCGCACGCAGCAGATCGTCACCGCCACCGGACAGCAAGGATCCGGTCTCGCGACAGGCATCCAGTCCGTTGACTATCAGACGAGCCCTCCACCTCAGCCCCCGCCACCGCCAGTGCCTCCCACGCCCGCCCCGTCGCCACTGCAGGGTGTTCCGGACCCACTCCGGGACTTCACCGACCATCAGCTGCGCGGCGAGGCGATCCCAAACCCGCCGGCCCCAGACGTCACCGCGGACCAACTCCGCATCGCCCTGATGCAGCAGCGCATCGACTACAACGACTTCGCGCGGTGGTTCAACGAGACCTACGGCGGCACCACCAGCCCCGAAGAATTGCTCAAACGGATCGCCGCATTCGAGGCCGCCACCCTCGGTTTGGGCGGGAGTCTGGCCACGCTGCCAGAAGGGATCCCGCTGACCGTGGGTGCAGGTATCGCGTGGCTGATCGCTGGCTATGACCTCGTCTCTGCTGACCCGGGGAGTGCTCGGGTCCCTGAGCTGGGACGATGAGTTCCATGGCGGACAGCAACCAATATTGGTCTCGACGAGCGGGACTGTTGGTCGTTCTCGGCGCGGGGATGGCGCTCTTTGCTTTAACGCTGGCCTACTACGAGTCGTCAACGCTCACTTGGCTGCTCTTAGCAGCAAGCGGGTTCATCACCGTCTACAGCGTGTACCTGTTGCTGCGGGACCGACGTAGCCCGTCCAACCGGTCGAACCCCTCCTGACCTGGCCGAATGCGCGCACGAACAGCCTCGACGGGCCACCGACACTGGGATCAGCCTCAGTGGCAGTTCGGCCCACTCATCTCGCGCCCCGCACCCGGATCTGCGCCGTTGTCGGGCATGGTGGCCGACATGACCACATCTGATCCGATCACCGCCGCCGACCCCGCCGCGATCCGCTCCGCAGCCGACGCCCTGGCCGCGCTGCGTGGGCCGATCACGTCGGCGCTGGACGATGCGCAGGCCGAGCTCACCGCTGCGCAGGCTCAGCCCCTGCCGCCCGGCACCCGTCCGTCTCCGGCTCTGGCTGCTCTAGCCGAGATGGTGCCGGCGATGGCCGCAGAGGCTGCCACGGTGGCCGACGATCTGGACCGCATCGCCGACGAGCTGAGGCACGATGCAGACGATGCTGAGGCAGTTGAGGGGGAGGGCCAGCCGTGACCGTGCTCGCGCGGACCGCTGCGCTCGCTGCCGCCGGTGTGCTGCTGGCTGGCTGCGGGTCGACCGCGGTCGAGGCGCCGATACCCGAGCCGAGCCGAGATCTGAAAGCCGGCGCGGTCCCGGCCAGCTCGCCGGCACCCGTGGAGGAGCCGTCCCGCTGGTTGGATGTGACCGGTCAAGGCGTCGAGCGCCAGCGCGACAGTTTGGATCGCGCACAGTTCGCTTCGACGCCGCAGCCGGGGGTTCAGGTACTGCACGCTGTCAACGCCGAGGGGGATCTGAAGATCTGCACCATCACCGCGGTCGTTGGTCGCGGCAGCACCGGACAGACCGGCTACGTGACGGCCGGTCACTGTGGCATCGGTCCGTACGCCGCTGAACAGTACATTCAGACGAGCCGCGCAGGTGCGCCGGAGCTGCTCGGCGTTGTGACCGGCGCCGAGGATGACGATGCCGGTGTGGACAGCGCTGTGATCTGGACGGACAGAGACATGGATCCGGCGGCGACCAGCATCGCTGGTTTCCCGATCGGGGGACTGATGGCCGAGGCTGATGTGCGCGAGTTGCCGGTGGGGACGCCGATATGTCTCGATGGCGCGATCAGTGGTCTGGTATGCGCAGACCTGGTCAACGGCGACGATCACCGCCGTATCCGGTTCGCGGCGGCTGCGGTCGAAGGTGATTCCGGTGCACCGGTTTTCGTCGTTGAGAGGGAAAGGCGGCAAACCACTGTGATCGGGATTCTTGAGGGCGGCAACGGGCTCACCAGCACCGCGACCTACATCGACGCAGCCCTGCAGCGCCTCGGGGCTCGGCTGGTCACCGACGCCGGCTGATCGCGCCGCACAGGGCTGCTGTCGGACTTCAGTGGCACCCTTGACTCATGGCTGAGCCGAATTTCGACGGCATTGATTCACTCGACGGCATCGACGTCGACGCGTTGAGTCGCGGCGTCAGTGGTGCGGTGACCGGCCTTTTCCCGGTGACCGCGGAGCTGACGGCGACCGCGGCTGGCGAGACTGTCGACGTGGTGCATGAGCGGCTGGTGCAGACCCGCCAGGATCTGGACGCGACCGCGACGGATCTGGCGCGGGTCGCCGAGGCGATTCGGATTCTGCGTGAGGCGCGTGATGCGTGGCGCCGGGATGCGCCGCGCGACGCTGAGATCGACGCGGCACGTCAACGGTGGGCGGATGCGCGGCAGGCGCTGATCGACGCCGCCGACGATGGCACCGCTGCGGTGGCTGCCCAGCGGCGGTGCGAGGCCGCGCTGCGTGACCTGCAGGCCCTGGAGGAGAAGCGCGACGCCGCGGATAACGCCCTGAAATCTGCGCTTGAGCGCGCGAAAGGCAAGCTGCCGGAGCGAGACAGCGACTTTGACGGCGACAGCCGTAAGCGGCTCCCCGCCCCCAACGCCCCAGCACCCGACGCCCCCGCTCCTTCCGGTCCCCGTCCGGCCCCCGCTCCGCCGCGCACTCCGCCCGCCGCCGTCACTCCGCCGCCCGCCGCCCCCGCCCCGTCCGCCGGCTCCGGCTCTGACTCGCAGGCCGCGCTGGCCAATCTGCTCGCGCAGATCCAGCGGAGCTCGCCGGTCCAGGCGCAGCCCCAGCACCCCGCCGCTCAGCAGCAGCCACAGGCCCCGGCTTCGCAGGCGGCTCCGCTCAGCTCCGCGCCGGTCTCCCAGCCGCGCAAAAACAACGCGATCGACTCCCGTGACGTGGACCGGCTGATCGACGACAAGGCGGGCGACGCACCCACGGCGGTCGGCCTCGGCCTCGGCTCCACCGGCCCGACGGTCACCCCGTCGCCGGCGCCGACGATTCCGCCGAGCGCGCCCCCGCCGGCGACGAACCCAGGCACGAGCCGTGAGGGGTTGTCCACGTCTACGCCCACGAACGGCCGCAGCGGTGTGGAGGCCGGCGCGTTCGATTCGCCGCAGACCAAGACGTCCTCAGCCGGGCCCACCGCGACGGCTGCGGAGACCGGCACCGGCACCCGGCCGGGAGCCGGGATGGGGCATGGAGCCCCGCTGATCCCGCCGGTGGGAGGCATCGGCAGCGGGGGCGCTGGCGGGATGTCGCCGCGGGAGTCGCGGGATGCGCCGCGGGTGTACAACCCCGAGGATCAGCAGGACGGGTCGGGGCCGGACGTGGTGCGCGGCGGGACGATCGCGCAGAGACGGCCAGACTCAGCTGCGTAGCATGGTTTTTCGCGAGTATGAGTGACCGTCGCATGCGTGACGACGACGCCGTCTCTACCCCGCAGAAGCGGCGCAACAGCGAGCCGCGGTCAGGTGCAGGTGAACGCCCCAGTGCGGAGTCCGTGCAGAGCGGGGAGACCGGCTCCGAGCGCGCCACGCGGTCCGGTGCCGGTTCCGGGTCGGCGGACAGCTCCGGTTCAGCCTCGCGCAGCGACGAGTAGCCCGTTTCCACGGCCGACACCCCGATCCCCCGGCGGTCGGTTCGGCAGCTTGTCAACTGGCACTGGGCCGGGCGCCGCCGCGGTCGAATACCCGCAGACGGAACTAGCATTCGCAGCGGTGTATCGGTTCGCGGCGGAGAGGTGGGGGCACTGGCCATGGTGGGCGAGAGCGGCGCATGGGCGCGCGTTTCTGGTTGGCAGGCGATGGGGCTGTGTCTGGCCGCGGTGGGGCTTCAGGGGCTCAGCGGGTTGGGTGGGCTGCTGGGCGTGGCGTTGTTCGCGCCGATCGTCTTCGCCCTGGTGCGTCTGCGCCGGCACGCCCCCGGCGCGGTGTCCACGCCGGGAATGGTCGGTGCGGTGCTCGGGGCACGGACCGCGGCGGTGGCGGCCATCGTCCAGATCACCGCGTACGTCGCGCTCACAGTAACTGCCGCCCAAGCGATCGTCATTCCGTGGCTGCGCATCGACTCAAGCCCAGACCCGATGGGCGGGGCGGTATTCGACAAGTCGCAGTGGACGCTGATGGCGCTGGTGGTGATCGTCGTCGCCGCGGTCATGGTCTTCGGTCTACCGACACTGGTGACCGCCACGATGGTCGCGATCATCGCCGTTGTCGGACTGTTGACCTACTTCTACTTCTCGCTGGCGATCGTGACGACCTACCTCAGCGCAGGCGTATCGATGTCGGAACCACGCTACGATCCCGCTCCCGCAACGGGTCTGCAAGCCACGGCTGCCCTGATCGTGCTCGCCGCCGGGATGACGGGGTTCGAGGTGGTGACCACCCGCCGGCGCCGCGGCGGCGCTTCGGCCTGGCCCATGGGGGGCGCACTGGTCGTCGTGGGCGCGTGCGCCGGTCTGGGATCGTGGGCCGCTCAGCTCGGCCCTGGTGGTTTCGGCCCCTTCGACGAGCCTTTTCTCTGGCAGGCCGCCGAGGAGCTGTACGGGTCGACCGGAACTGCTCTGCTGAACAGCGCCGCGATCATGCTTGCGACGGCGGGCATGTTGGCGATGCTGTGGGGAATCCGCAACCTCACCGAACAGACGGGCACGACGTGGTCCCCGAGGCTGGTCCAGGCCGGCGTGCTGGCCGCGACGGTGGCGCTCGCGGTGATCGTCACGCAACTGCAGTGGCAGTTCGGCCACGTGGGCTCCCTGCTGCTCATCGCCCTCTACGCGATCGTGTTCATCGCCAGCGCCCGTGTCCCCGGCGACAGCCTCACCATCTGGTGGCTGCGCATCGTGTTGCCCGTCGTGTTGGTGGCGGTGGTGACGATCCCGCTGGCCGACAGCGCGTTTTCGATGTCGTCGCTGATACCCGTCGCAATCACCGCGGCCGTCCTGCTCGTCGCCGCCATCGCAGCTGCGGTCGGGATCCCGGCCAAAAGAACACGCGTCGAGACCGCTCGCAGCTGATCGCAGCGTGCGTAGGAGGCATCGTCCAGCCCGCTGTTCGCCGGCTCAAGTTCGACGCGGCTTCGCAGGCCATAACCAGTCGCACCTCCTAGAATCGCACCGGATTGGCAGAGCCGACGGAGGTGCGATGAGAACGCTGGGTGTGGCCGCTGGGGCGGCGGCGGCGGTGCTGGTCGTCGGGTTGGCGGTGTTGCTGATCGGCATACGGTTCAAGCTCGGGCCCGTGCTCGATGTGGTCCGCCGGTTCAACAAGCGCGTGACCAATCCGGGTGTGCTCCGAACCGCCGGGTCCACGCAGTCTCGGAACTCGTTGATCCGCCATACCGGGCGGCGGTCCGGTCGCAGCTACGACACTCCCGTCGGCGTCATACCCACAGAGACCGGGTTTTTGATCGCGTTGCCCTACGGACCCCGTGCCGATTGGGTTCGCAACATTCTGGCGTCCGGTTCGGCGACCGTGTTGACCCAGGGCGTATCGGTTGACGTCGACCGTCCGGCCCTGGTCGCCACCACCGACGTCGCCGAGCTGCTGCCGCCCGGCCAGCTGCGAACGCTTCGCCTCTTCGGGGTGACGAACTGCCTGCAGCTGCGGCGGGCCGGCCAGCACGTGTGAGCGGCAGTCCTCGGCGGTGCTGCGGAGCCGTGTCAGCGCTCGACTAGCTTCCCGGTCCCTGCATCTCGGTCTGGCCGGGCTCCGGTGGGCCGTCGTCGGCCGGTCCCTGCATCTCGGTCTGCCCCGGTTCCGGTGGTGCATCGCCCGTGCCCTGCATCTCGGTCTGCCCGGGCTCGATCGGAGCGTCTCCCTCCGGGTAGTCGCCGGCGCCGTGGTTGGGGTTGGTGCAGATCGTGCCTTCGCACGGCACCATCGAGCCGTCGCCGTTGGGGTTGGGCATCATCGACACGCTGGTCGTCGGCGTGATGTCCGGCGCCGGGATGCCCGGGGTGGACTGCGGGGTCGAACCGCTCGGGTTGGAGGTGGTCGCGCCGGCCGGCGGCGTCGTGGCCGGCTCCTCCGACGATCCCGAGCTACACCCCACCACCACCACAGTCGCGGTGATCGCGGCGAATCCGGCGGTCAACAGTCTGGTGGTCTGCATGGGTCGCCACGCTAACAAAGGCGGTCGGTCAGCGCCGCACGGTCTCGTAGCTCAGCGGTGCAGCACAGCCGAGAGCTGCGCCCGTGTTTGAGTCGAGAGCTGGTAGCGCGCGGCGATTCCCTCAACGTCGACATGGGCGGTGAGAGTGAGGATTTCGATTCCGACGGGTGACCCGGCTGAGTCGAGGTCGATGAGCACGCTTGTGCTGAACTGCTCGGTGCGCGCCACGGGAGCCTCGCGCAGCGTCACGTAGCCGGCATCGGCCGTGGTGTCGATGTCGAGAACGGGCGTCATTGACACCTCCTCAAACTGACCTCGTGGGTCCGATCATCGCGCGCAGTGTAATCGGGCAGCGGCAATCACGCCGTTGTGCAGTTCTGTTGGCGCCCTGTACGGATCTCGGCGGGGTCTGTCGTTATTGCCCCGCAGTCGATGCAGACCGCCCCCAGCGGTGCGGCCGTTATGGAATGAACGTCACCGGCGGGTGCGAGCCGTGCACCGTACTCCATCCCCAATGCGCAGCGGCTCACGATCAGGATCTCTGATTCGATTCCGGCGTTGTTCGCGTTGTCGTACAACTCGCGGGCGTTGGCAGCGCATTTCGATGCGGTGGCGGGTCCGGCGAAGTAGTGGCCGATGTCGGCTTCGGAGATGAACCGACCCCCGAGCTGCACGTTGTAGGTGGCGGTTCCGGATCGTCTCCCGCCCCACCAGCGTTCCTTGGACTGCTCGATAGCCCTACTTAAGGGGACCTCGATGTCGAGGATAGTCAGTTCTTCGTAGTCCCAGCGGGCCAACTCAGTGACATGGCTGGTGGGTAGTTCGTGCCAGGACAGTGTTCCCTGCATGACGAAGTTCTCACCGATCCGTAGCGAGACGGCACGGACGCGGTCTGCGGCGTCGGTCGACGCCACATGCACCCATCTCGCGAGCTCGCCGGGACTCACCGGATGGCCGTCTGCAAGCGCATGGTCGTGGCGGGCGCTGAGCATCCCGGCGTCTTCCAACCGGGCCAATAGCATGTCCTTGATCTCGTCCGGGTCGATGTCGCGGTAGTCGTCAACCCCGATGGCGTTGAGGTGGAACGATTTTCCAGATCCGGGCACACCAGCTGTGATGATCGCGGCTCGCCCATGTGTTGGCGCGTCAGCACGCTGGGAGCGGTACTCGTGTACGACCTGCTCGATGAGCGCATCGGTGAGAAAGTCCTGGACTTCGGCGGGTACAGCGCTGAGCTGCCCTCCGTCGAGGAGGGCGGTCAGCTGGGCGTGGACCCTATCGCGGAGTTGGTGGCTTGACCGCGCGGCTGACACTCTCGTATTCCTCGTCGCTGAGTAGTCCGAGCTGGTGAGCGGCGCTGACCTGGCTCCAAGTCCCGGTCACAGACCCGTCGTGGGGGTACGGCGCAACCCTTGTGGCGGTGTACGTGAAGCTGGAAAGTTCCTTGACCAGAGCGTCGCGGTCAGTCTCCTCGACCGTGGCCCGCAGAATGACCTCTTCCGGGGTTATCGAGGTTGTCTCGAACGATCGCGCTCCCTGTAGGAGTCGGCGCACACGAGGCTGTGTCGTACCCAGCGCTTGGGCAATGTCCCGCTGCGACATGCCCTCCTGTTCAAGGCTGAGAGCGTCGCGCATCTCTTCGATTCGGGCGAGACGTTTCTGAGCGTCGCGAACCTGAGCCTTGTGAGCGATGCGCTCAATAGTGGTGAGCATCGATCGACCTCCTCTCGCTGATACATAGCGTATCACGACCTGATACGTCGCGTATCAGAGCAGATCAAAGGCTGTGTTCTCCGTGAGTTGCGACATCAGCGAGCTTCGCTGCCGGCGGGCGCGTCGCGTCAGCTCCAGCACGATAGGTCAGCTGTCGGCGAGCGCCTGGATAACCGGATCCACAGGGTCGCCGGTCTTGGCGCTGGCGGCTACGACAGCGCGGGCCGCAGCCTTGCGCACTTCGAGGCTGCGAGGTTTGGACGCGGTTTGGCGGTCGTCGTCGCTGAAAGTACGCTCGAATGCCCACTGGGCCCTGCGCCACCACTCGGCCCGTCGATCGGCCCGATTCTGCTGCTGCCACGTGATGATGACGCCGATGGCGGCGACACTGCCCACGATGAGCGTCACCCACGCTTGAGCCGGCACAGAAACAGTGTTGCAGGTGGGCCACCCGCCGCGCGGCTCGTCCGGCGCAGCCCCTGCGTCTCCACCCCAGCTCCCGGCCCGTTTCCGGCTCAGAAAACGCGTCACCAGGGCGTTTTCCGGACCTGTTGCGGGAATGGAAATTCTCGTCGGTCATCGCCGAAAAATCGGGGGTGACTGGGCTCTGCCCGGGGAGGGCCCCGAAAATCGGCCTCCGGAGCGACCTCCCCGCAGCGGTGCGGGTGTGGGGAGGGCGACGTTTCCGCAGGTGGGAAGTATGTCACGTCCTCCTGCGAGCTGCGCAGGGGATGTCGCGGGAGATCCCGCACGGTGCGCTGTGTCGCCGGCGCACGCTACACTGAATCAGAATTACGAAATTGATTCAGAAGGAGGTGTTTCGAATGACGACTCAGCTGGGCGCCGCGATCGAAAGCGCCCGAGAAGCCGCGCAGCTATCCCAGCGGGCGCTGGCGGATCGCGCGGACATCTCCCAGCCCACGCTCAACCGGATCCTGTCGGGCAAGCGCCCGGCGAAGATGACCGAAATCATCCGGATCGCCGCGGCGGTCGGATGCACCGTTGGGCAGCTGACGGGAACGGCCGTTTCCGACCGGGTGTTGTGTGCCAGCCGGGCAACCAACGGCGCGGACATGGACACGATGCGCCACCGGCTACTGCACTTCATCGAGCTGGACGCCTACCTCGACAATCAAGCCATTCCCGCGCCTCGGTAACGCGCGTGAACCCATGACACCGGAGCAGCAGGGCGAAGCCGCAGCGGCAGCGTTCCGTAGAGACCACAACCTGGGTGTTCAGCCGCTCGGTGATCTCGTCGCCCTGATCGAGCAGACCACGGGCCATGACGTCGCGGTACTCGACGCCGGACCTGACGAGCACGGGCTGACGATGTGCGATCCCGAACGCGATGCTGTGTTCATTGCCGTCGCGCGCACCCGCCATCCCATGCGCCAGCGCAGCACCCTGGCCCACGAACTGGCCCACGTGGTCTTCCGAGACTGGACCACGGCTGCAGACCCCGCCGCTCGCCCACCAGAAGAGATTCGCGCCGACGCCTTCGCCAGGCACCTGCTCGTGCCCGAGGAAGGTCTGCGGCTGTTCCTCGGGCAGCGGAACGCCTTGACCGAAGCTGACTTGTCCGCCATCGTTCAACGATTCCTCGTCTCCCCGCCCCTGGCGGCAATCGCCCTCCACCGCTGCGGATACATCAACACCGAGACCAAGCAGGACTGGATGGCGCTGACCACCCGGCGCCTTGCGATCCGATTCGGTTGGCCCGACCAGTACCAGGCCCTGCAGAACGACGCCGACCAGCCCCGGCCCCCGCAGCGTCTGCTGGCTCGGGCCATCGACGGCTACCGGGAAGGTGTCGTCACCGCGCAGACGATCGCGACGTTGCGGGGCATCAGCGCCGAAGCGGTCGCCGAAGAGCTCGCCGAGGCCGGGGTGGTTCCGGTCGAACACCCGGTCCCGTGGATGGATGCGGCCGATTTGCCGGCCGTCAGTGTCGATCTCAGCGGGCTGGATGATGGCGAGGCGCTGAAGAGTTCGGGCGGATGAGCCAACGCCCCATCATCGACGCCGGGCCCGGTCTGAACTTTTTCTCGTTGAACAAGGAACGCCTGCTTTTCGGGGCGCTGGGGCCGCTGAGTGCCCCCGAGTCGGTGCAGGACGAGATTCTGCGCAAAGCCGGCAAGGACAAGCGGTTCGCGCCCGCCGAGCGTGTGTGGAGGAAGCTCCCCGAGCGCCTCATGAAGGTGCTATCCGACGATGCGACCGTCGAGCTGATCGCGGCTGTGGAACGGATCAGTGGTGTCCCGTTCGCCGCGCGCGCAGGGGCCGGCAAGGACCTGGGTGAGACGATGGTCATTGCGCACGCCGCGGTGGCGGCCGAGTCCGGACAGGACGTCATCGTGCTCATCGACGACGGCCAGGGATGTCGTACCGCCGCTGCGGAAGCCAGGCGGTTGAGCCGCCTCCAGACCCAGGGACAGTCGGTGGGCAGTATCAGCCTCGTCCACACCACAACGGTGCTCACACGCGCGGCCGGCGGCGAACATCTTCCCGACAAGAGCGCGATGCGCGACCTCTACGGCCGACTACGCCAACTCGATGATGGACTCCCGCCGCTCGGCAGCACCAACCTCCTGAACCTGCCCTGCTGGTTGTGAGGTCCAGTGCTACGCCCTGCCCACAGCCGGCGCGGGGGCGTCACGCATCGATTCGCCCCACCGCGGCTGCCCGCCGATCCCGACACCGTCATCCGCGTCGGCCGGCCCGTTCGGCGAAGTCGTCCAGGGCGTCGAGGACTTCGGGTGCGCGCCATGCCCGGTTGCGTGCCCGGTCGGTGAATTCGACGACGATCCCCGCCTCGGCGAGGGGGCCGATGTAGCGGCGTGGATGGTCGGTGGAGATGCCCAGCTCGTCGCGCAGGAGCACACCGTTGATGACCGGAGCCGGCCAGTCTCTAAAATAGAGACAAAGGCTATGCAGCACAAAGTATTTCACCCACAAACTGTTCGCGTTTTGTCACGTCCTCGTGCACACTCATGGGCATGCGATGGGACCCCGATAGTGACACCCTGGAGCTGACTGTCCGGAACGTGCGCGCTCTGACTGACAAACTCGAGGATCCCCTCTCGAAACGAACCATCATCAGCCCCTGCCGGCGGATCTCCGTCACCGCCACCGAGACCGCCGGTACCGCTGAGGCGATCGCCGCGTCCGGGACCGTGCCGCTGACCCGGTCGCAGCTGGAGGTGCTGGCGACGGTCGGGGCGACGGTGCGGGTGGCCGGCGTCCGGGTCGTAAGCGTGCCCGACGCTGCGCATTACGCGGACCGGCCGGCGGGAGAGATCTATATGCCCACCAGCGGGGAGTACCGGTGACGGCGCGGCTGAACTTGGTCGTGCTGAGGTGTGCGGATCTGGCCCTTAGCCAGCGGTTTTACGAGGCCCTGCTGGGTGTCGCGTTCGCGCCGGAGCGCCACGGCGGGGTCGATCACCTGGCGGTTGACCTCGGCGGGGTGGTCCTGGAGCTGTACCCGCTCGGCGTTGGCGGCGCGCCGAGTCGTGTCCGGGTGGAGTTCGGCGTCGACGACCTGACCGCCGTGGCGGACCGGCTAGGGCAGCTGGGTTCGAACCACGGATGCTGTCGGGGTCGGTGCTGGGGATGGATCCGGACGGCAACGGCGTGGCGATGGTGATGGAGCGCCGATGACCGAGTCCATCCCGCATGCGTGGCCGGCCTGCCCATGGCCGGGGTGGGCGAAACTGTACGCGCAACTGATCCGGGATTTGCGCGAGCTGGACCCGGCGCTGGTCGTCGACGACGCGGGTGAACTGGGCGGCGCGACAATAGCGTTGGGGTCAGTGACCTCGAATGCGGGCGACAGGGTGTTCGATCGTATCGACGCCGCGGAAAGGCTGTCCGCGATCACCTGTGTCGTTTGCGGTGACCTTATTTCGGTCGGGGCACGGGGATGGCCACCGCTGTGCGCGGCGCACGACGACGCCACGCCAACATCTCCCCGGCCGGGGTGGGCGGTCCTCTATGCGCGGCTGGTGGCTGACCTACGGCGAATCGATCGTGGGGTCGTCATCACCTCGGCATGTGTGTTCGGTGAAGGTGAACTCCAGGTGAGGGTGGCACCGTCGGATCCGCAGCTGGAGACACCGCTGCTGGCGCGGATAGCCCATGCTGAGGATGAGGCAGCAGAGACATGCGAGTTGTGCGGCGCACCTGGCCAATACCGCCCGATCCGGCCCGCCGGTCGGATCCGCTGCGATGAACACGCACAGGAGGCCACGCCGTGACCGAAACCGACGACGGCCTTCCCGAGGATGCCGGCGAGTACGCCGACGCGCTGCGCCGGATTCTCGTGCGGATCCCTGAACGGTGGGGACGACGTCTGGATGTCGGGCCTGGTTGGTATCTGCTGATCGTCGAGCTCGACCAGGCGCTGGCTCAGGTCGATGCGGGCTATGCGCTGCTGCAGGTCAAGGAGAAGTTCGGTGGTCTGCGGTACTACACGCAGGAGAGTGACGACCTCACCGTCGAGGGGCGTGAAAGGTGCGCCGCCCTGATCGACGAGGCCGAGCGCCGTAGCGCGTCGACGTGCGAGACATGCGGGGGGTCGGGATCGCTGCATACCAACGCTCGGCGTTGGTTCCGAACCCTGTGCGCCGGGCACGCCGAAGAGAGCGGATATACGAAAGTTGCTCCTGCGGAGCGTGACTCGTGACTGAGCGCCGACCCATCATCGACCTCGCCGCGTACCTCGACACCCTACCGGCCTCCGAGCGGCGTGCGCTCAGAGCGGTGGGCGAGCTGCTGGTCGGGGTTACGGATCAGGGGCCGCCCGAGGAGGACGCGACGAAATTTACTCTGCGCTGCCTCGGCGTGGAGCAGATGATCGCTACGGCGACCGAGCAACAGGTGCTCGCACCGGTAGCGCGCCTTACCGCGGCGCTTGCGCTAGCGGAACTGATCAATGAGTACGCGGGAGCGGTGGATGTCGGACCTGGCGAGTACACCGCACCGCCGGCCTGGACGCAGACACAGGTCGGGGACAATATTTTTCATCATCCGGCGGTGTTGCGCGCAGGTTTCCCCGCAGGCACCTTGATCGCTGATGCGCCCTGTGTTGTAGCAATTCGGACCGAGGACAACGGCATGAGTCCGCCGCAGCTCACCGTCTTCGTGCCGCGAGCGGACCAGGACGGTGCGCGCGCGGTCCTAGACCGGCTCCTGATCCGAGCTGCCGAGCTGAACCCTTACCGCGGGCGGGTGACCCGCGCCGCGCACGACCGCGGCCTGCAGCTCACAGTGATCGACCTCCCGACGACCCTGACCCGCCATACCGTCGTGGTCAGTGACGAGGTCTGGCGTGAGATCGATCTCGGGCTGACCGCGGTGCGGGACCGTCACGAGCTGCTCAACGCCCACGGTCTCGGCGCCCGCCGCGGGGTGCTGCTGGTCGGCCCACCGGGGACCGGCAAGTCCGCTGTCTCGGCGGTGATCGCCGCGGAGGTGGTCGGCGAGTTCACCGTGATCTACGTCGAGGCCAGGGCTGGTGAGCACCTCTTGACAGCGGTCGTGGAGGAGGCCCAGCGTCTAGGCGGTCCGGTGCTGCTGGTGCTGGAGGACGTCGATCTGTGGGTGTGCGACAGAGCGCGTCACAGCGGCGGTGGTCTCTCAGAATTACTGCAGGCCATGGATATTCAACCGGACGCCCGCATCCTCACCCTGGCCTCAACCAATGATGCTGGGACACTCGACCGGGCCGCGATCCGCACCGGCCGGTTCGACAGCATCGTTGAGGTCGGCTATCCGGACCGGGCCGCGGCCGTGCAGATCCTGGACGCGCTGCTGGCCGGGATCCCCGGCTCGGACGGAGTCGATTCGGGCGCCGTGGCCGCCGCGCTACCCGAGCAGACCAGCGGCAGCGACCTGCGCGAGATCGTGCGTCGGGCCGTGCTGGCCGTTCCAGCCGGTGAGCCGCTGAGCAGCGCGGCGCTGCTGGCGGAGGTTGGATCGGGACGGTACCGGGCCCAGCTGGGTGTCGCTGGCGCGTACCTGTAGGTGTCGGACCCGCCCGGGACACTGGGGGAGTGACGCCCCAACCTCGCCACCTCACCGCTGGCGGGCTGCGCGCAGTCCTGGCCACGATTCCGGGGGAGACCCCGATCCTGGTGCCTCACGCTGACGGCGGCCTGGCGCCGGTGCTGGACGCGAGCCTGGAGGAGGTCGAGGTGCCGGGTCTCTCCGCGGAGGGGGCTGCCGCCCCCGAGCGCCGAGCCGCCCTGGCCGCGGATCATCCCGAGCGGGAGGCTGACGCGCAACCGCCGTTGACGCTGTTCGGAGAATCGGTCGAGGCGCTGGTGCTGCGGACGAGGTGACACTGTGGGCGCAATAGCTGTTGCCGAAAAGACGCAATGGCTATAGCGTCTCTTTCATGACGACAGTGCGTACCGCCACCGAGTTCCCGCTCCACCGTCGCCCCAGCCCGATCGGCACCGTGCAGCGCCACTACCAGCTGACCCCGGAGTTCTCCTCTGGTCGCGGCGGGTTCAGCGGTGTGGTCCTGGTTCCGGGTGAGGACGCTACGTTCCTG
>Ga0208330_1000289_pt1 | contig 26206 bp, 28 predicted proteins | sample DeeseametaMP1896_FD_184180 | JGI IMG/M metagenome (GOLD analysis project Ga0208330, IMG submission 184180) | Marine microbial communities from the Deep Pacific Ocean - MP1896 (SPAdes) | ecosystem: Environmental > Aquatic > Marine > Oceanic | place: East of Hawaii, North Pacific Ocean | collected... | reverse complement strand
CGACAACCCGACCCGCGCCGATGCCGAACCGGTCTTCGGTGTGCAGCAGGCGATGAAGGTGAACTTCATCGAGCCCGAGGACATCAGCAACGCCATTCTCTGGCTGGTGTCCGACGAGGCCCGCTATGTCACCGGTATGCAGCTGCGCGTGGACGCCGGTGGCTACCTGAAGTGGTACGACTGGCACGTCTAGGACGACGAGAAAGGACGGCGCGTGAAGGTTTTCGTGGATTCGGGAAAGTGCCAGGGACACACGTTGTGCTCGATGATCGCTCCGGACTCTTTTGAGCTCAGCGACATCGACGGCACCGCCTCTCCGGTCAACGAGGTCGTACCCGCCGACCAGGAGGACGCAGTGCGCGAGGCTGCGCACTCCTGCCCCGAACAAGCCATCTCTATCGAGGAATGACAAGGGAGACAGAAACCTTGAGTGTCGACGACGTCGTGGACGGCACCGCCGACGACAGCCGTAAGCAGCCGAAGTACCACTTCGACCGGCACACGCCCGAGTATCGGCTGCAGTTCGAGAAGATCACCGAAGAGATGCACAACAAGTGCCCGATGGCGTGGACCGACGCCTACAACGGGCACTGGGTCGCCGCAGGCAGCAAAGAGGTTTTCGAGCTTGCGCGGTGCCCGGTGGTGTCCAACCACCACGACATCTCCGGGGAGACGCCCTACCAGGGCATCACGATCCCGAAGGCCAGCCGCGCCACGGTCGTTCGTGGCGGCATCCTGGAGATGGACGAACCCGAGCACAGCACCTACCGCGGTGCGCTGAACCCGTACCTGTCCCCTGCCGCGATCAAGCGGTGGGAACCGTTCATCGACGAGATCACCCGCGCCGCACTCGATGAGCACATCGAGTCGGGACGCATCGACTTCGTCGACCATCTGGCCAACGTGGTACCTGCGGTCTTCACGCTGGCGATGATGGGCATCGAGCTCAACAAGTGGAACGTTTACAGCGAGCCCACCCACGCGTCGGTCTACACCCCGGAGCATTCGCCGGACCGGGAGAAGATCAACGAGCAACACCGCGAGATGGGCATCGATCTCATCAACAACATGATGGAGATCCGCGAGACCCCCCGACCGGGTTTGGTGAACGCGTTGCTGCAGTTGCGCATCGACGGCGAACCGGCTCCGGACATGGAGATCCTGGGCAACCTCGGCCTGATCATCGGCGGCGGCTTCGACACCACGACGGCGCTGACCGCGCACGCCCTGGAATGGCTCGGGGAACATCCCGAGGATCGCGAGCGGCTGAGCCGGGAGCGTGACACGCTGCTGCATCCGGCCACCGAGGAGTTCCTCCGGTTCTTCACCCCGGCGCCGGGCGACGGCCGGACCTTCGCCGAGGACGTCGAGGTCGACGGGCACCGGTTCAAGCAGTACGAGCGGCTGTGGCTGTCGTGGGCGATGGCCAACCGCGACCCAGAGGTGTTCGAGAAGCCCAACGAGATCATCCTGGACCGGAAGGGCAACCGGCACTTCAGCTTCGGTATCGGTGTGCACCGGTGTGTGGGCTCGAACGTGGCCCGTACCGTGTTCAAGTCGATGCTCACCGCGGTGCTCGACCGGATGCCCGACTATGTGTGTGATCCCGAGGGGACCGTGCACTACGACACCATCGGCGTCATCCAGGGCATGCGGCATCTGCCCGCCACGTTCACCCCGAGCGCTCCGCTCGGGCCCGGCCTCGACGACACGATCGAGAAGCTGCAGCGCATCTGCATCGAGCAGGAGCTGGCCCGGCCGATCACCGAACGCAAGGAACGCGCCGTCATCGACTGAGCCACCCCGTTTCGCGAGTGCGCGTGTCAGTTCACGACACGCCGCGGGGATCTGGCGGTTCACGCACGTTCGTCGCGGTCAGAGCAGCGCGTACCGCCGGCGTATCCCGTCGAACCTCTCCCACAACTGTTGCACCCGCTGCTGCGGGGTCACCATCACGCTGTCTGCCGGCAACTCGGCGGCCAGAGCAGCGCGTGGCACCACCCGAGTTCGCAGTGGCACCGGATGGCCGGCCAGCATGTGCCGGTAGGTCAGATTGCCCCGCTCGAAACCCTGCGTGTCGATCCAGTTGTGGTAGCCCGGGTCGTCGTGGGCCAGGATCAGCCGCACTCTGCCGTCCGGGTCGACCACCGTTCTGCTGGGTGTGTAGCTGACCGGCCGGTAGAGATAGTCCATGCTGGTGAAGAACACGCCCATGTTCGTCAGCATCCACAAGCCCTCATGAGCATCGAACTCGACGAGCAGCGCCTCATCGGAGGCCAGCCGCCAATGCATGTTCGCCGCTGCCCGGCCACGCTTGCGGTCGGCGTCCGTCGCGCCCGGCGCCGGGAAGTGATTGGGGCGCGTCGGGTCGACTCCACCGTGGGCGAAAGGGAATTCGGGCCAGTCATGCATGAGCCCGGTGACGAACTCACCAGCCCACGCCATCGCCTCCGTCATCTGCGCCACCGTCGGCAGAGGCTTCGGACTGTCCATGTCCACTCGCTCGATGCGCATCCGGGCGGGCCGCTCGTCCCAGGAATCGAATCCCTGCCGGACGAAGACCTTGCGGGAATTCGCCGTGGTCGGCAGCCAATTGCCGGACCGTGCGGCGCCGCCGATGAACAGCTCGAACGTTCCGTCGTCGGCGACCTCGAGTTGCTGCCCGGTCAGGTTCGATTCCGGCACGTCGCCGAACGGTTCGTGAAGCACCCCGACGCCGCTGGGGCGGGCTCCCTGCACGGTGATGTTGAGAAAGGGCGCGGACCCGCGTTCTCCAGCGATCCGGTATGTCGACCCGCCGTCGATCCAGGCCTGTTGGTAGGTGAAGTCGGCACAGTCACCACCCAGCTTGCGGGTAGGCCCGCAGAAGGCGTGCAGGCTGGGGTACCGGGTGTTCCTGGTCTCCAGAGCGAGGTCGAACGCCTGCCCCAGATTCTGGGTCAGAAAACGCAGACCATCGACGCGATGCGGACCCGACGCCGGGTTGTGGTCCTTGAAGATCTGCGCGCCCGCCTCTTCGAGTCGGTCGCAGAACGCCGTCCACGCGTGGTGCAACTCCGCGTCGTCGGGTCCGTCGCCGAACATCATTGCCGCTGCCCACCGTCTATGCCGGCGAGCATCGCCGACGTCACGTCGCACGCCCGGCGAGCGGCCGCCAGCGGTCCTTCCCGCTCGATTCTCGGGCCGATGAGCTCGAGATCGACGCCATGGCGGTAGCCCTTCGCAAGCACCTCTGCGAGGAAGGATTCCACCGGTATCGCACCGTCGCCGGGGACGGCTCGCGCCGGAAGTGCCCGGTCGCCGAGAACATAGTCACTGAGCTGGATCATCTCCAGGCGGGGCATGGCTCGTTCGACGAGAGCGGACAGGTGTGCTTCGGTCCAGCAGTGGAACAGGTCCACGCAGACACCCAGTCCAGCTCTTTCTGCCAGTTCCACGGTGTCGGACAGCGTGTGCGCGAAGTGCAGATCGGCGTACAGCCCGGAGGCATTCTCGATCGCCAGAGCGGCACCGGCCTCCCGCCCCGCCGCGACACACGGCTGCACCGCTGCACAGAACCGGTCAGCCGCCTCCTCCCACGACACCTCGCCACGACCACCGGTCAGCATGTAGACCGCGCGCGCACCGACGCCGGCCGCCGCGTCGATCACCTGGCACAAACCCGCTGTGGAATCGAACAGGTGATAGACCGTCTCCACCGAGTAGCCGTCGGCCGCGATCACCTCGGTCAACCGCGGTTCATTCAACTGGGTGTCGATCAGGCTGAGCCGCGACACCCCGAGGTCGCGCCAGTATCCGGCCAATTCGTCGGGTGCGGCACCGAGGAACGTGACGCTGTGCACGGACACCCGGGAATCAACCACGATTCTCGATCTCCACGCCGAAACGCTCCCGGAAAGCACGGAACTCGTCGTGCAGCGCGCCGAGATCCTCACCGATGTCGGTGAGCAGCGTTGTCGAGTACCGGAACTTTCCGTACCGATCACCCTTGTTTCGCGCGAGGTAGTCGCGCATGGCCGACGCGGCCGGCTCGGTGACCACACGTCCGCAGAACTCGTAGTAGCGACGTACCGTGTCGACCGGATCGGCGACGAAGTCCGTGTAGCGGACATGCAGGATCCGGGGATCGTCGACCAGCGGATTCGTCATGGTATTCGTGATGCCGGCCCGGGTCAGCTCGAGATGCATCGCGGCCGCGGCCTTCAGGTCGACCGGTCCGACGATGCCTTCGAGGATGTCGGCCATCATCATCGTCCGTGAGGCCGCCACCTGAACGGGGTCGCGGTGCAACCAGAGCAGCCTCGCATCGGGATACGCGGCGAACATCTCGGCCAGGCGGAAGCCGTGGAACCCCTTGAGCACCCAGTGCCTGCGCGGGCGCCGATACTGGAACTGCTGCAACATGGCCTTGTGGATGCGGTACTGCGCGACGGCGTCGGTGGGCAGACCACCGACCACTGTCTGCATCGGAACCCGCCACCACGCGGTCGGCGTCAACACCCGGAAGTCGAATGCCCAGGTGCGCTCGTCCTCGGGGAGTCCGTCACCCAGCATGTCGTTGTAGGGGTGACTGTGCAGCCATTTCGGCATCAAGGTGTTGATCTCGTGCCAGTCCGCGTCGGCCCGCGCGCGCCGCGGATCGTCGGGGCCGGCGAGCCCCGGCGGCGGCGACGGATACATCACCTCCCAGAATCGCAGCGCGCGCGCTTCCGGGTTCACCGACATCAACGCATGCATCAGTGTGGTGCCCGAGCGGGGTTCGCCCGTGACGAACATCGGCGCCTCGATCACTTCGTCAGCGACGGGATGGCGCAGTCGATCGGCGAAGAACTCCAGACGACTGGTCAGCAGACCGTGGCACACAGCTTGCGCCTGTCGGCGGCCCGCCTCGTGCATCGCGAGGCTGTTGAGGTGGTCGACGACGAGGCCGAACCGGTGCGGCAGCGTCGGGTCGCCGTAGTCGGACAGTCCGGTCTCGGTTTCGGCGCGTGCGAGCATCTGCCCGGCGTGCAACGACTCGCTCATCGGACTTTTCCGTGCAGGGCCATCAATTCGTCCTCGGCTGCCCGGACGTACTCGGCTGAGGCGGCGGCGAAGTCGAGCCCAGCCATGGCTCCGTAGTCCAGGATCTTGGGCACCCGCAAGCCGGCGTCGACGTAGTCCGAGATGATGCGCGCCACCTGGCGGGGCGTGCCGTGGGGGACGACGGAGAGGATCATCTCGGGCTCGACGCGACCGAGGAACTCGACGATGCGTTCTCGGGTCAGCACAGCCGGGTCGATGTCGTGGAATCCGCGCCAGTCAGTGCCCATCGGATGATCGAACCCGTAGCTGCGCAACAGCTTCGCAGACACCTGCAGCAAGAACGATTTCACCAGTGGTGCATCGAGAATTCTCGCCAACTCGGCGTCGTCACGGCCCATCAGGCACACCTGGATGAAGCACGGGGTGATCGCCATCGGGTCGCGGCCGGCTCGCTCCGCGGACGCACGGACCTGCGACAGCTTCTCGGCATAGTCCTGGGGCGTCCACGCCCCGGCCGGCCACCACCCGTCGGCGTATCGGCCCGCGATGTCCAAGGAGCGGGGTCCGCTGGCACCGATCCAGATCGGCGGGAAGCGGCCGTCATAGGGTTCGGTGTCCAACCGGGCGTGGCGTAGCCGGTAGAACCGGCCGTCGAAGTCCACGGGTCCGTCACTCTCCCAGAGCAATCGGATGACGCGCAGAGCTTCTTCGAATCGGCTCACCGGCCGGTCGAAGTCGAAACCATACGGCTCGATGTTCTCACTCTCGCCGCTGCCCACGCCGAGGATGAAGCGCCCCTTGGACAGATGATCGATCGTCAGCGCGCTCTGCGCCAGCGACGCCGGATGGCGCCGCACAGTGTCGACGACGCTGGTGGCGATCGGCACGTTGTCGGTCAGGACCGCGGCCGCGGCGGCGACGGCCATTCCGTCGAGATGACGGTGCGGAGACGGCGAGACGCGCGCCAGGTCGGTGAACTCCGGCGTCCAGATCGAGTCCGGCCAGAAACTGACCATGTGATCGGGCAGCCAGATCGAGTGGTAGCGCCCACTGTCGAGCTTCTCGAGCACGCCGAGGTCCAACGGCAGCGTGGTGCGCAGGAACGCGGCGGGCTGGACCTTCACCGGCCCCTTCCCCAGCCACTCACCGCCGCGGCAGGCCGAGCACCTGCTGGGCGATGATGTTGCGCTGGATCTCCGAGGTTCCCCCCGCGATGGTGCCACCGAAACTGCGGGCATACCGCTCGAACCAACTGGCGAAATAGTGGTCCAGATTCATGTGTGCGTAAGGCCCCGAGGTGGACGGGTGCACGAGCCCGTCCGGGCCGGAGGCCTCCAGCGCCAGTCCCTCGATACGCTGCTCGGCTTCGGCGCCGAGGAGCTTGGGAATCGACACCGACGCCACGTCCACCTCGCCACGGGCGGCCTTGGCGATCCCGACGGAACCCAGCAGGCGCAACGCCTCGTAATCCATGATGCTGCTGGCCAGCGCGTCCCGCTCGAGAGCGTTGGCGGGCCGGAAGTCGGCGATGGCGTTGGCGATTCGATCCGCGAAGCCCAGCCACATCATCGTCCGCTCATGGCCGAGCGAACCGTTGGCCACTCCCCAACCGCCGTTGAGCGGCCCGACGAGATTCTCGGCGGGCACCCGCACGTCGGTGAAGAACACCTCGTTGAAGTCGAGGTTCTCCATTCCGCACATGTCGGCGAACGGGCGGCAGACCACTCCGTCGAGATCGGTCGGGATCAGCAGCACGCTGATGCCCTTGTGCTTCGGCGCGTCCGGGTCAGTGCGCACGAACGTCAACAGGAAGTCGGCGTCGTGGGCGCCTGACGTCCAGACCTTCTGGCCGTTGACGATGAAGTCGTCGCCCTCCCGAACGGCTTTGGTGCGCAGCGAAGCCAGGTCGGAGCCTGCGCTCGGTTCGCTCATACCGAGCGACGCGGTGCGCTCGCCGCGCAGCACCGGAACCGCCCACCGATGCTTCTGCTCGTCGGTGCCGAACGTCAACAGGGACGCTGCGATGATGTTGACGCCCTGCGGATTGAAGCTGTGGTAGATCCTGCGTCGGCAGAGCTCCTCGGCGTGCACGAACGTTTGCAGCACCGTCGCATTGCACCCGCCGAACTCGGGCGGTTGAGCCGGGAGCAGCCACCCGTTGTCGAACAGCAGGCGCTGGAAGTCGCGGGCCCACTGCGGCATGTGCGACACCGAGCGCGGCCGTTCCAGTGTTTCGGCCGCAGTGGGTGTGTGTTCGTCGAGGAAGGCGGAGAACTCGGCGCGGAACTCCTCGACGTCGGAGTCGAAAGCGAGCTGCATCAGATGTCTCTCCCGTATTCCTCGGCGATCAAGGCCCGATGGTCGGCGGCTCCGCCCAGCATCAACTCGCCGGCCTTCGCGCGCTTGAGCGCGAACTGCAGGTCGTTCTCCCAGGTGAAACCCATGGCGCCGAACAATTGGATGCCGTGCTTGAAGACAAGCGACTGGCACTCGCCGGCCGACGCCTTGGCCATCGCCGCGGCCAACCGCCGGCGGGGATCGTCCGCCGCGATCGTCAGCGCCGCGAAGTACGCCAGCGCGCGGGCCCGCTCGATGGCTACGTACATGTCCGTCGCCTTGTGCTGGACGGCTTGGAATGTACCGATCGCGACGCCGAACTGCTGCCGACTCTTGGCATGCTCGACCACCAGATCGAGAATGCGCTGACATGCGCCGACCATCGTGATGGCCATGCCCATGAGCGCGACGTGGTGGGCCCGTTCGGTGTCAGCGGAGAGTCGCTCACTGTCGGCGACATGGATGCCGGGGAAGGACACCTCGGCGACGTGCAGAACCGGGTCGAAGATGTCGACCCGACGCGTCGTCACCTGGTCGGCGCCGACGACAAAGACCCCGGCCGGGGTCACCACGGCCAGCCGGTCGGCACGATCGCCGTCGAGCACGAACCGGTCGGTGCCGGTGAGCACCCACCCGTCGACGTCACGGATCGCCGACACCCCCGAAAAGACGGCGGCGCCGGCGGACATCGGGTCGAAACGGTCGCCGACCAGCGGGGCGAATTGCGACAGTGTGGCCAGAAAGGGTGTCGGGTCGGTAGCCCGGCCCAACTCCTCCAGCACGATCGCCAGCTCGACGGCGTTCTCCGGGTCCGTGAGCTCAGTCCACCCCGCCTCGAGGTAGCTGGTCCACAACGGCGCCGGGTCGACGCCGTTCTCCGCGATGTCGCGGATCAGCGAGGCCGGGCATTGTTTGGACACCGCGTCGCGCACGGTCTCCTGCCACAGCCGCTGATCAGCGTCGAATTCCAACAGCATGCAGCGCCTCCGGGATCGTCAACGTCGGACTGAGAATAACATTCTCTTTAGACGTGGTAACGGTTCTCCCCGAGCGGCTATCCAGTTTCGCACCCCGGCGTTGGTTCGCCTGACCTGCAGTCACTCTGACCTGCACAAAGTAAGCACTCCGATTGGAGAACATAATTCTTGCCAACGAAGAACTAGGATCTACACTGGGTCCATGTCCGGTACCGAAGCCTGCCGCTGTGAGCGCCGGCGTCGGTCAGCCCGCCGGGCGGTTTCGAGAGGACTCGCGTGATCGAGATCAATGACGGCACCCCGGCTGGCGAGGGATCCGCCCGCATTCCCTTGATCGATGCCAGCGTGCACATCTTCTTCGGCAGGAACAAGGACCTGCGGGAGAACTTCCTGCGTGAACCATTTTCCAGCCGAGGGTTTCCCGACTACGAGATGGACTGGTACGGCGCTCCTGGTGGGGAGTACGCCAAGGGCACCAAGGGGCCGAACAAGGAGTACCCGGGGTCCGACGTCGACATCGTCGCCCGGCACCTGTTCGCCGACCGTGGCGTCGACGTGGCGGTTTTGCATCCGATGACCCGCGGCATCATGCCCGATCGTCATCTGGGCACCGCGCTGGCCGCCGCACACAACGAGATGATGGTGACGCGCTGGCTGGACCATCCGGAATTCGGCGAGCGTTTTCGGGGCACCATTCGAGTGGTTCCCGACGACATCGCGGGATCGTTGCGCGAGATCGCGAAATACAAAGACCACCCCCGCGTGGTCCAGATCGGTATTCCGCTGCAGTCCCGCGAGCTCTACGGCAAGCCGCAGTTCTGGCCGCTGTGGGAGGCCGCTGTGGACGCCGGGCTCCCCGTGGCGGTACACATCGAGATGGGTAACGGCATCATGCAGTCCCCGACACCCTCGGGGGCGACCCGCACCTACGAGCAGTACCTCGGATTCATGTCGATGAACTACCTGTACCACCTCATGAACATGGTCGCCGAGGGGGTCTTCGAGAAGTTCGACGCGCTCAAGATGGTCTGGGCTGACGGCGCCGCCGACATGTTGACCCCGTTCATCTGGCGGATGGACTGCTTCGGCCGGCCCCACCTGGAACAGACTCCCTGGGCTCCGAAGATGCCCAGCGACTATCTGCCGGGCCACACCTATTTCATCCAGGGCAGCCTCGACGGGCCGGGTGACGTCGACTTCGCCGGTGAGTGGCTCGACTTCACCGGTAAGGACGACATGACCATGTTCGGGTCCAGCTATCCGCTCTGGGACATGGGCGAACCGACGCTGCCGGCCGCCTACAGCCTCGAGCAGCGCGAGAAGATCTGCTGGCGCAACGCCGCGGGGCTCTACGGTATCGACGTTTCCCGGGACATCCCCACCGATCTGGTCGCACAGTAGGAAGTCGAAGGAGGCTCCCGATGACGGCTACCACCAGCAACGCGACGACCACCAGGGTCACTCCCACCGAGCGCATCCCGGTGCGCTGCGTGGACTCCGACGTGCACCCCATGCCGCGGCGCGGCGAGCTCGTCGACTACATCCCCGAACCCTGGCGCACGAAGTACTTCCTCAGCCACCCGCGCGGCGAGGGAATCTATTACGACGCGCCGGACTACGCGCACTCGTATGCAATGCGCGTCGATTCATTCCCTCCGGATGGCGAGTTCGCCTGCAGCGACCCGGATCTGGCACTCAAGCAACTGATCCTGGAGGCCGGATCCGACATTGCCATCCTGGAACCCACCCACGGCGAGTCCAGGCTGCCGGAGGCCACGCACGCCTTCTGCGTCGCGACCAACCTCTGGCTGGCCAACCACTGGCTCGACCCGCACAACAACTGGCATCAGCGCTGGCGCGGGTCGATCTGCGTCGCCATCGAGGATCCACGAGGCGCGGCCGAAGAGATCGAGAAGTGGGCCGAGCATCCCTACATGTCACAGGTGCTCATCAAAGCCGAGCCCCGGCCGTCCTGGGGCCATCCGCAATACGACCCGATCTGGGCCGCGGCCACCAAGCACGACATCACGGTCAGCTGCCACCTGTCCCGGGGCTACTACGAGACGCTGCCGTTCCCGCCGGTGGGCATCCCCAGCTACAACCACGACTTCATGGTCACGTACTCGCTGCTGGCGGCGAACCAGGTGATGAGCCTGATCTTCGACGGGGTCTTCGACCGCTTCCCGAACCTCCGCATCGTCTTCGTCGAGCACGCGTTCACTTGGATTCTGCCGCTGATGTGGCGCATGGACGCCATCTACGAAGCGCGCAAGAAGTGGATGGACATCAAGCGCAAGCCCAGCGAGTACGTCAAGGACCACATCAAGTTCACGACACAGCCGCTGGACTACCCCGAGGACAAGACCGAGCTGACTCGCGCATTCGAGTGGATGGAGTGCGACAAGATCTTGCTGTATTCGTCCGACTACCCGCACTGGACGTTCGACGATCCGCGTTGGTTGGTCAAACACCTTCCGGAGCATGCCCGGGAGAACATCATGTTCCGTAACGGCATCAAGACCTACCACCTTCCCGAGACCGTGCCGGCTCTCGAGGGTCAGGTAAGGGTGTTCTGACGTTGACCGAACAAACTTCGTCTGACCCGGCCGCCCAGCGGCAGCCCCGGTTGGCGCAGGGACGCGAACACGTCGTCGCAACCGTGGACGAGATCCCGCCCGGCACGCACAAGCTCGTTCCCATCGGCCGTCACGGTGTCGGTGTGTACAACGTCGGCGGCACGTTCTACGCCATCGCCAACTACTGCCCGCACGAAGGCGGACCGCTGTGCTCCGGCCGGGCCCGCGGCCGCAACATCGTCGACGAGACCGTGCCCGGCGACGCCGTGATGGTCCGCGACCTCGAGTACATCTACTGCCCCTGGCATCAGTGGGGATTCGAACTGGCTACCGGAACCACCGCGGTGAAACCCGAGTGGAGCATTCGGACCTACCCGGTGCGGGTGGTCGGCGACGATGTCGTGGTGCAGGCATGACGGCGACTCAAGAACCCGAACTGGAACTGGGGCCGGGAGAACACATCGTTGAGATCAACAGCGGTAACGTCGTATACGAGATTCTTGGCGAATCCGGTGAGTTCATCGTCCTGACACCGGGAGGTCGATTCAGCAAGGACATCCCGGGACTGCGGCCGTTGGCGGACGAACTCGTCAAGGGTGGCTACCGAGTCGTGCTGTGGGACCGACCCAACTGCGGCAAGTCCGACGTGCAGTTCTACGGGCAGAGCGAATCACACATGCGCGCGGAGACTCTGCGGCATTTGATCACGACCCTGGACATCGGCCCCTGCGTCATCGCCGGCGGTTCCGGCGGTGCCCGCGATTCGATGCTGACCGCGATGCTCTACCCCGACCTGGTCCGTAAACTCTTGGTGTGGAACATCGTTGGCGGTGTCTACGGATCGTTCGTCCTGGGCTCGTATTACATCGTGCCCAGCATTCTGGCCGTTCGGGGTTCAGGCATGAAGGGCGTTGTGAACGTAGACGAGTGGAAGGAACGCATCGCCGAGAATCCGGCGAACCGCGAACGCTTCCTGAGCCAGGATCCCGACCAGTTCCTCAAGTTGATGTTGCGCTGGCTCAACGCCTTCGTGCCCAAACCAGGGCAGACCATCCCTGGAGTCGAAGACGAGATGTTCGACAACATCAAAGTTCCGACACTCATCATCCGGGGCGGTGAGAACGATCTGGATCATCCCAAGCGCACCTCTCTCGAAGTGAGTTGCCTGATCAAGGGTTCGACACTGATCGACCCGCCCTGGCCCGAGGACGCGTGGGAACGTGCCGGCGAGGCCCGGGCGTCCGGGAAGGTCAAGCACTTCAACATGTTCGACACGTGGGTCCAAGCGGCTCCGGCCATGCTCGAATTCCTGGCTCGGTGATGACCGGATCAGTCCACGGTGATGATATGGACCTCGCAATTGGTCGAGGCCTCCAGCGCGGTGTGGATACGGCTCTCGGGGATACGGGCGAGGTCGGCCTTGCGCAGCGTGACGGTGATGATGTCCCATCCCTCGTCTCCCGCTCGGCGTTCGATGGCGCCCCTCAAGCCGAACCCGGCGAGCACACCCAGGGCGTCTTCATCGCTACCGTGGCTCACGAAGGTCAGTACGCCCAGCGCCGGCTCGGTCGCAAAGGCTTTCGCACACAACGCCGCAGCCTCGGATTGCAGCGCCGACGGGTCCATACCGGTCATCAGCATCTCGACCTCCCTGCGCTTGGGCGGCAACCTGGCCAAGTTGTTCTCGATGACCTCAGCGTGCACCTCGGCTGCCAGCCGCCCCAGCACGGCCATCCCGGCAGAGAGCTGTTCGGGCGTCAGGACGCCCTCCGGATCGACGCCGACCCGCACCACCGCTGTCCGCATGCCGAAAAGACTAGCTATCGGAGCAACGCTCATGTGTGGGGGCACCACTCACACGACGCGCAGGCGCAGAGCACCGGGAGGTATCGATGAGCACCGCGATGAACACTGAACCGGTAGTCGCCGCGTGGCCCGGCTTGACTCCGCGTATGCTGAGGGTGGGTGTCGGTGTGGAGAGCGCGGCCGAATATCGGCGGTCCGGCGGATACCAAAACCTCGGTGACGCGGCGTCGCTGCTCGACGAGATCGCCCAGGCCGGCGTGCTGGGGCGCGGTGGCGCAGCCTTTCCCATGGCGGTGAAGCTGGCCACCGTCCGCGCCGCGGCGGCGCAGGGCCTGGACACGGTCCTGGTCGCCAATGGCGAAGAGGGCGAACCCGCTTCGTTCAAAGACCGTTGGCTGCTGCGCAATCGCCCACACCCGGTCTTGGACGGGTTGCGGCTGGCAGCCGCGATCGTCAACGCCACGCACGCGCACGTGTACGTTTCCGATCCCGTCGCGGCAGAGTCTGTCCGACAGGCCATCGACGAGTTGAGCAGTGAGGACCTCCGCGGCGTCGCCGTGGGGGTGCGCGTGGTGGATCCGGGGTACGTGGCCGGTGAGGAGACCGCCGCGGTCCGTGCCATCAACGGTGGCCCGGCCAAGCCCTCGGACAAGCCGCCCCGGCCTTTCGAGCAGGGTGTCGGCGGGTTGCCCACGCTGGTCAGCAATGTCGAGACGCTGGCCAACCTGCCCTTCGTGCACCGCCACGGCGCAGCGGCCTACCGCGAGGTGGGAACCGATGCGTCGCCGGGCACATTCCTGGCCACCGTTACGGGTGGCGGCCGGGCCGCCGGGCTCTACGAGGTCCCCCTCGGGGTATCGGCCGCCGAGTTGATCGCGTGGCACGGAATCGAGGCCGACAGCGTGCACGGTGCGCTGATGGGCGGCTACTTCGCCGGCCTGCTGGACCGCCGGGTTCTTGACATCACGCTTGACTACGAAACGCTTCGCGGCCTCGGCAGCGGTCTCGGCTGCGGGGCCGTGTCGGTGCTGACCGACGAGAGCCCGGTCGCCGTAGCGGCATCTGTACTGGCCTACTTCGATCGGGAGAACGCCGGGCAATGCGGATCGTGCTTCAACGGCACCGCTGCGATGGCCGCTGCGGCGGTCGCCCTGCGCGACGGGGTGGCCACCGCCGACGACGTCGAGCGGCTCGAGCGCTGGTCGGTGGTGCTGCGCGGGCGCGGTGCCTGCGCCACGCTCGACGCCGCCACCAACATCGCGGCCAGCCTGCTCGCACAGTTCCCCGACGACGTCGCGCGGCATCTGGCCGATGGAAGAACACATTCCGGCGCAACTGAATTCACTACTCATCGGCCCTTCGAGGTGGAGTCACTGTGACCGAGAACCTGCGCGTCAAACTCGACCGCACCCTGTGCGACGGTTTCGGTATCTGCGCCAAGCACGCTCCGCAGTACTTCCCGCTCGACGACTGGGGGTACGCCGTTCTCGCGGGAGACGGGAACATCCCCATCGATGACCAGGACGCGGTCCAGCGGGCACTCATGGACTGCCCGGTGCACGCCATCATGGAGCTCAGTGAGCGCCGTCCGGATGACGCACCGCCGCCCTCGATGACCGAGCCCGATCTCGACGATCTGAAGACGGAGTCGAACGAAGCCGAGTGGGGCTTCACCCGGTGAGTCGTCTCCCCCTGCCCCAGCTGACTTTCGACAACGAGTTCTTCTGGACGTCGGGAGCCGACGGGGTCCTGCGGATCCAGGAATGTGGCGACTGCGCAGCGCTGATCCATCCCCCGCAACCGGTCTGTCGTTACTGCCGCAGCCACAAGATGGGTGTACGCGAGGTGTCCGGTCGGGCGGTGCTGTCGGCGTTCACCGTCAACCACCGGTTCTCCATCCCCGGCCTGCCGGCACCGTATGTCGTCGCACAGGTGGCCGTCGAGGAGGATCCGCGGGTTCGGTTGACCACCAATATCATCGACTGCGATCCCGATGACCTGGAACTCGGACAGGTCGTCGAGGTCGTCTTCGAGCAGAACGAGGACGTCTGGTTGCCGCTGTTCCGGCCGACGGCCGAGAACGAAACCGCTGCGCTGCCCGAGGACGACATCGCACCGCAGGACTTCGGCACATTCGTCCGGCCGATGCTCACCGCCGAGAAGTTCGAGGACGCCGCTGCCATCACCGGTATCGGTGCGTCGAAGCTCGGCCGGCGGCTGATGGTGTCGCCGCTGTCGTTGACCATCGAGGCGTGCGAGCAGGCCATCGCCGACGCCGGCCTGACACTGGCGGACATCGACGGGATGTCTACGTATCCGGCCATGGATGCCATGGGAATGGGTGAGGGCGGCGTCACCGCGCTGGAGGGCGCGCTGGGGATTCGCCCGACCTGGTTCAACGGCGGCATGGACACATTCGGGCCCGGCGGCTCGGTGATCGCCGCAGTGATGGCCGTGGCGAGCGGGATGGCCCGCCACGTGTTGTGCTTCCGCACTCTGTGGGAGGCGACCTTCAACCAGCTGATGAAGGAGGGCAGGCTGGCTCCGCCGGGAGGCGCCAGGGCCAACAACTGGCAGGCGCCGTTCGGCGCGACCTCTGCCGCACATACGTTGGCACTCAACGCACAGCGCCACTTCCATCGCTACGGCACCACCAAGGAGACCTTGGGCTGGATTGCGCTGAACCAGCGCGCCAACGCGGCACTCAACCCCACGGCGATCTACCGCGATCCGATGTCCATGGCTGACTATCTCGATGCACGGCCGATTACCACCCCGTTCGGTCTCTACGACTGTGATGTCCCCTGTGACGGTGCGGTCGCGGTGGTCGTCTCCGCGGTGGACGCCGCCGCCGATGCCCCCAAGCCCCCGGTCTACTTCGAAGCGGTCGGAACCCAGATCATCGAACGCATCGACTGGGACCAGACGACGCTGACCCACGAGCCGCAGGTGCTCGGCCAGGCTGCCCATCTCTGGACGCGAACGTCGCTGCGGCCGAATGATGTCGACGTCGCCGAACTCTATGACGGCTTCACGTTCAACTGTCTCTCGTGGCTGGAGGCGCTTGGATTCTGTGGGATCGGCGAGGCCAAGGACTTCCTCGACGGCGGTACCGCGATCGCCCGCGACGGGGTCATCCCCCTGAACACCCACGGCGGACAGCTCTCTCACGGACGCACCCACGGCATGGGCTTGATCCACGAGGCGGTCAGCCAGCTGCGCGGGGAGGCCGGTGATCGCCAGGTCGACGACGCCCGCGTGGCCGTGGTCAGCAGCGGCGGCCTGACCCCTAGTGGTGTGATGCTGCTGCGGACAGAGGCCTGACCACTCGTGACAGGATCTGCCCCTCGTCCCCGCGTCGTCGTCGTCGACGGCGTTCCAATGTCGGGGCTCGTCGCGACCGCGCCAGACCCGCGCGCGGTCATCGTCGCCCTACACGGCGGCGCCACGTCCTCGGCATACTTCGACTGCCCTGGTAACGCGCCTCTGTCCCTGCTGCGCGCAGCGGTGACAGAGGGCTTCACCGCGATCGCTCTGGACCGACCGGGCTACGGTTCTTCGGCGGTGTACGCGGACGAGTTCGCCGACCCGGACCGCCGAGTGAGTGCCGCACTGGGCGCAGCGGAGAAGATGCTGGGTACGGGAAGCCGTGGCGCGGGGGTATTTCTGCTCGGCCACTCGGCCGGTTGCGAGTTGGCGCTGCGGATGGCGATCGCCGCGGGCGACGTGGTCGGTGTGGAGCTGTCGGGCACCGGTCTGCGCTATACCGACGAGGCCAAAGCGATCATCAGCGAGGCCACCGTGAATTCCCGACCGGCGGGGTTACGCGATCTGCTCTGGCAGCCGACCGATCTCTACCCCGCCGAGGTCCTCACCGGTGCGCTCTCGGCGCCCGGGGTGGCCTACGAGTCCGAGGTGACCGCTCACTGGGCGCGCCGGGACTTTCCGGCGATTGCCGCGAAAGTGTCTGTCCCGGTGCAGTTCAGCGTCGCCGATCACGAGAGCGTATGGGAAACCACGCCTGAGGCGTTGACCGCGATAGCGGGTCTCTTCGCGAGGCCAGGTGATATGCGGCTGAACCAGATGGCAAACAGTGGACACAACTTGAGCGTCGGCAGAACCGCCGACAGATATCACCGGAGCGTGTTGTCGTTCCTCGAAGAATGCATCGCGGACAGCGGCCGCGACCGAGAGCAAGTGGAGGCGAGTTGATGCGCGTGGGATTCATCGGACTGGGCAGCCAGGGCGGGCCCATGGCTCGGCGAATCGCCGAAGGCGGCTTCGAGACCACACTGTGGGCCCGGCGACAGGCCAGCCTCGAGCCGTATGCGGACACTCCGGCGAAGACAGCTGCGACGCCGGCGGACATGGCCGCGGCCAGCGACCTGGTGTGCCTGTGCGTTGTCGGTGACGACGACGTCCGGGAGGTGCTCGACGGGGACGACGGCGTGTTGGCCGGCCTCGCCGAAGGCGGCATCGTCGCGATTCACAGCACGGTCCACCCAGACACCTGTCGCGAGATCGCCGACAAATGTGCGGCGCAGGGGGTCTCCGTCATCGATGCGCCGGTTTCCGGCGGAGCGCCGGCGGTCGAGGCAGGCACTCTACTGGTCATGGTCGGCGGCGCCGACGAGGTTGTCGAGCGGTGCCGGCCGGTGTTCGCCACGTATGCCGACCCGATCGTGCACCTCGGCCCGCTCGGCGCCGGGCAGAGCACCAAGATCTTGAACAACCTGCTTTTCAGCGCGAATCTGGGCAGCGCGGTGAGCACGCTGGAGTTGGGTGAATCGCTCGGCATCGCGCGGGACAAGCTGGTCGAGGTGCTCAACCGGGGGTCGGCGACCAGCAAGGCGGTCGGCAGTATCTCGATGTTCGGCGGCACACTGGAGGGTCTGGCGCCGATCGCCGGAGCATTGCTGCAGAAGGACGTCCGGCATGCGGCCAGCCTCGCGTCCGCCGTCTCGGCCCCGGAGGGGGCGGTGTTCACAGCGGCGGACGCGGCGCTCGCGGCCATGGAGCACGCCCGATGAGCGCTCGCGCGAAGAGCAGACCAACACCGATGAGCGCTCGCGCGAAGAGCAGACCAACACCGATGAGCGCTCGCGCGAAGAGCAGACCAACACCAATGAGCGCTCGCGCGAAGAGCAGAGCAACCGCATGATCCGTGTCGGATTCGTCGGCGCGGGCCGCATGGGCACTCCGATGGTGGCACGCCTGGTCCGGGCCGGCCACGAGGTCCGGGTGCTGGCACGCACCGACGAGAAGGCCGCCGCGCTGGCTGAACAGGGAGCCGAGCCGGTCACCGGCCTGACCGCGGTGGCCGCCGGCGCAGACGTCGTCGTGGTGTGCGTGTTCAGCGACGACCAGGTCGAGGACCTCTGTCTGGACGGTGAGCTGGTCACCGGGATGGCACCAGGTTCTGTCCTGGTCCTGCACACCACGGGCAGCCCTGCGACCGCGCAGTCGATCGCGTCGAAGCATCGGCATGTCGCGGTGATCGATGCACCGGTCAGCGGCGGACCGCACGACATCGCCGCGGGTACGGTGACGCTCTTCGTCGGCGGCGACGCCGATGCCGTCCAGCGGGCGCGGCCAGTGTTGACCAGCTACGGCGATCCCATCCTGCACACCGGTCCCACCGGAACAGGCCAGGCGGTCAAGCTCGTCAACAACACACTGTTCGCCGCTCAGATCGGACTGGTCACCGAAGCAGTCCGGCTCGCCTCTCGGCTCGGCGTGGACGAGACGCCCCTGCTCAACGCGCTGACGCACGGCAGCGCGCAGAGCCGGGTGCTCTCCATGATCGCCAGGGCGGGCTCGGCCGAGGCATTTCTCGCCACCGTCAGTCAGTTCATCGGAAAGGACATCGCCGTGGTGCGGCAAACGGTGACCGGCCTCGGCGGTGACCTCGGCGATTTCGACGCCATCCTCAAGGCGGTGACCGCATGATCTTGCGCCGCGCCATTGCCCAATCAGCTGACTTTCGAGACCACGTGTCCCATACTGGAACCATTACAGTGCAACAGCCTTCCGTAACGTTTCCGGCCTTGCATACTGCGCCGAGGAGGACCTGATGACAAAGCCCCAGTTGGTGTTCAACCCGGTCGCGCAGGAGTACTTCGACAATCCATACGAGATCTATCGACGTATGCGGGACGAAGCTCCGATCTACTACGACGAAGAGCAGGACTTCTATGCGCTGACCCGCCATGCCGATGTCGCCGCGGCATTCAAGGATCATGACGGGTTCTCGTCGGCGCGCGGCTGCGACCTCGGTATGGTCCGCTCGGGCGAGGTGCCGCAGAAGTCCATCATCTTCATGGACCCTCCCGACCACCGCCACATGCGCAGCTTGTTGAACAAGGCGTTCACCCCGCGGGCGATCCAGTCGCAACGGGACACCGTCGTCGAGCTCGTCGAGCACTACTTGGGTGAGGCCGATCCGGAGAATTTCGACGTCGTCCAGGATTTCTCCGGACCGTTTCCGGTCGAGGTCATCACCCGGATGGCCGGCGTTCCCGAGGAATTCCGTCAGCAGGTCCGGCACTGGATCGACACCAGCTTGCATCGCAAGCCCGGTCAGATCGAGATGGACGACGAGAACATGCAGGCCAACATCGATTCGGGGATGTACTACTACGGCCTGGTCCAGGAGCGTCGCAAGAATCCGCAGGACGACATGATCAGTAGGCTGATCGCAGCACAGATCCCCGGCGAGAACGGGGAGATGCGCCAGCTCGACGACATCGAGATCACCGGTTTCACCACGCTGCTCGGCGGCGCGGGTGCCGAGACGGTCACGAAGCTGGTGGGCAGCGCGGTGGTGGAATTCGCCCGCCACCCCGAACAGTGGCAAAAGCTGCTCGACGATCGCAGCAAGATCCCTGCGGCCGTCGAAGAGTTGCTGCGCTACGTGGGACCGGTGCAGTACAACGTGCGTTACAGCCTCAAGGACGTGGAGTTGCCCAGCGGCAGGATTCCGGCGAACAAGCCGGTGTTCCTGATGGGAGCCGCCGCCAACCGCGATCCGCGTGCTTTCGATGACGGCGAGACATTCGACATCGACCGGGATCGCACCCAGGCGCAGAACCTCGGGCTGGGTTATGGCATCCACAGTTGTCTGGGCGCGGCCCTGGCACGGATGGAGACGGCGATCGCACTGGATCATCTGCTCGACTTCATGCCTCGGTTCGAGGTGGCGTTCGACCGTCTCGAGCGGGTCAACATGCAGAACGTGGCCGGCTACCACCATGTTCCCGTGAAGGTGGTGAAGTGATGGCGCAGAAGATCGACGTCGACTTCGGGCTCTGCGAAAGCAACGGCGTGTGTATGGGCATCATCCCCGAGGTATTCGATCTTGACGACGAGGATTATCTGCACATCCTGCAGGACGAGGTGACGCCGGAGAACGAGCAGCAGGTGAAGGAAGCGGTGCGGCAGTGCCCACGGCAGGCCATCGCGATCCGTGACGAATGACGGCGACCGAGCTCGTCTTCGACCCGTTCTCTGAGGAATTCTTCAACGGACCCTGGGAGATCTACCGGCGCATGCGCGAGGAGGCGCCGGTCTACTACAACTCCGAGCACGACTTCTACGCATTGTCCCGGCACGCTGATGTGGCTGCGGCATTCAAAGACCACGAGACATTCTCGTCGGCCTACGGCCTGGACTTGGCGATGGTGAAGTCGGGCCAGCCGGCGCCGATGAAAATGATCATCCTGATGGACCCGCCTGAGCATCGAAAGATGCGCAGCCTGGTCAACAAGGTCTTCACGCCGCGCCAGATCGCGAACCTGAAACCAATGGTGGTCGACACCATCGACCGATGCTTCACCGCAGCAGACCTCGAACACTTCGACGTCGTACAGGATTTCGCAGCGTTCTTCCCGGTCGAAGTGATCACGCGGATGCTCGGCGTGCCGTCGGACCGGCGCCAGCAGGTGCGCCAGTGGGTGGACAGCTCGCTGCATCGGGAACCCGGTCAGATCGAGATGTCGCCCGAAGGGCAGCAGGCCGTCGCCGAGGCGATGGCCCTCTACTACGAACTGATCCAGCAGCGCCGAGCTGAGCCGCGCGACGATATGTTCACCCGGCTGGTCCAGGCCGAGATCGAGCGGGAGGACGGCCAGAAGGAAAGCCTCGAAGACATCGAAATCGCCGGCTTCGCCACGCTTCTCGGTGGCGCCGGCGCTGAGACCGTGACCAAGCTCATCGGCAATGCCGCCGTGACGTTCGCCCAGAACCCCGACCAGTGGCAGAAATTGCTCGACGACCGCGACAAGATTCCCGCCGCGGTCGAGGAACTGTTGCGCTACGAGGCCCCGGCCCAGTACAACGTGCGCAGATCGATGAGGGAGGTCACCCTTCATGGCGTGACCATTCCCGCAGGCAAGCCAGTCTTTTTGCTCGGCGGGTCGGCAAACCGTGATCCCGAGGCTTTCACCGACGCCGATACGTTCGACATCGACCGGGACCGCACCGAGGCACAGAACCTGGGCTTCGGCTACGGGGTGCACAGCTGCCTCGGCGCCGCGCTGGCCCGGATGGAGAGCGCCATCGCACTGGAACGGTTGCTGACCTTCATGCCGCGCTATGAGGTGCTCTGGGATCAGTGCCAGCGGGTGGCCATGCAGAACGTCGCGGGCTGGTCCCATGTGCCGGTACGCGTCGTGAACTAGCACGATGCGCTTCGTCCTCGTGCACGGCGCGTTCCACGCGAGGTGGCGCTGGGAGCGTACGAGCGCGGAGTTGGAGCATCGTGCCCCGATTCTGGGCCGCCGATCTGCCACGTAGTTTCGTTGTCTGCGAACAGGATCGGTCCATGCCGCGAAGGCTGGCCGACACGGTGGCCCGCCGGTTGGGCGTCGAGCAACTCGGCATCGACACGTCACACTCACCGTTTCTGTCGCGGCCCCGCGAGCTCGCCGAGCTACTGGTGCACGCCACCACGACCGATCCGGTCGGTCCGCTACTGCCCTACTGAGATGATCGGGCGCGCTACGCGCCGCTGACGACGCTCTTGCGCGCCGGATACGCCGGGCTCACATGCCTTTGACGATGACGCCGTTGCAGTCTGCGGCCGACTGGCGGATCGTCGCGGCCTCCTGATAGGCGTCGGATTCGTACCAGGCCCGCGCGGCCTCCTCGGATTCGAACTCCAGCAGCACCGTCTGGGGTCCGTGCCACTCACCTTCGAGCGGCTGCGGCGAAGGGTCGAACGCCAGCAGGGTTGCACCGGCCATCGCCTTGCCGGCCAGCTTGCCGTACTCGGCGAACTTCTCCGGGTCTTTCACGTCCTCGGTGATGAGTATGTACGCCTTCGGCACTCGATCATCTCCTTCGATCAATCGGTTTCGCGTATAGCTCGTTCTGGACAGTTGGCGATGGCTTCCCGCGCGGCGTCCTCCAGCTCGGTCGGGACGTCACCGGGATCAGCCACGGCCCAGCCGTCGTCGGTCATCTCGAACACCTCGGGGCACAGCGTCAGGCACATCCCGTGCCCGGCACAGCGGTCCTCGTCGACAGAAACCTTCACGCGCAGTCCCCTACCCCGTGCGCCGTCACGCGAGGTCGAACTCGAGATGCAGCTCGGTGAGTCCACGGAGGATGTAGGTGGGGATGTAGTCGTAACGCCGGTCACCGATTGGTCCGTGCTTGCTCTCCGAGACGCGGATATCGGTGGTGCGGTCGAGTAGTCGCTCCAACCCGACGCGAGTTTCTGCCCGGGCCAGCGGTGCACCCGGACAACTGTGGATTCCCCGACCGAAGGCCAGGTGCTGGCGGGCGTTCTTGCGCTCCGGATCGAAGTCGTCCGGATCGTCGAAGCGGCGCGGATCGCGGTTGGCCGCCCCGTTGACCACCATCACGGTGCATCCTGCGCCAAGGGGTTGATCACCGATGGTGGTCGGGACGCGCGAGAGCCGGAAGTCCCCCTTGACCGGGCTTTCGATGCGCAGGCACTCCTCGATGAAGTTCGGCAGCAGACTGCGGTCAGCGCGCAGCTTCTGCTGGATGTCCGGGCGGTCCCCCAGCACCTTGAGGGCGGTGGACAGCAGCCGGACGGTGGTCTCCTGACCGGCGGAGAACACGTTCGTGGCCACCCGCACCACGTCGCCGACCTCCGGCATCGTGCCGTCGGGGAAAGTCGCCGTCGCCAGTCCGGTGAGCACGTCGTCACGGGGTTGCGCGCGACGGTCCTCGACGTAGGTCGCGAAGACGTCGTAGAGGTACTCCAGCGGAGTCTTGGTCAGTGTCTTCTCCGCGTTGCCCAGCCCGCTTCCGTGCGTACCGCGGGCGAGCCGATCGAGCAGCTCCGACCGGTCCTCATCGGGCACCCCCAACAGGTCGGCGATGACCCGCAGCGTGAAGGGGCCGGCGAAACCCTTGATGAACTCACCCTCACCGGGGGCCAGGAAGTCGTCGAGGATGTCGTCGGCGAGCTGCCACATCGCGTCCTCGTTCTCCTTCAGACGCTTCGGTGTGATCAACCGCATGAGCAGCGCACGGTGATTCGTGTGGGTCGGCGGGTCCAGCGTGGGCAACTGATCGCTGAACGGGATCTCGTCTCGGTGCTGCTCGATCAGTGCGGTGACGTCTCCGCCCTCCATGCCGTCCAGCGACACGGGAAAACCGGGGAACGGACCGGTCACCGAGATGCATGACGAGAACGTCTCGGCGTCGTTGTAGACGTCCACCGCCTCCTGCCAGCCGGTGACCATCGTGACGCCGTAGTGCTCCTCTTTGGTGACCGGGCACTTCTCGCGCAGGGCTTCGTAGAACGTGTACGGGTCATCGGTCAACCGGCTGTCCCGGAAGAAGTCGACCTTCGTGAGGTCCTCCGCCATGTCACTCCATCCGACGATCGCATCGAGCGAGAATGTGATTCTCATCTTTGCGTATCAGGTTTTCATACCGGTCGGCCGTCGTCAACGACGGCATGACTCAGGGCGCCCCGACCGAGGGGGGCGGTGGCGGTACCGTTGTTCGCAACGGCACCTAGTTGGACTCGGGTCAACTATTGTTTGGAGCGATTCGACGCTGTTATGTTCGACCTGTGGCGGTAGCCCGATCGAACTCAGATGCTGACCGTGGTCAGCGTCGCGCATCGTTTCAGCGAGCGAAGTCGCGCGAGACCAAGCGTGCGCTGGTGCAGGCCGCGATGGCGCTGTGGCGCACCCAGGGGTATGCGCCGACCACCGTCGCCGACATCTGCACCGCCGCGGGCGTCTCCAAAGCGCTGTTCTACTTCTACTTCCCCCGTAAGGAGGATGTGCTCTTCGAAGTGGGCGTGCTGTCCACCCGATCAGCGCACCGTACGATCCACCACCTGCTCGACAAGCCCTACGAGATCGAGCCCGTGCTCCACGCAGCCCTCACCGCCTTCGAACGGTCCATGGCGCGCAACCCCCGTGATCTGATCATCGAGACCATCCTCGAGGGCTACCGCCACGAGCACCGCATCCTCGCCGAGGGAACAGCCGCAGACACCGAGACCGACATGTTCACCGGATTCTTCGGCCGCGCGCGTGCCGACGGGAAACTCGCCGGCACGGCGACCGACGACGACATCGCCCACCTGGCCTATCTGTCTCAGACGCTGGTGAGCGAAGGCGCCCGGCACTGGGCCGCAGGCGCTTTCGGCGACCGTTCGTTCGCCGCGGTCGTGACCGCGGACATCATGGCCGTGATCGACGGCTTCACGCACCGCACCATCCGTTGACGGCAAGGAGGCCGCATGTGGGATTTCGAGACCGACCCCGAGTACCAGAAGGTGCTCGACTGGGCCGACGAGTTCGTGCGGGAGGAGATCGAACCGCTCGACCTGGCATTCCCCCACCAGCAGTTCATGCCACTGGAAGGCAAGCGGCGTGAGGCGATCGATCCGTTGAAGCAGGAGGTGCGCCGACGCGGGCTGTGGGCGACCCACCTGGGCGCCGAACTGGGTGGTCAAGGTTACGGACAGCTCAAACTCGCTCTGCTCAACGAGATCCTGGGCAGGTCCCAGTGGGCACCGATCATCTTCGGCTGTCAGGCGCCCGACACCGGCAACGCGGAGATCATCGCCCATTACGGCACCGCCGAACAGAAGCAGCGCTACCTGGAGCCCCTGCTGAACGGTGAACTCTTCTCCTGCTATTCGATGACCGAACCGCACGCCGGCGCCGACCCCACGATGTTCACCACGTCGGCGGTCCGCGACGGCGAAGACTGGGTCATCGATGGCTGGAAGTTCTTCTCCTCCAACGCCGCGACGTCGTCGTTCCTGATCGTGATGGTGGTGACGAACCCGAACGTCAGCGCCTATCAGGGGATGTCGATGTTCCTGGTGCCCACCGACACTCCCGGGGTGAAGATCGAACGCAACATCGGCCTCTACGGGGAACCGGCCGGGGAGGGCAGCCACGCGCTGATCCACTACGACAACGTCCGGGTGCCCGGCGAGGCCCTGCTGGGCGGCGAGGGGCAGGCGTTCGTCATCGCCCAGACCCGCCTGGGCGGCGGCCGGATCCACCACGCGATGCGCACCATCGGACTTTCCCGCAAGGCTCTGGACATGATGTGCGAGCGCGCACTGAGTCGCCAGACACAAGGGAGTCGCCTGTCTGACAAGCAGTTCGTCCAGGGTTACATCGCCGACTCCTATGCCCAGTTGTTGCAATTCCGGCTCATGGTGCTCTACACGGCCTGGGAGATCGACAAGTACAACGACTACAAGAAGGTCCGCAAGGACATCGCCGCGGTGAAGGTCGTCATGCCCACCGTGCTGCACGACATCGCCTGGCGCGCCATGCAGGTCCATGGCGCGCTCGGCGTCACCAACGAGGTTCCGTTCCTCGGAATGGTCACCGGCGCCGCGGTGATGGGATTGGCAGACGGCCCGACCGAGGTTCACAAGGCCACGGTGGCCAAACAGCTGCTGCGCGACTACACCCCCGCCGACGGCACCTGGCCGAGCGAATGGATTCCGGCCAAACAGGAAGCAGCCCAAGCCAAATTCGCCGGCTACCTCGAGCACGAAGTGGGCAATCTGTGACCGAGCCGCTCGACACCCACCGGCTGGCGGCATGGATGGACGACGCTGCGCTTCCGGGCAAGGACGAGCCGCTGAACACCCGATTTCTGTCCGGCGGTACCCAGAACGTCATCTACGAGATCACCCGCGGCGACGCCCGCTGTGTGCTGCGGATGCCTCCGCCCGGCGCACCCCCGGAACGCGACAAAGGCATCCTACGGGAGTGGCGCATCATCGAGGCACTCGACGGCACCGATGTCCCGCACACCGAGGCGGTCGCCGTCTGCGCCGACGCCGAGATCCTCGGGCGCCCTTTCTACCTGATGGGCTTCATCGACGGCTGGTCGCCGATGGACACCCACGGCCGCTGGCCCGAACCGTTCGACAGCGACCTCACCGCCCGGCAGGGACTGAGTTACCAATTGGCCGAGGGCATTGCTCTGCTGTCCAACGTGGACTGGCGGGCCCGGGGG
>Ga0208330_1000288_pt1 | contig 26242 bp, 27 predicted proteins | sample DeeseametaMP1896_FD_184180 | JGI IMG/M metagenome (GOLD analysis project Ga0208330, IMG submission 184180) | Marine microbial communities from the Deep Pacific Ocean - MP1896 (SPAdes) | ecosystem: Environmental > Aquatic > Marine > Oceanic | place: East of Hawaii, North Pacific Ocean | collected... | reverse complement strand
TGGACGGCCCCCACCCCGCCGCAGGGTGTGCCGGCGCCGCCCGCCCCGGCACCTGAACTGCCGGAGACAGGTGTGGACCCGGCACCGTTTCTGGATCTGTCGACCGTGGCGTTGCTCGGCAAGGGCAGGCGGGGCCCGTCGGCGGGCTGGCGGAAATGGCTCTATGTGGCGTCCGGCCGGCTGATCGATCCCGGCGAAAGCCCCAAGGTCCTTCGCCACGACACCTTGCTGGCGCAGGCGCAGACCCCGCTGCGCGGCTGCTACCGGATCGCGGTGCTGTCGCAGAAGGGCGGGGTGGGCAAGACGACGATCACCGCATCGCTGGGCGCCACGTTCGCCGCGGCCCGGGGCGACCGGGTGGTCGCGGTGGATGCCAACCCCGACCGGGGGACGCTCAACCAGAAGGTGCCGCTGCAGACGCCGGCCACCGTCCGGCACCTGCTGCGCGACGCCGAGGGCATTCACGCCTACAGCGACGTGCGGCGCTACACCTCCCAGGGGCCGAGCCGACTGGAGGTACTCGCCTCCGAGAGCGACCCGGCTGTGTCGGAGGCATTCAGCTCCCAGGACTATCACGACACGCTGGAGGTCCTGGAGCGGTTCTACAGTCTGGTGCTCACCGATTGCGGCACCGGCATGCTGCACTCGGCGATGACGGCGGTGCTCGACCGCGCCGACGTGCTGCTGGTGATCAGCTCCGGCTCGGTCGACGGGGCCCGCAGTGCCGCGGCGACGCTGGACTGGCTCGACGCGCACGGGCGTGAAGATCTGGTGCGCAACGCGATCGCGGTGGTCAACGGGGTGCGCGGGCGGCCGGGCCGGCGCGGCGCGACAGTCGATCTGGACAAGGTGGTCGACCACTTCAGCCGACGCTGCCGGTCGGTGCGTCAGGTGCCCTTCGACGCCCACCTCGAAGAGGGCGCCGAGATCAGTCTCGACCGGTTGAAGCCGGACACCCGCGACGCCCTGCTGGACTTGGCCGCGACGGTGGCACAAGGTTTTCCAGGTGCAGGGTTTCCAGGTGCAGGGCTTCCAGGGGCTGGACGCCCCCACGACACGGCGGGTTGAGGGCCGCCGCGCGTTGTGCGCGGTCGCTTTCCGTCAGGACCGGGGTTGGTCGTCCCGCGGATTGATACGCCGCAGAAAGTCCGGATCGTCGTCGGGTCCGATCACCCGGGTACGTGGGCGGTTCGCCGCCGCCCGGGTGATCCGCCAGCCGACATACACCAGTACGGCCAGGACGAGAATCAGGAGTAGATACGCCACTAAAAACCTCCTTCCTGTCAATATACGCGTCCTCGGTAGGCTCGGATCGTGTCTGACCGACAGCCTGGATCACGCCTGTTCATCGACGTTTTCACCTATGCCGCAGCGCGGCTTGCGCTGGTGGCTGCCGTCACGGCGGTGATCGTGGGTCTCGGGTATCTGATCGGAGTCGCCGTCCCGGTCGTGGTGGCCCTGCTTTTCGCGATCGTCATCGCGCTCCCGCTGGGTATGTGGGTGTTCACCCCGTTGCGGCGGCGGGCCACTGCCAGCATCGCCGTGGTGGACGAACGCCGCCGCCGCGACCGTGAGCAGCTTCGTGCGCGGCTGAGGGGCGAGGCTGCCGTCGATGAGGACCACGACGGCGGTGCCGTCGATCGGGCTGGGGGCGGTGCCGTCGATCGGGCTGGGGGCGGTGCCGTCGATCGGGCTGGGGGCGGTGACGCCGACGGTGACGTCGCGCCGCGCAGCTGAGCGCCCTGGGGCGTTCAGGCCGACGACCAGTAACGACGGCTGCCATGGCGATGCGGTTGCCACACCGCGGTCGGAACGTCCATGACCTGCATAGCGGAAATGTGATGTGGGTAACCCTCGGTGATGGACAGCCAACAGGTCATGACGCGGGGGACGGCTGAGCGCAGCGCCGTCCGGTTGTACCGACGCTGGATCGACGAACTGTGGGCCGGGCAGCAGGTGGCCGCCGAACTCGTCTCCGACGATTTCGTGGGGCACTGGCCGACCCGAGACGTGCACGGCCCGGCCGAACTGCAGTCGATGGTGGACGAGACCCGCGCGATGTTTCGCGAGTTGGAGTTCTACGTCGACGTCGACCCGTTCGCCAACGGCGACATGCTCGCGGCTCGGTGGATCGGCACGGGCGCCCGCGAGCGTGGGCCGGTGCTGTTCGCCGGCAACGACATCCTGCGCGTGCGAGACGGACGGATCGTCGAGTACTGGGCCTGTTCGTCGAGTTAACCGGCGGCGTCGCGCAGTAGGCGGCGCAGCACCTCCATCGGGTCGCCCTCGGTGGGATCGAGTTGACGTGGCTGGGCTGGATCGTCGGTGCCGGGCGCGGGCGGCGGCGCAGCGGGAGGCGCCGCGGCGGCCGGCGGTGGGGCCACCGGCGGCGGCGGCGCGGCGGTGCCGAGGTTGCGCAGCTTGGCCTCGATCCGCGCGGCTGTCTCCGTGCGGATCGCACGTCGTTGCGGGTCGGTGTCCTGGTTTCCGGCGAAACACCCGGCGGGAGCGTCGGCCAGCACCTCCAGGGCGCTGAGGTACTGGTTGCGGGCGCTGTCGAGTCTCGCCTCCCAGGCGTCGATGTCAGCGCGCCGCTCGCGGACCAGCACGAGATTGATGCGGGCGGGACACGTCTGCGGTGGGTCGGTGCGCGCCAGCGCCTCGGAGAACCGGTCGTCGGCGACCTCGAGGCGGTCGTCGAGGACGGCCAGCGCGCCCGCCGCGAAGGGAGCGTTGGCGGGTTCGATGACGTTGAACACCTGCAGGACGGTGACATCGTCGTCGAGCGCGCCGATGTCGCCGGAATCGTAATGGCGTTGCGCGGCGTTGCCGGCCACGACGACGGAGATGAGCTTCGCGGCGACCAACAACATGATCAGCGCCGGCGCGGCCGACAGCACGAGCAGGCGGCGCCGCAGCCTCAGCCGTGCGGGTGTCGGGGCGGGTGTCATCACGCGGTCACCGTCCCGCCCGGTCGCTCAGCCGGGTGCGGCGCAGATCCCGCACCGTCAAGCCGATCTCGATCAGCAGCAGCGCCGAGGCCAGCGACGTGAGCACCCAGTAGTACTCGGTGCGCGGTGGCGACTCGGTGAGGGTCGCGGCGTCCGCCGACCCGGTCTCGGCGGCCCGTACCGGGTCCCCGGCGGCGCGGTTGACGTAGGGCACGCCGAGCTGGTCTGAGATCGCCCGCAGCCGCGCGGCACCGTCGCCTGCGTCGTAGCCGAACACCGCGCCTCCGTCGACCGCTTCGGCGGCGAACTCGCTCTGCGGCGAGGTGGATTGTGCTGCCCCGGAACCGAAGTAGTACACCAACTCCTCGGCCTGCGGATACCGCTGTCGGGCGGCGATCAGCTGGTAGCGCAGCACATTGGCGGCCGCCGCCGCGTTGGCCTGGTCGGCCGCCGCGTTCGGGCCCACCGCTGGGGAGAGGGTGTCGACGAGGGGGCGCAGGCTCCAGGCGTCCCCGGACAGCGGCCAGGCCACCGCGGGTCGCGAGGTGAAGGTGATGACACCGAACCGGGCACCCTCGTGCGCGGCCATCAGCGCATCGATGTCCTCGCGGATGGCCGACATCCGGGTGGACCCCCCGACGTCGGCGATCGCGGAGTCCGCCGACAGGTCGACGACGAAGAACACGTTCGCCCCGGCATCGTCTGCGGTGGGTTCGGCGTCGACGCCCGGACGCGCTGCGGCCAACACGACCAGCATCAGCGCGCCGGTCGTCGCGGCCCAGCGCAGCACGCCCCACCGGCCCGACCGCGTCGCCGAGCGCAGCACCACCGCGCGCAGCGCGAGTATCACCACCGCAAGCGCGGCCAGCGCGACGGGGGGAAGCACCGGGTCGAACGTCACCGCCGCACCGCCAGCAGCGAAATTCCGAGCAGAGCGGTCAGCATGAGCGCGGCGATCAGCACGACGACCGGGGCATCCGTGCGCTGTTCTTCGGCGCCGCGGGCTTGCTGCGCGGCGCGGATCTGGTCGAGTTGACCGGTGACCGCGGCCGGGTCGTACCGCAGGAAGAGTCCGCCGGTCTGCTCGGCTGCGGCGGCCAGCGCGCCGGTCGGACGTCCGGCGGTGGCGAGGGCGTCGATGCGCACCCCGGCGTCGCGCGCCATGTCGGCGACCTGCGCGTCGGTGAACAGCGACGGACGATCGTCGCCCGGGGCCCGCAGTTCGCCCGGTCCGAGGTAGAGCACCGACCTGTCGGTCTCGCCGGCGGCGGGGAATCCCGGAAAGCCGTTGAGGCACAGCGCGAGGACATCGGCCACCGTCGGCGCGTAGTCGGTGTACTCGACGGGCACGGTCAGCGGCTGCGCCGGAGGTGGCGCCGACGGGTTCTGCGAGATCTGCGCGTAGTCCCCGAACCGCTCGGCGGCGAACTGGTAGTCACGCGTCAACGGGACCACCCGGCGGTTGGGGGAGGTCAGACCGATCCGGGTGACGCTGTAACTGCCGGCCTGACGGGCGAAGTAGCTCAGGAACCGGCCGGTGGCCTCGCTCGTCGCGGGCTCGGCGACGCACAGCATGATGTCCTCGCCGGAGTCGGCGTCCTGGGTCGTGGTGCTCGGGCGTGCGCTGGCCACCACCGTGGCGCCGAACAGCACAACCAGGACGGCCAGCACCATCGCCGTCGAGCGGGTCCGCGCGGCCAGCACCGCGCGGTACTCGGGTAGCCGGGACAACCGGATGGTGTTGGCCAGGGCCAGACCGTCGCCGGGGGAGCGTCTCGTCGGGATCAGCACGGCCAGCGCTACCGTCCCGAGCAGGCACAGCACGCCGAGTACCGCGACCGGCCACCACATCAGGGCCATGAGCGGATCAATTCTTCGGTCTGCTCACCGAGTTGGTCGACGTCGGTGGCCGAGGCGCGGTTGAACTGCGCGTCACCGAGCGCGCTCAGCACCGGCGCCGCGGCGGCCAGCTCACCGTCGGCGACGGTGCGCAGCTGCATGTACTGGGCGCGCCGGCCGGTGGCCTGGTGCAGAAAGCTGCGAAGCGTGCGAGCAAGGGCGGCGCCGGCCGCCGTGTCGGACAGCTCGCCGCGTCGGTGCGAGTCGGTGATCCGGCGGACCGTGCGCGTGAAGCGGTGCCGCAACACCCGGGCGTGCAGGTTTCGCACGGCCGGGATGGTTCTGAGCCGGTGCGAGGGCAGAGTCGCCACGAAAACCGCGGCGTACCAGATGATCACCGCAAGAATCAGGGCCAGTCCCAGCCACAACCACACCGCCGAATAGCCGGGCGGTCCGCTGACGAACTCCAGCAGGTCATCCGGCACGCGACCACACCCCGGTCAGGTCCACGATCGCCCGGCGCAGATCCGCGCTGCCCGTGAGCGTGGCGTGCGCGATGGAGCGCGCGGTCAGGAACTCGGTGAGGCGTTGCGCGCGCGCCTGTTCGGCGCGGCGATACGCGGCGATGACCCGTCGGTCGCCCGCGGCCAGCGCGTGGACGGGCCGCCCGGTGGCGATGTCGAAGCCGCCGCGGTCCCCGGCGGCGGTCGCGGGCATGTCGGCGACCATCGCCCACATCAGGTCGTGGCGAGAACCCAGCCTGGCCGTCAGCTCGTCGAGACGGGCGTCGGGTTCGGGCTCGTCGGACACCACGACGATCAGCATCCGATGCCGGTAATGCGTTGCCACATAATCGAGTTGGCAGCAGATGTCGCTGGGGCCGCGGGCGGCCACGGCATGATCGTGGTAGTGGGTGAGGATGCGCTCGACCTGCGTCTCGCCACGACTGAGCCCGATGTTGAGGCTGCCGCGACCGTCGCCGTAGACCATGGCGACCTGATCGCTGCGGCCCAGGGCGATCAGCCCGATCGCGCCCAGAATGTTCTCTGCGACCGTGCTCTTGCGCTCTCCCCCGGGAGCCAGCGCCGCCATGTTCTGCCCGGCATCGGCGACGAGCAGGATCTTGTGGTGTTTTTCGGTGACGAAGCGCTTGATCAGCACCGAACCCGACCGGGCCGAGGCCTTCCAGTCGATGTCGCGGACGTCGTCACCGGGCACGTAGGGCCGCAGCTCGTCGAATTCCATGCTGCGCGTGTGCAGCAACGCGTAGCGGCCACCGTCGAGCAGGCCGCGGGTGTCGGTGCCGAAGCGGCGCTTGACCGCGTTGAGGTGCTTACCCACCGGGGCCGCCGATCAGGGCACCCGCACCGCGTCCAGCGCGGCGTCGATCACCACGGCCGGAGTGAGGCCGGCGCCGGCGGCTTCGAAGCCGAGGATCAGCCGGTGTTGCAGCACCCGGTGGGCGAGGTCGGCGATGTCACCGGGAATCACGTGCGCGCGCCCGGACAGCAGCGCCAGTGCCCGTGCCGCGGTGCACAGCGCGATGGTGGCGCGCGGGCTGGCGCCGTACTCCACCAGCCGCGCGACGTGCGCGGGCAGGTGTCTGGCGGGTTCCCGGGTGACCGCGACCAGATGGCTGGCGTAGAGCATCAGCTCGCGGCTGAGGTAGACGTCGGCGACGACGCGCTGCACCCGGCGGATGTCTTCGAGGGTGGCGACGGGCCGTGCGCGGTGTCCTTTGTCGTAGAGGCCGGCGTCGCGGCGGCTGAGGACCTCGACCTCCTGTTCCGGGGACGGGTAGCCGACGATGTCCTTGAGCAGGAAGCGGTCGGTCTGTGCCTCCGAGAGCGGGTAGGTGCCCTCCTGGTCGACCGGGTTCTGGGTGGCGATGACGAGAAACGGCTCGGGGATGGGGTAGACGGTGCCCGCGACCGTGGTCTGGCGTTCCTCCATCGCCTCGAGCATGGCGCTCTGGGTCTTGGCGCTGGACCGGTTGATCTCGTCGAGCAGCACGATGTTGGCGTGCACCGGTCCGAGCTGGGTGACGAACGACGCCCGCGCGGCGTCATAGATCTGGGTGCCGACGATGTCGCTGGGCAGCAGATCGGGGGTGCACTGGATGCGCCGGAACTCGCCGTCGATGGCGTCGGCGATCACCCGCGCGGCGGTCGTCTTGGCCAGTCCGGGCACGCTTTCGATGAGGATGTGGCCGCCGGCGAGCAATCCGATCAACAGCGATTCGCGCAGGTGCTCCTGCCCCACGACCTTGGCGGAGAACGCCTCGCTCAACGCCGCGACGGTGCGCTGAGCAGCGCGGACGTCATCGTCGGACACCCCGGACGGGCGGGGGAGCGGCGCTGCGGTCATCCGCGCTATGTACCACGCAGGTCGGGGGCGCAAACCGGGCACAGCGTCGTGCGGGGCGCCCGTCGGGTCAGGCCAGCGCCAGCGGTATCGCCACCGCGACCGCCCACACCAGCATCGTCAGCCCGGTGTCACGCAGCACCGGGATCAGCTCCCGGCCGCCCGAGCCCCGTCGCACCGGGGTCGCTGCGCGCACCGCCAGCGGCGCCGCCACCAGGCCGGCCGCGCACCACGGGGTGGCGAACATCAGCACCAGCGTCAGCGCGAAGGGCAGCACGATCAGCGCCTGGAACAACAGCCGGGTGCGGGCATCCCCGAGCCGGACGGCCAGCGTGATCTTGCCGGTCTGGGCGTCGGTGGGGATGTCGCGCAGGTTGTTGGCCACCAGCACCGCCGAGGACAGACATCCGGTGGCGACTGCCAGCGTCACACCGACCCCGTCGACGCGCAGTGCCTGCGTGTACTGGGTGCCCAGCACCGCGACCAGGCCGAAGAAGACGAACACCGCGATCTCGCCGAAGCCCAGATAGCCGTAGGGCCGGGAGCCGCCGGTATAGAGCCAGGCGCCCGCGATGCACACCGCGCCGACCGCGATCAGCCAGGGCGCCGACACCCACGCCAGCACCACCCCGGCCACAGCGCCCACGGCCAGCGCGAGGACCGCGGCCATCAGCACCGAGCGCGGCGCCGCGAGTCGTGAGCCGACCAGGCGCAGCGGGCCGGACCGCACGTCGTCGGTGCCGCGGATGCCGTCGGAGTAGTCGTTGGCGTAGTTGACCCCGACGATCATGCCGACCGCGACCAGCATCGCCAGCAGCGCTTTCCACCACGACGCGGCGCCCAGCCAGGCCGCGGCGCCGGTCCCGGCGATCACCGGGGCGATCGCGTTCGGCAGCGTCCGGGGACGTGCTCCTTCGACCCACTGGGCAATGCTGGCCACGCGGCTCAGTCTGTCATGGCCGGTGAAAGCCCCACCGAACCTCACGGGTGGTGGTCAGGTCGTAGGCGTCGCGCGACGCGGCCGGATCGGCGACGAGCACCGTTCCCCAGTCGACCTCGGGGTGACCACGCAGCCTGCCGGACACCTCCTGCAGGTCTCCGTAGCGGGCCAGACCGGCGAAGGTGCCGCCGATGGCCTGGTCGCGGTCCTCGAGGAAGAACGGCCGCGGCGACTCGATGACGGCGCCCGGAGTCTGCGCCACCCCGGCGGCCACCCGCGGAATGTCCCGGATGCACGGGAACAGGAAGCCCTGCGGCCAGCTCAGCAGCACCGGGGAGCGTCCGGCCAGGAAGTCGTTGAGCGCGACCGCCGACCGCAGCCTGGGCCCGGTGAACGCCAGCCAGCCCCACGCGTCGGTCCGGTCGTCGAGCGCGGTGATCCGCACCCGGTCCGCACCGGCGGGGATCGCGTCGGCATCCACCCCGATCGACCGCCACAGCGGATGTGCCGGGTCCTCGCCCGGTGCGGGGCGGTCCACCGGGGCGCGGGTGCCCAGGACGGCACCGTCGGCGCCGCCGAACTCGAAGGCCAGCGCGTTGCCGTCGTCGGTGCGGCCGGCCACCGACACCGCCAGGCCTTGGCCCTCGATCAGCGGGGGCAGGGTGAACCACCTGGTCAGTACCGTCGCGGTGCCGTCGGCACCCTCGATGCCCGAGTCGGTGTCGTCGTCGGTGTCCTGATAGGTGCCCCACACGTAGGACGCGCTCGCCGTGCCGGGCGGATCCGGGGGCGGCGCGCCCGGCGGGAAGCCGCCGGGGACGTGGGAGCGGCCGTCGAGCGGATCGAGGACCACGCCATCGAGCAGCACCTCGACGTCGTCGGCGAGCCCGCACACCCGCTCGCCGGTGAGCCGGTGCAGGTTGGCCAGCGCCAGTGACCCCTCGGCGCGGCGCAACGGCGCGGCGACGAAGGATCCGAGCAGCACCGCCACCGAGATCAGCGCGGCGGTGAGAACCACCGGTGCGGGCGCCCGGCGTCGGGCGAGCAGTGCCGCGACTACGGCGACAACCAGCCACACCAGCGGGTTGTCCAGCGGCACCCCGGCGGGCCGGATGGGCCCGTCCGCCCAGAGCACGTCGTACACCGTGGACTGCCACCACGCGTTGGGCCCGGTGAACGCCCACGCTGCCGCGGCGGTCGGCAGCGCCACCGCGGCCACCACCGCCCCGCGCCGCCCCGGCGGCTGCCGGCTGATCAGCACCACCGCCACGGTCAGGAACGCCGCCAGCACACCCGCGGCCGCACCCAGGTGGTACGACCACTTCGACGGCACCACCGCGTAGGCGGCGGCGAGCAGCAGCACCACCACGGCCAGCCGCCGCGCCGAACGCTGCACCACCGTGCGGCCCGACCACGCCAGCCCGGCCACGACGGGCAGCATCGCCACCGCCAGCAGGGGAGCCAGCCGCTTGGGGGCGCTGCCCTGCTGATCGCCGCTGAGCAGGTTCGCCCAGCGTTCGGGTTCGGCGTACCAGGGCAGGTTCGGACCGAAGTCGCGATGCCAGTCGGTCGCCGTCACCAGTGCCGACCAGGTCTGGTCGGCGAAGATCAGCGTCACGCTCAGCGCCGCCACGCAGCACAGCAGCAGCACATCGGCGATCAGCGCCGCGCGCGACGCCGCGGCCCGGCGCAGTACCGACCACATCCTCGGCGCGAACACCGCCAGCGGCGCGGCGAGCAGCGCGGCGGTCGGGCTGATCGGCACCGTCACGGCGGCCACCAGCACGGTGACGGCGACCCCGGCGCGGGTGCGGGCCCGCCATGCCAGCGCCAGCACCGCGCACAGTCCGAGCGCGACGTAGCTTTCCGGGCGGACCCCGAGGTTGAACGGCAGCCAGGCCGCCAGCAGCAGTACCGCGGCCGTGCCACGCACCCACGGCCGGCGGGCCGCCCCGGGCAGCGCGGCGGCCAGCACACCCCGGGTCAGCACGAACCAGGTGGCCACCGCGAGCACCGTGCTCGGCAGCCGCAGCCACAGCGGGGCCAGGCTGATCTCGGTGAGCGGAGCCAACAGCTGCTGGCTCAACGCGAACGGCACCTCCGGCGCGTTCCACCACCGGTAGTAGTTGCCGGCCTCCCCGGTGGCGGCCAGGTTGCGCGCGATCGTCGTCGCCCAGCCGTCGTCGACCGCCAGCGGCCCGATCACCGCCCACCCGGCCAGCACGCCCACCACGGCCGCATCGATCCACCACAGCCGGTCGGGCCGGGGCCGGCGAGGTCTGCGCGGGCGGCAACCGAGCAGCCACAGCGCGGCCAGCACCGCAACCACCTGCAGCGCGACCAGCACCAGCTTGACCGCGGTCGGGCTCGTCGCGAACGGCGTGACGACCCGCACGGAGACGCTCAATCCGTCCGCGGCGGGCAGCTCGGTGCGGAAGCCGAACACCTGCGGCACCGGGCCGGCCGCGCGGACCGTGATGCCGTCACCGCCGGTCACCGCCCAGCCGGCCGGCCCGGCGTGCAGCACCGCGGTGCACTGCGGGCCCGGTCCACCCGCGATCGGCAGCTGTATGTCGTCGGCGCGCAGGACCGCCCCGCCGGGGCCTGCGGTCACCGTCATGCCGTCGCCGGGCGCCCCGGTCGCCAGCACGGTGCGCGGTTCGCCCGCGGCGAGCGCCGAGCAGGGGATCTGGGCGGTCAGCTCCACCGGCCGGTACGGCACCACCAGAGCCGTCGTCGAGCGTGCCGGCTGCCCGGCGGCCGGCCAGGACAGCGTGACGCTCTCGGTGAGCACCGGGGCCGCCGGCAGCACGAGCGCGGCGAGGACGCCGCACGCGCCGACGAGCAGCGCGAGCCAGACGGGCGGGCGGGGACGCAGGAGAAACCTCTCGGATGGGCACAGACGGGCCGCGTGCAGCCTCTCAGCGATCGCCGGGGCAATCCAGTGTCGCGCGCTGCTGTCACAACACCGTCATGCGTGGCGCCTGCACACCGCCGGTGGGCGATGAACCACAATGGGCGGATGCTGGGAGTGATCGGTGGTAGCGGTTTCTACACGTTCTTCGGTGCTGACGCCCGCGCCGTCAGCCTCGACACCCCCTACGGGCCGCCGAGCGCGCCGATCACCGTCGGCACCGTCGGTGACCACGAAGTGGCGTTCCTGCCGCGGCACGGCTCCAGCCACGAATTCTCGCCGCACACCGTGCCGTACCGGGCCAACATGTGGGCGCTGCGCGCGCTCGGCGTGCGACGCATCTTCGGCCCGTGCGCAGTGGGCAGCCTCGACCCCGCGCTCGGCCCCGGCGCGATGGTGGTGCCGGATCAACTGGTCGACCGCACCTCGGGCCGGTCGGACACGTACTTCGACTCCGGCGGCATCCACGTCGGGTTCGCCGACCCGTACTGCCCGACGCTGCGCGGTGCCGTCACCGGGCTGCCCGGCGTCGTGGACGGCGGCGCGATGGTGGTGATCCAGGGTCCGCGGTTCTCCACCCGCGCGGAAAGCCGCTGGTTCGCCGACCAGGGTTTCCGCCTGATCAACATGACCGGCTACCCGGAGGCGGTGCTGGCCCGGGAGCTCGAGATGTGTTACGCGGCCATCGCTTTGGTCACCGATCTGGACGCGGGCATCGAATCGGGGGCCGGGGTGCGCGCGGTGGACGTGTTCGCCGAGTTCGAACGCAACCTCGGGCCGTTCAAGCAACTGGTGCACGAGGCCATCGACGGCGTGCCCGCCGAGCGGGACTGCGAGCACTGTCTTGCCCATCAGGGCGTCGAGCTACCGTTCGATCTGCCGTGAGGGTGCTGCTGACCGGCGCGGCCGGTTTCATCGGAACCCGCATCGGCGCACAGCTGTCCGCCGCCGGACACGAGGTGGTCGGGGTCGACGTGATGCTGCCCGCCGCCCACGGTGACGGCGCCCAGCCGCCGCCGGACGTCCGGCTGCTCGACGTTCGCGACGCGGATGCTGTGGCCGAAGTGCTCCGCGGCGTCGACGTCGTCTGTCACCAGGCCGCCGTGGTGGGCGCCGGCGTCAACGCCGCCGACGCACCGTCCTACGGATCGCACAACGACTTCGCGACGACGGTGCTGCTGGCGCAGATGTACGCCGCGGGGTGCCGACGGCTGGTGCTGGCGTCGTCGATGGTGGTCTACGGGCAGGGCCGATACGGCTGCCCGCAGCACGGGATCGTCGATCCGGTGCCCCGTCGCCGCGCCGACCTCGATGCCGGGGTGTTCGACCACCGCTGCCCGGTCGGCGACGAGCCGGTCGACTGGGTGCTGGTCGACGAGGATGCCCCGCTGCGCCCGCGCAGCCTGTATGCCGCCAGCAAGGTCGCCCAGGAGCACTACGCGCTGGCGTGGGCCGAGTCGACGGGCGGATCGGTCGTCGCGCTGCGCTACCACAACGTCTACGGGCCGGGTATGCCACGCGACACCCCGTACTCGGGGGTGGCCGCCATCTTCCGGTCTTCACTGGAAAAAGGCGACGCACCAAAGGTTTTCGAGGACGGCGGCCAGATGCGCGACTTCGTCCACGTCGACGACATCGCCGCGGCCAACGTCGCGGCCGCCGAGGCTACCGGGGCCGGCACCGCCGGATTCGACGCCTACAACGTGTGCTCGGGCAGGCCTGTGTCGATCCTCGACGTCGCGACCGCCCTGTGCGACGCGCGCGGCGGCATCAGCCCGGTCGTCACCGGTCAGTACCGCAGCGGCGACGTCCGCCACATCGTCGCAGATCCGGCGAAAGCGGCGCAGCAGCTGGGCTTCCGGGCGGCTGTTGACCCGGGTGCCGGGTTGCGCGAGTTCGCCGACGCCCCGCTGCGAGGGTGAGGCGAGCCCCGGCTGCGATGACGCGTCGTGGAAGCGGTTCGAATCCTGTTGAACCGCGGCGCCACCAGCCGCGTGTTCCGCCCGTCACCCTGATGAGTTGTGGGTGCCATGAACTCGTCGCCTCGTCGACGGGGCGTATCGGATCGTTCGGACCCTGCCCGAAAACGGATTCGGGCAGCCGAATCTTTCAGATAGCTGAGCCAAAAATATTGGCGCAGAACCATATTGATCTTCGCAGGGTTGCGTGCCCGAGTTCGGGCGCATATAGTCGGTGCAGCGAAGGGGAGTAGCCCCCAATCGATTCATCGACATACTGGCCGCCGAGCGTCTTGCGGCCCGGTGATTCGGACCGGTTCTGATGCCGGTGGGCGAGACCTTCGACCGCATGAGCCAATGGGCTGTCGGTCGGAGGAATTCCCGTTCTTCTGTGGCAGCCAGCGATAAGAGGAGACGCTTCGTGCTAGCCGCGCTACTGCTGAGTTTCGGCGTGATATTCATTGCCGAGCTCGGTGACAAGACCCAACTGGTCGCCATGATGTTCGCGTTGCGATACCGCTGGTGGGTGGTACTCGCGGCCATCACCGCCGCCACCACCGCCGTGCACGTCTTGTCGGTGGCGATCGGCCACTATCTCGGAGCGGCGTTGCCGACGCATCTGCTCGGCATTCTGGCCGGCCTGGCCTTCGTGTTCTTCGGCCTGTGGACATTGCGCGGGGACAGCCTCACCGACGAGGAGACCTCCCGCGCACAAAAGGCCACCGCACCGGCATTCTTCGTTGTGACCTCGGCCTTCGTGCTGGCTGAGTTGGGCGACAAGACGATGCTGGCCACGGTCACCTTGGCTGCCGACCGCGACTGGTTGGGGGTGTGGATCGGTTCCACCCTCGGCATGGTGGCCGCCGATGCGCTCGCCATCCTGGTCGGTGCCGTGGCGGGGAAACACCTGCCCGAGAGGCTGATTCAGCTCACCGCGGCCGCGTTGTTCCTGCTCTTCGGCTTCTACATGCTGCTCGAAGGTCTTCTGCCCTCCGCGCCTGTCCTGATGGTGGCCGGTATTGCTGTCGCGCTGGTAGCCCTGCTCGGCGCCGCTTTTCGCGCAGCGCCGCCGCGGTGGCGGCCTGCGTCCATGCGTCCAGGTGCCGATTCGGCTGAGCCCGGGGCCGGAGGGTCTTCCGATGCCGAGTCGGCCGGTGTCGCTGCGGGCGATCGAGCGGAGGATGGTCGGGGCTCGGTGGGGTGAGCCTCACACGCCGTTCTCGCCACCGGGCGCGCGCGGCCCGTGCCGACGACGGTGAGGGGTATGGACGTGTCGTCCGTCGCGCGACGGCCGTCGTCACTATCGTCATCCTGGTGGTGTCGGGGCTGCTCGGGCTGTTGTGGTCGCAGCAGCGACGGCTGATCTACTTCCCGTCTGACGGACCGGTGCCGCCGGCGGCGACGGTGCTGTCCGGCGCGCGTGACGTCGTCCTGCGCACCGCCGACGGCCTCGAGCTGGGCGCTTGGTATCTGCCCGGCACCGGTGGTCCGGCGGTTCTGGTGTTGCCCGGCAACGGCGGTGACCGCGCGATGCGGGCACCGCTGGCCGCGGTTCTGCACCGGATGGGCCTGTCGGTGCTGCTGGTCGACTATCGCGGCTACGGCGGCAACCCGGGCAAGCCCACCGAGGAGGGTCTGGCCACCGATGCCCGCGCCGCCCACGACTGGCTGACCGCGCGGCCGGAGCTCGACCGCATCGTCTACTTCGGGGAGTCGCTGGGCGCCGCGGTCGCGGTCCGGCTGGCCGTCGAGCGCCCACCCGCCGCGCTGATCCTGCGTTCGCCGTTCACGTCGCTGACCGACGTTGCCGGTGCGCACTATCCGTGGCTCCCGGTGGGCAAGCTGCTGATGGACCGCTACCCGTCGCTGCAGCGGATCCCGGCCCTGCAGGCTCCGCTGCTCGTCATCGCCGGCGACGAGGACGACATCGTGCCCTGGTCGCTGAGTCGGCGACTCTACGAGGCGGCCCCGGAACCGAAGGAGTTCCTGACGGTGCCCGGTGTCGGGCACAACGATCCGGCGCTGGCGGACGGCCCGCAGATGGTGAGCGCCGTCGAGCGTTTCCTGGCCACCCACGGCATCAGCGCACCGGGCCGGTGAACACCGGGTCGTCGAAGTGGAGATGAGCCAGGTGGCCCTTCCTGGTACCGGCTGCCCGGGCCGAGTGTTCGGGGGTTCCCGACCCTGGTTGACAGCTGTCAAGTAATACTGATCCCCATGACCTCTCAAGCGCTGTGTGAGCAGTACGGCATCGACTTCCCGCTCTTCGCGTTCAGCCACTGTCGCGACGTGGTGGCCGCGGTCACCAACGCCGGCGGATTCGGCGTGCTGGGCGCCACGGCGTACACCCCCGAGCAGCTCGACCGTGAGCTGACGTGGATCGACGAGGCGGTCGGCGGCAAGCCCTACGGGGTGGATCTGATCGTGCCGGCGAAGTTCGAGGGCAAGGGCGAGAAGCTGTCGGGCGCCGACCTGGCCGGCCGCATCCCGCAGACCTACCGCGATCTCGTCGACGACCTGCTGCGCAGCCACGACATCGAACCCGAGCCGGAACGCCGCCTCGGTGGGGCGTCGCTGTCGGGGAACACCGGGCGTGAGCTGCTCGACGTCGCGCTGACCCACCCGGTGAAGCTCATCGCCAATGCGTTGGGGGTGCCGCCGGACTACATGATCGAGGCGGGCAAGGAACGTGGGATTCCCGTAGCGGCGCTGGTCGGCGCCAAGGAGCACGCCGTCAAGCAGGTCTCCGCGGGCGTTGACCTGATCGTCGCGCAGGGCACCGAGGCCGGCGGGCACTGCGGCGAGGTCAGCACGCTCGTCGTCGTCCCCGAGGTTCTCGAGGCCGTCGACGGTGCGGTGCCGGTGCTGGCCGCCGGCGGCATCGTCACCGGTCGGCAGATGGCCGGGATGGTGGCCATCGGTGCGGCCGGCGCGTGGACCGGGTCGGTGTGGCTGACCACCGAGGAAGCCGAGACCGCGCCGCATACGGTCGCCAAGATGCTGGCCGCGTCGTCGCGGGACACCGTGCGCTCGGCCGGACGCACCGGCAAGCCGTCGCGTCAGCTGGTCTCCGAGTGGACGGATGCCTGGCTGCCGCATTCGGGCGGACACCAGCCGCTTCCTCTACCGCTGCAGTCCATGCTGTGCGAGCCGGTGATCCGCCGCATCGACGTGCTGGCCGCCCAGGGGCATGAAGGTGCCCAGGCGTTGGCGACGTACTTCGTCGGCCAGGGCGTGGGCTTGATGAACAAGGTGAAACCGGCCCGCGAGGTGGTGCGCGAGTTCATCGAGGACTATCTGGCCGCCGCCGACCGGCTGAGCAACTCACTGCCCGGCTGACGCACCCCCCGGCCGAGTTCCCCCGCGAACGTGCATTCCCTGTAGCTCCCGGCGCCCGACCGCTACAAGGAATGCACGTTCGCGGCGCGCGTACTAGTCGCCGGCCAGCGGCAGGCGCACCTCGAAGCGGGCCCCGGTGGGCAGGTTGTGCGCCGACAGCGTGCCGCGGTGGGCCTGCACCAGCCCGGCCGCGATCGCCAACCCCAGCCCCGAACCGCTGGGCAGCGACGAATCCGCACGCGGCACCCGGCTGTTGGAGCCCCGGTAGGCGACGTCGAACACCCGGGGCAGGTCGGCTTCGTCGATACCGACTCCGGTGTCGTCGACGCGCGCCCAGGCGCTGTTCTCGTCGGCACCCAGCGCCAGCTCGACGCTGCCGCCCTCGGGGGTGTGCGCGATGGCGTTGGCCACCAAGTTCGACAGCACCCGCACCAGCGCCCGGTCGCTGCCCACCACCCGCACCGGCTGGTCGGGCAGGTTCGCGCGCAGTACCACGCCGGCACGCTCGGCGGCGATGCGGTGCGCGGCCAGCACGTCGTCGACCACCTCGTCGAGCGCCACCTTGTCGAATGACGGGGTGAGCGCGCCGGCGTTGATCTTCGACATCTCGAACAGGTCGTCGACCATCTCCGACAGCCGCACCGATTCGTGCTCGATGTGTTTGGCGTGCACCTTGACCTCGTCGTCGGGCACCACGCCGTCGGCGATCGCCTCCGAGACCGCGCGGATGCCGGCCAGCGGAGTGCGCAGATCGTGGCTGACGAAGGCCACCAGCCGGCGCCGCGAATGCTCTGCCGAACGCTCGGAGTCGCGGATCTCGGCTTCCCACACCGTGCGTCTGGCCTGGTAGCGACCCAGCATCACCGCGGCGGGAATCGTCACGATCGAGACGATCACGAGCACCACCGCGATGCTCTCGAACGTCGAGGTGATCATGAAGCCGCTGGCGCCCAGCACCCCGGTGAACGTCGCGATCACCGGGATCAGCACCAGCGCGACCATGCTCACCGCCAGCGACCAGGTTCGGGCCAGCCGGATCACGACCCCGCCGATCAGCACCACCGGCACCGAGCAGGCCAGTGCCCAGCCGACCATCTCCCAGAAGTCAGCGCTTCCCATCCTCACCGTCCGGTTGCCGGCCCGTCGGCGGCCCACATGTAGCCGCGGCCCCACACCGTCTGCACCCGATGGTGTTCGCCCAGTTTGGAGCGCAGCCGCTTGACGTGCACCGTCACGGTCGACAGGTCCCCGAAGTCCCACCGCCACACCTGCTTGAGCAGGTCCTCGCGGGTGAAGACGGCGTCGGGATGGGTGAGGAAGAAGACCAGCAGGTCGAACTCCCGGTTGGTGAGGCTGATGCGCCGCCCCCGCACCGTCACGGCCCGCGAGGCGGTGGAGACCACCAGCTCACCGGCGGTGATGTCGCGGGGCAGCACATTCGACGAGGCGGGCGCGCGCCGCAGCACCGAACGCACCCGCAGGGCCAGCTCACGCGGCGAGAACGGCTTGGTCAGGTAGTCGTCGGCGCCGGCCTCCAGCCCGGCGATGCGGTCGTCCTCCTCGCCCAGCGCGGTCAGCAGGATCACCGGCACGCTGTACGCGCCGCCCTCCCGCAGCCGTCCGCACAGCGACAGGCCGTCCGGGCCGGGCATCATCACATCGAGGATCGCGACGTCGATGCGCTGCGAACACAGCAGCCGCAGCGCCTCGTTGCCGTCATGGGCGGTGGACACGTCGAGGCCGTCCCGTTCCAGGTAACGGCGGACGACATCGCGGACGACATCGTCGTCGTCGGCGATCAGCACTCGGGTCACCACTCCGAGGCTAGCGCGCCAACCCCGCGACCAGCGCCTTTGTTACGGAATTGTCAGGCTTGCACGTCGCCCGGTGGTCGCGGTGGGAACAGCTCTGCAATAGGTTAGGTGGCTATGTCTCAACGGCCTGACCGGCCTGTCACGGTGGTGCTGCCCTGCCTCAACGAGGCGGCGTCGCTTCCCGGAGTGCTCGCGGACCTCCCCGATGGGTACAGAGCACTCGTGGTCGACAACAACAGCACAGACGCAACCGCTGAGGTGGCCCGCAGGCACGGCGCCGAGGTGGTCGCCGAGAGCAGGCCCGGATACGGTGCGGCCGTGCACGCCGGCGTGGTCGCGGCGACGACGCCGATCGTGGCGGTGCTCGACGCCGACGGGTCGCTGGACCCCCGCGAGCTGCCCGCCCTGGTCGACGACGTCGAGGGTGGCGCGGACATGGCGATCGGCCGGCGCCGGGCGGCGCCCGGGCTGAAGTGGCCGTGGCACGCCCGGCTGGGTACCGCGGCGGTGTGCTGGCGACTGCGGACGCGGCACGGGCTGGCGGTCCACGACATCGCGCCGATGCGGGTGGCCCGCCGCGACGCGCTGCTGGCGCTCGGGGTCACCGACCGCCGGTCGGGTTATCCGCTGGAGCTGTTGGTGCGGGCGGCGCAGGCCGGGTGGACGGTGACCGAACGTGACGTCGCGTACGGCGCGCGGACCGGCGGGACGTCGAAGGTCAGTGGTTCGGTGAAGGGCAGTGCCATCGCCGCCTGGGACTTCTGGAAAGTGATCTCGTGATCGAAGCGAGCGTTCTGGTCGTCGCCAAGGCGCCGGTCGCCGGACTGGCCAAGACGAGGCTGGCCGCCTCGGTGGGTGACGCGACCGCCGCCGACATCGCCGCGGCGGCCCTGCTCGACACCTTGGATGCGGTCGCCGCCACGCCGGTGACGGCCCGCGTGGTGGCGTTCACCGGTGACCTGGACCAGGCGCACCGCGCGGATGAGATCCGTTCCCGGCTGGCGGATTTCGTCGTCATCGAACAGCGCGGGGCCGACTTCGCGGCGCGGCTGGCCAACGCTCACGCCGATACCGCGGCGGCGACGTCGGGGCTGCCCGTGGTGCAGGTCGGGATGGACACCCCGCAGGTCAGCGCCGAACTGCTGGGCCGGTGCGCGACGGGTCTGGCCACCGCCGATGCGGTGCTGGGCATGGCGCGCGACGGCGGCTGGTGGGTACTGGGCGTCACCGATGCCGCTGCCGCCGAATGCCTGCGTGACGTGCCGATGTCGGCGCCCGACACCGGTGAGCTGACGTTGAAAGCCTTGCAGCACAGCGGACTCGGTGTGAAGCTGGTCGACGAGCTGACCGATGTGGACACCATCGACGACGTCGCCGCCGTGCGCGCGGCCTGTCCACCCGGGTCGCTGTTCCGCCGGGCCACCGAAGAGGCGGGGATCTGATGTTCGGGCAGCTCTACGACCGCGCGCTCGGTGGGGAACGGTGCTGGGTGCGCCACGACGACGGCCGGGTGGGCCGGTTGCCGGTGGGCAGTTGGTTGGGCGGCCGCAGCGCCGACACCGTCTTCGACGAGGCCATCGTCGCCCTCTGCGAGGGGCCGACCATCGATCTGGGTTGCGGCCCTGGACGTTTGGTGGCTCACCTGATCGAGCGCGGCGTTCCCGCCCTGGGGGTGGACGTGTCGGCGACCGCGATCGACCTGGCCCGCCGCAGCGGCGCCCCGGCGTTGCGCCGCGACGTCTTCGACCCGCTGCCCGGCACCGGGCGCTGGCAGACCGTGCTGCTGGCCGACGGCAACGTCGGCCTCGGCGGTGACCCGGAGCGAATTCTGCGTCGCGCCGGTGAGCTGTTGCGCCGCGGCGGCCGATGTATCGCCGAATTCGACTCGGCGACAACGGGCATCAACGTCAGCTGGGTGCGGCTGGAATCGCAGGAGACGATCGGCCCCTGGTTCCGCTGGGCGTCGGTGGGAATCGACTGCGTTCCCGCGCTCGCCGCCCGGGTGGGCTTGGCGGTGGCCGACGTTCACCCCATCGGGCAGCGCGTCGTGGCCAGCCTGGTGACCCGCTGACCGCTACCAGTTGGTCAGGATGAAGTGGTTCAGGGCCAGCGCGCCGATGACGTTGAGCGCCAGCCAGAACCGCAGCGACGGCCGGGGCAGGAGTGCCGTGGCCGCCACCAGCCACACCGTGAACGGCAACCAGATCCGTTCGGTTTCGGCCTTGCTCAGCCGCGACAGGTCGGCGAACAGAATCGCCAACAACGCAGCGAGGACCAGCAGGTGCAGCCCGGAGCGGCGTTTCACCGCCGCGAGGTCGAACGTGCGGGCCAGTGCGGCGACGCTGCCCAACCCGACCGCGCACACCGTCGAGGCGAGGTTGGCCCACCCCCAGTACTGGAACGGCCGGTCGTTCGCGATGCCCTGCCAGTAGCGCTCCTGCACCAGCACGTAGCCGTCGAACCACCAGAACCCGGCCAGCGCGAACACCCCGACCACGGCCAGCGCGGCCAGGACGGCCGGTGCGAGCGCCGTCAGCGCGGCGCGCCAGGTCGCGGCGCTGATGAGCACGGCGACGGCAAGCAGTGCGATCAGCCCCAGGCCGTAGTTGAGGAAGATGCCCCAGCCGAGCAGCAGTCCAGCGCCCACCGCGGCCAGCCACGGCAGCCGCACCCGGGCGGTGACCGCCAGCGCCAGAAGTGTGATCCCCCACGCGGCGACCCCGGCGAAGTACCCGTCGGCGGACACCGCGATCCAGATCGCCGACGGTGCCACCGCGACGAACGGGGCGGCCGTGCGGGCGGCGTCCTCGTCGGCCAGTGCGCGCACGGTGACGACGATCGCGGCGGCGATGCTGGAGCCGACCAGCAGGCACAGCAGCCCGGCCCAGGCGCCGCCGCTCAGCCCGATCCGGTCGAGCCACACGAAGGTCAGCAGCGCCCCCGGCGGGTGCCCGGAGACGTGGGTGATCCACGAGTCCGGTTGGTAGTCGACGATCCGGTCGGCGAACGTGCGTACCGCCTCGCCGACGTCGGTGACCGACGGCACCTGGCGCAGATATTCGTGGCGGGCTTCGAGGCGGCCGGCGAAGCCACGCTGCCAGCCGTCGATCATCGCCAGGCTGAACGCCCACGCGCACGACGTCGCCCACGCCACCCACGGGAGCGCCCGCCACGGCAGGCGCCGGGCGAGGGTGGGACCCCACAGCACCGCGGCGACGCCGATCGCGATCGCCGGGATGGTGCCCGGGCCGACGTGCGCGTTCCACCAGCCGAAGATCGGGGCGGTGTCGGCGAAGCTGCGGAAACGTTGGGGGGAGGCGTTGATCAGCGGGGTGACGATGCCGAGGTTCAGGCGCGGCACGACGAACGCCGCGACGACGAGCACCACGGCGGCGCTGACCGCCACCGCCTCTCTGCGACCGATTCGCACCCCACCATCTTGGCCGAGCGCGCGCGTCGGCCCGCGACAGGCCGTCCGAATCTGTGCATTAAGGCGCGTTCGCCGCGTCGTCGGAGGGCTCTGACCAGCCTGCGGGGGCCGCCGTCAGGTCAGACATCGGTAACGAGCGCGGGCGCTCAATAGAGCACGAGCGCGGGCGCTCGATACAGCACGAGCGCGGGCGCCCGATACAGCACGAGCGCGGGCGCTCAATACAACATCGAGCGCATGTTCTCCTCGCTGAAGTAGCGCTCGAGCTCCTCGAGGCTCATGTCGGTGCGCATCGCCCTGGCCATCTGCGCGACGCTGGGCACCGCCTCGGGATCCCAGCGCTGCGGGTCCCACGCGTCCGAGCGCAGAAACGCCTTCGCGCAGTGGAAGAACACCTCCTCGACGGCGATCTCCAGCGCCAGGATGGGGCGCTTGCCCTGCACGGCCATCGCGTCGAAGTAGTCGGCGTCGGACAGGATGCGGGCGCGGCCGTTGATCCGCAGTGTGTCACCGCGCCCGGGGATGACGAACAGCGTCCCGACCTGCGGGCGCTGCAGAACGTTGAGGTAGCCGTCGACCCGCTTGTTGCCCGGTCGCTCGGGGATCGCGATGGTCAGGTCGTCGAGCACGTGCACGAAGCCGGGCGGGTCCCCTTTGGGGGACACGTCGACCCGACCCTGCGCGTCGGTGGTCGCGACGAACCCGAGCGGCGAGTGCGCCAGCCACAGCCGGTGCGCGCCCGACAACCGGTCGCTGACCTTCTTGGCCACCGCCTCGATCGGGTGCCCGACGATGGCACGAAGTTCGTCGACCGTGGTCACCTCGTTGCTCATCGCCCGATTATCCGTCCGCCGGGGTGATCTGTGGGTTCTTCACCCCTCGGCCAGCCGGCGCAGCGCGCGGCGGTCCACCTTGCCGATGCCGCGCCGCGGAAGCGCGTCGAGGACATGCAGTTCGCGCGGGGCTGCGGTGCGGTCCAGAGTCTGGGCGGCGTGGGTGCGCAGCTCGTCCAGCGTCACGGCCGCGCCGGGCTCGAGCACCACGGCGGCCACCACGCGCTGCCCGAGCCGCTCGTCGGGCGCGCCGAACACCGCGCACTCGGCGACCGCTGGATGGCTCAGCACCGCGGTCTCGACGAGGCCGGGCAGCACCGTCAGCCCGCCGGTACTGATCGCGTCGTCGGCGCGGCCGGCCACGGTGAGCACGCCGGCGGCGTCGACGGCGCCGACGTCGTCGGTGCGGAACCAGCCCGGTTCGGCGAACGGGTCCGGCGTGACCGGGTTGCGGTAGCCGGCCGCCACGGTCGGGCCGCCAAGCCAGATCCGGGCATCGGCATCCACCCGCACCCGCACACCGGGCAGCGCGACGCCGTCGTAGACGCATCCGCCGGCCGTCTCGCTCATGCCGTAGGTCCGGATCACGCGGACACCGGCGGCGGCGGCGCGTTCGCCGACCGTCGCGGGCATCGGTCCGCCGCCGATGAGTACCGCGTCCAGGTCGGCGAGCGCCTCGGCGGCCCGGCGGTCGCGCAATGCCTTGTCCAGTTGGGCTGCCACCAGTGAGGTGTATCGGCGGCCCGAACCCAGCGCCGCAACGGCGCCGGGCAGCTCGGCGGGGTCGAACGCCGGATCGAGGGCGACCGGTTCGGTGCCCGCGACGACGCTGCGGACCAGCACCTGGAACCCGGCCACGTGGTAGGCGGGCAGCGCGAGCAGCCAGCGGCCGCCGCCGCCGAGTCGCGTGTGGGTGGCGGTGGCGCTGGCGTGCAACGCCGCCGACGTCAGCTGTGCGCCCTTGGGGGTGCCGGTGGTTCCCGAAGTGGACAGCACCGCCGCGACGGCGTCGTCGATCTCGTCGCCGGCGCGCAACGCCGTTGTCAGCGCGGCGCTTTGGCCGGGGTCGTCGGCCGGCACCGGCAGCACCGCGGCACCGCCGGAGAGGATGTCGTCGACGACGCTCAGCGCCGCGGTGGCGGCGGCACCTGACCGGATTTCGACGGGACGCAGAATGGCCATGGTGGTGCCCTCCCGTCGCCGTCACGGAACCCGGCGGTCCCGCAGCGGCCGATGGTAGCCGAACCGGCTGGGCGGACACCGGGTCAATGCGGTCCTGCCGCCGGGTGGCGGGCCGGTGAACACCTCTCTCCTGTGACGTGAAATGCCTCGTCGCAACGGTTTTCGACGTGGTAGAGCTCTGGCGGAATCCGTGTGCCCGGGTCAGAATCAACACGCTATGTCTTCGAAGGTCATCGACAAGGTGCTGGCCCTGCTGGCTCAGGGCTACCCGCAGGGCATCCCGCGGCAGGACTACTTCCCGCTGCTGGCGTTGCTGACCCGCTCGCTGGCCGAGGACGAGGTCGTGGCGATCGCGCAGATGGTGTTGCGCGGCAGCGGATCCGACGGGGACACCGAAACGGCGTCGGTGCCGGAGATCCGGGCGGCCATCCACGTGGTGACCGAGACGGAGCTGACCGGCGAGGAGATCGATCGGGTCGCGGCTCGGCTGGCCGCAGCCGGCTGGCCACTCGCAGCGCCTGCGCGCTGAACTGTCAGCCTCGGGTGTCGCGGCGCAGCGGGTGATCGTCGGGCACCTGCACGAAGATGAGCGTCACGCCGTCGGGGTCGCTGACGTGCATCTCGTGCAGTCCCCATGGTTCGCGGCGGGCTTCCCGGGCGATGTCGACGCCGCGGTCACGCAGCTCGTCCTGGGTGGCGGCGAGGTCGCGCACCTGTAACCACAGGGCACCGGGGAACGGCGGCGCCCCGGCGGCGGAGCTGCCGTGTCCGGCGAGTTCGATCAGCGACTGCCCGGCGTAGAACACCGTGCCTCCGCCGTATTCGCGGGCGATCGCCAGGCCCAGCGCGTCCCGGTAAAACGTCAGGGTTTTCTGGTAGTCGGCCGGCCGGAGCAACACCCGGCTGGCCAGAATCTCCATGCCGTCGTTCCTATCACGACCGGCCCGGGTCAACCGATCCGGCGGTCGGTTCCCGCCCAGTACGGCTCGCGGATCGCACGTTTGAGCAGCTTGCCGCTCGGGTTGCGGGGCAGCGACGCGACGAAGTCGACGCTCTTGGGCAGCTTGAATCCGCCCAGCCGGGTGCGGGCGTAGGCGATGACGTCCTCGGCGCTCAGCTCGGCACCGGGGCTGGCCACGATCACCGCCTTGACCGCCTCGCCCCACCGCTCGTCGGGCACCCCGATCACGGCGGCATCGGCAACCCCGGGTTGGGTCATCAACACGTTTTCCACCTCGGCCGGGTACACGTTCTCACCGCCGGAGACGATCATGTCTTTGAGCCGGTCGTGCAGGTAGAGGTAGCCGTCGTCGAGGTAGCCGGCGTCGCCGGTGCGCAACCACCCGTCGGGGCGGAGGGTGGCGGCGGTGGCGTCGGGGTTGTTCCAGTAGCCGAGCATGTTCTGCGCGGAGCGGGTCCACACCTCGCCCACGTCGCCCGGGGCGACGTCGGTGCCGTCGGGGCCCACGATGCGGAGCTGCACCCAGGGGTAGGGCTTGCCGCACGAGCGCAGCAGGTGGGTGACGTGGTCGGCGCCGTCGAGCTGGGTGACCGACCCTGTCGTCTCGGTCATGCCGTACACCTGGGCGAAGACGCTGCCGAAGCGGTCGATGCCGCGCAGCAGCACGTCGTCACTGATCGGGGAGGCGCCGTAGACCACGATCCGCAGGTCGGCGAAGTCGGTGTGCGCCGGATCGTCGCGTTCGAGAAGCGACGCGATGACGGCCGGCACCAGCAGCAGGTTGGTGACGCCGTGGCGCGCGACCGAGTCGAGGATCGCGGCGGGGTCGACGTCGCGCAGCACGACGACGGCGCCTCCGTGCCACAGCCCGGCCAGGGCCCAGCCCGAGCCGGCCATGTGGAACAGCGGCATCACCGCCAGCGTGACCGCGTCGGCGTCCATCCGCCAGGGCCCCTGCACCCCGGCGCATTTGCAGCGGTAGTTGGCGTTGCCGAGCATCACCCCTTTGGGCGCTCCGGTGGTGCCGGAGGTGTACATCGGGAACACCAGGTCGTCGGGCCCGGTCACCACGCCGGGGTCGCGGGCGGGGTGGCCGGCCACCCAGGAATCGAAGGACGGCCAGCGGTCGTGCCCGCCGATCGCGACGACGCCGGCCTCCAGACCGTCTTCGACGGCTTCCAGATGCCCGACGAAGTCGGCGCCGACGATCACCAGCGCCGCGCCCGCGTCGTCGATGATCTGGCGCATCTCCGGGGCGGCGAGTCGCCAGTTCACGGGCACCGCGACGGCCCCGAGCTTGGCCAGCCCGAATACGACGTCGAAGAATTCCGCGCCGTTGCGCTCGACGAACGCGACCCGGTCACCGGACCCCACGCCCGCCGCGGCCAACGCCTGTGCCACCCGGCTGGACCGCTGGTCGAGTTCACCGAACGTGATGGTGTGGTCGCCGACGATCAACGCGGGCGCGTCCGGCCGGTCGCGGCCGTGGACGCGAACCACGTCGGCGAGCGTCGTGATGCCCATGCCGGTCAGCTCTTGGGCTGCATGCGCTGCCGCTTCATCAGCGTGTCGACGACCGCCGGCGCCACGCTGTTGACCGCGGCGGCGGTGACCGCGACGCGCGGGGCGATGCTGACGGGGCGGTGCCGGGCGGCGGTGACGATCCACCCGGCGGCTTCGTCCGCCGAGAGCCCCGGCAGCCCGTCGTAGGCCCGCG
>Ga0208330_1000286_pt1 | contig 26416 bp, 27 predicted proteins | sample DeeseametaMP1896_FD_184180 | JGI IMG/M metagenome (GOLD analysis project Ga0208330, IMG submission 184180) | Marine microbial communities from the Deep Pacific Ocean - MP1896 (SPAdes) | ecosystem: Environmental > Aquatic > Marine > Oceanic | place: East of Hawaii, North Pacific Ocean | collected... | reverse complement strand
GCTCAAACACCAAGCACCGATACAGGCGATGAAACAGTGGGCACAATCACACCCTCAACTTTTTCGGCGAAATGTACGGAATCTTCCGGGACCCGACACGTAGGCATCACGCTGTCCATGCTCAAGCAGGCGATCCACCGGATCGGTGGGCTGGGTTGAGTTCTTACCCTTATCCGGGCCCAACGCCAAGTAGCTGCAATGATGCGGTATGTTGTAGATGTCCCAATCAAGGCGATCATCATTACCTTTTGCCTCGGTGATCTCGACGATCTCACCCAAGACGTCTGATTCAGAATCACCAACGGCGAAGTAATTGGTTACCGTGCCATCGACTGAGAGGCGCACCTGAAAGATAAGTGCTGAGGCGTTGCGTTGAATCTCGCCCTCGTCACAATGCTTGATAAACGGCGAGTGACAGAAAAATTCTACGCCGTCAGTAGCCAACGAAAATCCGGGCACGAGCTCGCCCGCATCAGTGATCAGGTGCTCTCGTGATTCGAGGCTGACCCCTTTCGATTCCAAAAACGCTTTCAACTTGGCAGGCTTAGAGAAGACACGAACCCCATATCCTTCGATCAGACGGTGGCGCGCTTCCTGACGCCATATTTTTGCCTCATGGGGCTCTGAATCCTTAGCAAACGAATCCAGCACAAGCGCAGCTGGAACCCACAGTTCCTTGACTTTGATGCGATCTTTCCCCTGATACTTAGCTGCATGGTCCAGTTCAAAGAACTCGGTACTCCCTTCGATGTGATCCTTATCACCGTGCGTGATGGCGAACACGTCAACGTCGGAGCGCTTATCAGCCGCTAGTTCCTCCCTCAGCCTGCGGTCAAGATCAATTGTGGGGTGCTCAGAATCGCTGGCTTGGGAGTGCTGCCTGAAATCGAACAAAAGTCGCTTGCCATTGGCCAAGTGGATTTGGCTACTATCACCGTTGCCGACAGGGTAAAAAGTCAGTTTGTGCATGGGTCAACACCTTAGTGCGCCATTGATTAGTAAGTCTGCAACACCACCGTGGCGTCTTGCGGCGGCGAAGAACCCGGCATACTTAAAACTGTTTTAAAGTACAGTAATCCGTTACGCGATTTAACTCGAATTATTCGACTTGGCGTCGGCAGCTTTGATGGCTTGCACACGATCGGCGCGACAAACCGTTAGTGCATCTTCGTCATCATTTACGAGGCGGGTATCAACCCACCTAATATGCTTGCGCTGAACATTCCGCCGTAGGCCTTTCTCTCCGATAACAGCGCATTCGGTTGTGCCGCAGGACACGAGAACAAAAGACTCGGTCTCGTTCTCCGTCGATGTCTCCACACACTTTGTTACGAACTCCCCTTTCGAGCCTGCCTGCTCCACAAAGCCCCTTTCTTGCAAGGCTTGCGCATCACGTTTCGCTTTAGAAATCACCCAATCCAGCGGCTGGTAAATAACAAGCACCAGCGCGCAGAGTGCTGTCAAGGCAATCAGCCCTCGAAAATAGAACCAATCGAGTATTTTCTCGAGATAGCTAGGGACGGTTGGCACTTTCTTGATGCGGCGAACAAACCTCAGTCGCAAAGACACCATCCATCGCGGCTTCACTGTGCCGTCGGCTGCGATCAATGTGATTGCGAGTGCAAGCAACAAGAAAGCAGCGACTGAAACGAGCACGAAGGTAATTAACACGAACGCCGCGCGGGTCAGAGGAGCCAACGAATTCAACGAATGCGAAACAAATATCGTATGCAGTCGCTCGGCCGAGTAAGCCATCTCAGCGTAAGCAAACCCGAGTTCGCGTAGCCAGGCACGCACGTACAGATCACCGAGGAAATAACTGGCCGGTTCTACTAGGAATCCGATCGCTGAGACGACTGCAGTCAATGCCACCAATAGCCATCTCGAATTCTGGATCCAATTCAGAAGGTGGCTGTCTGCGCGCTCGTCTACTGACTCACTCATGGCTAGATTCGTCCGACCATCGGGAGTGATCGGGGCGTTAGTGCATCCAATGCGAGGTGCGCAACATAAGCCACACACGCAGCCTTACCCACGGTGCGAACAATGCGTTCAAAGGGTTCCTCTGGTTGCCAGCGGTGTAGGCAGCGCAGCAAATAAGTCGCACCACCCAAAGCTAGCCAGCTATGAAACAACTGACGGTGATTTGGGCTCGTGGCGGGCTCGAGTAAATCCGGAAGACTCGCAACACCATGCGCGATCAAGGTCGAGACTAGCGCCTCAATCACATCAACCTGACGTCCGGCACTAGCTTCGGCGATGTTCACTGCGGCCATCGCCGCCATTGCTCCGCTTCGATGAGTTGCTGCATCTGGCATTAGGAAGCCACTACGTCTCTATTTCGATCTTTATATCTAACCAAATTGATGATGTCAAGCAGCGGAATTGGTGGTAACTTATCTTCATCGATTTCGACATTTGAAGGTCGGCGTGTTCGAGAAAAGTGACGAGACGCTTGATGGGTTGCACCCGCGAACGATCAAACGTTTGCAGTTCATCGACTTTCGCGCGTTGTTCTTGGGGGTTGTTAGTCGCGCTGATCTGACGACGAAATTTGGCCTTTCCCCGACTGCGGCGACGCGCGACCTATCGACGTATCAAGATGTACATCCTGGTCAAATTGAACTGCATGGGTCGTCCAAAACCTATCGTCCGACAAGTAAGTTCCAACCTCTATTCCGACACCCGATTGACCGTGTCCTGACGGCACTATGCGTTGGATTTGGCGAGACGGGCCCCGCCACAATCAAGGCTCTGATACCCGCCGACGTCGCGACACCTCTATCACTGCCTGACTGGCGATGCGTGGCACCGATTACGCGCGCAATCCATTCTCAACGCGCAGTACACGTTACCTACCACTCTTACAGTAGTGGCCTAACGACGCGAGACTTCGTACCGCATGCGCTAGTCACAAATGGAGCGCGATGGCATGCGCGTGGGTTCGATCGACTGCGCGATCGATTTATCGACTTGGTTCTGACAAGAGTGGCGTCAGCCGCAGTTTTGGAGCGATCACATCGCGAAGATCGAGAACAACCGTCTAAAGACATCCAATGGTCCCGAATCGTTGAACTCGAACTCATACCTCATCATCAGGAGATTTTTCCAGAGACAACTGAGTTCGACCTAAAGATGGAAGGTGGAAAGCTAAAGATCCAAGAACGCGCTGCAGTAATCAGCTACTTGCTACGTCAATGGAATGTAGATTGCTCCCCCACGGGTTCTCTACGCGACGAAACAAAGGGTAAGGAATTTCGGTTGCAACTTGCTAATCCGAGAGCGTTGTACGGCGTCCAGAATGCGATGCTTGCACCTGGTTATGAGGAGTCCTGAGGCCGCCCGCCCCGGATCAAGTGAACCGCTGTCTTCGTGTCGCGGTTTAGGGCCGAGGAATCCGATGGTTTTGCGGTTAGGCGTAGTGCATCGGCAACATCTCCATTCCGTCCGAAATCCGAACAGAGTCGGGATGGGTTTGGTACCGTCGGCACCGACAAAGCGGAAAGAGGCTTTCAGACGCCAAGCTCTCGGTACGAGTCCCCCGCCGAGTGCCGAGCCTCATGGTCGCCAGTTAAGTGCCTAATTTCATAGAGAAAAATATCAGACAGACTTTAAGCGGCGCGTATGGCTATGTCGGTGCAGCTGAAATCAAGGACTTATCGGCCAACTGTAGACAGACTTAATTTATCGCGATCAGTGGTAACGACGACAGCCGAACTCATTCAACAGTGACGCTTTTCGCCAGGTTTCGCGGCTGATCGACATCCGTCCCCCGCAGCACTGCGACGTGGTACGACAGTAGTTGCAGCGGCACGTTGTAGACGATTGGGGCGATGAGTTCGTCGGCGTGGGGCATGTCAATGACGGTCACGCCTTCTTCAGAGGCGAACCCGGCCTGCTTGTCGGCGAACACGATGAGCTGGCCGCCGCGGGCGCGGACTTCCTGCAGGTTGGATTTCAGCTTACCGAGCAGTTCGTCATTCGGTGCCACGGCAATGACGGGCATGTGCTCGTCGACCAGCGCCAGCGGGCCATGCTTGAGTTCGCCCGCCGCATAGCCTTCGGCGTGGATGTAGCTGATCTCTTTGAGCTTGAGCGCGCCTTCGAGCGCAATCGGGAACATGACGCCGCGCCCCAGGAACAGGGCATGCTGTTTGTCGGCGAATCGCTCTGCCGTCTGGGTCAGGGTGTCGTCGATGAGCAGGCAGTTCTCGATGACCGAGGCGAGGCTGCGCAGCTGTCGCACGCCATCGGCCTCGGCTGCGTCGGACAGTCGGCCCTTGGACTTGGCCAGCATGAGCGTGAAGATGAGCAGCGCCACCAATTGGGTGGTGAAGGCCTTGGTGGAGGCCACGCCGATCTCCGGCCCCGCTGCCGTCATTAACGACAGGTCGGTTTCCCGCACCATGGAGGATTCGGGCACGTTGACGATGCCCAGTGTGGCGAGATAGCCGGCAGTCTTGGCGAATCGGAGCGCCGCGAGGGTGTCCAGCGTTTCGCCGGACTGGGAGATGGTGACGAACAGGGTGTCGTTGGCAACCACGGGCTTGCGGTAGCGGTACTCGCTGGCCAACTCCACGTTGCAGGGCACGCCGGCGATGGCTTCGAGCCAGTACCGTGCTACCAGGCCAGCGTGAAAGCTGGTCCCGCAGGCCACGATTGTGACCGAATGCACCTTGGGCAGAATCGCCTCGGCCTCCGGCCCCATGGCGGCGGTGAGCACCCGCGACTCCGAAACCAGCCCGTGCCAGGTGTCGGTGACCACCCGCGGCTGCTCGAAGATTTCCTTCTGCATGTAGTGCCGATAGCCGGCCTTGGAGGCGGCATCCGGATCGAGGGCGGATTCGGTGACCGGGCGCGTGACCGGTTTGCCATGCAGATCGCGGATCTCCACGCCGCCGCGTGTCACGCGGGCGATGTCGCCTTCTTCGAGAAAGATGAAGCGGCGTGTAACGGCGAGCAGCGCTGCGATATCGCTGGCGACGAAATGCTCTCCGATGCCGATGCCGATGACCAGCGGCGTGCCGCGCCGGGCAACCACGAGGGCGTCGCGGTGATGCTGGTCGACGGCGGCGATCGCGTAGGCGCCGTCCAGGCCATGAACGACCGATTCCACAGCGTCGAACAAATCGCCTTTGGCTTCCAGGGCGCGGTGGATGGCATGCGACAGCACCTCGGTGTCGGTGGCGGAGTCGAACGCGTAGCCCGCATCCGCCAGCTCCGCCTTGAGCCGTTCGTGATCTTCGATGATGCCGTTGTGGACCAGCGCGAGCCGGCCGCGCGACACCATGGGGTGGGCGTTTTCCTCGGCCGGTACGCCGTGGGTGGCCCAGCGCGTGTGCGCGATGCCGAGCACGCCACGTGGCGGCGCTGCGCCCATCTTGTCGACCAGGGCCTGGACCTTGCCGACACAGCGAACGCGGTCGATGCCGTCGTCGCGCAGCAACGCAACACCGGCGGAGTCATAGCCGCGGTATTCCAGGCGCCGCAGGCCTTCGATCAGAATCGGGGTGACGTCTCGTTCGGCGATGGCGCCGACAATTCCGCACATGGCGATGTCCTTGCAGTCGGGTGGCCGCGACCATCTGGGTCTGCGACCGATGGACCGGGAGTTTACTGCGGCGTCGGATCCTTTTTGGGCTTGCGCCAGCCCGGTATCGACTTCTGACCGCGCGCGCGGCAAATCGTCAACGCATCATCCGGTGCGTTTCGCGTGATCGTGGAGCCTGCCGCGATATAGGCCCGCGCGCCGATTCGCACCGGCGCGACCAGCTGGCTGTCGGTGCCCAGAAAGGCATCGTCGCCGACCACGGTTTGATGCTTGTTGGCGCCGTCGTAGTTACAGGTGATCACCCCGGCCGACACGTTGACGCGCTTGCCGATGCTGGCGTCGCCCAGATAGGCGAGGTGGCCGGCCTTTGCGCCCTGCTCCAGTCGCGCCTTCTTGGTCTCGACGAAGTTACCGATCCGGTTGTCCCCGACCAGTACCGTGCCGGGCCGCAGCCGGGCGAAGGGGCCGATCTGACAGCTGGGCCCGACCTCGGCATCTTCAATCACGGTCTGCGCATGGACGATGGTGCCGTCGCCAATCCGCGCGTTCCGAATCACGCAATTCGGGCCGATCTCCACGCCGTCGCCCAATTCGACATCGCCTTCGAGGATGACATTGATGTCGATGACGACGTCCTCACCCACCGACACGCGTCCGCGCTGGTCGAAGCGCGCCGGGTCGAGCAGGGTTACGCCAGCGTCGAGAAGTGCGGTGGCGCAGCGCCGCTGCAATACGCGCTCGGCGGCGGCGAGCTGCGCCCGGTCGTTGACCCCGGCGACCTCCTCGGGGTCGCTGGCCTGCACCACCTCGACCGTGCGACCGTCACCCACCGCCAGCTCGACGACGTCCGTGAGATACACCTCGCCCTGTGCATTGTCGCTATTCACCCGCGATAGCCAGTCCTTGAGGCGGCTGGCGCGAGCGGCCATTACACCGGTGTTGGTCTCGTCGATGCTCAGCTGCTGGGGATTGGCATCCTTGTGCTCGACGATGGCGGAGACCGCGCCGTCCTCATCGCGCAGGATCCGGCCGTAGCCGCTAGGGTCGGGCAGCACCACCGACAGCAATGCCGGGCCATCGGCATCGACCAGGGCGCCCAGCGTCTGTCGGGTTAGCAGGGGGACATCGCCATACAGAATCAGCACCCGAGCATCGTCCGGTATACCGGGCAGGGCCTGCTGCACGGCATGGCCTGTCCCGCGTTGCTCGTTTTGCAGCACCCAGTGCACCGGCGCTTCGGCAAACCGTGCTTTCACGGCGTCGGCACCGTGACCAACGACAACGTGGGTCGCGGCCGGCGACAGCGCCTGCGCGGTGTCCAGCACATGGGCCAGCATGGGTCGGCCGCCCAGAGGCTGGAGCACCTTGGGCTGAGACGATCGCATTCGCGTTCCCCGCCCCGCGGCCAGGATCACGACATGAAGATTGGGATGTTTCATCGGGTCAGGCTGCCAGTGGAGGGACTAGACTGACAAGTTGATGAACGCCTGTGCCCGGGCTGCGAGCAACGCTCGCGTCGGGCCAGGGCACGGGCACGACGGTGTGAGCGCGGCGCCTGATGTCAGCACGTGAACACTCACGCCGTGACCGTAACGCCGGCATGGCGTGAGATCTGCGCGTGGCCCGCTTCTAGCGCTTGGACTTGAGCTTCTGCAGCAGATGCAGCCGCGCCGCGGCTTCGGCCAGTTCGGCCTGTGCCATGGCCAGGTCGACCTCCGAGTTCTGATTGGCCAGCGCTTCCTCGGCCCGCTTCTTGGCTTCCAGCGCGGCGGCTTCGTCCAGATCAGCGGCGCGCGAGGCGGTGTCGGCCATCACGGTGACCTGATAGGGCTGCACTTCCAGAATGCCGCCGGACACGAAGAACGACTGTTCGCCGGCATCGTTCTTCACCCGCACTTCGCCGGCCTTAAGCCGTGTCAGCAGCGGGGCGTGACGCGGAGCGATGCCAACTTCGCCCATCTCGGCCGATGCGAACACCATCTCGGCGGCGCCGGAGTAGATTTCGCCTTCGGCGCTGACGATGTCGACATTCAATTCCATCATTTCACTCCGTGGACAGCGGGTCACCGGGTGGTACCGGCGACCCCGTCAATTACATGCTCTTGGCTTTCTCGGCGGCCTGGTCGATGGAGCCGACCATGTAGAACGCCTGCTCGGGCAGGTGATCGTACTCACCATCGACAATCGCCTTGAAGCCGGCAATTGTGTCCTTCAGCGACACGTAGATGCCCGGCGAGCCGGTGAACACCTCGGCGACATGGAACGGCTGCGACAGGAAGCGCTGGATCTTGCGAGCACGGGACACGGTCTGCTTGTCCTCTTCGGACAACTCGTCCATGCCCAGAATCGCGATGATGTCCTTGAGCTCCTTGTAGCGCTGCAGCACACCCTGCACGGCGCGGGCCGTTTCGTAGTGCTCGACGCCAATCACGTTCGGGTCCAGCTGACGGGACGTGGAATCCAGCGGATCCACAGCCGGGTAGATGCCCAGCTCGGCGATCTGGCGCGACAGCACGACGGTGGCGTCCAAGTGAGCAAAGGTCGTGGCCGGTGACGGGTCGGTCAAGTCATCCGCAGGCACGTAAACAGCCTGGATGGAGGTGATCGAACCGGTCTTGGTGGAGGTGATGCGTTCCTGCAGCACGCCCATTTCCTCGGCCAGCGTCGGCTGGTAGCCCACGGCCGACGGCATACGACCCAGCAGCGCGGACACTTCGGTACCGGCCAGGGTGTAGCGGTAGATGTTGTCGACGAAGAACAGCACGTCACGACCTTCATCGCGGAAGAACTCGGCCATGGTCAGGCCGGTCAGCGCGACGCGCAGGCGGTTGCCCGGCGGCTCGTTCATCTGGCCGTAGACCATCGCCACCTTGGACTCGGGCAGGTTGTCCAGCTTGATGACGCCGGCTTCGGCCATTTCGTAGTAGAAGTCGTTGCCTTCTCGCGTCCGCTCACCAACCCCGGCGAACACGGACAAGCCCGAGTGTTCGGTCGCGATGTTGTTGATCAGCTCGAGCATGTTGACGGTCTTGCCCACGCCAGCACCGCCGAACAGGCCGACCTTGCCGCCCTTGGCGAAGGGGCACAGCAGGTCGATGACCTTGATGCCCGTTTCCAGCAGCTCGGTGGAGCCGGCCTGGTCTTCGTAGCTCGGGGGCTCACGGTGAATCGCCCAACGCTCGTCGGTTTCCACCGGACCGACTTCGTCCTGGGGATCGCCAAGCACATCCATGATGCGTCCCAGCGTGCCCTTGCCGACGGGCACGGAGATCGGAGCACCGGTGCCGGTGACGGGCATGCCGCGCTTGAGGCCTTCCGACACGCCCATGGCGATACAACGCACGACGCCATCGCCCAGCTGCTGCTGGACTTCCAGCGTCAGGTTGTTGTCGGTGACGGTGAGTGCATCGTAGATCTTCGGGATCGAATCACGCGGAAACTCCACGTCGACGACGGCCCCGATAATCTGAACAATCTTGCCTGCGCTCATAACTCTTTCCTGTTTTACGCCGGACGGTCGACCCGGCCAGAATTCAAATCTCTAATGTCCGATTAGACGGCTGCTGCGCCGCCCACGATTTCTGCGAGTTCCTGGGTAATCGCGGCCTGACGGGCCTTGTTGTACTCCAGCTGCAGGTCTTCGATGATCTGGCCCGCGTTGTCGGAGGCCGACTTCATCGCGATCATCCGCGCCGCCATTTCACAGGCGACGTTTTCAGCAACAGCACCGTAAACCTGCGATTCGACGTAACGCATCAAGATGCCGTCGAGCAGATCCTCGGCACTGGGCTCGTAGATGTAGTCCCAGTTGTCGAGCAGGCCTTCATCCTGCACCGGCTGCACCGGCAACAACTGCTCCACGGTCGGCGCCTGCGTCATGGTGTTGACGAAGCGGTTGTGGATAAGCAGCACCTTGTCCAGCTCGCCGTCGCGGTACTTGTCCAGCAGTACCTTCACCGGGCCGATCAGCTGGTCCAGATGCGGCGTGTCGCCCAGGCCGGTGATCTCGGAGACGATGTTGCCGCCGACGCGCTTGAAGAAGCTCATGCCCTTGGAGCCGACGATCATCAGATCCACTTCGGCGCCGGCATCCTTGGCTGCGCGGAATTCACCCAGCGCCTGCCGGAACAGGTTGATGTTCAGACCACCGCAGAGACCACGGTCGGTCGAGACGACAATGATGCCGACCCGCTTGACCGGGCGCTCCACCAGAAACGGGTGGGTGTAATCCGGATTGGCTTCGGCCAGATGGCCGATGGTGCGACGGATACGCTGGGCATAGGGCGTCGCCGCGGCCTGGCGATCCTGCGCCTTGCGCATCTTGCTCGCCGCAACCATTTCCATGGCCTTGGTGATCTTCTGCGTGTTTTTAACGCTTCCGATCTTGCTCTTGATTTCCTTGCCGACGGCCATTGCTACTCCTACCGAGGCGTCCGGATCTTGGTGAATGCCGGCATTGCAGCCGCCAAGTGAATGCTCACGTACCGGAGGTACGCTGCTCGCTCACTTGTCGTCTGCGCCTTGTTCTTCACCAAGCTACGAACGCCCAATGCTTAAAACCTCGTTACCGCTTCGCTTCGGGCTGGGCGTGCTGCTTGCCCGCCTAACCTGCAGTCCGCTTAAAAAGCGGATTGCTTCTTGAACGCGTCCAGCGCAGCGATCATGTCTGCCTTGATCGCGTCATCGAACTTGCCGGTTTCGTTAATGCGATCCATCAGGTCTTTCTGTTCGCCGCCGAGGTACTGATGCAGCGCCTCGTCGAACTCGACAACCTTGGACGTATCCACGTCGTCGAGATAACCCTGATCAGCGGCCAGCAGCGAGAACGCCATTTCGGCCACGGACAGCGGCGAGTACTGGCGCTGCTTCATCAGCTCGGTCACCCGCTCACCGCGCTCCAGCTGCTTGCGGGTGGCTTCGTCCAGATCGGATGCGAACTGGGCGAAGGCCGCGAGTTCGCGGAACTGCGCCAGTGCCAGACGAACACCGCCGCCCAGCTTCTTGATGATCTTGGTCTGGGCCGCGCCGCCGACACGCGACACCGACAGGCCGGCGTTAATGGCCGGACGGATGCCGCTGTTGAACAGGTCGGTTTCCAGGTAGATCTGACCATCGGTGATGGAAATCACGTTGGTCGGCACGAAGGCGGACACGTCGCCAGCCTGAGTCTCGATGATCGGCAGCGCCGTCAGCGAACCGGTCTTGCCCTTGACCTCGCCATTGGTGAACTTCTCGACATAGTCGGCGTTCACGCGCGCGGCGCGTTCCAGCAGACGTGAATGCAGGTAGAAGATGTCACCTGGGTAGGCTTCACGGCCCGGCGGGCGCTTGAGCAGCAGCGAGATCTGGCGGTAGGCCACAGCCTGCTTGGACAGATCGTCGTACACGATCAGCGCGTCTTCACCACGATCGCGGAAGTACTCGCCCATGGCGCAACCGGCGTAGGGAGAGATGTACTGCAGAGCGGGCGATTCGGCGGCGGCAGCGGCAACAACAATGGTGTGATCCATTGCGCCGTGCTCTTCCAGCTTGGCGACCACGTTGGCGATGGAGCTGTTCTTCTGCCCGATCGCGACGTAGATGCACTTAACCCCGGTGCCCTTCTGGTTGATGATCGCGTCGATGGCGACAGCGGTCTTGCCTGTCTGGCGGTCACCAATGATCAGCTCGCGCTGACCACGACCGATCGGCACCATGGCGTCGATCGACTTCAACCCGGTCTGAACCGGCTGGTCCACCGACTGGCGGGCGATAACGCCCGGCGCGACCTTCTCGATCGGCGACGTGGCTTCGGCGTTGATGTCGCCCTTGCCGTCAATCGGACGGCCCAGCGAGTCCACCACGCGGCCCAACAGCGCCGGGCCAACCGGCACTTCAAGAATGCGGCCGGTGGTCTTGACCCAGTCGCCTTCCGTGAGGCTGCTGTAGTCACCCAGGACCACGGCGCCGACGGAGTCACGCTCGAGGTTCAGCGCCAGACCGAAGACATCGCCCGGGAACTCGAGCATTTCGCCCAGCACCGCGTCTTCGAGGCCGTGAATACGAACGATGCCGTCGGCCAATGACACGACGGTGCCCTGGTTGCGGGCTTCGGTAACAGCCTCGAAATTCTTGATGCGATCCTTGATGAGATCGCTGATTTCAGACGGATTCAATTGCATCTCTGTTTCCTGGTGTCGCGACGCTCGAACGCCGCTGCCTGGTTGTCTTCGTCCCGAGCAGACCTAAGCGGTCAGCGCCTGAGTAATTCGCTCCACACGACCGGCGACCGAGCCATCGATGACCAGATCACCGGCACGCAGCACGGCGCCGCCGATCAATGACGCATCGATGCTGACGCTCAGATCGACATCGCGGCCCAGACGCTTGGACAGCGCGGCGACCAGTGCAGACTGGGCGTCGTCGCTGACCGGCATGGCTGCGGTCATCTCGATCTCGATGCGGCGTTCGGCTTCGTCCTTCAGCAACCCATACTGCTCGGCAATGGCCGGCAACAGCACAAGACGCTTGTTGCTCGCCAACACCTTGAGCAGGTTCAGGGCGGCGGCATCCACCGCATCCGAACCCGCGGCCTGGATCAGGCCGACCAGCTCGTCCGAGGTGACGGCCGGATGACCGACCAGCCGGGCGACATCGGGGTGTTTCACGACGGCCGCCATCGCTTCCAGAGCCTGCTCACCCGCCGGCAGGTTGCCCGACTCGTGCTGCAGCTCGAAGAAGGCGCGTGCGTACGGACGTGCCAGTGTGGACAGCTCGGCCATGATCAGATCTCGGTGGCCAGCTGCTTGAGCAGATCGTCATGCGCGGAGGCATCGACCTCGCGAGCCAGCACCTTCTGGGCACCGGCCAATGCGATGGCGGACACTTCCTTGCGCAGCTCGGCTTTCGCACGCTGCATCGAGGCGTCAATCTCCTCGTTGGCAGCAGCGATGATCCGATCTGCTTCGGTACGCGCCTCGGTCTTGGCCTTTTCGACAATGTCGTTGGCCTGACGGTTGGCCCCGGCGAGGATGTCCTGCGCCTGGGTTCGAGCATCTTTCAAAGCATCGTCGGATGCCTGGCTGGCTTCGGCCAGCGAGGCTTCGCCGCGCTCGGCAGCTGCCAGACCGTCTTCAATCTTCTTGGCGCGCTCGTTCATGGCCTGCTTGATCGGCGGCCAGACGAACTTCATCGTAAACAGCACGAACACCGCAAAGGTGATCGTCTGTCCGATGATGGTGGCGTTAATACCCACTGCTATCTCCTACGGTTGGATGGAACGCAACGTCGTAGGGATGGATTAGCCCAGCTGGCCCAAAAGCGGGTTGCCGAACATCAGCAGCAGCGCCATGGCCACACCGATAATCGCGACAGCGTCGAGCAGGCCGGCGATGATGAACATGCGGGTCTGCAGCATGCCGGCCATTTCCGGCTGGCGAGCAGCGCCTTCCAGGAACTTGCCGCCCAGCAGGCCGAAGCCGATGCCCGTACCGAGAGCAGCCAGGCCGAAGATCAGGCCAATTGCCAGCGCGGTGTTGCCAATGATGAGTTCCATCGTCGTTCTCCAGTCGTTTCCGTCAGATGTTGGAAGTTTGAACTAGTCAGTAGTTAGCTTGGTTGAGCTCTAATTCAGTGCTCGTCGTCGTGCGACTCATACGCCATGCTCAGGTAAACAACACTCAGCACGGTGATGATGAAGGCCTGCAAGGTCACCACGAGAATGTGGAACACCGCCCAGGCAAATCCAGGGATGAACTGCACGCCCCATGGCAGCAGCGCAATCAGGATGAAAATCAGCTCACCAGCGTAGAGGTTGCCGAACAGTCGCAGTGACAGCGACACCGGCTTGGCCATGAGCTCAACAAAATTGATGATCAGGTTGAAGGGCAGCAGGTACCAGCCAAACGGATGGGACAGCCACTCTTTCGCATAACCGCCCAGACCCTTGCCGGCAATGCTGTAGATGATGATCAGGAAGAAGACCGAGATCGAGATCGCGAAGGTCGCGTTCATGTCGGCCGACGGCACCACACGCATGTATTCCAAGCCGGCCATGGACGCGGCTGCGGGCAGCCAGTCGACCGGAATCAGATCCATGCAGTTCCAGAGGAAGGTCCAGACGAAGATCGTCAGCGCAAACGGCGGCACGAACTTGCTCGGCCCAGGGAAGGATTCCTTGACCAGATTGTCAATGAAGTCGACCAGCGACTCCACGACGTTCTGCAGGAAGCCCGGCACGCCGGCCGTCGCCTTGCGGGCACCCAGGTACATTACGCCGCACATGATCACACCGAGCACGGTGCTGACGAGCAGCGTGTCGATATTCCAAGTCCAGAAGCCCTCACCGACCTGAAGGTGGGTCAGATGGTGCGATACGTAATTGCTGGCGCTGTCTCCACCGCCGTTTTGTTCTCCGCCGCCCGTTGCCATCAGTTGCCTTAACCTGTTCCAGATCCAGATGTTGTGACCGTCCAGCCGAGCGCGAACCAATACACCAGAAGACACGTTGCATAGACGCTGATCACCGGCGGGAAGATATCCCGGAAGAGGACGATGGCGACCATGAACAAAGCCAAGGTCACGCCCCACTTCATCACCTCGGCGCGCATCAGATTGCCGAGGAGCCGCTCAGGCGCCGCGTCCTGCCCGTGGGCGAACGCTCGCAACGCAAAATAATAGGTGCTGATCACCGCGATCAGGCCGCCGAATAATCCGGCCACCGCTGCATGAACACCGTCATGCAGCCCCCATAGCAATGAACCTGCGAAACCGATGCCGAGTTGCCAGACGCAAATTTTCCGCGCTGTGACAAAGCCCGTTTGAACGCCGTGGCGCTCTGGGTTTGCATCACTCAAACCGGTGCCGCCCACCATAAGGGGGCGCGAAGTATAGCCATGGCCCCATGACAGGTCAATGAAATTGTTGCGCCGCACCACGCCAGTGCGCAGAGCTCGCCGTGGCACGATTCAGCGCGCATCGCCGCCTGCACCATGGGTGATCAGGTGAGTTCGCGAAGAATGTCTTCCAGCTCGTCCGCCGAGCCGTAGTTGATGACAATTCGCCCCTGCCCCTTGCCCTTTTGCTGCAACTCGACCTTGGCATTGAGCCGCCCGCCGAGCTTGCGACCGAGACTGACCAGGTGATCCGACACCGGAGGCGGCGGCGCGGCCACCTTGGCCGGCTCGCCAAGATTTCTGACCAAGGCTTCGGTCTGCCGAACCGTCAGACCACGGGTGACGACTTCCTTTGCCAGACGCAGCTGCGATTCGGCCGGCGCGCCGAGCAGCGCGCGGGCGTGCCCCATCTCGATCTGCCGACCCTGGACCATGCCGCGGACCTCTTCATCGAGATCCAGCAGTCGCAGCAGATTGCTCACGGCCGCCCGCGAGCGGCCAACGGATTCGGCACAGGCCTGATGGGTCAGGCCACATTCATCGATCAGCCGATGCAGAGCCAACGCCTCTTCAATCGGATTCAGCGACTCGCGCTGGATGTTCTCGATCAGCGCGACCGCGAGCGCGGCCTGGTCTTCCAGCGGTCGGATCACCGCAGGAATGGTCGGCAGGCCCACTATCTGCACCGCACGCCAGCGCCGCTCGCCGGCGACCAGTTCGAAACCCTCGTCCGCGCGGCGGACCACAATCGGCTGGATCACCCCCTGCGCGCGTATCGACTGGGCCAGCGCTTCCAGGGCATCCGGGTCGAAGTCCCGACGGGGCTGGAAGCGACCCGGCCGAATCAATTCGACCGCGATGTCCTCCAGACTGCCTTCGGCTTCTGCCTGCGCCCGCGAAACCTCCATGCCGCCAGCCAGCAGGGCGTCCAGTCCTCGCCCCAGTCCGCGTTTCTTCGCCGCCATTACGCCGCCTTCCTGCTGGTGCCGCGCAATACTTCGCCAGCCAGTGCCAGATACGCTTGGGCGCCCTTGGACTGACTGTCGTAGTCGAAGGCCGGCAAGCCATGGCTTGGCGCCTCGGCCAGTCGGACGTTGCGCGGGACAATGGTGCGGTAAACCTGATCCGGAAAGTGCGCCAGCAACTGGGCCGACACTTCGTTCGCCAGGTTGTTGCGCGGATCAAACATCGTCCGCAACACCCCTTCGATTTCCAGGCGCGGGTTCAGCACCGCCCGCACCTTACGGATGGTATCGAGCAGGGCGGACAGCCCTTCCAGCGCGTAGTACTCACACTGCATCGGAATCATCACGCCATCAGCCGCGACCAACGCGTTGACGGTCAGCATCGACAGCGCGGGCGGGCAATCGATGATGATGTAGTCGTAGTTGTCCTGCACGCTGCTCAACGCCCGCGTCAGCGCGTTCTCGCCGCCTTTTCTCTGCCGCAACCCGACCTCGGCTGCGGTCATGTCGGTATTGCTGGGCAGCACGGAAAAACCGAGCGTTGGCGGCGTGACAATGGCGGCACTCACGGACGCCTCGCCAAGCAGCACATCGCAGCCGGTGAGATCCAGATCATCCTTGTTCACACCGACACCCATCGTGGCGTTGCCCTGGGCATCGATATCGACCAGCAACACGCGCTTCTTGGTGGCCGCCAGCGACGCAGCGAGATTGACGGCGGTGGTGGTCTTGCCGACGCCGCCCTTTTGATTGGCAATCGCCAGAATCCGGGCCATCAGGCTGCCTCACGCAGGATGACCGCACAGCGCTCGGCATCGAGGCCCGGCACGGTCAGGGGAAGTATGGTGTCAACGGTCACGCTCGTGTCCAAGGCTTTGAGTTCCTCGTGGGGAACCTGTCCCTTCATCGCTACCCACCGGCCACCGGGGGCGATCAGGTGGCGGGTCAGGTCAACAAATCGTTGCAGGCTGGTGAAGGCCCGGCAGGTGACGGTAGCGAAACGGGTGTCGCTTTGAAAGTGTTCGACGCGCGCCTGCTCCACCGATACGTTGCCCAGGCCCAACTCGCGGCACAGGTGCCGCTGAAACCGCACCTTCTTGCCCACTGATTCGATGGACGTCACCGCAAGGTCTGGCTGCGCGATGGCCCAGGCCAAACCGGGCAGGCCGGCACCGCTGCCGACGTCGGCGACCGGTCCGCTGATCTGCGGCAGCACGACCAGACTGTCGAGCAGGTGCTGCACCACCATCTGGTTCGCCTCGCGGATGGCCGTCAGGTTGTAGGCCCGATTCCAGCGCAGCAGCTCGGCGATGAACCGGTCGAGCCTGTCGACCGCGCCGGCGGGCAGCGGGAACGGGAGTTCGCCGACTCCACGCTCGATGGATGGCAGGACGTGACTCAGCGTGGGCTCCAACAGACAAGATATGGCTTTCGCGACGACGGCGCAGTATACGCCGGGCGATTGGCGGACACCCTCCGCGCCAAGTTTGTTGGGAACATCTCGGCCTGCCGCGCGTCGGATTCTGCAGGTTTGAATCGGGTCGACGCGGCATGCGCATACCCCACGTGACATTGATCGCCCTGGCGATTACGACGAGCTTTTCGGTGCAGGCTCAGCTTGGCGACATCAAAACCCCCAGCGTGGCGCCACTGAATCAACGCACGCAGCCAGGGCCTGCATCCGTCCCGCCGTTTTCGGCACTGGACACGAATGATGACCGGGTGATCTCCCAGAACGAAGCGACGGCCGACATGACCGTGAGCCGATACTTCATGCGCGCCGACAGCAACCGGGACCGGGTTCTGTCGCGTCCCGAGTATCTCGTGCTGAGCCGCGGAGGGCGCTAACACCGCCGGTGTCGGCCGGCAGCGACGCAGCCAAGCGCCTGATCGCAAAGGTTTGCTTTCCCTCCAGATGAAAACATGTCGCGGATCGCAGACAGGACGGCTCGCTAACTGGTTGTTTTAATTGGCCCAAGGGGCTGGCACAGCGGTTGCAGCAGGGTGGGTCTGCAAGTCAATTGCAGTTTTCATTCTGAACGACAGGAGGTCCACGCATGACCCGTCAAATCATAACCATCGCTGCCGTGTTGTTCGCCGGTACCGCCGCTGCCGGGGGTGCCCTGAACGCAGATGTTGGAGCCGATCTGGACGTCGGCATCTCCGGACAAACGGAAACCGAATTCTCGGAACTGGATACCAATTCCGACGGCATGGTGAGCACGGACGAAGCCGAGGCCGACAGCACCGCTTCCATGCGCTTCAACGAAGCCGATGAAAACCACGATGAGATGCTGACCAAGGCCGAGTTCTCGGCCATTGCCAAGGCATCCGCCGAGGAAGAAGAAACCGGCGAGTAAGGCCTGAACGGGCGGCCGCAGCCTAGACTGCGAACCGCTTGATCACGCGAACGGCGGCCGCAGGCATGGTCTGCGGCCGTCTTGTGTCCGGATGAGCGTCGGCACGCTTTGCCCGCGCAGTTTCGACCCGTCTGAGGCATAGTCTGGAACCCCACCCTGCCGCTCGACTCACGCCGCAATGGCCCAGTACACACTGCACGAACACGATGGTCTGGATGCCCAGGACCTGGCCCCCAACCCGCTGATCCAGCTGCAGCGATGGATTGAGCAGGCCCGCGATGCCGGCATGCTCGAACCGGTGGCCGCCTGCCTCGCGACGGCATCCACTAGCGGACAGCCCTCGGCACGCATCGTGCTGATCCGGCAAGTCAGTGAACAGGCCGTGGCCTTCTACACCAATCACGACAGCCGCAAGGGAGTGGAACTGGCCGAAAATCCCCAGGCTGCCCTGTGCTTCTGGTGGGACAAGCTGCAGCGCCAGGTGCGTGTCGAAGGCTCTGTGACCCGGATGTCGCAGGACGAAGCCGAGGTTTATTTCCAGGGCCGGCCACGCGGCAGCCAGATCGGCGCCTGGGCTTCAAGGCAATCGCAGCCGGTCGATAATCGCGCGCAGCTGGAAGATCGAGTTGTCGCCACAGCTGAGCAGTTCGGCGACGAAGCCGTCCCGATCCCGGATTTTTGGGGCGGTTACTGGCTGCGGCCGCAGGCGGTGGAATTCTGGCAGGGGCGAAACAATCGGCTGCATGATCGCCTCCGGTTCACGGGTGACTCGACCGGCTGGAACGTGGAGCGGCTCGAACCCTGAGCGGACGGGCAAACCTCACATCACGTCGCGTGTCACCAGCCGGAACCGCTCGGCCGGATGGAGCAGCCGAACCCAGGTGATCGCCTCGCCCTGCCACCAGGTCCGGCGCTCGATCACGAACAACGCATCTCCCGGCACCATCTGCAACTGGCCCGCTTCACGGGGTCGCGCATTGCGCGCGCTCAGTACGTGTTCTGCATCGCTGAGCGGTTTGGCCTGTAGCAGCCATTCACCCGGCCCTTGTTCGGAAAATGACTCGTCGCGGGCTTCCGGCACGGCCGCGAGATTGATCCAGCGATGTTCCAACTGGTACGGCCTGTCGCCAGCCCAGTGCCGCCCCAGTATCTCGACCGCCTCGGCGCCGCGACTCAGTGCGAGCTGACCGGCGACCGCCGCGGGCGCCGGTTGCACGCGCTGTCGCAGGCAGTCATAGCGGTACGGCTTGCCGTCGGCCTCGATCTGCTGCCGCGCCTGACGCATGGTGAGCCGGGCGTGGCGGCTGCGGCCGGCGATGACCTCGGTGCCGCGCCGCCGCTGCCGCCTGACAATGCCGTCATCGGCCAGTTCGCGCAGGGCGCGGTTCACGGTCACCCTCGCGCAGCCGTACTCGTCAGCCAGCTGCACTTCACCAGGCATGGTGCTGCCGGCCGGCCATTCCCCGGCGCGCAGGCGGTCCATCAGCGCCGCCTTGATCGCCCGGTAACCGGTCGCCATCAGATCGTGAGCTCGCGCAAGACCTGGCGGTACCGCCGTTCGATGACATCGCGGTCAACATGGCGGCCCGCGCACACCCGCTGCCGCCCGGCTGACCACAGCTCGCTCACCACCGTACCCGACGCCGCGAAAACCCAGGCGTCCAGCCAGCCATCATCGGTGCTCTGCGCCAGATCGACATGGTTCAGATCCAGCGTCAGCAGATCTGCCCAACAGCCGGCGGCGATCCGGCCACTCGCCCGGCCCAGCGCGGCGGCGCCGCCCGCACAAACCGCATCGAACAAGGCCCGGCCATTGGAGCCATTGGCCTGCGCCAGCACCGTCCGGCGCTGCTGCGCCAGTCGCTGGCCGTATTCCAGCGTAAGCAGCTCCTCGGCCAGAGCGATTCGCACATTCGAGTCCGTGCCCACGCCGAAGCGCCCGCCCTGCGCCCGGTAATCCGCCGCCCGGAACAGGCCGTCGCCCAGATTCGCTTCGGTGATGGGCGCCAGACCCACCGTGGCGCCGCTGCGCAGGACGCCCCGCAGCTCGTCGTCATCCAGATGGGTGGCATGGATCAGACACCAGCCGGCGTCCACTGCCATGTGGTCGAGCAACCATTGCACGGGCCGTTGACCCGTGGCGGCGAGCACCTGCTCGACCTCGCCACTCTGCTCGGCAATATGCAGATGCACCGGGCCGCCGCCGGCTAACGCCAACGCCGCCTGCAAACCCGTCGCATCCACCGCGCGCAGGCTGTGGGGTGCCACCCCGACCAGGGTGTCGGGCCGGCCCTGCGCGGCCGCCCGGCGCGCCGCGCTTAGCAACGCGGCGTACTGATCCGCATCGCAGGCAAATCGCCGCTGTCCCCCGGTCGGTGGGCGGCCGTCCAGCCCGCCACGTTGGTAGAGCACCGGCAAATGCGTCAGTCCGATGCCGGCAGCCTGCGCGGCGGCGACAATGTGGGTGCTCGTCTCCGCGATGTCGGTGTAGGGCCTGCCGTCGGCCGCATGGTGCAGGTAGTGGAATTCCGCCACCGCGCCGTAGCCGGCTTCCAGCATTTCGACATAGGCCAGGGCCGCGACCGCCTGGAGTTGGTCCGGCGTCATCCGCTCGACAAAGCGGTACATCTGATCGCGCCAGGTCCAAAAACTGTCGGTGGTCGCCCCGCGCCGCTCGGTGCGGCCGGCCATGGCACGTTGAAACGCATGGCTGTGCAGGTTGCCCGGCGCCGGGAGCAGGGCACGGTCTCGCAGACACTGATCCCCAGGCTGGGCCGGCAGGCCATGATCGACCGAGGCAATGCGCCCGCTGGCGTCGATCACCACGCGCACATGGTGCTCCCAGCGGTCATTCACCAAGGCCCAATCAGCATGCAAGGCGGTGTTCATCTGCGGTTGCTCTAGCCCTCGTCGATCAGTCTATATGTATGTACATAATCTAGCGCCCGGCTGCATACTATGTCGAGATGACGCAGCGAATCCTCACCAACGCGAACCTGTGGATGCCGGATCACCGAGTGCTGGCTGGCGGCGCCGTGGCGCTGGAACACGACCGGATCTGCTGGGTCGGCCAACAGCTTCCAGAGGCCTACCGGGACTGGCCGAGCCAAGACCTCGGAGGCGATCTGCTCACCCCTGCGCTGATCGACTGCCACACGCATCTGGTACACGGCGGCCACCGCGCCCGCGAATTCGAGCTGCGGCTGGAAGGCGCCAGCTACGCGGACATCGCCCGCGCGGGCGGAGGCATTCTCGGCACGGTGAACGCCACGCGCGCGGCCAGCGAAGATGAGCTGGTGGAATCCGCGCTGCCGCGGCTGGACGCGCTGCTGGCCGAAGGCGTGGCCGTGATCGAAGTGAAATCCGGCTACGGGCTGGATCGCGACACCGAACTGACCATGCTGCGGGCGGCGACCCGCCTCGGCACCCTGCGACCGGTTCGCGTGGTTCGCAGCTTTCTCGGCGCCCATGCCATCCCGCCGGAGTACGCGGGCCGGGCCGACGCCTACCTGGACTCCGTTTGCCTGCCGACGCTACGCGAGGCGCACGCCCAGGGGCTGGTCGACATGGTGGACGGCTTCTGCGAGGGCATCGCGTTCTCGCCGGCGCAAATCGAGCGCCTGTTTGATTGCGCCGACGCGCTGGGGCTCCCGATCAAGCTGCATGCCGAGCAGCTGTCCGACCTCGGCGGCGCCGCCATGGCCGCGCGGCGCGGGGCACGCTCCGTGGAACACCTGGAATACCTCGCCACCACCGACGCCGGCACCCTGGGCAGCGTCGGCACGGTCGCGGTGCTGCTGCCCGGCGCCTATTACGCATTGCGCGAGCAGCGCCCCCCGCCGATCGACGCGCTGCGCGCCGCCGGCGTGGCGATGGCGGTGTCCACCGACTGCAATCCAGGCTCGTCGCCCATGAGCTCGCTGCTGCTGGCGATGAACATGGCCTGCACGTTATTCCGGCTAACCCCCAGCGAGGCCCTCGCCGGCGTCACCGGGCATGCCGCGCAGGCGCTGGGCTTGTCTGCCGACTACGGCGCCATCGCGCCAGGCCAGCGGGCAGATCTGCTGCGCTGGGCGGTGCAAACCCCGGCCGAACTGGTCTACCGGATCGGCTTCAACCCGCTCAAGCAGCGGATTCACGGAACCTCCCCATGCCCCTGACACTCACCCCCGGTGCCGTCACCCTGTCGCAACTCGCCGCCATCGCCGCGGGGCGCGACGCCGTGTGGCTGGACCCAGCGACACGCGAGCGGGTCGAGGCCAGTGCGGCGCGGGTTCAGGCCGTGGCGGCCGGCTCGGAGGCGGTCTACGGCATCAATACCGGCTTCGGCAAGCTCGCCAGCGTGCGCATCGGCGCGGCCGACACCGCGGCATTGCAACGCAACCTGATCCTGTCGCATTGCGCGGGTGTGGGCGAGCCACTGGCCGCGCCGGTGGTCCGGCTGATCGCCGCGCTCAAGCTGGCCTCGCTGGGCCGCGGCGCTTCGGGCGTACGCTGGTGCGTCATCGAGCAGCTCCAGCATCTGCTGAGCTGCGGTGTCACGCCGATCATCCCCGCACAGGGATCGGTGGGCGCCTCCGGGGATCTCGCCCCGCTGGCTCATCTGACCGCCGTGATGATCGGCGAGGGCGAAGCGTTCTACGAGGGCACCCGCATGCCCGGCGCCCAGGCGCTGGCTGCGGCAGGGCTGTCGCCCATTACGCTGGGGCCAAAGGAAGGCTTGGCGATGATCAACGGCACCCAGGTCTCCACGGCCCTGGCGATCACCGGCCTGCTGCGGGCCTGGAATCTAGCCGTCACGGCCTTGGTGACCGGCGCGCTGTCCACGGATGCGGCAATGGGATCATCGGCGCCTTTTCGGCACGAGATTCACGAACTACGCGGCCATTCAGGCCAGATTGATGCGGCAGCCACGCTACGCCTGCTAATGGACGGCTCCGGCATTCGCGACAGCCACATGGCCAATGACGAGCGGGTTCAGGACCCGTACTGCCTGCGCTGCCAGCCCCAGGTCATGGGCGCGATCATCGATCTGCTGCGCCAGGCCGCCCGCACCCTCACCATCGAGGCCAACGCCGCAACCGACAATCCGCTGGTGCTGGACGACGGCTCTGTCGTCTCTGGCGGCAACTTCCACGCCGAACCGGTGGCCTTCGCCGCCGACCAGATCGCCCTGGCCCTGGCGGAGACCGGCTCCATCGCTCAGCGGCGTATCTCGTTGCTGGTGGACCCGGCGCTCAGCTTTGGCCTGCCGGCGTTTCTAACGCCCAAGCCCGGCCTGAACTCCGGGCTGATGATCGCCGAGGTGACATCGGCGGCGCTGATGTCCGAGAACAAGCAGCTCGCCACGCCGGCTTCGGTGGATTCCACGCCGACCTCGGCGAATCAGGAAGATCACGTGTCCATGGCCTGCCATGGCGCCCGCCGCCTGCTGCGCATGGCCGACAATCTCGCCGGGATTCTCGGCGTCGAAGCGCTGTCGGCCGCCCAGGGCGTGGAACTGCGCGCACCGCTGGTGACCAGCCCGGCGTTGCAACAAGTCATTACCCGGGTTCGCGCCGACGTCCCGGCGCTGGTCGAAGATCGGTACCTGTCGCCAGATCTGGAACAGGCCGTGGGTCTGGTCGAATCCGGCGCGTTGCTGCGGGCTGCCGGCATCACCGACCCGCTGTCGCTCGCATCATGAACCCGGTCCAGATTGTCGAGGGTGACAGCCCGGTGATTCTTGCCGCGCCGCATGCAGGCACCTGGCTGCCCGACGCCATCGCCGCCCGCCTGAACGCCAACGGCCAGACGCTGGCCGATACCGACTGGCATGTCGACCGGCTATACCGCGGGCTGCTTCCACAGGCGACCACGGTAACCGCGACCTTCCACCGCTACGTGATTGATGCCAACCGCGACCCGGACGGACGAAGCCTGTACCCCGGCCAGAACACCACCGGACTGGTGCCGCGCGTCGACTTCGCCAACCAGCCGATCTGGCGTGCCGGGCAGGCGCCGGATGCGGATGAGCTCGCCGAACGACGCGACCGATTCCACCAGCCGTATCACGCCGCGTTGGCCGCGCAGATCGAGCGCGCCCGCGCCCGTCACGGCATCGCGCTGCTCTACGACTGCCACTCCATCCGCTCGTGCGTGCCGTTCCTGTTCGACGGCGAGCTGCCGGTGTTCAACATCGGCACCGATCACGGTCGAACCTGCGCGCCGATTTTCGAACAGATCGCCGCGAACACCTGCCGCGCAGCCCGTGACTACGACACCGTGGTCAACGGCCGTTTTCGCGGGGGCTGGACCACCCGGCACTACGGCCGCCCGGCCGCCGGTGTCCATGCGATCCAGATGGAGTTGGCCCAGCGCGCCTATGTCGCGACGGAAGCGCAACCGTTTGCCTATGCCCACACCCAAGCCACGCGATTGCGCGCGGTGTTAAGCGAGCTGCTGCATGCGCTCGCCTCCGCAGCCGAGGACCTGAAACGATGACCGGACCCCGCCCCGTCACCGCCCCCCGTGGCACCGAATGCAGCGCCAAGAGCTGGCTCACCGAAGCGCCGCTGCGGATGCTGATGAACAATCTCGACCCCGAGGTTGCCGAAAATCCGGATGCGCTGGTCGTCTACGGCGGCATCGGCAAGGCCGCGCGAACCTGGGACGACTTCGACCGCATTGTGGAAACCCTGCGCCGACTGAATGACGACGAAACTCTGCTGGTGCAGTCCGGCAAGCCGGTAGGCGTGTTCCGCACCCATGCCGATGCGCCGCGGGTGCTGATCGCCAACTCCAACCTGGTGCCACACTGGGCCAACTGGCGGCAGTTCAACGAACTCGATCGCAAGGGCCTGATGATGTACGGCCAGATGACGGCCGGCTCGTGGATATACATCGGCTCGCAGGGCATCGTGCAGGGCACCTACGAAACCTTCGTCGAGGCAGGCCGCCAGCACTACGACGGCGACTGGACCGGCCGCTGGATTCTCACCGCGGGACTTGGCGGCATGGGTGGCGCGCAACCGCTGGCCGCCGTCATGGCCGGAGCCTGCTGCCTGGCCATCGAATGCGATTCGGACCGCATCGATTTTCGTCTGCGCACGCGCTATCTGGACGAGCGCGCCGAGACGCTGGACCAGGCGCTGGCGCTGATCGACCGCTGGACCGCAGCCGGCGAGGCCAAGTCTGTCGGCCTGCTGGGCAATGCCGCCGACCTCGTGCCCGAGCTGTTGAAGCGTGGCATCCGTCCGGACCTGGTCACCGACCAGACCTCCGCCCACGACCCGGTCAACGGTTATCTGCCACAGGGCTGGACCCTGGAGCAGTGGACCGCCAGGCGCGCCGACGATCCGGCTGCAGTCGAAGCCGCCGCCTGCGCGTCCATGCGCGTGCATGTCGAGGCCATGGCCGGATTCGCGAAAGCGGACGTGCCCACCGTCGACTACGGCAACAATATCCGCCAGGTGGCGTTCGATCAGGGCTTCGAGGACGCGTTCTGCTTCCCCGGCTTCGTGCCCGCCTACATCCGGCCGCTGTTCTGTCGCGGGATCGGCCCGTTCCGCTGGGCCGCGCTGTCCGGTGATCCGGACGACATCGCGAAAACCGATGCCAAGGTGCGCGAACTACTGCCTGACGACGCTCACCTGCACCGCTGGCTGGACATGGCCGCCGAGCGCATCGCCTTTCAGGGCCTGCCGGCGCGCATCTGCTGGGTCGGTCTGGGCGATCGCCACCGCATCGGGCTGGCCTTCAACGACATGGTGAAGAGCGGGGAGCTGAAGGCGCCCGTCGTCATCGGGCGGGATCACCTCGACTCCGGCTCCGTCGCCAGCCCGAACCGCGAGACCGAGGCCATGGCCGATGGCTCCGACGCCGTCTCGGACTGGCCGCTGCTCAACGCGCTGCTGAACACCGCATCGGGCGCCACCTGGGTCAGTCTCCACCACGGCGGCGGCGTCGGCATGGGCTTTTCGCAGCATGCCGGCGTGGTGATCTGTTGCGACGGCACGGATGCTGCGGCCAAGCGCATCGATCGCGTGCTGTGGAACGATCCGGCCACGGGCGTGATGCGTCACGCGGATGCGGGCTACGACATCGCCCGCGATTGCGCGCGGGAGAAGGGGCTGGACCTGCCGGGCATTCTCTAGCCAGACCGGCCGTTCGCCAGAAACCGGCCCAGGTGGCCGACAAACGCCTCGGGCCGTTCCAGCTCGGGAAAGTGTCCGGCGCCTTCGACACATACGAGTTCGGCGTTCGGCGCCAAAGCCTGGGTTGCAGCAAAACCGGTACCCCGGTGCGATGGATCGGCGTCGCCCCAGATCAGCAGCGTGTCATGAGGCACCGGCGCAAGCTGATTCTGGTGATTGCTCAGGCAATCCTGGAAACCCGATGCGAGGCAAAAACACCCGCCGTGGTCAAAGTTCTCCAGCGTGGCCTTGACCAGCGGCTGCACCATCGCGGCATCTGCAACCGCCGTGCGATACCAGGCGTCGATACGCTTGCGCCGTAACGCCGCCAATGCCAGCTGCCCCAGCACCGGCCGGCGCAGCACGCCGTTGGGATCGCGTTTCGCCAGCCACCGCTGGGTCCCGGCCCAGTCCGCCGTCTGGCTGAGCACGAGCTGTCCGATCAGGCGCGGGTGCTGCCGGGCCAGCCCCAAACCGACCAGACCCAGCACGC
>Ga0208330_1000285_pt1 | contig 26643 bp, 28 predicted proteins | sample DeeseametaMP1896_FD_184180 | JGI IMG/M metagenome (GOLD analysis project Ga0208330, IMG submission 184180) | Marine microbial communities from the Deep Pacific Ocean - MP1896 (SPAdes) | ecosystem: Environmental > Aquatic > Marine > Oceanic | place: East of Hawaii, North Pacific Ocean | collected... | reverse complement strand
GGCCGTCCTGGCCCGACTGCAACGGCTTCGGCATCCCTGCCTCGCTCGGCGCTGCGCGCCGACTGATCCACCGTCTTCTGCGATGCTCGGCCACGTTCAAGCGGGACCTAAAACCCCATACTTCAAGCAAAGCGGGTTTTCCGTGCCTTCTGCTCAGCCGAGACGCGCAGACGCCGGCGGAATAAGCGGGCCGGCTGTTTGAGGCTGCGTAGCGGGCGAGTTTCGGCCCGCCCGCCGGTGGCGAGCATCGCAGGGCAGTCGTCACGCCGTAGGCGGGCCGACCTGAGCGGTGGCATCCGCCCTTTTCCGCCCCTTTTGGGCGCGCAAAAGGGGCTCGGCCGTCAGGCCGAAACACGCTGCTCGTCACGTAACGACACACCGTTACCAATGCGCCTAAGGCGCCAACAACTGCGCCCCCGCGCCCTCCTCCCCCAACGCATCCCCCGGATTCCGCAACGGACACCGATCAATCGACAAGCACCCGCAACCAATGCAATCGCCCAGCTCGTCTCTGAGCTGCTCCAGACTCCGAATCCGGGCATCCAGGTCAGCGCGCCACTGCGCCGACAATCGCTCCCAGTCCCGGCGAGTCGGCGTACGCTTGTCCGGCAGGGTATCCAGCGCGCTGCGAATGTCTTTGAGTGGGACGCCCGCACGCTGCGCCACCTTGATCACCGCAACACGGCGCAGGACTTCCCTGGCATAGCGGCGCTGATTGCCTGCATTCCGCCAGGCACTGATCAGCCCCTGGGCCTCGTAGAAATGCAGCGTGGACACGGCGACACCGCTTCGACGCGCGACCTCGCCCACCGTCAGCGGTTGCTGAACGTCGATACCTCGGGATGGCTTGCCCACCACTGACCCTCAATATTGATTGAGGTATCAGCCTCGCACAGTTTTGAGAGCCCGGGAAACACTGAGCTATTCACGCCACCACGTTGCCGCCTGATGGAACGGGCCGGACGATCCCTAGTGTTTGGTCTGCGACGGTGGCTCGGCCTGCGCGGCGACAAACAGCGCGCGGGCGTCGTCGGCTTCGTACACATAGGCTCGCCCGCAGAATTCGCAGGCCGCCTCGACCCGACCCTGTTCGGCGAGCAAGGCTTCGACGTCCTCCTCGCCCAATGACAGCAGCAAGGTGCCGATGCGTTCCCGGGAGCAGCGACAGGTGAGCGTCACGTCACGGGTGTCGTGTTGTCGCAATCCGACGGTGGAAAACAGGCGGTGCAACAGGGCATCGGGCTCGGTGGCAAGCAGCTCGCCGTCAGCCAGTGTATCGGCCAGCATGGCAACCGTTTCGAAGCCATCGGTGTCGTCGCTATCGCCCGGTAATCGCTGAACGAGTAGCCCTGTGGCCACCGCCTCATCGGAGGCAAGCCAAACGCGCGTGGCCAGCTGCTCGGACTGCGCGAAATAGCCTTCGATATCCGCCGCCAATGACGCCCCCCCGGCCTCGACGATCGCCTGGTAACGGTCCATGCCGGACTCGGGATCGACCAGCACCGCACACTGGGCGCCGGCCACGGCCTGCGCCCAGGCTCCGGGCACCGGACCTTCGGTGGTCTGCAACATGGAGCGGAGCTGTAGTTGATGATCGATTTGCGCGACCAGCAAGGACAGGTGCGCCCCGCCCTGCATTTGCAGGTTCATCCGACCACGAAACTTCAGATTGGCCGCGAGCAGCGGCAAGGCGGCGGTCGCCTCGCCCAGCATGGCGCGTTCCACACCATCGAGCCCAAGGCGCTGCCACCAGTCCAGCCAGGCCTGATCCAGACGGACCAGGGCACCGCGAACCGGCAACTCGGCGAAATCGAAACGAACAAGTACACCCATGGGTCGGCGACTTAGCCCTGAAGCTTCTCTTTGAGCAGCCGATTCACCTCGGCCGGGTTTGCCTTGCCCTTGGTCGCCTTCATCGCCTGACCGACAAAGTAGCCAAACAGCTTGTCCTTGCCGGAGCGATACTGCTCCAGCTGCGTGGGGTTACCGGCGATCACCTCGTCGAGGATCTTGCCCAGAGCATCCGGATCGGTGATCTGCTTGAGACCCTTGGCGTCGATGATCGCATCGGCGTCGCCTTCGCCATTCCACATGGCGATGAACACGTCCTTGGCGATCTTGCCGGAGATGGTGTCATCGGCGATGCGATTGACCAGCCCGGCCAGCGTCTTGGCATCGACCCTGGAATCGGCGATGTCCAGATTCTCGGCGTTCAGCGATGCGGCGAGGTCACCCATTACCCAGTTGGCGCTGAGCTTGGCACTCGTGGTTCCGGTGTATTCCACGACCTTTTCGTAGTAGTCGGCCAGCTCCCGGCTGGATGTCAACACACCGGCGTCGTAGTCCGACAGGTCGTACTGCTCGACAAAACGGGCGCGCTTGGCGTCCGGCAACTCCGGCATGGTCGTGCGGATGCCCAGGATGTCCGATTCCGTCGTGACCACAGGCAGCAGGTCCGGGTCGGGGAAGTAGCGGTAATCGTTTGCCTCTTCCTTGGATCGCATCGCCCGGGTCTCGCCACTCTGCGTATTGAACAGGCGGGTTTCCTGCACGATCTCGCCACCGGATTCGATAACGTCGATCTGGCGCTCGATCTCGTAGTTGATCGCCTTTTCGACGAAGCGGAATGAATTCAGGTTCTTGGTTTCGGTGCGGGTGCCGAACTTCTCCGTGCCCTTGCGCCGGATCGATACGTTGGCATCGCAGCGGAACGAGCCTTCCTGCATGTTGCCGTCGCAGATCTCCAGGTAGCGGACCAGCGAATGCAGCTTCTTGAGATAGGCCACGGCCTCCGCGGCCGAACGGATATCCGGCTCCGAGACAATCTCGATCAGCGGCGTACCGGCGCGGTTGAGGTCAATGCCCGAGCCCGTGCCAAAGCCTTCGTGCATGGACTTGCCGGCATCCTCTTCCAGATGCGCGCGGGTGATGCCGATGGTCTTGGTCTGGCCATCCACCTCGATATCCATGGTGCCGCCAGCGACGATCGGCAGCTCGTACTGACTGATCTGATAGCCCTTGGGCAGATCGGGATAGAAGTAATGCTTGCGGGCGAACACGCAGCGCGGCGCGATCTCGGCCCCGACGGCCAGACCGAACTTCACCGCCATGCGCACGGCTTCTTCGTTCAGCACCGGCAACACGCCGGGCAGGCCGAGATCCACGGCGCAGGCCTGGGTGTTCGGGTCGGCCCCGTAGGCGGTGGCGGCGCCGGAGAAAATCTTGCTCTGGGTCTGGAGCTGGACGTGGACTTCCAGCCCGATGACGACTTCCCATTCCATGTTCAGAAGCCCTCCGGACGCGCAACGTGGTGATCGGTCAGGCTCTGGAACTGGTGCGCCAGGCTCAGAATGCCGGTCTCGTCGAACGCCTTGCCGATGAGCTGCACGCCGACCGGCTTGCCGTCGACCAGCCCGGCCGGCATGGACAGCGCCGGCAGGCCGGCGAGGTTGGCCGCGATCGTGTAGATGTCGTTCAGATACATGGCAACCGGATCGTCCGTCTTCTCGCCCAGCGCGAAGGCCGGACCCTGCGTGGTCGGGCCGATGATGGCATCAACCTCTTCGAAGGCACGGGCGAAATCGTCCGCGATCAATTGGCGAACCTGCTGCGCCTTGAGGTAGTAGGCATCGTAATAACCAGCCGACAGCACATAGGTGCCGACCATGATGCGGCGCTGCACCTCCCGTCCGAAGCCTTCACCGCGCGAGCGCTTGTAAAGCGACTCCAGCGACTCCACGCCTTCGGCGCGATGTCCATAGCGCACCCCGTCGTAGCGCGCGAGATTGGAGCTGGCCTCGGCCGGCGCCACCACGTAGTAGGTCGGCACCGACAAATGCATGTTCGGCAGGGAGACCTCGACAATCTCGGCGCCCTGTTGGCGATAGACATCCAGCGCGGATTCCAGCGCGGCGCGGGCGCCGTCATCCAGGCCCTCGGCGAGAAATTCCTTGGGCAACCCCAGCTTGCGACCGGCCAGCGGCGCATCGAGCCCGGCGCGGTAATCCGGCACCGACACGTTCACCGAGGTGGAATCGGCTGGATCAAAGCCCGCCATTGCTTGCAGGACGATGGCTGCATCTTCCGCCGTACGCGTGATCGGCCCCGCCTGATCGAGACTGGAGGCAAAGGCGATCATGCCGTAGCGCGAGCAGCGGCCATAGGTGGGCTTGAGGCCGGTGAGATTGGTCAGCGCGGCGGGCTGGCGAATCGAGCCGCCGGTGTCGGTGCCGGTTGCGAACGGAGCTAAACCGCCGGCCACCGCTGCCACCGAACCACCGGAAGAGCCACCCGGCACGAGGCCGGCATCGACACCCCAGGGGTTCTTTACCGGGCCGAAATAGCTGGTCTCGTTCGACGAGCCCATGGCAAATTCATCCATGTTCGTCTTGCCCAGCATGACGACACCCGCCTCCGCCAGCTGTCGCACGACCGTGGCGCTGTAGGGCGCGACGAAATTGCCCAGCATCTTCGAGCCACAGGTGGTTCGCACGCCCTGGGTGCAGAAGATGTCCTTGTGGGCCATCGGCACCCCGGTCAGGGCCCCGGCCTCGCCCGCGGCGCGGCGCTGGTCCGCCGCATCGGCTGCATCCAGCGCCTGCTCGGCGGTGACGGTGATGTAACTGTTCAGCGCGGGATCATGCTGCGCAATGCGGTCAAGAAAATACTGTGTCAGCTCACGGCTGGTGAACTGGCCCGAGGCCAGGCCATCGGCCAGCCCGGCCACGGTCAGGGTATGAAAGCTCATTGAAGCGACTCTTGCTTACTCGATGACGCGGGGCACGCGGTAAAGCCCACGCTCTGTGGCCGGCGCGTTCGCTTGGAACAACTCGCGCTGATCGGTCTCGGTGACGAAATCCCGGCGCAGGCGCTGCACCATGTCCAGCGGATGCGCCATCGGAGCAACATCGGTGGTGTCCGCCTGATTGAGCTGATCCACCATCGAGAGGATGTCATTCAGGTTGCCGGAATACAGTTCCACATCGGCTTCGTCCAATTCCAGACGCGCCAGATGCGCAACCGTGCGCAGCTGATCTTTGCTAAGACTCATGAATTTGGCCTAAAAAGGCGTGTCGACGCAGTGATAACGCGGCAGGAAACCGCGAAACGGGCGAGAAACTTAGCATAGGGCCTGCTTGCCCAAAACCCCGCCCGTTGGTAGATTTCGCGCCTTCATTGCGGGATACAACGATTCGTTCCCCAACCCGCCCGCCTCACCACTGCCGGTTCTTCAACTAATGCTGGACAACATCCGCGGGTTGTTTGTCAACGACCTGTCGATCGACCTGGGTACTGCAAACACCCTTGTTTATGTGCGCGACCAGGGCATTGTCCTGAACGAGCCTTCCGTTGTTGCGATCCGTACCGATGCGCGCGGTGCCAAGCGCATCGAGGCCGTGGGTATCGATGCCAAGCGCATGCTCGGACGCACGCCCTCCAACATCAACACGATTCGTCCCCTGAAGGATGGCGTGATCGCCGACTTCATGGTGACGGAGAAGATGCTTCAGCACTTCATCCGCAAGGTGCACAAGCGGCGCATGTTCCGCCCGATCACCCGTGTGATCGTCTGCGTGCCCTACGGGTCGACGCAGGTCGAGCGGCGCGCGATCCGCGAGTCGGTCACCAACGCCGGCGCGCGCAAGGTGATGCTGGTGGAAGAACCGGTCGCCGCGGCCATCGGCGCCGGCATTCCGGTCGGCGAAGCCCGCGGATCGATGGTTCTGGACATTGGCGGCGGCACATCGGAGGTCGCGGTGATCTCGCTCAACGGCATCGTCTACGCGGAATCCGTGCGTATCGGCGGCGACCGTTTCGACGAGGCCATCGTCAGTTACGTGCGGCGGCAGTACAACATGCTGATCGGCGAGGCCACGGCCGAGCGGATCAAGCACGAGATCGGCACCGCGTTCCCGGGCCACGAGGTTCAGGAAATCGATGTCGTCGGTCGTCACCTGTCAGCCGGGGTGCCGCGCAGCTTCACGCTGAACTCCAACGAGATCCTCGATGCCCTGCAGGAACCGCTTTACGGCATCGTTGGCGCGGTGAAGACCGCGCTGGAGTCCACGCCGCCGGAACTGGGTTCGGATGTCGCCGACCGCGGCATCGTGCTAACCGGCGGTGGCGCCCTGCTGCGCGACCTGGACAAGCTGATCTCCGAGGAGACCGGACTGCCGGTCATCATCGCCGACGATCCACTGACCTGTGTCGCCCGTGGCGGCGGCATGCTGTTGGAAATGATCGACCGCCAGGGCGAGGTTTATACCCTGGACTGACAGGCCATGAGGCGCAGTTCTTGCCTCTTTCCTGCAGCATTCGGACGTAAGCCGCTGAACGTGGGAAATTTTCCGCGCCAGCGGCGTTGTCATTACGTCAGAAACTTGTCTACACTTGTGAGCCAAGTCGCACTCATCCTGAGTGTTCGGACTTGGACGGGCGATTTGGGGTGGACGACCTACATCAAGATTCAATCCGGCCGCTGTTTCCGCGCGGGCCTTCCCTGGGCCTGAAGGCGGTTCTGCTTGCCCTGCTGTCTGTCGGCCTGATGTTTGCCGACGATCGCACCGATACGCTCAATCCCGTTCGCTCGTTTATCGCCGTCGCTGCCGTGCCGGTGCAATGGATGTCCAGCTTGCCGAATCAGGCAAGCGAGGTCGCGAGCCATTTCGCCTCACGCGAATCCTTGCTGGCCCAGAACTCCGACTTGCGAGAACAACAACTGCATTTGCAGGCGCGCCTGCAGAAGCTGGACGGCCTGGCCGCTGAGAACGCCCGAATCCGCGCTTTGCTGCTGTCCTCCAAGCGTCTGCACGAGCAAGTGCTGATCGGCGAGATCGTGTCGTCCAGCATGGACCCCTATCGCCATTACGTGACGCTCAACAAGGGCGGCATGGAAGGCGTCTACAAGGGCCAACCGCTCATCGACGCACACGGCGTCATGGGCCAGGTAGTCGAAGTCACCCCGATGAACTCCACCGCGATCCTGGTCACCGATCCCAACCACGGCATTCCTGTCGAGGTGAACCGCACCGGCCTGCAGACCGTGGCGCATGGCGCCGGCGACAGCCGGGGTCTGGCACTGCCATTCCTGCCCAGCAATGCCGATGTACAGGTTGGAGATTTGCTGGTCAGTTCCGGCCTGGGCGGCCGCTACCCCGCGGGCTATCCTGTTGGGGTGGTTTACGACGTACAGCATCAACCCGGCGAACACTTTCTGGATGTATCGGCCCGCCCGGCGGCACGCCTGAATCAGGGACGTGAACTGCTGCTGGTCTGGAAGGACGGAGCACCGCCGGTCACCAACGTGGCCGAACAGCTGGATCAACGGCGCGAAGCCGGATTGCCGAGCTTCGCCACCTCCGATCTGCAGTGAACGAAGACCGTCGACCCAGCGCACTGCCGATTCTGATCAGCGTGCTGCTCGCGCTGGTGCTATCGAAAGTCATGTTGCCCGACCCCCTGGCGCTGTTGCGCCCGGCCATGGTGCCGATGATCGTCTTCTATTGGTTGCTGATGGTGCCGGACAAGTTCGGGCTGACCATGGCCGCATTGCTCGGCCTGGTCGTCGACGTGCTCACCGGCACCCTGCTGGGCGCCCACGCCTTCGCGCTCACGGTGTCGGGTTATCTCGTCGCCCGCATGGCGCTGATCGTCCGCTTCTGGCCTGCCTGGCAACAGAGTCTCGCCCTGCTGCCCATCTGGGGCCTGTATGCGTTTTTGATGTTCTGGATCGACGGCGTGACGCACCGAAACGCCGATGCGCTACTCCGCTTCGCCCCGGTGCTGACCACAGCCGTTGCATGGCCGGTACTGTGTTCCGTCATGAGCTGGGCCAGACCGCCCGCCGAAGACACCTGACGACCGACACCGAACCCAGGTAGAGTCGAGCCCCGTGTCGCCTCTCCTGGCCGACCGTTTCACCCTACTCGCTTGCGAACCAATCGCCTGCCCGAGCCAACGCCTCGCCTGCGCATCCCTGAACCTTGGCTGAAATCAAGTCACTGAAGAATCCGCTGGCAGAACGCCAGCTCACGCTTTTCCGCGCCGTGATCGCCGGCCTGGGCGTGGTCGCGCTGACATTGGTGCTGGTCGGCCGTCTGCTGCAGTTGCAGGTTGTCGACCACGATGTCTACGCGACGCGGTCGGACGACAACCGCATGCGCGTGCGCATCATCGCCCCGGCACGAGGCCTGGTCTATGACCGCAACGGCATCGTGCTGGCGGAGAATCTCCCCACGTATCAACTGGAGATCGTTCCGGAGCAGGTCGAAGACGTCGAGGGCACCGTGACCGCGCTGGCGGAACTGATCGACATCCCCGATCGGGATCGCGAACGCTTTTATCGCCGCGTAGACCAGGAACCAGGGTTCCGAAGTATTCCACTGCGTACGCGGCTGACGCCGCAAGAGGTCGCCACCTTCGAAGTGAATCGTCAGGACTTCGAGGGCGTGGAGATTCACGCAGCGCTGACCCGGCGCTACCCGCTGGGCCGGCTGGCAGCCCACGCCGTCGGCTACGTGGGCTCACTGTCCGAAACCGATGTGGCGGCGCTCGACCCACGGCGGTATCGCGGTACGCAGCGCATCGGCAAGGTCGGCGTGGAGGCAGCGCACGAATCGCTGCTGCACGGCGACCCCGGGAGCAAGATCATCGAGGCCAACGCCCAGGGCCGAACCCTGCGCGATCTGCAATACCAAGGCCCCACGGCCGGCGAGAATCTATTCCTCACGCTGGATGCCAAAATCCAGGAAGCCGCGGTCACGGCCCTGGGGCAGCATGACGGCGCGGTTGTGGCCGTCGACCCTAACAATGGCGACATCCTCGCCCTCGTGAGCCAGCCGTCCTTCGATCCACATCTGTTCGTCGACGGCATCGACTACGTCACCTACGCGGGCCTGAATGCTGACCCGGGTCGGCCATTGTTCAACCGGGCGCTGCAAGGACAATACCCGCCGGGCTCCACCGTCAAGCCAGTGATGGCGCTGGCCGGTCTGCAGGCCGGTGTGGTCACCCCACGGCATCGCGAAATGTGTATCGGCTTTTTCATGCTGCCTGACAACGAGCGCCGGTACCGCGACTGGAAGCGCCGCGGTCACGGTCTCGTCGACATGCACGACGCCATCGCACAATCCTGCGATGTGTATTTCTACCAGTTGGCACTGGACATCGGCATCGACACCATCCACGACTTTCTCAGCGGCTTCGGCCTGGGCCAGGCGCTGGGTGTCGACCTGCCCGGTGAAAAGCCGGGACTATTGCCTTCGCGCGACTGGAAGCGCGCGACACGGAACGAAACCTGGTACCCGGGTGAGACACTGAACGTCGGCATCGGTCAGGGCTTCATGACCACCACGCCACTGCAACTCGCGCATATGACCGCCATGGTCGCCGTTCGCGGCCGTGGATACCGGCCCCGTATCCTGGCCGCCAAGCAGCTCCCCGGGTCCGAGGATGTGATCGAGTTCGAGCCAACACCGGTCGCGCCGGTGCACTTGAATGATCCCCATTACTGGGACCGTATCGCGGAGTCCATGGAAGCCGTCATGCACACTGCGCAGGGCACGGCCACCCGATCCGGCGCTGACGCCAGCTACCGCATCGCAGGCAAATCCGGCACCGCGCAGGTCACAGGCTTGTCGCAGGAGGACGACGAAGCGCCCGATTTGCTCGACGTGCCACGCGAGCTGCGCGACCACGCCTTGTTCGTCGCCTACGCACCCTCCGATGCCCCGACAATAGCCGTCGCGGTCATTGCCGAACATGCGGGTAGCGGGGGACGCATCGCCGGTCCAATCGCGCGAGCAGTCATGGATGCCCGGCTGGAGCCGACGCCGTGAGTCAGAACCGCCCCGATCAATCCGGGTTTCAGCGCTGGTTGCTCAACTGGCACATCGACGCGATGTTGCTGGGCCTGATCATCATGGTGCTGGCCCTCGGTCTGTTCGTGCTCTACAGCGCCAGCGGCGAGAGCAGTGCTGCGGTGTCCAGCCAGCTCAAACGCATCACCCTGGGCCTTGTGGTCATGCTGGCGCTCGCGCAGGTCAACCCGGACACGTTTCGCGCCTTCGCGCCGTGGCTTTACGCGTTCGGGCTGATTCTGCTGGTGCTGGTGCTGCTGCTGGGTGATACCGCCAAGGGTGCGCAACGCTGGCTGGACCTGGGCGTGATTCGCTTCCAACCGTCCGAGCTGATGAAGCTCGCCGTCCCGATGGTGCTGGCCGGTTTCATGCACGCGCGCACGCTGCCCCCAAAACTGCGAACCATCGCCGCGGGCTCAACGCTGATCGTCGTGCCTGCGGCACTGATCATGCAGCAGCCGGATCTCGGGACGGCGCTGATGATCGCGATCAGTGGCGGCTTCGTACTCTACATGGCGGGCCTGCGCTGGCGTTTTATCGGCGGCCTAGTGCTTGCCGGAGCGGCCGCGCTTCCGCTGCTGTGGTCGCAAATGCACGGCTACCAACGCGAACGCGTGCTGACCTTTCTGAATCCGGCACGTGATCCCGGCGGTGCCGGCTACCACATCACCCAGTCCAAGGTCGCCATCGGCTCAGGCGGCCTGTTTGGCAAAGGCTGGCTCAATGGCACGCAGGCGCAGCTGGATTTTCTTCCGGAATCGGCCACCGATTTCATCTTCGCGGTGTACGCCGAAGAAGTCGGCCTACTCGGCGTGCTCCTGCTGCTGGTGCTCTATCTCGCCATCGTCGGTCGCGGCCTGTTCATTTCAGTGAAGGGCCAGGATTCGTTCCAGCGCCTGCTGGCCGGCAGCCTGAGCCTGGTGTTTTTCTTTTACGTGTTCGTCAACATCGGCATGGTGATCGGGCTGTTGCCCGTCGTAGGCGTGCCGCTACCCCTGATCAGCTGGGGCGGAACCTCAATGGTAAGCTTGCTCGCTGGGATGGGGGTGTTGATGTCGATCCATACACATCGTCGCCTCTTGTCGAGTTAGGGGACGGACGGAACCCCGGAAATCGGACACTCATGATCAGATACGGACTTTGTGTGGCCCTGGGCCTCATTTGCGGATCCGCCCTTGCCGATTATTCGGCGCATCCCAAGGCCGGAGACCTGCTGGAAACGCTGCGCAGCGACTACGCCTTTGACAGCGAAGCGCTCAAGGCCACCCGCGCGGCGCTGATCGAAGCCCAACGGGTGGACAAGCTCATCCAGCGGGAACGCACGGCGCCAGAGCGAACCTGGACTTGGTACGACTACCGGCCGATTCACGTCAATCCGAAGAACATCGAAAACGGTCAGGCCTTCGTCGAGCAACATCAGGCCACGTTTGCCGCAGCTGAAAAGCGCTGGGGCGTGCCGGGACCCGTGGTCGCCGCGATCATTGGCGCGGAGACCAAGTACGGCAGCTACACCGGCCCGCACCGCATTCTCGATTCGCTGGCCACGCAGGGTTTCGATCACCCCACACGCACGCGGTTCTTCTTCAACGAACTCGTCGAGTATTTCGTGCTCTGTCGCGAACTCGGGTTCGATCCGCTGGAACCCAAGGGCTCCTATGCCGGCGCGATGGGTTTGTCGCAGTTCATGCCGAGCAACTATCGCAAGCTGGCGGTGGACTTCGATGACAGCGGCGAGGTCGATTTGTGGACCGTCGACGACGCGATCGGCAGCACGGCGAACTATCTCGTCAACTACCGTGGTGCCGGCAAGGGCTGGAAACGCGGCGAGGCTGTGGTGGTCGCCGCTCGCATGACCGGCTCGATCCCCGATTCGGTCAAGACCAACACCAAGTATCCGTCGTCAACCATTGGCGAGCTGGCGGCAGCCGGCATCCGCCCGAGCATTCCGCTGGCGGACGACACCCCGGCCGGGGTCATCGCTCTGGAAGTCGCCCCAGGGCAAATGGGCTACTGGATTGGCTTGCAGAATTTCTACGCTCTGATGTCTTACAACCCGCGGACGTTCTACGCCATGTCCGTGTTCGAACTCAGCGAGGCCATCGCGAACAATGAAGCACCACAGTAAGGCGGCGGTTGTCCGCAACGCGCCAGCCGCCCTGGCCGTATTGGCTGCCCTGTTGCTCGGCGGCTGCTTTGGCGGCAAGACGATCACGCCGTCCGATGGACCGCCGACCAGCCCCGAGGTCAACCCCTGGAACGTGCCGGAGGCGGTGCCGAAGTACGAACCGCGTAGCAAATACGGGAATCCGGAGAGCTATGTCGTCGCGGGCAAACGGTATTACGTCAGCGACACCGCGCAGGGCTACCGCGAAACAGGAGGCGCGTCGTGGTACGGCTCCAAGTTTCATGGTCGCCGCACATCCAGCGGCGAGCCCTTCGACATGTACAAGATGACGGCAGCGCATCGCACCCTGCCGATCCCCAGCTACGTGCGCGTGCGCAACCTCGAGAACAACCGCGAGATCATTGTTCGCGTCAACGACCGCGGCCCGTTCCACTCGGCGCGTATAATCGACTTGTCCTGGGTTGCTGCCGTGCGGCTGGGACTGGACCAGCAGGGCTCCGGACAGGTCGAGGTCGAGGCGATCACGCCCAACGCCGGCACGCAGGCCGTGGATCTCGAGCCTATGGAGCCAGCACGTCCGTTGCCAGCCACACCGACCGCGGCGGCACCGCCACCGACACCGCGCCCGGAACCGATCAATCCGATCCAGCCCGGCGAACTGAGCTACCTGCAGGTCGGCGCCTTTGGCGATCTCGGCAATGCCGAACGGATGGCCAAGCGGCTCCGCAACGAAGGTTTCCCGCAGGTGCATGTCCGCACCGCAAACGTTCGCGGGCAGATGGTGCATCGCGTGCTCGCAGGGCCTTTCGTGAATGAAAGCGACCGCAGCGCCGCGCGCAATGTGCTCGCCAGCCGTGGTTACGAAACCTTTGTCATCCGGGACACTCAGACCCCCTGACCTGCCTCACAACGCTAGAGAACACCAAACGCCCCATGACCCGATTCTTGCTCGCCACCGTCGTCGCCGGCTTCATCGCCCTGGTTCACAGCCCTGTGGTCTTGGCGGCCATGCCGACGCCGGAGCCGCCCAACTTCGACGCCACGAGCTTCCTGCTGGTCGACTTCCACAGCGGCCAGGAGCTGGCCGCTCGCGACCCGGACATGCGTGTCGAACCCGCCAGCATCACCAAGCTGATGACCTCCTACATCGCCTTTTCGGAAATCCAGAAGGGCAACCTCTCCAAGGAGGAGGAAGTCACGATCAGTGAAAACGCCTGGCGTACCGGCGGCTCCCGCATGTTTGTGGAAGTCGGCTCCGCGGTCACCGTGGAAGACCTGCTGCGCGGCGTCATTATCCAATCGGGTAACGACGCCAGCGTGGCACTGGCAGAACACATCGCCGGCAGCGAGAGCGCATTCGCCGAGTGGATGAACAGCTACGCCCGCGACCTGGGCATGACCGGCTCGCATTTCGTCAACGCCACCGGTTGGCCCGATCCCGAGCACTACGTCACCGCCCGCGACATCGCGACCCTGGCGACGGCATTGATCCGCGAATTTCCCGACCATTACTCGCTTTATTCGGAAAAGGTCTTCGAGTACAACAGCATCAAGCAGTACAACCGCAACAAGCTGCTGTGGCGGGACGAATCCGTGGACGGCCTCAAGACGGGCCACACCGAATCCGCTGGCTATTGCCTGGTCTCCTCGGCCGAGCGCGATGGCATGCGGCTGATGTCCGTAGTTCTCGGCACGGGTAGCGAGAATGCCCGCGCCAGCGCCAGTCAGTCGCTGCTCAACTATGGTTTCCGCTTCTTCGATACACGGCGACTCTACGAGGCCGGCGAGCCGATCACGACGGTGCGTCCGTGGAAAGGGGCCTTCGATGCGCTGGACCTGGGCGCCGAACGTGACCTGTACGTCACCGTGCCACGTGGACGCATCGGTGACATCACCGTGGAACCCGATGTCGCGAACCAGCTCGTGGCGCCCATCCAGGGCGGCACCGTGTTGGGTGAGCTGCATGTCGCGCTGGACGGCGAGCGCGTCACCAGTGAGCCGCTGGTTGCCCTGCGCGACGTGCCCAAGGGTGGGCTGTGGCGACAGCTAGTGGACGAAATCCGGCTGCTGATCGCGCGGTGACCGCCGTCGCCGCCTCCGCGGCAGAGCCCACCGTCCACGTCAACGGCCATCTGGTGCCGCGAAGCGAGGCGACGGTGTCCGTATTCGACCGCGGTTTCCTGTTCGCCGATGCGGTTTACGAGGTCATCCCGGTGTATCAGGGCGCGGCGTTTCGCCTTCGCGAACACCTGGCGCGGCTGGATCGCAGCTTGGCCGAAATCGCGATCGACAATCCATACAGTGACCGGCAGTGGTCAACGCTGATCCGGGACCTGACCGATGCCAACAATGGCGGCGATCTGTCGGTTTATCTGCAAGTCACGCGTGGCGCCCCCGCCTGGCGTGAACACTGGCGCGATGAGCCCACCGTGGCCACCGTCGTCGCCTTCACCGGCCCGCTGTACGCCACATCACCCGGTGCAGCCGACGATGGCGTGCATGCGGTCCTGCGCGACGATCCGCGCTGGCACCGCTGCGACATCAAGGCAACCGGGTTGCTGCCGAACGTGCTGGCCCGGCGTGACGCGGCGGCTGCCGGGGCGTTTGAGGCAATTTTCCACCGCGACAACCAGGTCACCGAAGGTGCCGCAACCAACGTATTCGCGCTGCACGGCGAGGAGCTGACCACGCCGCCGCTGGACGCCCGGCTGCTACCCGGCGTGACACGGGCGGCACTGATCGAGTACCTCGACAGCATCGGCCGACGCTGCATTGAACAGCCGGTTCCGCTCGAACAGCTGGTCTGCGCCGACGAGGTCTGGCTGAGCTCCTCCACGCGCGAGCTGCTGCCTGTGACATCGATTGACGGTCAACGCATCGGTTCCGCCCGCCCCGGTCCGGTCTGGTGCGATGTGCAAGACGGTTTTTCGCGTTGGATTCGCGAACACACCGGCTGGCTCTGACCAACTTTTACTTCGAGACTTCCGCCATGGCACAAAAGACTTCGTCCGACACGTTGCTCGAGTTTCCCTGCGAATACCCTCTGAAAGCCTTTGGCAACAACACGGCAGGATTCGCGACTCACTTGCGCGAGCTACTTACGCCGATCATCGGAACCATCGACAACGATCAGGTCGATACCCGCATGAGCCGTGGGAATCGCTATCTGGCGGTCACCATCACATTCGAGGCGACCAGCAAGGACCAGTTGGACGCCGTCTACGAGGCGCTCACCGCCGATCCACGCGTCGTCATGTCGCTGTGAGCCGCGGTATCCGGGTTCGCTGGCTGGGACGCCAGCCCTACGAGCCGATCTACCAGCAGATGCGCGCGTTCACGGCAGAGCGGCATGCCGGAACCGATGACGAGATCTGGCTGCTGGAGCACGAACCCGTGTTTACCCAGGGGCGTGTCGGCGACGCCGCGCATTTGCTGAATCCGGGAGACATCCCGGTCGTGCACTCCAATCGAGGCGGCCAGGCGACCTACCACGGCCCCGGGCAGTTGATGGTGTACACCCTCGTGGATCTGCGTCGTCACAACCTCGGGGTTCGCACGCTGGTGGACGGCCTGGAGGGCGCGGTGATTGATGCGCTGGCCACCGACGGCATTACCGCCCAGCGACACGATGGCGCCCCCGGCGTGTACGTGGGCGATGCCAAGCTCGCCTCGCTGGGCCTGAGGGTGGAGCGGTTCCGCAGCTATCACGGCCTCGCGATCAACGTCGCAATGGACCTGGAACCATTCACGCGCATCAATCCCTGTGGTTACCAGGGCCTGGTGATGACCCAGTCATCGACACTGGGTGGAGCCGCCACGCTGCCGGACATGGCCCGGCAGCTGCTGCCCGCGCTGAGCGCACGGCTGGACGTGCAATGGGCCACGAATTGGAGTGCTCCCGAATTTTGGACATAATCCAGCACATCCCTGCCTTCACCGACATTCGCCAGGGTGGGAACACCCAGGCTGGCGAATGGTCTGTTAGAGCATCACATCCGTCGTCACGCATTCATTCGAAACGCGAACGCGGGCATCACCCAGGAGCACGACCCATGAAATCACTCTGGACCGCCGTGGCAGCGACGCTGCTGACGGTCTCTATCGCAACGGCCGCCGATGTCACGCCACCCGACGTGTTGGCCAAGAACACCGCCAACACGCTGCTGGAAGAACTCAAGGCGAATCAGGAACAGTTCAAGCAGAACCCTGATCAGCTCTACGAAGTGGTCGATCGCATCGTGCTGCCGCATTTCGATTTCGACTACGTGTCCAAGCTGGTGCTCGCCCGCTATTGGCGCAAGGCAACGCCGGAGCAACGCACGCGCTTCCAGCAAGCCTTCCGCTCACAACTGGTCGGCTTCTACGGCGACGCGTTGCTCGACTACAGCAACGAAAAGGTCCGTTGGGAAGATGCCGACGTGCCGGCCGAGGCCACCGACGTGACCATCAAATCGGAGATCGTGCCGTCGGGTAGTGATCCGATCCCGATCAGCTACGCCATGCACATGACCGACGGGACCTGGAAGGTCTACGACGTGACGGTGGACGGCATTAGTCTGGTGACAAACTACCGGGGGCAATTCGCTGCCGAAATCCGCCGCAGCGGCCTGGATGCGCTGATCCAGCGACTTGAATCCGAAAGTACCGCCCTGAGCTGACGTTCAGACCGGGGAACAAACACGCAAGGGAGTTGCCATGCGCTTGATGGCTTTGTGTCTGACTGTCCTGTTCGCGGCCGGTTGTGCACATTCACCGACCTACGACCCGCTCGACCCGCTGGAGCCGGTCAACCGGGGTATCTACAAGTTCAACGACACGGCAGACACGTACGTGCTGAAACCGGTCGCCAAAGGATATGTGGCGGTCACACCGGGCTTCGTGCGCACCGGTGTCACGAACTTTTTCGGCAACCTGACCTACCCGCTGACCATCGTCAATCAGTTTCTGCAGGGCAAACCGGCGGACGGATTCAGCGACATGGGCCGGTTTCTGGTCAACAGCACGCTGGGCATCGGAGGGCTGTTCGATCCCGCAACGCCGCTGGGTCTGAACCGGCATGACGAGGATTTTGGACAGACTTTCGGCAAATGGGGCGTCGGAAACGGCTGGTATTTGATGCTCCCGTTTCTCGGTCCGAGCACGAACCGCGACCTCACGGGTCGGATCGTGGCGATCCCCTTCAATCCGACGTATTACGTCAGTGACGGCGATGTCGTGCTGGGTCTGTCAGCGCTGGACATCGTCAACACGCGAGCCATGCTGCTCAATGCCGACCGGCTGGTGCGGAACCAGTACGACCCCTATGTCTTCATCCGCGACGCCTATCTGCAACGGCGCCGATCGCAGGTGTACGACGGCAGTCCGCCGCGTGAGGATTTCGACTTCGACGATTTCGAGGACTAGATTCTCGGCATGAAGAAGCCCGGCTGGTTCCGGGCTTCTTCGTATTCAGGTGACGACGCTCAGCACCAAGACGCAGCCCAGGGTGACCACGAACGGGATCACCATCGACACCATCGCAATGTCCTTGTAGGCCTGCTTGTGGCTGAGTCCACAAATCGTCAGCAGCGTGATCACGGCCCCGTTGTGCGGCAAGGTGTCGAAACCGCCGCAGGCCATTGATGCGACGCGATGCATGAGCTCCTTGGAGACGCCCAGATCAACGGCGAGCTGGTTGTAGGTATCGCCCAGCGCCGCCAGCGCGATCGACAATCCGCCTGAGGCCGAGCCGGTGATTCCAGCCAGCACGTTGATAGCGACCATCTCGGAGATCAGCGGGTTGCCCGGCGACACATTGATGACCGCGTTCTTGACCAGCACGAAGGCGGACAGACTGGCGATTGTGGTGCCATAACCGACCTCAGAGGCCGTGTTGAAGGTCGGCAATAACGATCCATTGGCCGCCGCGGTCATCGACCGGTTGAGCTGGTCCCAGCTGCGGTAGTGAATCAGGATCACCGTCAGATTCGCCACCAGCAAGGCCACGATCATCGCCCACAGGCCACGCAGCCTGCCGATGCCGGTGTTGCCGAAACGATCTTCGGCCAGAAACGCGGTATCCCAGCTTGGGATCACCCACTCCACGAGGGCGTAGTTCACGCCGATCACCAGCACGATCGGCAGCAGCGCAACCCAGAAGCTGGGCGTGGCCCCGTCGAACTCGGTCGGCTCGTTGTGATGCCCCGCGCCATAGCCCTCACCGACCGCCCGGGCGGCACGCATCCGCCGGTTCAACCACCACACGCCACCGCCGAACATGCCCAGGCCGCCGACGATCCCGAGCACCGGCGCGGCGAACGCCGTGGTCTCGAAGTACGGCATCGGAATCAGATTGTGGATTTGCGCCGTGCCGGGCAGACAGGTCATCGCAAAGGTGAATGCCCCCAAGGCGATGGTGCCGCCGATCAGGCGTTTGGGGATATCCAGCTCGCGAAACAATGCCGCGGCCAGCGGGTACACCGAAAATGCCACGACAAATGCGGACACCCCGCCGTATTCGAGCACCCCGCAGGCCAGCACGATCGCGGCGATCCCATGCCTGGCACCCAATCGGTGGACGAAGGTCCGCGCGATGGACCGCGCGCAGCCCGAATCCTCCATCAATTTTCCGAACAGTGCGCCGAGCAGAAAAATCGGAAAGTACTTGACCGCAAATCCACCCATCGCGGTCATGAAGACCTGCGTATAGGTGCCGAGCAACGGAACTCCGCCATTGAGCAGGCAGGCGAACATCGCCAGCACGGGCGCGAGAATGATGACCGATACGCCGCGGTAAGCCAGCCACATCAGCAGGACGAGTGAAAGCAGAATGCCGGCGATGCCGATCATGGTGTCTCCCGAAATCTGGGCGCGTTGGTCGCGCTTGTTCTGATCGCCCCAACCGCGGCGCGGCGTTGGCAGTGCACACCCTACCGCGTCAAGAGCTTGCCCAGCAGCCAGCGGGATGCACATAAGCCAAGGCGCAATGCCAGTTGCACCCACGCGCAGTGAATCTGACCCGGCGTGTGTCCGGCAGGGCTTTCCACTTATTATGGTGCAGATGAGATCCGGCCCGACTGGGCGCAATAAAATCAGGAGACACCATGAGCGATCGGCTCCCCCTCTTCCTTGAGGGTCGGTTCGTGCAGAGCGCGAGCGACCAGAGCATTCCCGTGACCAATCCAGCCACGCAGGCCGTGCTGGTGGAGGCGCCGGCGGCGACGGTCGACGAAATGGAGCGGGCCATCGCCAGTGCGCAAGACGCCTTCGAGCAGTGGAAGCTCACGCCGCCGTCCAAGCGCGCCCGCCTGTTCATGCGCTATCAGCAGCTGCTCAAGGATCATCACGATGAACTCGGTGAGCTGCTAGCCCTGGAAACCGGCAAGAATTTCGAAGACGCCAAAGGCGATGTCTGGCGCGGCATCGAAGTCGTCGAGCAGATGTGCAACATCCCATCGCTGTTGATGGGTGAGACCGTGGACAACGTCGCCACCGGCGTCGACACGCATTCGCACATCCAGCCACTGGGCGTCTCGCTCGCGATCACGCCGTTCAACTTTCCGGCGATGATCCCGCTGTGGTTCTTCCCCACTGCGATCGCCAGCGGCAACGCCTGCATTCTCAAGCCCAGCGAGCAGGACCCGATGACACCGAACCGGCTCGCCGAACTTTTCGTCGAGGCGGGTTTCCCCCCTGCCTTGCTGCAAGTCATCCATGGCGGCAAGGAACAGGTGCAGTACCTGATGGAACACGAAGGCATTGCCACCGTGTCTTTCGTGGGGTCCGTGCCCGTGGCCGAGCACGTATACCGCACCGCCACGCAGAACCTGAAGCGTGCGCAATGCTTCGCCGGCGCCAAGAACCACATGGTGGTCATGCCCGATGCCGACAAACAGCAAGTGATCAACAACCTCGTGGGCGCCTCGGTGGGCGCGGCCGGTCAGCGCTGCATGGCGATTTCCGTCGCGGTGCTGGTGGGTGACACCCGCGAGTGGATTGGCGAGATTCGCGACGCGCTGTCCAAGGTGCATCCCGGCCATTGGGACCAGCCGGACTCAGCCTACGGGCCGCTGATCTCCCCTGCCGCCAAGGCGCGTGTGGAAAGCCTGATACAGCAAGGCGTGGACGAAGGCGCCACGCTGGAGCTGGATGGCCGCGGCTGTGTCGTCGAAGGCTACCCCGACGGCAACTGGGTCGGCCCGACCGTGTTCTCCGGCGTCAAAGCCGAGATGAGCATCTACCAGGAAGAGATCTTCGGCCCGGTGCTCTGCATCATGGAAGCCGCCGACCTGGACGAAGCACTGGACCTGATCGCCGACAACCCCTACGGCAACGGCACCTCCCTGTTCACCAGCTCAGGTGCGGCGGCCCGCAAATTCGTCGCCGAGGTCAAGGTTGGCCAGGTGGGGATCAATATCCCGATTCCGGTCCCGTTGCCCTTCTTCAGCTTCACCGGCTGGCGTCGCAGCTTCTTCGGCGACCAGCACGCCTATGGCAAGCAGGCGATTCGGTTCTTCACCGAGACCAAGACGGTCACATCGCGCTGGCCTGAATCCGGCATGCCGTCGAGTGGCCCGAACATGTCAATCAACTTGCAGTGATGCGCTGGGCGGGGGATCACTGGGCCATACGCAGCCTCATCCTCGCGGTATTGGCACTCGCTTACTACTGCCTGGTCGTTCAATCGATCGGTTGGGTAGCCGCCTCTACCACCCCAAATTATCAGGGGTGGTCGGAGGCGTGGCAGGTCTACGCTCACATGAGCGTCTTACACCTGCTGGCAATCACCATCGCCGCGCTGCCGATTGCGATCGCACTGGTGCTACTCATTGCGCATCGAACCGTGGCGTTCGCGATTATCCTGTCCCTACCCGCGGCGATCCGCCTGATCGTGGACGTATTCGTCCGGCGGGACGAAGCACTGACCAACCCAATGCCCGCCGGGCAGTGGCTTGTCCACGGTCTCGGCGCGGTCTACCTGGCCGGCACACCGGCGGCACTGACGCTGCTGCTACGTCGGTTGCTACCTGCCCACAGTCGGACACCAGAGCAAGCATGACCCGACTCATCCTGCTGGCGACCGGTGTTGTGGCCTCGTGTCTATCCCTGCAGTCGCAGGCAGAGGTGCTGGCCTCCGATGCCCGTGGCTTCCTGGTCCGCCACACCACCACCGTTGACCTGCCGTCCGCTGCGGCCTACCGCACCATGACCGAAATCCATCGTTGGTGGAATCCGGAGCACAGCTGGTCGGGCGATGCAGGGAATCTGCGCATCGACGCCCAAGCCGGCGGCTGCTGGTGCGAGATCTGGTCGGTGGGCGGTCAGACGCATAGCGTGCAGCATATGCAGATCACAGCGGCCAGACCCGGCAGCCTGCTGCGCGCCAGCGGCGGGCTTGGGCCCTTGCAGCAGCTGGGCGTCGCTGGCTCCCAAAGCTGGATGTTCGAGGCAGCATCGGACGGAAGGTCGACCGTGACCGTCGAGTACGCGGTATCCGGTTGGACACCCGACGGCCTGGAGCAATGGGCCGGCCCGGTGGACTTCGTGATCGGCGAGCAAGTCCAGCGTTACACTCGCCTGATCAACACCGGCTCGCCGGATATCGAATGAACTTTGATCTCAACGAAGACCAGCAAGCGCTGGTCGATGCCGCCCGCGACTTTTCCGGCAAGGCGCTGGCGCCCCATGCGGCCGAGTGGGATGAGCGCTGCCATTTTCCCGTCGATGTGATCCAACAGGCCGCGGAGCTGGGCTTTCTGGGCTTGTACACACCGGAGGCCGCCGGAGGCCTGGGACTGTCCCGGTTGGACTCGGTGCTCATCGTCGAAGAACTGGCGCAGGGATGCACATCCACGACCGCGTACATGACCATCCACAACATGTGTACGTGGATGCTTGGCCAGTTCGGCGATGCCTCGATCCACGAGCGCTTCGTGCACAAGATGGTCAGCGGCGAATACCTCGCGTCATATTGTCTGACCGAGCCGGGCAACGGCTCCGATGCGGCGAACCTGAAAGCCACGGCGCGCCGTGCCGGCGACCACTACGTTGTCAACGGATCCAAATGCTTTATCTCCGGTGCCGGCTCTACTCAGGTCCTGGTCCTGATGGCCCGAACCGGGGCCGATGGCCCGAAAGGCATTTCCTGCTTTGCGGTCCCGGCGGACCTCGACGGCATCAGTTACGGCAAGAAAGAAAGCAAGATGGGCTGGAACTCGCAGCCCACGCGGACCATCTCGTTCGACAACTGCCGGGTCCCGGCCGATTGTCTGGTCGGCGACGAGGGCGCGGGCTTCAAGTTCGCGATGAAAGGTCTGGACGGCGGCCGCCTGAACGTGGCGACCTGCTCCATCGGTACCGCCCAGGCCGCGCTCAATGCCAGCGTGGACTACGTGAAGGGCCGCAAGCAGTTCGGCCAGGCGATTGCTGATTTTCAGGCCACCCAATTCAAGCTGGCGGACATGCAAACCAACCTCGTCGCCGCCCGCCAGATGATCCGCCTGGCCGCGAGCAAGCTCGACTCCGAACACCCCGAGGCCACGGCGTATTGCGCGATGGCCAAGCGCTTTGCGACCGATGCCTGCTTCGACATTTGCAACGATGCCCTGCAGCTGCACGGGGGCTACGGCTATATCCGCGAGTACCCGCTGGAGCGTATGGTGCGTGACACCCGTGTCCATCAGATACTCGAAGGCACGAACGAGATCATGCGCGTCATCCTGGGGCGCAGGCTCATGCTGGAACATGCGCTGGAGATGCTGAGATGACCGACCAACTGCTGGTTTCGATCGATGGTCCTGTCGCCACGCTGACGATCAACAACCCCAAGGCCAATACCTGGACGCTGGAGTCGTTGAACGCTCTGCCCGACATCATCGCCGACCTGGAAACGGACGCATCGATTCGTGCCCTGGTCATCACCGGTGCGGGCGAAAAATTCTTCTCGGCGGGCGCCGAACTCACGACCTTCGCCGAGGGCGATGTCGCCGTTGCCAGCGAAATGGCGCGCGCCTTCGGCTTCGCCTTTGAAGCACTGGCGGAATGTGATCTGGTCACCATCGCTGCCATCAACGGTTACGCCATGGGCGGCGGCCTGGAAGCCGCGCTGGCCTGTGACATGCGCATCGCGGAGTCTCACGCGCAGATGGCCTTGCCGGAAGCCGCGGTCGGCCTGCTGCCCTGCGCGGGCGGCACCCAGCGCCTGCCCTGGCTGGTCGGCGAAGGCTGGGCCAAGCGGATGATTCTCTGCGGCGAACGTATCGATGCCGACACCGCGCTGGACATCGGCCTGGTGGAGGAAGTCGTCGATTCCGGTGAATCCCTTACCGTGGCGATGGAACTGGCGGCCAAGGTCCAGGCGCAATCGCCGGCCAGCGTCGTCTCCTGCAAGCGCCTGATCCACGCCGCCGAACGCCAGCCGCTACAAACCGCACTGGCGATGGAGCGCGAAGAATTCGTCGAATTGTTCAATACCGACGACCAGATGGAAGGCGTGACCGCGTTTCTGGAAAAACGTCCGCCCGAGTGGACCAACAGCTAACCGAACAGGCTTTGCACTGATGTCCGACCAACCCATCCTCGTCGAACAACACGGCGGCCTGGGCCGCATAACGCTGAACGCGCCCAAGGCGCTGAATTCGCTGAGCCTGCCCATGGCCCGAGCGATGCAGCAGCAGCTGGATGCCTGGACCACCGACGACAGCGTTGCCGCGGTCTGGCTGGACGGATCCGGTGACAAGGCGTTCTGCGCCGGTGGCGACATCCGCGCGATGTACGAGGCGATGACCGCCCATCCCGTCGGCGAACGCGTTCCTGGCTGCGAGACTTTCTTCACCGAAGAGTACCGGCTGGATTTCACCCTCCACAGCTATCCCAAGCCGGTCATTGTCTGGGGCAGCGGCATCGTCATGGGCGGTGGCATGGGTCTCATGTGTGGTGCCGCGCATCGCCTGGTTACCGAGACCTCTCGGCTGGCGATGCCCGAGATCACAATCGGGCTTTACCCCGATGTCGGCGGGTCCTGGTTTCTCAATCGCATGCCAAATGGACTGGGCCTGTTCCTCGGCCTGACCGGCGCACAGATCAACGCCACCGATGCGATCACCACCGGCCTGGCCGACCGCATGGTCGGCGCGTCGGAGCGCGACGCGCTCATCAACGCGCTCGCCTCGGCGCCCCTCGCCACCGACGCCGAAGAATGCATTCGCAACGTGCTGCGCGACTTCGAAGACCGCGCGGCCGGCCAGCGGCCGGGCAGCCAGATCGCACCGCATCTGGAGCAGATTCGGACCCTCACCGACCACGCCCGGGTGGCCGACGTGGTCGACGCAATTCTCGCGGTCGACACCGACGACAAATGGCTGTCCCGTGCGGTCGGCTCACTCGCCAAGGGCTGCCCGATGACCGCACATCTGGTCGCCGAGCAGATCCGCCGCAGCCGTCACCTGAGCCTGGCGGACGTGTTCCGGATGGAATTGGTGATGTCGTCCCGCTGCTCCATGCAGCCAGACTTTCGCGAAGGCGTGCGCGCCCTGCTAATCGACAAGGACGGTTCGCCATCTTGGTCGCACGGTAGCGTGGCCGCGGTGAGCGAGGCTGACATCGAACGGCATTTCACCGCGCCCTGGTCCGGCGAAGCTCCGTTATCCCAACTCGGCTGATAGCGCCAACTCCGACCGGCACGACAACAAAACAAGCAGGAGACAGCATGAGCAGCATCGCATTCATCGGCCTCGGCAACATGGGTGGTCCCATGGCGGCCAACCTCGTCAGTGCCGGCCACAGCGTTCGGGCCTTCGACTTGTCCGAGGCTGCCTGCGCCGTCGCGAAACAGGCGGGCTGCACAGTGGCTACCTCGGCTGCGGAAGCGGCCGGCGGCGCCGACATCGTGTTCTCCATGCTGCCGTCGGGCGCCATTGTCGAAGCGGTCTACCTCGGTGACGACGGGCTGCTGGCGAGCCTGCCGAACACCACGCTGGTGATCGACAGCTCCACCATCGCCGCCGAGTCGGCAAGAACGGTGTGGGCCGCTGCCGACGCCCTCGGCATTCGGATGATCGATGCGCCGGTGTCCGGTGGCGTGGCCGCGGCCACTGCCGGCACGCTGACCTTCATCTGTGGCGGTCGCGAGGCCGACATCGACGCCGCCCGACCGGTGCTCGAAGCCATGGGCAAGAACGTACTGCGTGCCGGCGATTCGGGCGCCGGTCAGGTCGCCAAGATCTGCAACAACATGCTACTGGCCGTGCATATGATCGGCACGGCAGAAGCCCTTGCGTTGGGTGATGCCCACGGCGTCGACCCGGCCGTCTTGTCCGAGATCATGCTCGCCAGTTCCGGGCGTAACTGGTCGCTGGAGGTCTACAACCCCTGGCCCGGCGTCATGGAGAACGCGCCGGCCTCCAAGGAGTATCAGGGCGGTTTCATGGTCGATCTCATGCACAAGGACCTGGGCCTGGCCCTGGCCGCAGCTCAAGCTGAAGGCGCCAGCACGCCCATGGGCGCACTCGCCCGCTCGCTATACGCGCTGCACCGTCAGGCCGGGAACGGCCGGCTCGATTTCTCGTCGATCCAGTCCATGCTGCGCGAATCCTGACGGAACGGTCGAAAGCCTTTATTGTCGACTCAACACCGGCAACGACGCTGGTTCACGATTGATTTGCAAGGAGGCCTGCTGATGAAACGTTCGATTTCCCTCTTATCCCTCTGTACCGCCCTGGCCGCCTGCGCCGGCTCGGCTGGCGCCGCCAGTTCGGTGACATTGAACGCCGTGAGCAGCGATGGCGTCGGCGAAGCCGTCGGCACGGTCAGCTTCAAGAACACCGAGCACGGTCTGGTATTCAGCCCCGACCTCAGCGGGCTGGAACCGGGTCTGCACGGCTTTCATGTGCATGAAAACGCCAGCTGCTCCCCCGCCGAGAAAAACGGCGAGATGACAGCCGCGGCCAGCGCCGGCAGTCACTACGACCCCGAAAATAGCGGCGCGCACGATACGCCCTGGGGCGACGGTCACATGGGTGACCTGCCCGGCCTATACGTCGCCGCGGATGGCACGGCCACCCACCCGGTCCTGGCGCCACGCCTGCAGATGGAAGACATCCAGAATCGCGCGCTGATGATTCACATCGGTGGTGACAACTTCTCCGATACGCCGAAGAAACTCGGTGGCGGTGGTGCCCGCGTCGCCTGCGGAGTCATCGGCGGAGGCTGATTCGCCGTTATGCAACAAAGCATGTGGCTAATCGCGCTGCCAGTGCTCGGCGCACTGGCAGCGGTCGGTTGTCTTCTGCTGATCAAGGTCACACGACGCAGGCAGGCGACCCGCTCAGGTGAATCCAGCGAGGTCGTGCCCGCGAATCCGATGTCGAGGGAACAGGCGAAGACGATCACCCGACGCTACGCGCTCGCGTCTGCCCTCGTGCTGATCGGCCTGCTCATCCTGTTGCTGTGGGGTCTTTAGGGAAACACTGATCTATTCCCGTCGCCAAGTTGCCGCCTGAAAACAGGCCAGGCAAGGCGCGAGAAGTGAAGTTTGGTCATTCCAAATGAGCGACGAGCACCCATTCACCGGGAGCGAATTGAAACCGCCGAAGGCGGGCCGCGACGGGATCGACACCCTGCGTGAACCGCGTCGACGGGGCGACCCGATACCGGTGATCATCCTGACCACGTTCGAGGAACCCG
>Ga0208330_1000284_pt1 | contig 26649 bp, 22 predicted proteins | sample DeeseametaMP1896_FD_184180 | JGI IMG/M metagenome (GOLD analysis project Ga0208330, IMG submission 184180) | Marine microbial communities from the Deep Pacific Ocean - MP1896 (SPAdes) | ecosystem: Environmental > Aquatic > Marine > Oceanic | place: East of Hawaii, North Pacific Ocean | collected... | reverse complement strand
CACAGCCACGACAGTTTCGGTCATCATGCGACCTTTCCGGCCCCGACACACCGGGGCCGATCAGGCCGTTTACACCCTTACTGCGACAGTCCCTGACGCCATGTACCTGACCGAGGTCAGATGCGAGCTGTCTCCCGATCGTCGATGCTCAAGCGCCGACCCCGCAACGCCGCAGAGCGGGCTTTCTGTTGCCAGAGTCAGAAGGTGACGTCGACGTCGCAAATGCGGTAAAAGCTCAATTCGATATTGTCCGAGTTCAGTCGAGGATCGTCAGAATCGACCCAGACCGTCCACGAGCCGTCCTGAGAACACCGCACTTCCACCTGCTGCTTGTCCCACCCCAGCCGCGGTGCGATGAGCTCCGACATGATCAGTGTCGGAGTGAGGAGTGTGATCGAGGCGAGCCCGAGCGAGACGACATACTTTCTGCCCTTCGGCAGTGCGAGATACCAGCGCGCGAAGGAATCCCCCCTATTCCCCATGAAGATGACAGTAGAACGCGCGGTCGAACTCCACTAGGTGATCTCAACGGAACCGTGCCGGGCTGACGGTCGGGTGGCCACGGGGGCCCGGTTAGGGCGCCAGTTGGACATGACGGGCCGGGGACACCTGGACCCCGAACCCGGTGCGCTGCGTACGCCGCCACTGTGTGCCGACAGTTCTGCAGAGCAGAAGCGCGCCTCGCCGTCAACGCCGAGCGCGTGCGTCACTACGAAGCCTGGACCGCCTGCGCCTACGAACCACCACCCTTCTGAGAGCGCGTCGGCTCTGGCATCCTTGAGCCATGACCGAGCCCCACTTCACCGGCAGCGAGGGGAACTCCTACCCACCCCCGCCGCAACAGCCCGGCTATCCGCCGCCTGGGCAATATCCGCCGCCGGGCTCCTATCCACCGCCGATGGGGCAGTACCCGTCGGGATACATGGATCCTGCCGCGCCGTACGGTCGGCATCCCGTGACCGGCGAACCGTTTTCGGACAAGTCCAAGGTGGTCGCCGGACTGCTCCAGCTGATCGGGTTGTTCGGACTGGTCGGTATCGGCCGCATCTACATGGGCGACACCAAACTCGGTGTCATCCAGCTCGTCGTCGGTCTGATCACCTGTGGCCTGGGCGCCGTCATCTGGGGCATCATCGACGCCGTCCTGATCCTCACCGACAAGGTCCGCGACCCGCAGGGCCGCCCCTTGCGCGATGGCACCTGACGCACCCATCAGAACCTGGACGCGGCCGCTCGCCGTCGTCGGCGCAGGCGCGGCGGTGGTGGGCAGCCTCGCCTATATCGGCCTGGGCAATCCGCACAGCCCCGACTTCGTCTTCCCACCCTGCCCTTTCAAGGCGCTGACCGGCTGGAACTGCCCGGCATGCGGCGGTCTCCGGATGACTCATGACCTGTTGCACGGCGACCTGGCAGCCGCGTTCGTCGACAATGCGTTCGTGCTCATCGGCCTGCCACTGCTGTTGGCGTGGATGATGCTGCGCCGGTACCGTGGACAATCCGCTGCGAACACCCCGGTCTTCGTGGTCGTCATCGTGGCCGCCGTTGCGTGGACCATCGTGCGTAATCTGCCTGGATTCCCGCTGGTCCCGACTGTTCTCACCGGGTGAGCGCCGACGTGCGCTGATACACTCGATCGACGGGCCGGCGCCGTCCCTGATGTGTTTCTCAGGACTGCGGAGGTGCGCCCTTCATGCTTTTTTCGGCTCTGCCCGACGCTCAAGGCCTCTACGACCCGGACAACGAATCCGACTCGTGCGGCGTCGCCATGGTCACCGACATCCAGGGTCGACGTTCGCACTCGATCGTCGCCGATGGGCTGACGGCACTCGAGCACCTCGAGCATCGCGGAGCGGCAGGTGCCGAACCCAACAGCGGTGACGGCGCCGGCATCCTGATCCAACTGCCCACCGAATTATTCGGCGCGGTGGTGGACTTCGCGCTGCCCGCACCCGCGAATGACGGCACGAACACTTTTGCCGCGGGCATCTGCTTCTTGCCGCAGGATCTCACCGAACGGGCCGCCGCATGCCAGATGGTGCAGGACATCGCGGACGAAGAAGGACTGGAGGTCCTGGGCTGGCGTGAGGTGCCCGTCGACCCCGAGGGCGCCGAGGTGGGCCAGACCGCACTGGGATGCATGCCCTACATGTCCCAGCTGTTCGTCGCAGCGCCCGAACGTAACGGGACCCGCTGTGGCGGAATCGATCTCGACCGCCGTGTGTATCCGCTGCGCAAGCGTGCCGAGAATCAGGGCGTCTACTTCCCGTCGCTGTCCAGTCGCACCATGGTCTACAAGGGCATGCTCACCACGATGCAACTGCCGCAGTACTTTTCGGATCTGCGGGACGAACGCTGCGTCAGCGCCATCGCCATCGTCCACAGCCGCTTCTCCACCAACACCTTCCCGTCGTGGCCGCTGGCGCACCCGTTCCGCTTCGTTGCCCACAACGGAGAGATCAACACTGTGCGCGGTAACCGTAACCGCATGCGAGCCCGGGAAGCCATGCTGGCGAGCGCCAAGATCCCCGGCGACCTCAGCAGGCTTTCGCCGATCTGCACACCCGGCGCCTCCGACTCCGCGTCCTTCGACGAGGTTCTCGAGCTGCTGCACCTCGGCGGGCGTGATCTTCCGCACGCCGTGCTGATGATGATTCCCGAAGCCTGGGAGAACAGCTCGACGATGACGCCCGAGGAGCGCGCGTTCTGGCAGTTCCACGGATGTCTGATGGAGCCGTGGGACGGACCGGCGTGTGTGACGTTCACCGACGGCACGCTGGTCGGCGCGGTGTTGGACCGCAACGGTCTCCGGCCCGGACGGTGGTGGCGCACGATCGACGACCGCATCATCCTGGCCAGCGAGAGCGGCGTGCTCGACGTGCCGTCGGCCCAGGTCGTGGCGAAGGGGCGGCTGCAGCCGGGCAAGATGTTCCTCGTCGACACCGCACGCGGCCGAATCGTCTCCGACGACGAGATCAAAGAACAACTGTCCAGCGCCGAGCCCTACGCCGAATGGCTGCACGCCGGGTTGCTGGACCTCAAGACGCTGCCCGAGCCTGCCCGCGTGGCACCGAACCATGAGTCGGTGGTGCGCCGGCAGGTGTCCTTCGGCTACAGCGAAGAAGATCTGCGCATCCTGTTGACCCCGATGGCGGCCTCTGGGGCCGAGCCACTGGGCTCGATGGGCACCGACACCCCGGCCGCTGTGCTCTCGCAGCGCTCGAAGCTGCTCTACGACTACTTCGTCGAACTGTTCGCCCAGGTGACCAATCCGCCCCTCGACGCCATCCGTGAAGAGGTGGTCACCTCGATGGCGCGCATCATGGGCCCCGAGCAGAACCTGCTCGAACCCTCTGCGGCGTCGTGCCGTCAGATCATGTTGGGCTGGCCGGTCCTCGACAACGACGAACTCAACAAACTCGTCCACATCAACGATTCCGGAGACCATCCCGGCCTGCGCGCCGCGGTGCTGCGCGGCCTCTACGACGTCGAACGCGGCGGCGAAGGCTTGGCCGAGGCGATCGAGGAGCTGCGGCTACACGCCTGTGAAGCCATCGCCAAAGGTGCACGCACACTGGTGATCTCCGACCGCGACTCCGACCACACCAAGGCGCCGATCCCCTCACTGTTGGCGGTGTCTGCGGTGCACCACCATCTGGTGCGCACCAAGGAGCGCCTCAAGGTGGCGTTGGTCGTCGAGAGCGGGGACGCCCGCGAGGTGCACCACATCGCGATGCTGATCGGCTTCGGTGCCGCCGCGGTCAATCCCTATCTGGCCTTCGAGTCGATCGAAGACCTGATCCGCGAGGGCGAACTGACCGGCATCGAAACCTCGACCGCGGTGCGTAACTACCTCAAGGCGCTCGGCAAGGGCGTGATGAAGGTAATGAGCAAGATGGGCATCTCCACTGTCGCGTCCTACACCGGAGCCCAGGCGTTCGAAGCCGTCGGCATCGACAAGGACGTCATCGACGAGTACTTCACCAAGACGCCCACCCAACTCGGCGGGATCGGGTTGGATGTCATCGCCGAAGAGGTCAAACTGCGCCACCGCCGGGCCTATCCCGAGAACCCGACCGAGCGGGTGCACCGTCGTCTCGAGGTCGGTGGAGACTACGCCTTCCGCCGCGAAGGCGAACTGCACCTGTTCACCCCGGAGGTCGTGTTCCTGTTGCAGCACGCCACCCGCACCGGGCAACACGAGGTTTTCGAGAAGTACTCCGAGGAGGTCAACAGGCTCGCCCGCGAGGGAGGTGCGCTGCGGGGGCTGTTCGACTTCAAGAAGGGTGTGCGCCCGCCGGTGCCGCTCGAGGAGGTCGAATCAGCCGACGCGATCGTCACCCGCTTCAACACCGGTGCGATGAGTTACGGCTCCATCTCGGCCGAGGCCCACGAAACCATGGCGATCGCCATGAACAACCTCGGTGGCCGCTCCAACAGTGGTGAGGGCGGTGAGGACGTCGACCGTCTCTACGATCCCCAGCGGCGCAGCGCCGTCAAACAGGTCGCATCCGGTCGGTTCGGGGTGACCAGCGACTACCTGGTCAACGCCACCGACATCCAGATCAAGATGGCGCAGGGGGCCAAACCCGGTGAAGGGGGCCAGCTTCCGGGCTACAAGGTGTATCCGAACATCGCCAAGACCCGGCACTCGACCCCGGGGGTAGGTCTGATCTCGCCGCCTCCGCACCACGACATCTACTCGATCGAGGATCTCGCCCAACTGATCCACGATCTCAAGAACGCCAACTCCGACGCCCGCATCCACGTCAAGCTGGTCAGCTCCGTCGGTGTCGGGACAGTCGCTGCCGGCGTGTCGAAGGCGCACGCCGATGTCGTGCTGATCTCCGGCTACGACGGCGGCACCGGCGCGGCGCCGCTGACCAGCCTCAAACACGCCGGCGCACCGTGGGAGATCGGATTGGCCGACACCCAGCAGACGCTGCTGCTCAACGGGTTGCGCGACCGGATCACCGTGCAATGTGACGGCGGGATGCGCACCGCGCGCGACGTCATGGTGGCGATGCTGCTGGGCGCCGAAGAGTACGGCTTCGCCACCGCACCGCTGATCGTGTCCGGCTGCATCATGATGCGGGTCTGTCACCTCGACACCTGCCCGGTGGGGGTGGCGACGCAGAACCCCGAGCTGCGGGCGCGGTTCAACGGCAAACCGGAGTTCGTGGAGAACTACTTCCGGTTCATCGCCGAAGACATCCGCAAGCACCTGGCCGAACTCGGGTTCCGCAGCATCGACGAGGCCGTGGGTCACGCCGAGTTGCTCGACACCGCCGAGGGAGTCGCGCACTGGAAGAGCAAGGGGCTGGACCTGTCTCGGGTGTTCGCCGTCCCCGCCGACCCCTACGGCGGTGCGGAGGCGCAGCGGCGGCGGGTCCGCGACCAGGACCACGGGCTGGACCTGGCGCTGGACCGCACACTGATCCAGCTCGCCGAGGGCGCTCTCGAGGACGCCCACCCGGTGCGCCTGGAGCTGCCGGTGCGCAACGTCAACCGCACCGTGGGCACCCTGCTGGGCAGCGAGGTCACCCGCCGCTACGGCGCCCAGGGCCTACCCGACGACACGATCCACGTCACGCTGACCGGATCCGCCGGGCAGTCGATCGGTGCGTTCCTGCCGCCCGGCATCACCCTCGAACTGATCGGTGACGCCAACGACTATGTCGGCAAGGGCCTTTCAGGCGGACGGGTGATCGTCAAGCCGCAGGACGACGTGCTGTTCCTGCCTGAGGACAACGTCATCGCCGGCAACACCCTGCTCTACGGCGCCACGTCGGGCGAGGTGTATCTACGGGGACAGGTGGGGGAGCGGTTCGCCGCGCGCAACTCCGGAGCGCTGGCCGTCGTCGAGGGTGTCGGCGACCACGCGTGCGAATACATGACCGGCGGCCGCGTGGTGGTGCTCGGCAAGGTGGGACGCAACATGGCCGCGGGCATGTCCGGCGGCATCGCCTACGTGCTGGGGCTGGATCCGCGGCGGGTCAACACCGCCATGGTGGAGCTGCAACGCCTGGACTCCGAGGACCTGGCGTGGCTGCGCGACGTGGTGGCCCAGCACGCCCACCACACCGGCAGCACCGTCGCGACGTCAGTGCTCTCCGACTGGCCCCGGCGCAGTGCGCAATTCACCAAGGTCATGCCGCTCGACTACCAACGCGTGCTGGAAGCCACGCGGATGGCCAAAGCCGAGGGCAGAGACGTCGACACCGCGATCATGGAGGCCAGCCGTGGCTGATCCGCATGGATTCCTCGAAGTGCACCGGGTGGACGCGGCCAAGCGTCCCGTCGACGAACGGGTCGGTGACTGGCGCGAGGTCTACGAGCGTCAGGATCCTCATGAACGCGCCGGGGAGGTCTCCCAGCAGGCCCGCCGATGCATGGACTGCGGAATTCCGTTCTGCCACTCCGGAACAGCGGGTTGTCCACTGGGCAACCTGATCCCGGAATGGAACGATCTGGTCCGGCGCGGCAGGTGGGACGCCGCCAGCGACCGCCTGCACGCCACCAACAACTTCCCGGAGTTCACCGGCCGGCTCTGCCCGGCCCCGTGCGAGGCGGCGTGTGTGCTGTCGATCTCTGAGGAACACACCGGCGGCAGCGTGACGATCAAGCGGATCGAACAGACGATCGCCGACCAGGCCTGGATGGACGGCATCGTCGAGCCGCAACCGGCAGCCATCTCCACCGGCAAGCGGGTGGCCGTCGTCGGGTCGGGACCGGCGGGGCTGGCCGCGGCCCAGCAGCTGACCCGCGCCGGGCACGACGTGACGGTGTACGAACGCGACGACCGCATCGGGGGACTGATGCGGTACGGCATCCCGGAGTACAAGCTGGAGAAGTCGGTGCTCAACCAGCGGCTCGCCCAGATGCGCGCCGAAGGCACCCGCTTCGTCACCGATTGCGAGGTCGGCGTCGATGTCCCCGTCGAGCAGTTGCGGGCCCAGCACGACGCCGTCGTACTGGCAGTCGGGGCGTTGCGGGCCCGCGACCACGACGTCGAAGGCCGCGACCTCAACGGGGTGCACCTCGCCATGGAACATCTGGTGCCGGCGAACAAGGAGTGCGAGGGCGACGGACCCAGCAGCATCTCGGCCGAGGGCAAACACGTCGTCATCATCGGCGGCGGCGACACCGGGGCGGACTGCCTGGGCACGGCGCACCGGCAGGGTGCCGCCTCGGTCACCCAGCTGGACTACAACCCCGAACCCCCCGAGTACCGCGACGACTCCCGCACCCCGTGGCCGATGTGGCCGATCGTGCTGCGGACCCGTCTCTCCCCGGCGCACGCCGAGGGTGGCGACCGCCGCTACCAGGTCGCGGTGCAGCGCTTCCTCGGTGACGACGAGGGCAATCTGCGGGCGCTGGAGATCGCCGAGGTGAAGGTAGAGCGCGACGAAGCGGGACGTCGCCGGATCTCCCCGGTCGGGGACTCGCTGCAGATCCCGTGCGAGCTGGCGCTGCTGGCGATCGGATTCGAAGGCGTCGAGCGGATGGCTCTGCTCGACGGCTTGGGCATCGAGCTGAACAGGCGCGGCGCGGTGCCGTGCGGGTCGGACTGGCAGACCGATGCCCCCGGAGTGTTCGTCTGCGGCGATGCGCACCGCGGCGCCTCGCTGATCGTCTGGGCGATCGCGGAGGGGCGCGCCGCCGCCCACGCGGTGGACACCTACCTGATGGGGGAGTCGGATCTTCCCGCCCCGGTCAGGCCCGGTGCGCTCCCGCTGGCCGTCGTCTGAATCGATTCGCGACTATGCTCAACGACCGTGACTAGACGCGGAAAGATCGTCTGTACGCTTGGCCCCGCCACCGCCTCGGACGAAGCGGTCAGAAAGCTCGTCGAGTCCGGAATGGACGTCGCCCGGCTCAACTTCAGCCACGGCGACTACCCCGATCACGAAGCGAACTACAAGCGGGTCCGGTCGGCCTCCGACATCACCGGACGCGCCGTGGGCATCCTCGCTGACCTTCAAGGCCCCAAGATCCGGCTGGGCCGGTTCGCCGACGGTCCCACCTACTGGGCCAACGGCGAGACGGTGCGCATCACCGTGGAGGACTTCGAAGGCAACCACGACCGGGTGTCGACGACCTACAAGCGCCTCGCCGAGGACGCCAAGCCCGGGGACCGGGTGCTCGTCGACGACGGCAACGTGAGCCTGGTCGTCGAGCACATCGACGGCAACGACGTGGTCTGCTCGGTGACCGAGGGCGGCAAAGTCAGCAACAACAAAGGCATGTCCCTGCCCGGCATGAGCGTCTCGGCGCCGGCGCTGTCGGAGAAGGACATCGAGGACCTCGAGTTCGCGCTGCGCCTCGGGGTGGATCTGGTCGCACTGTCGTTCGTGCGCTCGCCTGCCGATGTCGAGCTCGTCCACGAGATCATGGACCGGGTCGGTCGGCGGGTGCCGGTCATCGCCAAGCTGGAGAAGCCGGAGGCCATCGACAATCTCGAGGCGATCGTGCTCGCGTTCGACGCGATCATGGTGGCCCGCGGCGACCTGGGGGTGGAGCTTCCGCTCGAGGAGGTGCCGCTGGTGCAGAAGCGGGCCATCCAGATGGCCCGCGAGAACGCCAAGCCCGTGATCGTGGCCACCCAGATGCTGGAGTCGATGATCGACAACTCCCGCCCGACCCGCGCCGAGGCGTCCGACGTCGCGAACGCCGTGCTCGACGGTGCCGACGCGGTGATGCTCTCCGGCGAGACATCGGTGGGCAAGTACCCGTTCGAGACGGTCCGGACGATGGCCCGCATCGTCTGCGCGGTCGAGGAGAACTCGGTGGCCGCGCCGCCGCTGACGCATGTCCCGCGCACCAAGCGCGGCGTGATCTCCTACGCAGCCCGTGACATCGGGGAGCGACTGGACGCCAAGGCGCTGGTGGCGTTCACCCAGTCGGGTGACACGGTGCGCCGGCTGGCCCGGCTGCACACCCCGCTTCCGGTGCTGGCGTTCACCGCGCTACCCGAGGTGCGCAGCCAGTTGGCGCTGACCTGGGGAACCGAGACGTTCATCGTTCCGCACATCGAGACGACCGACGGAATGATCCGGCAGGTCGACCGGTCGATGCTGGAGATGGGCCGCTACAAGCGCGGCGATCTGGTGGTCATCGTCGCGGGTGCTCCACCGGGCACAGTAGGCTCCACGAATCTGATCCACGTCCACCGCATCGGGGAGGACGACGTCTAGGGAAGGAAGGACTGCGCCAGTGTCGTCAAAGGCCGACTTCGACGAATTGCTGGCGATCCTCGATCTCGAACAGCGTGACGAGAACACCTTCGTTGGTGTTCACCCGAGCAAGAACCCGATACGGACGTTCGGCGGCCAGATGATGGCGCAGGCGTTCGTGGCCGCGGGCCGCACCCTGAAGCATGCGGTGCCGCCGAGCGCCATGTCGGTGCACTTCATCGCCGGTGGTGACCCGGACATCGACCTGGAGTTCCACGTGGCGCGGTTGCGCGATGAGCGCCGCTTCGCCAACCGGCGGGTCGATGTCATGCAGAAGGGTCAGCTGATCACCACTGCCATAGTGTCCTACCTGGCCGGTGGCCGCGGACTCGAGCACGCGGTGCCGGCGCCCGAACTCGGCGACCCCGCGCAGGTGGCGCCGCTGGATGAGCTGTTGCGCGGCTATGAGCATGTGGTGCCACATTTCGCGAATGCGTTGCATCCGATCGAATGGCGCTACACCAACGACCCGGCCTGGGTCATGCGTGACAAGGGCGAGCGTCTCGAGCACAACCGGGTCTGGATGAAGGCGCACGGCGCGATGCCCGACGACCCGGTGCTGCACGCCGCGGCGCTGGTGTATTCGTCGGACACCACCGTGCTGGACTCGATCATCACCACCCACGGGTTGTCGTGGGGGCACGACCGGATCTTCGCGGTCACCGCCAACCACACCGTCTGGTTCCACCGCCCGGTGCGTTTCGACGACTGGGTGTTGTACTCGACGAACTCGCCGGTGGCCGCCGACTCCCGCGGCCTGGGCACCGGCCATTTCTTCGACCGCTCCGGTCAGTTGCTGGCCACCGTGGTGCAAGAGGGGATCGTGAAGTACTTCCCCGGACGCTCCTAGGGCGTCGGGGTCACCGTCACGGAGAACTGGTCTTCGACGCGCCGGGTGAACTCCTCAGCGCACTCCTGGACGGCCGCTTGGTCGGAGCCGGCGCGGGTGACGCAGTCGATGTAGTCGGTGCCACCGACGGAGTCGAACAGGCCGATGTAGATCGGGATGAACACCAGTCCGGCGATGATCGCGACGAATCCGAGCGCGATTCCGGCGATCGCCACCCCGCCGTTGTCGGCTTCGCCGCGCTTGACCCGGCCGCGGCCCAGGAAGCCGAGGATGACGGCGACCACGCCGAGGACGATGCCGCCGGCCACCGACCAGCACAGCAGCAACCCGATGATCGCCAGGATCAGTGCCGCGAGGCCGAGGCCGTTCTTGGGCTCGGACTGCGGAGGACCCGCGTAACCGGAATAGCCGGGATAACCGGGATACCCGCCGTACGGCTGCTGTGGTGGCGGTGGGTAGCCGCCCGGATACGCACCGTACTGGGGCGGTTGCGGCGGTTCGCTCATGACGGTGAGACTACCTCTCCGGTGCCAGGTCGACGGTCTGACAGCCGACATCTTTGCCCAGGTGATGGGTGGCGACGACCACGGTCCGGTCGGACCCGAAGAGGGCGCCCGGGGTGAGCAGATCGACGAGGATCTGTTCGGCGTCCGAGGAGTCCAGGTGTTCGGTCGGTTCGTCGAGCAGCACCGCGGGCGCCGTCGTGATCAGCGCCCGCGCGAGCAGCAGCCTGCGCCGCTGTCCCGCGGACACCGCCGAGGCGCCGCCGACGAGCACGGTGTCCAGGCCGTCGGGTAACCCGTCCAGCCACGGCCCGAGCCCGCTGCGGACCAGCGCGTCGCGCAGTTCGGTGTCGGTGGCGTCGCCGCGGGCGACGAGCAGATTGTCCCGGATCGTGGTGGCGAACAGGTGGGCGTCCTCGGCGAAGAACACCCCCTGCGCCGGGCCGGAGCCGGGCAGCAGGCCCGCAGTGCGCATCAGCAGTGTGGTCTTGCCGCTTCCGCTGGGCCCGACGACCGCGACCCGCGCGCCCGGGGAGAGGTCGAGGGCGGCCGACGCCGGTCGTCGCTCGTCCTCGGCGTCGGGGTCGGTGAGTGCACCCAGGCGCAGCGCGGCGATACGCGCCCGCATCAGTGCGACCGCCGCGCCGGGCAGTGCCGCGGTGGCTTCGAACGCCGACAGCGGGACCAGCATCAGGATCGCCAGCGTCGTCGGGGCGACCACGTCGGAGAGCGCGACGCCGGCCAGCACCGCGCCCAGCACGCTGACCCCGATGGCGGCGGTCGGCATCGCGGCGGCGACGGCGGCGGGTGCGGCCGCATGGTCCACGGCGCGTCCCCAGCGGCGCTGTTCATGTCCGGCTGCTGAGATGACCTCATCGAGACGACCACTGACCCGAAGCTCGGCTGCGTGCTCGAGCGCGAGCATCGCCGCGGTGTCCCGTTGTGTGTGGTGCTCGACCGCCACCTGTTCGGCGGCCCACGCCGCCCGCGCCGACATCGCGGGGGCGATGACGCCTGCGACCAGCATGGCCGCTGCGAGCACCGCCGCGGCGGGTACGGAGATCAGCGCGATGAGCATGACCGCGGCGCTGCTGAGCACCGCGGCCACGCCGATGGGGACCACGGCGCGCACCACGACGTCCGACAGCTCGTCGACGCTGGCGCCGATGCGCGCGACGAGGTCCCCGCTGTGGCGGCGCATGACCGCGTCGATCGGGCCGGTGGCCAGCCGGGTGTAGAGCTGCTCGCGGGCGTTGCCCGCGGCGCGCAGTGCAGTGTCGTGGGACGCCAGCCGTTCGCAGTACCCGAGCACGCCCCGGGAGATGCCCAGGGCCCGCACCGCGACGACTGCCACCGTCAGCTGCAGCACCGGTGGCATCTGCCAGGCGCGGGTGATCAGCCACGCCGACACCGCCGCCAGCGCGAGCGCACTGCCCAGCGACAACGCCCCGAACGCGATGGCCATGGCCACGCGGGGGAGCCGTGGCCGCAGCAACGACAGGGTCAGACGCACCGGGGAGGTCAGCCGCAGCGCTTCAGTGTGGGACACCGACACCACCCATGTCGACGACCTGCGAGCCGATCGCCAGGACCGGTTCGCGGTGCCCGACGACGAGCACCGTCGCACCGCGTTCGGCGCGCTCGGCGATGGCGTGCAGCACCCGGGCCTCGGTCGGGCCGTCCAGGTGCGCGGTGGGTTCGTCGAACAGCAGCACCGGCGCGGGGGAGCCGAGCACCCGGGCCAGCCCCAGACGTTGACGTTGACCCAGCGACAATCCCACCCCGCCGCGCCCGATGCGCGTTTGCAACCCGTGCGGCAGACCGGCCAGCACCTCGTCGAAACACGCTGCCCGACAGGCGGCGTCGAGGTCGGGCACCGGTCCGAACAACTCCAGGTTCTCGCCGACGGTGCCGGGCACCAGCACCGGACGTTGCGCCAGCCACGTCAGCCGGGTCCACCACTGCCGCACGTCGAGGTCCTCGATGTCGGTGCCGTTGATCCGGATCCGTCCGGCCGGCGTGGGGCCCAGCCCCAGGATCGCCTGCAGCAGCGTGGACTTGCCGATGCCGTTGGGGCCGGTGAGCACCGTGACCCGCCCGGGCGTGACCGTCATCGCCGGTGCATCGACCTCGATGGTGACTGCGTCGCCGGTGACGGGTGCGCGGCCGGTCCCGGACGCCGGCGCGGTGTCGATGAGGTCGAATGCGGCCTGCACCGCGGTCTTTCCGTCCTGGGCGGAGTGGAACGCCGCACCGACCCGGCGCAACGGCCAGAACACCTCGGGCGCCAGCAGCAGCGCCGTCAGGCCCGCGGTCAACGTCATCTCGCCGTACACCAGTCGCATCCCGACGCTGACGGCGACCAGCGCCACCCCGAGGGTGGCCAGCACCTCGAGCACGAGCGCCGACAGGAAGGCGATGCGCATGGTGGCCATGGCCGAGCGCCGGTGTGCGGCGTTCAGTTCGGCGATGCGGGCGGTGGATCCGGCGGCGCGGCCCATCGCGCGCAGGGTGGGCAGGCCGGCGACCAGGTCCAGTAGCCGCGACTGCAGAGTCGACATGGCGGTCAGCGCTGCCGCCGAGCGTTCGGCGGTGGCCAACCCGATCAGCACCATGAAGAGCGGGATGAGGGGCAGCGCGACGAGTACGACGACCGCCGACTGCCAGTCGAAGACGGCGATCACCGCCGCGGTCGCGGGGGTCAGGATCGCCGCGACGAACAGTGCGGGCAGGTAGGTGGTGAAGTACACCCGCAATCCGTCGAGTCCACGTGTCACGACGATCGCGGCGTCGTCGCGACGGCGGGCCAGTTCCCGGGGCGGCATCGCGGTCGCGGCGGTCAGGACCTGCTCGGCGAGGTCGGCGATCACCGCGCTGGCGCCGCGTTGCGCCAGCTTCCCCTGCTGCCACACGGCCAGCGCACGCAGCACCCACAGGGCTGCCAGCAGCGTGATGGGCGTAGTCAGGACGGCGAGGTCGCGGGAGGCGGGATCAGTGATGACGCGGGCGACGATCCCGGCGAGGACGATCGCCGAGGCGATGGTGGTCGCCGCGATCAGCACACCGCACGCCGTGGTGGCGACCAGGAATCGGCGCATCGCCGCCGAGGCCCGCCACAGCCGCGGGTCTATCGGGGCGCGCGAGGTGTCTGTCAGGACGAACGCCTCGACAGTCCGATGGATTCGGGGATCGAGTCGGCGCTGATGCGCTTGCGGAACACCCAGTAGGACCACGCCTGGTAGCCCAGGACCAACGGCAGCAGCGTGAGCGAGGCCCAACTCATGATCTTCAGTGTGTAGGGCGTCGAGGAACCGTTGAAGATGGTGACGCTCCACTCCGGGTTCAACGTGGACGGCAGCAGGTTCGGATACAGCGACCCGAAGATCAGCACCGCGACCGACGCGACCACAAGCACCATCGAGAAGAACGCCCACCCTTCCCGGCTCTGGCTCCACATCAGCGCGACCGCGACCAGCAGGGCGACGACCGCGGCGGCCAGGGCCAGCCAGGTCCAGGATTTACCGTGGCTCAGCTGGGTCCACACACCGAACCCGCCGGCCAGCGCGATGACCGGCACCGTCAGGATCCTGGCGAACCGAAACGCGTTGTCGCGGATATCTCCGCTGGTCTTCAGTGCCACGAAGGTCGACCCGTAGAACGCGAACAGCGCGGCGGTGGCCAGCCCACCCAGCAACGTGTAGGGGTTGACGACGTCGTACAGCGTCGCCTGGGAAGCGCCGTCGGCGTCGATGGGCAGACCCTGCACCAGGACCGCGAACGCCACCCCCCACAGGATGGCGGGCAGCCACGAACCGAGGGCGATGCCGATGTCGGCCCAGTCACGCCACTTGGGATCGTCGATCTTGCCGCGCCATTCGATGCCGACGATCCGCACGATCATGCCGAACAGGATGGCGAGCAGCGGCAGGTACAGCGCTGAGAACACGGTGGCGTACCACACCGGGAACGCGGCGAACATCGCCGCGCCGGCGGTGATCAACCACACCTCGTTGCCGTCCCACACCGGGCCGATCGTGTTCAGTGCGGCGCGGCGGTGGCGTTCGGCGGTGTCATGTCCACCACCCTCGATGTTCTTGCTGGCAGCCCCGAACGGGATCATCAGCATGCCGACGCCGAAGTCGAATCCCTCCAGGATCAGAAATCCGAGGAACAGCGCCGCTATGAGGAAGAACCACAGTTCCTGTAGTCCCATCAGAATTCACGTCCTCTCAGCACGCGGCGGTCAGTAGGCGAAGGAAAGGGGAGCCACGTCGTCGTCGCTCGGCGACTTCGGTGGTGCCGGCTCGGAGTCGTGTTCCTGCGGCCCTTCGGTGACGTAGCGGCGCATCAGGAAGAACCACACCACCGCCAGCGCCCCGTAGATGGCGGTGAAGGTGATCAGTGAGAACAGCACCATGCCCGCCGAATGTCCGGAAACACCCTCCTGCACCGTCATTCGCACCATCTGGTCGCCGGTCGGATTGGGTACCACGACCCACGGTTGCCGGCCCATCTCGGTGAACACCCAGCCCGCTGAGTTACCCAGGAACGGGGTGGGAATGGTCAGGATGCCGAACCGGCCGAACCAGCGTTGATCGGGGATGCGCCCCCGTCGGGTGAGCCACAGGGCTGCCAGCGCGAATGCCACCGGGATCAACAGGAACCCGATCATCGCGCGAAACGCCCAGTAGGTGACGAACAGGTTGGGCCGGTAGTCGCCGGGGCCGAACTTCTCCTGGTACTCCGCCTGCAGGTCGTTGACCCCGTCGAGGGTCACCCCGGTGAACTTGCTCTCGGCGAGGAACGGCAGCACATAGGGCACCTCGATGAGGTGGATGACGCTGTCGCAGTTGTTGTGCGTGCCGACGGTCAGGACGGAGAAGTTCGGATCGGTCTCGGTGTCACACAACGACTCTGCCGACGCCATCTTCATCGGTTGCTGGACGAACATCAGCTTGCCCTGGAAGTCGCCGGTCAGGAAGAGCCCACCGGCCGCGATCAGCGCCACCAGGCTGCCCATGATGGTCGCCGGGCGGTACATGGAGCGGGCCTCGGGAGTCTTGTGGTCGCGCACCATCAGCCAGGCTGAAACCCCGGCGACGAACACCCCGGCGGTGAGGAACGAGCCGGCCACGACATGCAGGAACGCCCAGATCGCGGTGTTGTTGGTCAACAGCGCCCCGAAATCGACCAGTTCGGCTCGACCGGTCTCGGGGTTGAACCGGGCGCCGACCGGGTGCTGCATGAACGAGTTGGCGGCGATGATGAAGTAGGCCGAGGCGTTGACGCCGAAGGCGACGATCCAGATGCAGGCGAGGTGCACCGCCCGCGGCAGCCGGCCCCAGCCGAAGATCCACAACCCGATGAAGGTGGACTCGAAGAAGAACGCGATCAGCCCTTCGAAGGCGAGCGGAGCTCCGAAGATGTCCCCGACGAACTTGGAGTACTCACTCCAGTTCATGCCGAACTGGAACTCCTGGACGATGCCGGTGGCGACGCCGAGCGCGAAGTTGATCAGGAACAGTTTGCCGAAGAACCGGGTCAGCCGGTACCAGGCGGTGTTGCCGGTGATGTGCCACGCCGTCTGCATCGCGGCGATCAGCGGTGCCAGCCCGATCGTCAGCGGGACGAAGATGAAGTGGTAGACCGTGGTGATCCCGAACTGCCACCGCGAGACATCCAACGCGTCCATTCGCCGCTCCCAGGCTGTGCTGACCTAATCTACGACACAGTGTAGTAACTATTGGGGCGCTGTGCGCTAGGGACTTCCGGCCCTCATTCGGTCGTGGTGGCGGTGACTTCCTGCCTGAATTCCGTCATTTTCTTGCTCGCACTACGGATACCGAAGGCCGAGACCACCTCGAATGCCCCCAGAACGATCAGCCAGATGCCGACCACCTGGGTGAGGATGGCCAACGACTCGAACGGCACGGCGAGCATGATCACACCGGCGATCAGGCTGATCACCCCGATGAAGATCTCCCAGCCCCGCCCCGGCAACGTCGGGTCGCTGATCGCGGACACCAGGGTCGCCACACCGCGGAAGATGAATCCGATCCCGATCCAGATCGCCAGCAGCAGCACGGCATCGCCGAAGTTGATGAAGCACATCACGGCCAACACGAGCGCCGCGGCGCCGCTGATGAACAGCAGTACCCGACCGGCCAGGGAGACCTTCAGGCTGAACGCGAACACCACCTGGGTGATGCCGGCGACCAACAGATATGCCGCGAAGAAGACCGACGCCACGAAGATGCTGATGCCGGGCCACACCAGCACCATGACGCCGAGGATGACGGCCAGAATTCCTGAAAGCAGCACGGTTTTCCACAGATGCTGCAACATGCTTGGGGGAGCACCGGTTTCCATTCGCGCAGTGTGGCACACCCGCTGCGCCGACCCGCCGATTTCGCGTTACCGCTGTGTTGTCTCCACACGGTCGTTAATGTTCCGTTACCGGCGCTGCGCGCCGGGTCATCGGTCGTTAACGTCCTTGGCTGGAGATGACCGGAGAGGACTCCGGTCAAGGCTGACGGCCCGAAGCAGAAAGTAGAGGCAACCGTGTTGTTGGGTGGAATCCAAGAGCGCCGGACGAGGTTCTGGCGCATCGCGGCCGTCTTCGCCGCTAGCGGAGCCCTGGCCCTTTCGGGCTGTTCCAGCAGTACCGACTCCAGCGCACCCGAGTCGCCCACCGAAAGTGTGCAGGCCGAGACGGTCGAAGAGATCGCGAACACCGTGCCCGAGCCGATCAAGTCGTCGGGCAAGCTCATCGTGGGCGTGAACATCCCGTACGCCCCGATGGAGTTCAAGGACCCGCAGGGCCAGATCGTCGGCTTCGATGTCGACCTGATGAACGCGATCGCCGGAACTCTGGGGCTCACTCCGGAGTACCGCGAAGCGGACTTCGCCAAGATCATCCCGTCCATCCAAGGCGGCACCTTCAACGTCGGGATGTCGTCGTTCACCGACAGCAAGGAGCGCGAGGAGCAGGTCGACTTCGTCACCTATTTCTCCGCGGGCACGCTGTGGGCCAAACCGCCCGGCTCCGACATCACGCCCGAGACCGCGTGCGGCAAGCGGGTCGCCGTGCAGGCCACCACGGTGCAGGAGACCGACGAACTGCCGGCCCGCAGCCGGGAGTGCACCGATGCCGGGCAACCGGCGATCCAGATCGTGCCGTTCGACAGCCAGGACGCCGCGACCAACGCGGTCGTGCTGGGCCAGGCCGACGCCATGTCGGCCGACTCCCCGGTCACGCTGTATGCCATCAAGCAGACCAACGGCAAACTCGAGCAGGCCGGTGAGGTGTTCGACTCGGCGCCGTACGGTTGGCCGGTCGAGAAGGGTTCACCGCTGGCGCAGTCCCTGCAGCAGGCACTTCAGCATCTGATCGACAACGGTCAGTACCGGGAGATCGCGGCCAACTGGGGTCTGGAGGAAGGCCTCATCGACAAGCCGGTCATCAACGGCGCGGTCTCCTGACCGAGGACTGTTCGCATGAGTGATGCGGCTGCGCCGTCGGCCATCGATGCCGTACCGCTGCGACATCCGTGGCGATGGGTGACGGCGGCCGTCATCCTCGTGGTGGTGGCCCTGTTCCTGTACGGGGCCGCCACCAACCCGGCTTACGGCTGGGCGACGTTCTTCGAGTATCTGTTCAACGAGCGGGTGCTGCTCGGGGTGTTCAACACCATCCAGCTGACCGTCTACTCGATGGCGATCGGCATCGTGCTCGGTGTCGCGCTCACCATCATGCGGATGTCGGGAAACCCGGTGATGAGCGCGGTGGCGTGGGTGTTCCTGTGGGTCTTCCGCGGCACGCCGGTGTACGTGCAGTTGGCGTTCTGGGGTCTGCTGCCGGTGATCTATCAGAACATCCAGCTCGGTGTGCCCTTCGGGCCCACGCTGGTGCAGTTCGATCTGCAGTCGTTCTCGTTCCCGTTCATGCTGGCGGTGCTCGGGCTGGCGCTCAACGAGGCGGCCTACATGGCCGAGATCGTCCGCGCCGGGATCACCTCGGTGCCGGAGGGGCAGCTGGAGGCCTCGACCGCGCTGGGCATGTCCTGGTCGCTGGCCATGCGCCGCACCGTGCTGCCCCAGGCGATGCGGGTGATCATCCCGCCGACTGGCAACGAGGTCATCAGCCTGCTCAAGACGACCTCGCTGGTGACCGCGGTGCCGTATGCCTTCGACCTGTACAGCATCGCCACCCGCGAGATCGCCGCGCGGATCTTCCAGCCCGTGCCGCTACTACTGGTCGCGGCGGTGTGGTATTTGGCGATCACCAGCGTGCTGATGGTGGGACAGTTCTATCTGGAGCGCTACTTCTCTCGTGGCGCGTCGCGCAAGCTGACCACCAAGCAACTCGATGCGCTGGCGTCCGCACAGGCAGTGCCGACCGAGCGGGAGGGGCAATGACGACACAGGAAGCCGATCGGCCGGTGGTCAAAGCCGAGCTCGTCTGCAAGGACTTCGGGGCGCTGAAGGTGCTCAAGGGCATCACCCTCGAGGTGCAGAAGGGCCAGGTGCTGGTGTTGGTGGGTCCGTCGGGCTCGGGGAAATCGACGTTCCTGCGTTGTATCAACCACCTCGAAACCATCAGCGCGGGAAGGCTGTACGTCGACGGACAGCTGGTCGGTTACCGCGAACGCGGCGGCAAGCTGCATGAGATGAAGCCCGCCGACGTCGCGCGTCAGCGCCGCGATGTGGGCATGGTGTTCCAGCACTTCAACCTGTTCCCGCACCGCACCGCACTGGGCAACATCGTCGAAGCGCCGGTTCAGGTCAAGGGCGTGAAGAAGGCGCGGGCGCTGGAGCGGGCCCGTGATCTCCTCGATCAGGTCGGCTTGGCGGACAAGGCCGAGGCCTATCCCGCGCAACTGTCCGGAGGTCAGCAGCAGCGGGTCGCGATCGCGCGAGCGCTGGCGATGGATCCCAAGTTGATGCTGTTCGATGAGCCGACCTCGGCGCTGGATCCCGAACTCGTCGGCGAGGTACTGGCGGTGATGAAGAAGCTCGCCTCCGAGGGGATGACCATGGTGGTGGTCACCCACGAGATGGGTTTCGCGCGCGAGGTCGCCGACGAGCTGGCGTTCATGGACGGCGGGGTGGTCGTCGAGCGCGGTAACCCGCGCGAGGTGATGGCCAACCCTCAGCACGAACGGACGAAAGCGTTTCTCTCCAAGGTGATGTAACGCCCGACCCGGCCGCGCCGCTGTGGCGGGCGGCTCAGGTGTTCCGGCTGCTCAGTTGCCTCTACGCACTGGGCTTCCAGTTCGCGGTCAACCCGGACCTCGATCACCCGCTGGTCGGCTGGCTGCTGTTCGGTGTCCTGATCGTGGTCAGCATCGTCTACGCCATCGCCTACCTGCGAGGCTTCGGCCGGCGCCCGGGCTGGGTGATCGTCGAGATCGTCGTGGTGCTGGCGTTGATGCTGTCTACTGAGGTGATCGCCGGTGACCAGTGGGTGGCCGACAACCAGTCCTGGCCGACCACGCTGTGGGCCACCAACGCCGTGATCTCCGCGGCGATCCAGTTCGGTCCGATCGCGGGCATGCTGACCGGCTTGGCCGTGATGGCTGCCGCCGCGGCGCTCAAGGGTTACGTCCACATCGATCTCGGCCGACACGCGACGCTGGTCATCGAGCTCGCTGTCGGGCTCGCGGTGGGGATGGCCGCCCAGACCGCGCGCCGGGCTCACGCCGAACTGCAACGCGCGGTGCGGCTCTCTGCCGCGCTCGAGGAGCGTGAGCGGCTCTCCCGTCAGGTTCACGACGGGGCGATCCAGGTGCTGGCGCTGATGGCGCGCCGCGGACGCGAGATCGGTGGCGAGACAGGGCGGTTGGCCGAGCTGGCGGGGGAGCAGGAGCGCGCATTGCGCCGGCTGGTCAGCTCGGCCGAGACGGAACCGGCCGATCCCGGCATTGCCGACGTGGGGGCACTGGTGCGCAGGTGGGCCTCCGACCGGGTGTCGGTGAGTGTGCCGGCCGAGCCGGTGTTGCTGGACGCCAACGTCGCCGGCGAGCTGATCGCCGCGGTCGGCAACGCCTTGGACAACTCGGAGAAGCACGCCGGGCCGGATGCGCGCGCGTATGTTCTTGTCGAGGATCTCGGCGACGCCGTCACCGTCAGTGTTCGCGACGACGGAGTGGGCATTCCGGATGGGCGGCTCGCTGAGGCGGCTGCCGAGGGGCGGCTCGGAATCGCGAAATCCATTGTGGGAAGGATGAACTGGTTGGGCGGCCGGGCGGAGTTGAGCACGGGTACCGGCGCGGGCACGGAATGGGAGCTCACGGTGCCCAGGACTGGAGGATCGGGTGACTGAGCGGCGCACGACGGTGATGGTCGTCGACGACCATCCGATCTGGCGCGACGCCGTCGCGCGTGACCTCGCCGACGACGGGTTCGATGTGGTCGCGACCGCCGACGGAGTGGCCACGGCGAGACGACGGGCCGCGGTCGTGCTGCCCGACGTGGTGCTGATGGACATGCGGCTGGTCGACGGCAGTGGGGCGCAGGCCACCGCCGAGGTGCTCGCGGTGTCTCCCTCGTCGAAGGTGCTGGTGCTGTCGGCCTCCGACGAGCGCGAAGACGTGCTGGAGGCCGTGAAGGCCGGCGCGACGGGTTACCTGGTCAAGAGCGCATCGAAGCAGGAACTCGACGACGCCGTGCGGGCCACCGCGCAGGGTCGTGCGGTGTTCACGCCGGGGCTGGCCGGGTTGGTGCTCGGTGAGTACCGACGGATCGCGCGCGACTCGGCAGGTCCGGCCGGTCCGCCGGGGCCGAGCCTGACCGAGCGCGAAACCGAGATCCTGCGGTTCGTTGCCAAGGGGCTGACAGCCAAGCAGATCGCCGAGCGGTTGTCGCTGAGCCACCGCACGGTGGAAAACCACGTTCAGGCGACATTCCGCAAGCTGCATGTCGGCAACCGGGTCGAGCTGGCCCGCTACGCGATCGAACACGGCCTCGACGAGTAGTTGTACTCATCCGCCGGACGCCGGTCCGTTGCGAGGATGACGGTATGACCGAACCGCATGCCGTCGTGATCGCCCGGCTGTCGGCGAATTTCGCCGCGCTGTCGCGGCAGTTCGTCCAGGTGTCCAGTGACCTGGCGGAGCTCGAGCGGGTGCTGGCGGGCCGTCCAGGGCCCCTTCCTGCCCAGGAACCCCAGGCCGCTCCCGTGTCGCAGGCTGCCGCGTCCGCACCGCCGCCGGCCGCGCCCCCGCCCACGGTGCCGCCTGCCGCGCCGCCTTGGCCCGGCTTTGCACCGGTAGCTGCGGCGCGCCGGCCGGGCTTTCCATCGCTGCCCACGCCGCCCTACTGGCCGCACTACCCGCTGACGAACCCGTATCCGGCCGCTGCGCCGATACCGCCCGCAGCGAGGACACCGGCTCCGCCGCGGTCGCAAGGCTGGATCGGCAAGCTGCTCGCGGTCGCCGGTGTCGCGGTCACACTGATCGGTGTCGCGTTGCTGCTGGTACTGGCCGCGCAGGCGGGCCTCCTACGTCCGGAATTCCGGGTCGGGGCGGGTGCGGTGCTGGCCGCGGCGTTGGTGGGCGCCGGATGGTGGCTCAACACCCGCCCCGGTGGCCGAGTGGGGGCCGTCTCGCTGGCCGCAACCGGCATCGCCGCGGCCTACATCGACGTGATCGCGGTGACCACCATCTACGGATGGGTCTCGGCCCCTGTCGGCCTGGTAGTGGCGGCAATCGTCGCCGGCACCGGACTCACGCTCGCCCGGTGGTGGGACTCCCAGCACCTCGGGCTGCTCGTGCTGGTTCCGCTGATCGCCCTGGGGCCGGTCGTCACCGACGGCATCACGCTCCTGCTGGTCGGGTTCCTGCTCGCGCTGGCCGCCGTGTCGTTGCCGGTGCAGCTGGGCAAAGACTGGATCTGGCTGCACGCGGCCCGCATCACCGCCGCGTCCTTCCCGCTGCTCGTCGCGCTGGTCGTGCGGTACATCGATGCCCGCGACGATCTGTGGCTGGCCGGCGGCTGTGCGATCGCCGCGCTCATCGCGGTCGGGTCGGCACTGATTCTGTTGCCGGGCACTTCTCATCGCGCAGCCATGGCGGTGCTGACCGCCGCCGGGGTGCTCCCCGTGCTGGCCGTGGGTCTGGCCGTCGACCGGGTGCTCGCCGCGCTGATGGCCGCCGCGGTGTCGGCCGCGATGCTGGCCATCGTGCTGGCCGGCGACCGGTTGCCCGGTGTGCCGGGCGCCGCGAAGCAGGTGTTCTCCGCCTTGTCGGCGGTGGCGGCACTGATCGCCGTCACCGTCGCGTTCGATGGACGGGTGGCCGGGCCCGTACTGCTCGCGCTGGCCGTGGTGGTGGCGGTGGCGGGTCGTCACGACACCACGGCGCGGTGGGCGGCGTTCGGCTTCACGATCGTCGGTGCCGGAGTCCATCTGAGCTACTCGCCCCTTTACACGCTGCTCGAACCGGTGAAAACCGGTGCCGCCGCCGGTGTCTCGACGTTGGTATCCAGCGTTCTGCTCGCAGCCAGCGCGGTGGCGGTGCTGTGGTCATGGCGCAGCAGGGAGGCGGCGCTGTGGGTGGTCGCCGGCGGAGTGGTCGTCTACTCGGTCACGTCGTTCACCGTGACGGCGGGCACGATGATCGCCGGTGACAGCGCCGGCTTCTACGGCGGCCACATGGTCGCGACGATCTGCTGGATCGTGCTGGCCGCCGCGTTGTTCGGGTACGCGGCCCGACGGTCCCGGGCCGAACGTTCTGTCCCGATCGGCGCGGGACTCGCACTGGTCGCCGCCGCGGTGGCGAAGCTGTTCCTGTTCGACCTGGGCACGCTCGACGGCATCTTCCGTGTCGTGGTGTTCATCGTCGTCGGGTTGATCCTGCTGGGCATGGGTGCCGGATACGCCCGGTTGCTCGACAAGCAGGACAGACAGGATCACGAGAATGCCGTCGACGTGACGACCGACACTGGCTAAACTGGACTCAATCCAGAAAGCTGGACGTTGGGAGAGATATGAGCACAACAGCGAACCGTCGCAGGACCGATGCCGAGGTCAGTGGATTCCACGCCTCCCCGGCGTTGGCCGAATCCCTCCAGCGAGTGCTGGTCGACCTCATCGAGCTGCACCTGCAGGGCAAGCAGGCGCACTGGAACGTCGTCGGCACCAACTTCCGCGACCTGCACCTTCAACTCGACGAGGTGGTCGATTTCGCCCGCGAGGCCAGTGACACCGTCGCCGAGCGGCTGCGCGCGCTCGACGCCGTGCCGGACGGCCGCTCGGATACCGTCGCAGCGACCACGTCACTGCCGGAGTTCCCGGCGTACGAACACAGCACCGGTGAGGTCGTTGACCTCATCACCGCCCGCGTCTACGCCGCGGTGGACACCATCCGGTCGGTACACGACACCGTGGACGCCGAGGACCCCAGCACCGCCGACATCCTGCACCAGCTCATCGACGGGCTCGAGAAGCAGGGGTGGCTGCTCAAGTCGGAGAACCGGAAGGTCTGAGCGGGCGGTGCCCGACGAGGTACCACGTGTGCATGGCGCCCTTGCCCTTGATGTCGACCACGCCACGCTCCTCGAGTACGAACCGGTGCCGCAGGCGGTCATAGACGTTGTCGGGCACCTGAATTCGGCCTTCGACGTCGGTGGTCTCCATCCGAGAGGCGACGTTCACCGCATCGCCCCACACGTCGTAGAAGAACTTACGGGCACCGACCACTCCGGCCACCACGGGGCCTGCTGCCATCCCGATGCGTAGCGGCACCTCGCGGCCCCACGGATCTTTGAGATCGGCCACGGCGTCGGCCATGTCGAGGGCCAACGCCGCCAGCGCCTCGAGATGGTCGGACCGCGGCGTCGGGACCCCGCTGACCACCATGTACGAATCGCCGCTGGTCTTGACCTTCTCCAGACCGTGCCGGTCGACCAACGCGTCGAGGTCGGTGTAGAGCAGATCCAGGAACCGCACCAGGTCGGCCGGCGGGGTGTCGCTGGCGCGCTTGGTGTATCCGGCGATGTCGGCGAACAGGATCGACGCGTCGTCGTACTTGTCGGCAATCACACTGCGCGACGGGTCCTTCAGCCGCTCGGCGATCGTCGTCGGCAAGATGTTGGCCAGTAACCGTTCGGAGCGTTCGTACTCGGCCTCCATCGCCGCCTCGGCGCGGTCGATCTCGCGCAGCGTGTACCAGATCGTGGCCACCACCATCACCGCCGAGCCCACCACGGAACTGACGAAACCGACGGTCAGCGTCCACGGCGGACCCAACCCCCGGCTGTCCGGCACGGTCATCTCCAGTGCGATGGTCAGCGCCCCGCCCGCCGCGGCGACCAGCGAGGCCAGCGCGATGCGTTCGATACCCAGCACCAGCACCATCAGCGACGCCGCGACAAGAAAATAAAACTGCAGACCGGACCCCGTGCCCACCGTGTAACACATGAAACCGACCGACGCGTAGGCGAACACGGCGAACGTCAGTGGCGCGACGAGCTCACCGTATGGGCACAGCTTGGGGATGACCAGGAACACCACTGCGCACGCCACGTTCGCCACGCCCAACCACCACAGCGCGCCGCCCAACGTCAGCTGCAGGGCACCGAACGATGCCGTCACCGCCGCGGCGATCCAGCTGGCCAGTTTGAGCACCCGCACCCGGCGGGCCACCCGGTCGCTGTGATGCCGACTCGGCGACCAGGCGCGGCCCGTCAGAGCAACTTCGGGTACGCACACCGGCCGCACGCTGAGCACGGCCAAAGACTATCGCCCGCAGGTCCCTGAGCTGGCTGCCTCGGGCAGATTGGCCTGTGGACCACTACGCTCGGGAACCACCGGGAGACGGGCCGCTGAAGGGAGGATGTGTGCACCAGCGATGGCACGCCCTGCTGGCGGTCATAGGGCTGCTGGTGCTGATAGGGAGCATGCCGTTCGCAATCCCACGTGCTGCCCCCCAGGAACCAGCTCAATCGCCGACTGTCACAGTCGCAGTCCATCAACTGACACCCTTCGTCATGGGCACCGGCGACGATCTGACCGGCTTCACGATCGACGTGTGGGAGGAGATCGCCGACCGGCTCGACTGGCAGACCCGCTACGTCGACGTCGGCGATGTCGCTGGCCAGCTGCGAGCTGTCGGCGACGGCCGTGCCGACATCGCCGCCGGTGCGATCTCTCTGACCTCCGAGCGCGGTCTCTCCTACGACTTCTCCCAGCCGACGCTCGACGCCGGCTTGCAGATCATGGTGCCCACCCAGACCGTCGAACCGGCCAGTCCGAGCCTCACGGCCTTCACCAAGCTGGTGTTCTCCAAAACCATGCTGGGCTGGCTAATCGCAGCTCTCCTCATCAGCGTGCTGCCTGCACACATTCTCTGGCTGATCGAGCGCCGACACGACACCGGTGCGGTGTCCAAACACTATTTCCCGGGCATCTTTCAGGCTTTCGCGTGGGGCGTTGGTTCGCTGGTCGGGGCTGGCGCGGCCGCACCGCCCCGGCAGTGGATGGCGCGCACCATGGCGATTCTGTGGGCGTTCGTCAGCATCGTATTCGTGTCGTTCTACACCGCGAATCTGACAGCTACCCTCACCCTGGCCAAACTCGAGGCGCAGATCAACGGACCCGCTGACCTTTACGGGAAATCCGTTGCCACAGTCACGGGCACGACGTCGGCGTCCTTTTTACGAACGATGGGTATCGATGCGACAGCGATGGCAAGCATCGAGGAGTGCTACCGCGCGTTGCTGGACGGCGGGTACGACGCGGTGGTATACGACGCGCCCGTGCTGAGGTATTTCGTGGCGCATCAGGGCGATGGCGCCGCCCTGATGGCCGGACCGGTCTTCCAGGAGGACGACTACGGGTTCGTCTTCCGGATCGGCAGCCAGCTACGCAAGCCCGTCGACCAGACGTTGCTGAGCATGCGTGAGGACGGGTCGTTCGGGATGATCGAAGAGAAGTGGTTCGGCGACGACGCAGACAGCACCGTGGAGGGCTGATATAGCTCGAGTTGGTCCTTCTCAAATGCCTCCGGAGGTGTCAGGAAGGGATCTGTAACTGATTCCTTTTCGGGGTCCGTGTGTTGGACGC
>Ga0208330_1000283_pt1 | contig 26718 bp, 26 predicted proteins | sample DeeseametaMP1896_FD_184180 | JGI IMG/M metagenome (GOLD analysis project Ga0208330, IMG submission 184180) | Marine microbial communities from the Deep Pacific Ocean - MP1896 (SPAdes) | ecosystem: Environmental > Aquatic > Marine > Oceanic | place: East of Hawaii, North Pacific Ocean | collected... | reverse complement strand
GGCCTCGGCCCCCGTGGTCACCCAGGTCACGGCGTACCCCTGCCGCTCGAGCATCCGCTTCAGCGTCAGCGCGATGTCCTCGTCGTCCTCGACGATGAGGACGGTCGTGGGGGTCCCGGGAGTGGCGGTGGTCACGGGTGCAGCCTAGGTGTCACAGGTCCCGGTCGCTGGCGCCGGACTCGGTCGCCGGCGTGGTCGAGCAGGCCACTCCACCGGTGTTGCGCACGCTCGCCGAGGGGGTCCACCGCATGGCCCCGGCCGTGGTGCTGGAGCGCAGGTCGGTGGAGGTGCTGGTGCCGAGCGTGACCGTGATGACGGTGAGGGCGACACCCCCTGACGCCGAGGTCTCGGCGGTCATCGTGGCCGGGATCGCGACCGACTTGTTCTTCTTGACGTAGTTCTGGACGAAGACCACCGAGCCCAGCGGGACGCTGAAGCCGGCCCGGTCGCCGCTCGTGGACGGCGAGACCGCCTTGTCGGCGAAGGTGACCGTGAGCGGGGTGCTCTCGCCGGTCCACCCGGCCTTGACGGTCGTGAGGTCCACGACGCCCTGGTAGGTGAGCACGATCGTGTCGCCGGCGCCGGGGATGTTCGCCACGCCTCCGTTGGCCGCCTGGACGTCCAGCGCCTTGAGCGGGTTGTTGTCGACGGTCACGGTGACGACCGGGGAGGTGACGGTCAGGGCGCCGCCATAGGTCATTGTGGCGCGCAGCTCCCAGGTCCCCGAGGCCAGGCTCGCGGTCGCCCAGGTGCAGGAGTACGGCGCGGTGGTGTCGGTGCAGATCGTGGCGTAGCTGCCGCCGGCGAGGCGGGCCTCGATCCGGACGCTGCTCGCCGACGTGCCCAGCGGGGTGGAGTGGTCGGTGGTGATCGTCCGGGTGCCGGTCACCAGGTCGCCGGTCAGCGGCGAGGTGATGGTGATGGTCGCGAGGCCGTTGTTGACCTGGCGTCGCACGACAGCGGCGGTGCTGACGTTGCCGGCCTCGTCGTAGGCGATCGCGCGGAGGTCGTAGCTGGCCAGGTTGGTCAGGCTCGTGGTGTTGAGCGCGCAGCGATAGGGGTCGGTCGAGACCGTGCACAGCGGCGTGTAGGTGGAGGCCGTGGCCAGCTTGTAGGACAGCTCGACACGCTCGACGCCGGAGTCCTCGTCCAGCGGGACGGCGACCACCTGCACGGTGCCGCTCATGGTCCCCGACGGCGAGGTGATGCTCACCGTCGGCGCCAGGTTGTCGACCACGACGTCGAGCTGCTCGGCGCTGACGGTCTGTGCGGACGCGCCGGTGCCGACGGTGCTGACCACGCGCACGTCGTAGAGGTCGGCGAGGGTGCCGGTGGCCCAGGAGCAGGACGGGGCGGTCCCCGCGACGGCGGAGCAGCCGATGATCGTGGTCCAGGTGGTGGCGCCGTCGACCCGGTGCTGGAAGGCGCTGGAGACGCTGCGGTTCCCGGCGCCGGTGATGGTGGCCGACAGCGGGACCGTGCCCCGGACGATGTCGGGGACGGTCGTGAGGGTGACGCTCGCGGGGTTGGCCACGCGCGTGGTGACCTCGGCGGAGGTGGCGCTGAAGCCGGCCACGTCGGTGGCCAGGGCGCGCAGGCGGTAGTCGCCGTCCGCCACGAGGGTGGTGCTCCACGGGCAGGAGTACGGCGCGGTCGTGTCGGTGCAGAGCGTGGTCCAGGAGGCCGAGCCGACAGCGGCGTGCTCGAGACGGACGCTCGCCACACCGCTGGCGGAGTCGCTCGCCGTGGCCTGCACGGTGACGGTGCCGGAGACCGTGCCGCCGGGGCTCGTGACGGCGACCGTCGGCGGGTGGTAGTCGGCGGCGGCGCCGACGGTGGCCCAGGTGAAGGAGGAGGAGGTGAAGCTCGCACCGGAGAACCAGGTGGTGCCGGCGGTGACCAGGACGACCAGCAGCACGGCCAGCAGTCGACGCGAGGGTCGACCGACGACGCTCGCCCGACGGGCGGCACGGTGCTGGGCACGGGTCTTCACGGGAGCTCGATTCCTGGGGGAGGGACTGATCGGAACTCTGTCGTAGCGCGGGTCACAGGGACCCCACACGCAGGTCACGTCCGGGTCATGTCCCGGGCACGGGTCGACACCCGCGGGGCGGTCAGACCAGGACCGGCGTGCTGGACGCTGGGGCCTCAGCCTGGGCCGGGCCGTCGACGAGCTCGGTGCGGGCGGGCCGCAGGGCGCGGACCAGCTCGACCAGGCTCCACAGCGCGATGAGCGCGGCGGGCAGCCCGACGAGGGCCATCCGGGTGCCGCGGTCGGCCAGGGCCATGAACGCGAAGCCGACGTACGGGACGTGGGCCACGACGCGGGGCTGGGTGGCGGCGGTGAGCTGGAAGGTCCACGGGTCGACGGCCGGGTTGGCGTCGCCCTGGGTGCGGAAGTCGGCGCCGTCGATCTCGGTGATCCGGTGCGTGACAAGGGTGTCGATCCCGGACTCGGCCGGTGGGACGTAGGTGATGACGTCCCCGACGCGCAGCTCCTCGACGGGGACGACCTCCTCGAAGACGACCGAGCCGAGGTCGTAGGTGCCCTCCATCGAGCCGCCCATGATCACGTAGCGCTGCAGGCCCATCAGGCTCGGCAGGAGGAAGGCCAGCGCGGCCAGCATGACCAGGCCGAGGCCCAGGTTGACCAGCACGCCGCGGGCCCGCGCGGCCCCGGAGCGCGACCGGTGGGTCGGGCTGGGCGTGGTGGGGAGCAGCGTCATGACGGCCTACCTGCGAGGTGGTGGAGGGAGCGGAGGTGGAGACGGTGGAGTGGCGGGGGTGGGCCCCCCGCCCGGTTCAGGGGGTGATCGCCGGGCGGGGGGAGTCCTCCCCAGGAGAGGCCGAGGGTCAGTTGCCCTGGCCGAAGAGCGCGTCGTAGCCCGGCACGAAGGACAGCGGGCTGCCGGCCTCCTGGGTCGAGACCCACTGGAAGGACGCGGAGGCGTTCTTGCCCTCGTTGGTGTTGTTGGTGGTCTCGACGAGCTTGACGGTGAAGGTGACGGTGGTGGAGCTGCCGACGGGCAGGGCGCCCAGCGCGATGGTCTGGCCGTTGACCAGGCCGCCGAAGGTGCCGTCGTAGAGGACGGTCGCGCCCTGGGTCAGGGTCAGCTTGAGGTCGCCGTCGACGAAGGTCGAGGTGTCCGCGGTCTCGGCGATGGTCAGCGTCGAGGGCAGGGTGCCGGTGTTGGTGATCTTCACCGAGCCGGTGACGGTGTCCTTGTCCTTGATGTTGGTGATGCTGAGGCTGGTCACGTCGTTGACGTGGGTGACCGAGCCGGAGGTGACGGCGGTGGTCGAGGCGGTGGTCGAGGTGAAGCTGGCACCCGAGCCGACGGCGACGGTGCCGGCGACCATGAGGGTGGCGAGGGGGACGAGGACCTTGCGGCGGGTGGCGGTCATGGTGTGCTCCTGGGGAGGTGGGGCGCCGCTCGGTGCGGCGCCGGTGATGTGGAGAACTCTGGTCGGGGGCAGGTCTCACCCACGCCCCGTGGACACCACCGCCACACCACGTCTCGGCAACAACACGACACGTTCCCCGCGGTGGGTCACGGTCGGGCAACACGGGGGTGTAGCCGGGTGTTCACTCAACGACAATTGACTCAATTGCTGTTGAGTGAGAGTCTCCAGGGTGTGAGCAGTCTCGAGTCCCGTGCCGCCCGGCACGCCGCGCTGGCGGACGTGACGCGGCTGGCCGTCGTCGACCTGCTCGCCGCCCGGGACGCCTCGCCGCGCGAGATCGCCGGGCGGCTCGGCCTGGGCTCCAACCTGCTCGCCCACCACCTCGCGGTACTCGAGCGCGCCGGGGTGGTGGAGCGGCGACGCTCCGAGGCCGACCGGCGCCGCTCCTACGTGCGGCTCGTCGACGAGGCGGCGGCAGTCGAGCAGGCCGGTGTCGACGGAGGTGCCTCCGCGCAGGCCCCGTGGGCGGGGGCTGCGAGCCTGCTGTTCGTCTGCACGGGCAACTCCGCGCGCTCCCAGCTGGCCGCCGCGATCTGGAACAGCCACCGCGGCGACGGGGTGCCACCCGCCCGCTCCGCCGGCACCCACCCCGCCGAGCGGGTCGACCCCGGCGCGGTCGACGTCGCCGTACGCCGGGGGCTGCGGCTCGCCGAGCGCCCGGTCGGGCTGGTGCCCGGCGACCTCGACGACGCACTGGTCGTCACGGTCTGCGACGCCGCCCACGAGGAGCTGGCCGCCGGTGCCGTGACCGGATCCCTGGAGTGGTCGACCCTGCACTGGTCGGTCCCCGACCCCGTCCCGGTCGGGGCCGATGCCTTCGCGGCCGCCGCCGACGAGCTCGAGCGCCGCATCCACCGACTCCGACCCGTGAAGGACCCCGCATGACCAGCCCGGACGCCCGCCCCGACCTGAGCCGCCGCCTCGCCGCCGAGCTCGTCGGCACCGCCTCGCTCGTGGCCGTCGTCGTCGGCAGCGGGATCATGGCGCAGCGCCTCTCCGACGACGTCGGCCTGCAGCTGCTGGCCAACTCCACCGCCACGGTCTTCGGTCTCACCGCCCTGATCTGGGTCTTCGGACCCACGTCCGGTGCCCACTTCAACCCCGCGGTGTCCTTCGCCGACTGGCTGATGGGACGCCTGGCCGGGGGAGGGCGCGCCTCCGGTGCGCTCACCGGCGCCGAGGTGGGCGCTTACTCCGCAGCCCAGGTGGTCGGCGGCGTCGCCGGTGCCGTGGTCGCCAACCTGATGTTCGAGGTGTCGGTCACCGACCTCGCCTCGACCGACCGCTCCGCCGGGCACCTGTGGCTCTCCGAGGTGGTCGCCACCGCCGGTCTGGTGACGCTGATCTTCGCGCTGGCCCGCACCGGTCGTGGCGGCCTGTCGGCCCCCGCCGTCGGCTTCTACATCGGCGCCGCCTACTGGTTCACCTCCTCGACGTCCTTCGCCAACCCCGCCGTCACCGTCGGGCGGGTCTTCTCCGACACCTTCGCTGGGATCGCACCCGCCTCGGTGCCGCCGTTCGTGCTCGCCCAGCTCGTCGGCGCCACCCTCGCGGTGGCCTTCGTGCACTGGCTCCACCCGCAGCTCGGCGCCCCGGGCGACACCAGCCTGGGCGACGTCGTCGTCCCGACCCGAGAGGAAACCTCATGACCACCACCCAGACCGACGTCCCGCAGGTCGTCTTCGCCTGCGTCCGCAACGGGGGACGCTCCGTCATCGGCCGGGTGCTGACCGAGCACTACGCCCAGGGCCGGGTCCGGGCCCTGTCGGCCGGCACGCAGCCGGGCGAGCACATCCACCCCGAGGTGGCCGACGTGCTGGAGTCGCTGGGCCTGGACACCAGCAGGGAGCACCCCAAGCACCTCACCCACGAGACCGTGGCCGCCTCCACGATGGCGATCACCCTCGGGTGCGGCGAGGAGTGCCCCTACGTCCCCGGCGTGAAGTACGTCGACTGGCCGGTCGAGGACCCCGGCGGCCAGGACCCCGAGACCGTCCGTGGCATCGTCGCCGACATCGACGGCCGGGTGCGCGCGATGCTGACCGAGCTGGTGCCCGACCTGGAGCTGCCGGACTCCGTGCTGGCGGCGTGAGCCGGTGGCTGCCGTAGCCGGTGGCGAGCACGCACCGCGTCGCGTCCTCGTCACGGACGCCACGCAGTTCCTCGGGCCGGGCGTCGTCGAACGCTTCCGCGCCGAGGGCGACGAGGTGGTCGCCGTCGAGGAGCCGCTGGCCTCGCGGGCCTCGGTCCGAGGGCTGGTCGCCGAGCACGGCCCCTTCGACGTCGTCGTGGCCAACCTGGAGGCGCCCATCACGGTGGCTCCGGTGGGCGAGCACGACGACGCGACGGTCCAGCACCTGATCGACCGGCTGGTCCACCCCCTGTTCTGGCTGCTCGACGCCTGCCTGCCGGCCATGCGCGAGGCCGGTCGGGGCGCGGTGGTCGTCCCGACGTCCGCCACCGCGCTGCGCTCCAGCTCGCACCCCATCGCGGGCTACGAGATGGCGCGTGCGGCGCAGCTGCAGCTGGTGCGCACGGTGGCGCGCGAGGTCGCCGGGGACGGGGTGCGGGTCAACGCGGTGGCTCCCAACTTCATCGAGAACCCGTCGTACTTCCCGCCGGAGACCGTCTCGGACCCCGCGTTCGTGGAGGCGGTACGCCGGGAGGTGCCCGCCCAGCGGTTGGGCAGCGGTGCGGAGGCGGCCGCGACCGTCTTCTGGCTGGCCTCGCCGGAGGCCTCCTACGTCCACGGCGCCGTGCTGCCGGTCGACGGCGGCTGGCGCTTGGGGTGAGCAGCGCGCTCGCGCCCGTCCCGGCGTGCCTAGGCTGGCCGACGTGAGCCCCGCCCTGCTCGATCCCCTGCCAGTCCCGCTGCTCGGAGCCCAGGTCGTCCCGCCGGTGGTGATGGCCTCGTCCGAGGGCGTGCCGCGCTACCTCACCGCCACCGCGGCCCTGGTGCTGGCGGCGGCGGTCGTCGGCTACCTCAGCGTCCGGGTCCGGGTGCTGCCGATCGTGGGCTTCCTGCTGGCCGGTGTGCTCATCGGACCCGCCCAGCTCGGCCTGGTGTCCTCGACCGAGGCGGTCGACGCGGCTGCGGAGATCGGCGTGATCCTGCTGCTGTTCACGATCGGCATCGAGTTCTCCCTCGAGCGCCTGGCGCGTGTGTGGCGCTGGGTCGTCTTCGGCGGAGGGTCCCAGGTCGTGCTGGCCACCGGGGCCGGGCTCGCGGTGACGGTGGCGCTGGGGCGGGACTGGAAGGTCGGGCTGTTCACCGGCTTCCTGCTGGCTCTGTCCTCGACCGCGATCGTCCTCAAGCTGCTCGCCGACACGGGCGGCACCAGCAGCACCCGCGGCCAGCTCGCGCTGGCCACCCTGGTCCTCCAGGACCTCGCGGTCGTGGCCATGGTGCTGGTGGTCCCGCTGCTGGGCACCGAGGCCGAGGGCGGCACCGGCGCCCTGTTGGAGGCGCTCGGGATCGCCGTCGCCGTGGTCGGGGTGGTCCTGGTCGTCGCGCGACGGGTGATGCCCAAGGTGCTCGAGCGCGTCGCGGCGCTCTGCTCGCCCGAAGTCTTCCTGCTCGCGCTCGTGGCCATCTGCTTCGGCACCGCCTACCTCACCGCGCTGGCCGGCGTCAGCGTCTCGCTCGGTGCCTTCCTGGCCGGGCTGGTGGTCAGCGAGAGCCGGCACAGCACGCACGCCCTCTCGGAGATCCTGCCGCTGCAGGTGCTGTTCAGCGCGATCTTCTTCGTCTCCGTCGGCATGCTGCTCGACGTCGGGTTCCTGCTGGCCAACCTGCCGCTCGTGCTCGCGGTCGCCGTCGTCGTCCTGGTCGTGAAGACCCTCACCACCGCCGCCGCCCTCGCGCCGCTGCGGGTCGGGTGGCGCCAGGCGGTCGCCGCCGGGCTGCTGCTCGGGCAGGTCGGGGAGTTCTCCTTCGTGCTGCTGACCGTCGGCGAGGGCGCCGGGCTCAGCCCGCTCGGTGAGGGCGAGGACGGGTCCCAGGTCTTCGTCGCCACGACCGTGCTGCTGATGATGCTCACGCCGGCGTTCGGGTCGCTCGGCACGAGGCTGCTCCCGCGCGGCGGCACCGCCACCGGCCCGTCCGCGGAGGAGTCCACTCCCGCGGCCGCGCACGAGGTCGAGGGACACGTGCTGATGCTCGGGTGGGGCGCCGACTCCATCGCCATCGGGACAGACCTGCGCGCACGGGGCGTCCCGGTCGTGATGACGACGCTCAACCCCGGCGGGGCGACCGCGGCCGAGGCCGCGGGGCTCACCGTCGTACGCGGGGACGCGATGCGGGCGCACGTGCTGGAGGAGGCCGGCCTGGCCCGGGCCCGACTGGTCGTGGTGGCCGAGCACGACGCCGAGGAGGCTGCCCGGGTGGCGGTCATGGTGCGCGGCCAGAGCGACGTCCCGGTCGTGGTGCGCGCGACCGGCGTCGACCTCGAGGACCTCGCGGCCGCCGGGGTGGACCACGTGGTCGACCCCGCCGTCGCCGGGCGGCGCCACCTCGCCGAGGTGGTGGGCGCCCGGGTGGGCGACGGCTCGAGGGCGCACCCGGACGTGTCCCGGCTCGTGCACTACCGCTGGCCCTCCGACGCCTGCCCGCACGGCGCGGCCTCGGTGCCGGTGCAGCCGGGGACCGCGGGGTGCGAGGAGTGCCTGCGGGACGGTGAGCGGTGGGTCCACCTGCGGATGTGCCTGAGCTGCGGGCACGTCGGGTGCTGCGACTCCTCGCCGGGCCGGCACGCCACGGCCCACCACCGTGCCACCGACCACCCGTTGATGGCCTCCGCCGAGCCCGGCGAGACCTGGGCCTACTGCTTCCTCGACGACACCACGGTCCCCGAGCCTCGCGACTGACGTGCCGGCGCGCGGTCGAGGGTGGCGACCACGTCGGCGGCGACCGCCGCGGCGGGCCGGCCGACCCCGATGAGGGTCGCCGACGCGGGGCCGCACCAGTCGCCGTACCCCAGCAGCCACAGCGGTACGCCGTCGGCGGACCGCACCGCGAAGGGCGACCCGTCCGGCGTCTCGGTCGCCGGGTGGCCGTCGGTCCAGGTCAGCCCCAACCCGCGCAGGTGGGCGAGGGCCGGCCGGAAGCCGGTCGCCCAGACGACCGCGTCGAGCGGATCCTCGCGTCCGTCGGCCCAGCGGGCACCCCGCTCGGTGAGCCGCTCGACCATCGGCTCGGCCACCAGGTCGCCCCGGTCGCGCGCGGCGCGCACCGGCGGCACGGCCACGACGTCGCCCAGGGACCCGACCCCGCGGGCCTCGCGGCCGGCGGCGCGGTCGCGGACCGCTTGCGTGGCGACCTCGAAGAGCACGCGACCGTCGACGTCGTCGGGGAGGTAGCGCGGTGGCCGGCGGGTCGCCCAGTGGACCGCGGCGGCGGTGCCGAGCAGGTCCGCGGCGACCTGGGCGCCGGAGTTGCCACCGCCCACGACGAGCACCCGCTCGCCCGCGAACGGCTCGGGCCCGCGGTAGTCGTGGACGTGCAGCACCTCGCCGGCGAACCCGTCGGCGCCCGGGACGGCGGGCCACAGAGGGCGGTCCCACGTGCCGGTCGCCGAGACCACCGCCCGGGCGTGCAGGTCGCCGTGGTCGGTGCGGACCCGCAGGCCGTCCTCGGCTCGCTCGACGGTCTCCACGCGCACCGGTCGGCGCACGTCGACGTCGTAGCGCTGCTCGTAGTCGGCGAGGTAGTCCACGACGTGCGCCGCGTCGGGCGGCTCGTCGCCGGGTGGACGAGGCATCAGCCGGCCGGGCAACGAGCTGTAGCCGGCGGGGGAGAAGAGCCGCAGGCTCGGCCAGGCGTCCTGCCACGCGCCCCCGGGCTGCGCACGGGCGTCGAGCAGCACCACCGTCAGCGGCGTGCCGGTGCGGCGGCGCTCGGCCCGGCGCAGGTGGAAGGCGAGCGCCAGCGCGGACTGCCCGCCGCCGACGACGCAGACGTCGACGGCCTCGGGCAGGGACCCGCTCAGGGCCCCGGTCGGAGACCCGCTCAGCAGCACGTGCTGCGGCGCTCCATCAGCACCGTGTCGCGCCACTCGCCGTCGAGCTGGGCGATGCGGGAGCGGACCGCGAGCGTGACGTAGCCGGCGCTGCGGTGCAGGGCCAGGCTGGCGCGGTTCTCGGGGAAGATCGAGGTCTGCAGCGTCCACAGCCCGGCGGCGTCGGCCTCGGTGACCTGGCGCTGCAGCAGCGCCCGGCCGACCCCGCGGCCGCGAGCCTGCGCGGCGACGTACACCGACGTCTCGCCGACCCCGGAGTAGCAGGCGCGGCTGGAGACGGGCGTGACACCGGTCCAGCCGATCACCTGTCCGGGGGCGTCGGCGAGCTCGGCGACCCAGCGGTGGCCGGGCAGCCACTTCTCACGCAGCGCCTCGACCGAGGGGGCCTCGGTCTCGAAGGTGGCCTGCCGGGTGGCGATGCCCTCGGCGTAGATCTCCCGCACGCGCGGCAGGTCCGCGTGGGTCATCGCGCGGGTCGTGACGTCCGCGGGGACGTCGCCGGGGCAGCAGGGCCGGGTGGTGAGGGTGCCCATGACGACGTCGGCCGCGTGCGGCAGCCCGGTGCAGCAGGCGGCGTTGACCGACACCAGGCTCGCCGTGCCCACCTTGTCGACCCGCACGAACCCCACGTCGGCCAGCTTGCGCACGTGGTGGGAGCAGGTGGCCTGGCTGATGCCCAGGGCGGTCGCCAGGTCGCCGACCCGCAGCGCACCCGAGGCGCTGGTCGCCACCTCGTGCAACACCCGCACCCGGGTGGGGTCGGCCAGCACGGCGAACCACTCGGCGTAGGTCGCGGCGTCGTCGGGGGAGAGGGGCGTGCTGGCCTGGGGCACGGGAGCCGTCTGGGTCACGGCACCAGCCTAGACCATTCATCGACCAGCTTCGATGGATGGTCTAGGGTCTTCTATCGACAGTGATCGATGAATCCGGAAGGTGTCCTCCATGTCCCTCTCGCCCACTCCCGACCAGCCGCTCGTGATCGTCGGTGCCGGGCCCGTCGGGCTCGCCGCCGCAGCCCACGCCGTGGAGCGCGGCCTGCCCGTCACCGTGCTCGAGGCCGGACCCACCGTCGGCGCCGCCGTCCTGGAGTGGGGGCACGTGCGGCTGTTCTCCCCGTGGTCGGAGCTGGTCGACGACGCCGCCGCTCGGCTGCTCGAGGCCACCGGCTGGGTGCGGCCGGCCGGCGAGGCCGCCCCCACGGGCCGGGAGTGGGTCGAGGCCTACCTGCGGCCGCTCGCCGAGGCGCTGCTGGACCGAGGTGCCGTGCTGCGGGTCGGCAGCGAGGTGGTCGGCCTGGCGCGGCGGGGCCGGGACCGGCTCGTCGCCCAGGCCCGCGAAGAGGTGCCGTTCGCGGTGCACGTGCGCACGGCCGACGGGGGCGAGGAGGTGCTGACCGCCGCTGCGGTCGTCGACGCCTCGGGCACGTGGGGCGACCCCGCGCCGGCCGGGGCCGACGGCTGGCCGGCGCCGGGGGAGCGCGGCGCCGACGTCGCCTACCGGGTGCCGGACCTCGCGGACCTGCAGGTGCGGGAGCGGTACGCCGGCCGGCACGTCGCCGTCGTCGGGTCCGGCGCCTCGGCGCACCAGGCCGTGGTCGAGCTGGCGGCGCTCGCGGAGGAGGCGTCCGGCACCCGGGTGACCTGGTTGGTGCGACGTCACGACGCCGATGGCGTCTTCGGCGGCGAGGAGGCCGACGAGCTGCCCGGTCGCGGCGCGCTCGGGTCGCGCGCGCGAGCGGCCGCGTCGTCGGCGTACGCCGAGGTGGTGACGGGCTTCCGGACCGCCGCCCTCGAGCAGGACGGGGCGCGGACCACGCTCGTGGCGCAGGACGGTCGGCGGGTGGTGGTCGACCGGGTGGTCGCGGTGACCGGGTTCCGCCCCGACCACGCCTGGCTCGCACAGGTGCACCTCGACCTCGACGGCGAGCTGTCGGCCCCCCGCGACCTGGCGCCGGAGATCCACCCGGCGTTCCACTCCTGCGGGACCGTCAGCCCGCACGGCGCGGCGCTGCTGCGTCAGCCCGAGGGCGGGCTCTACCTGGTCGGCATGAAGTCCTACGGCCGGGCGCCGTCGTTCCTCGCGCTGACCGGCTACGAGCAGGTGCGCTCGGTCGTCGCCGAGGTCGCCGGCGACCACGAGGCGGCCTCCCGCGTCGACCTGGTGCTCCCCGAGACCGGCGTCTGCGGCGTGGGAGCGGCGTACGACGGCGAGCCGAGCGGCTGCTGCGCCCCGGTCGGGGCCTGAGGTCCGCTCAGCGCTGCGTGGGGGGCAGGTCGAGCGTCCGCTCGGTGGGCCGGAAGGCGGCGTCGCCCTCGTAGCGCACGACCAGGCGGGTCGCGGACTTGGCCAGCTTCTTGCCGCGACCGAACCACACAGGCTTGCCCAGGTCGCGGACCCGGACCTGCTCGGTGCGGTTGCCGATGGAGACGGTGACGGTGCCGGTGGGCTCACGATCGATGCCCTCGGGGCTGCGCAGCCGGATCTTGGCCCGGACCACGCCGCGGGTGCGGCGGGCGTTGACCTCGAGGACGACCGGCGAGGTGACCCGGCGGGCGGGCGTCACCTCCAGCGCCGGGGTGCGCGAGCCCGAGCGCGTGGTCACCTGCACGGCGATCCGGCGCCCGAGGTCGGCCTGGCCGAGGCGGTAGCGCCACGCGGTCTCTCCGGCGATCGGGTCGCCGTCGCGCAGCCACTGGTAGCTCGAGCGGGCGCCGTCGGGCTCGTAGCGGCCCTTGACGACCTTCAGCCCCTTGCCGGGTTTGGCCACCCCGCCGACCCGGGCGGGCTCGACCACGCCCACCACCTCCGGCTCCTCGGGCTCGTCCACCGGCCGGCCGGCCCGCGAGGCCTTGATGACGCGGTGGGCGCGGTCGCGGACGTCGTCGAGCCGGGCGTAGAGCTTCGAGCCGGGGCAGGCGGTGTCGTTGGTGTCGCGGTGCCCGTCGATGACGCGCAGGGTGGCCATCCGGCCGGCGGCGTACTTGTCGCTGCCCGTCGACTCCACCGTCGTCCTCCCGCGCGGGCGGCGGTCGTAGGCGTCGAGCTTCCACGCCGCCAGCGCGCCGAGCGCGTCGATGATCGCCTCGCTGGGGGCAGCCTGCTCGAAGTTGCCGATCACCGAGACGCCCATCGAGGTGTCGTTGAAGCCCAGGGTGTGGGCGCCGCGCACCGGCTGGGCGATCCCACCGGCGCGGCCCTCCCAGATCCGCCCGAAGCGGTCGACGAGGAAGTTGTAGCCGATGTCGGACCACCCCAGGGACTTGGTGTGGTAGCGGTACATGCCGCGGATCAGCGCCGCGGTCTCCTTGCGGGAGTAGGTGTTGCCGCTCACGGTGTGGTGGACGTGGACCTGCTCGATCGTCCGGTTCGTGCGGGGGCTGCCGTCGCGCCACGACTCGTCGGCACCCCACTGCTTGCGCGTGCGGATGTCGGGCCGCGGCGCCTTCGGCGTGCCGGTGGAGCGGCGCGCGGCGGTGCGGGGGGAGAGCTCGTCGTCGGGGCGGGAAGCGGGGTGCAGCAGCACCAGCCGCATCCCCTTCGGCGCGGGGCCGCGGGAGAGCCGCACCTGGACCGCGTCGCTGGGTCCGAACCACCAGGCCGCCGTGCCGGTGCGCACTGCGGGGTCGTCGTCGGGCCGGTCCTCCACGACGGGCAGGCGGGTCCAGTCGCTCCAGCCACTGCTCCTCCGTGCCCGGACGAGCACCTCGGGACGGTCCTCGGGGCGCGCCCAGGTCACCGCCGCCATGGAGTAGGTCGAGGTGGGCAGGGCCTCGGACTGCAGCACCCCGCTGGACCGCTCCTGCAGGCGCAGCCCGGTCTCCAGCGCGGCGACGTCCGAGCCGTCGTCGGCGGAGAGCGCCAGGGCGCCGCCGGGGCGCAGCTCCGGGTCGTCGTCCTGCGACAGGCGCACCGCGGCGCCCACCGCTCCGACCGCGACGGTGGCGGCCACGGCCGCCTTCCCGAGGGTGCGGCGACTGGTCGGGGTCCAGGGGGTCGGCTCAGTCACGCAGGGCATCGTCGCAAGCGCGAGGGCCCGATCCGGGGAGGTCGGCCGCGTGGCGCGTGTGACGTGTGGTGCCCGAGGGGTCGGGCTCGGGCGCATCGACCGCCCACACGGCCGCCCCGTCGGCGGGACGCACGCCGACCGGCGTACCCACGGCGACGTCCTCGCGGGGGGCCAGCTCGACCTCCACCCGGGACCGGTCGGACGTCTCGACCACGACCACCACCCGCACGCCCCGGCGCCGGGAGGCGACCACCCGCCCCCGCACGCCCGGCCCGGTCGGGTGCCCGTCCCGGGGCCCGTCGGGCACGAGCCGCAGGTCCTCGCGGCGCACCAGGAGCACCGCGTCGCCCGACGTCGACCGTCCGGCGGCACCCGCGTCGCCGGGCAGCGACCAGCAGCCCCACGCGGAGCGGTGCTGCGGACCGCCGGTCGTCGGCACCACCGTGCCGGGCACCTCGACGAAGCCACCGAGGAGACGGGCGACGGTGAGGGTGGCCGGACGGCGGTAGAGCTCGCCGGGCTCCGCGACCTGGTGCAGCCGGCCGTCCACGAGCACCCCGACGCGCTCGGCCAGCGCGGCCTCGTCGAGGTCGTGGGTGACCAGCAGGACGGTCGGGTCGACGGCGGCCCGCAGCTCGCCGAGCAGCTCGTGCATCGCCGAGCGGAGGGCGGCGTCCAGGGACCCGAAGGGCTCGTCCAGCAGCAGCACCTCGCGGCCGGTCGCCAGCGCGCGGGCCAGCGCGACGCGCTGCTGCTGGCCGCCGGAGAGCTGACCGGGGCGACGGCGCCCGAGCCCGTCGAGGTGCACGAGGTCGAGGTAGCGCCGCGCGCGGGTCCGTGCCTCGCGACGGGGCACGCCCGCCACGCGAGGGCCGAAGGCGACGTTGCCGGTGACGTCGAGGTGGTCGAAGAGATGGGGTCGCTGGGAGACCACGCTCAGTCCCCTGCGCTCGGGCGGCAGCGCGGTCACGTCGCGGTCGCCGAGCAGCACCCGACCGGCGGTGGGCTGCTCGAGCCCCGCGGCCACCCGGAGCAGCGTGCTCTTCCCGGAGCCGGACGGACCGACCAGCGCGAGCATCCCGCCGGAGGCGACCTCGAGGTCGACGGCGTGCACGCTGTCGACCGCCGCGTCGGGATAGCGGTGCCGCACGCCCTCCAGGGCCAGACCCGTCATCGCGCCATCCTCCCCGACCGCCCGGTGGCGTCGGCACGGGCCGCGCGCAGGACGAGTGCCGCCACCACGAGCAGCAGCAGCCCCGGCGAGGCGGCCACCACCGCGAGCGCGGCGGTGGTCGGCTCGTTGCCGGCCCCGGAGGCGCTGGCGCCCAGCAGGAGCGGGAGGGTGACCAGCTGCCCACCGCCGAGCAGGAGCGTCACGACGTAGTCGCTCCACCCCACGAGGAAGGCCAGCAACCCGGCGAGCGCCAGGCTGCGTCGCAGCGCCGGCCAGGTCACCAGCCACCGCGCCTGTCGGGCGTTCGCGCCCAGGGTGCGGGCCTGCTCCTCGGGCCCGGGGCCGACGCGGGCGAACCCGGCGGCGGCGGTGAAGGCGGTGTAGGGCAGCGCCAGCACGGTCAGGACGGCGAGCACCGCGAGCGGTCCGGGCACGCCGATGCGCAGCACCACGACGTCCAGGCCCATCGCGACGGCCAGCGGCGGCAGCAGCACCGGCAGCACCAGGGCCACGGCGAGCAGCCGCGGGCGTCGCGCGATGCGCCAGCCGAGCAGCCGCCCGGCCCACGCGCCCAGCGGGGTCGCCACGGCGGCCACGGCCAGGCCCAGCAGGACCGACCTCACCAGCGCGGGCGCCAGTCCGGCGTCGAGGGCGGCGGTCCAGCCGTCGAGGCCGAGCTCCTGGGGGAGCCGGGCACGCCCCGACCAGCGCGAGGAGACCGCCCACAGCACCACCGGCAGCAGCGGCGCGAGGAGCCAGAGGAGAGCCAGGCCGGTCGCACTGCGGCGTACGGCGGTGGCGGCGGTCGCGCTCACGAGGGGGCTCCCAGCGTGCGGCCCAGCCGGGCGCCGGCCGCGACGGCGACCAGCGTGAGGCCGAGGGCCAGCGCGGAGCCCGTGACCGCGGCTGCGGCGGCCGCCGGCCGGTCGAGGAGCTCGATGGACCCGAACATGCGGAACGAGAGCACCGAGAGCGGCTCGGGGGTGGTGCGGCCGAGCAGCCAGGCGACCTCGTAGCTGCCGATGGAGTAGACGAGCACGACCAGGCCGGTGGCGGCGAGTGCGGGTGCGGCGGACGGCATGAGCACGCGGGTCCAGCGCTGCAGCGGCCGGGCACCCAGGGTCGCGGCGGTCTCCATGCGTTCGCGGTGCCCCGGCGCCACGGCAGCCAGCACCACCAGGGCGACGAACGCCGTCTCCTTCCAGGCCAGCGCCAGCACGGTGGCGACCGGCCACGGACCGGCGACCAGCTCGGGCCAGGTGCCGGGGTCTGCTCCGGTGAGTCGGGCGCCCCACCCGCCGTCACCGAGCCACAGCAGGACGCTCGTCGCTCCGACCAGGTGCGGGACGGCGAGCACGGCGAGCGTGGCCGCCCGCACCAGCGGGGAGCCGGCCAGCAGCACGAGCGCGATGCCCAGGCCCACGACCAGCGCCAGCACGGTCGCACCCACCGAGAGGACCAGGGTCTCGCGCACCGCGGGGCCGAGGTCGGTGGCCACCTGCCGCCAGCCATCGGCCCCGGGGGTCGGCTCGCCGTAGAGGGGCATCAGCCCCCAGGAGGTCGCGACGACGGCCGCCATGCCGCCGCCGGCGACCACCGCGACCGGCACCACCGGCAGCAGGTCCGCGACCGCCCGTGGCTGTCGTCCCTCCTGTGTCCCCAGCGTCACCGGCGCCCCACGACCTCGCGGCGCCAGCCCTCGTCGAGCGGGGCGACCCAGCTGGAGGCGAGCTCGGGCTGGGCGTCGCGGGACAGCTCGTCGTACGGCGGGACGACGTCGGACTGCGGGAGCTCCTCGAAGCGCGCCCGGTCCGCGGGGTCGAGCAGGTCGAGGTCGAGCACCGTGAACTGGCCCCACACGCCCGGGTCGGCCTTCAGCGCCTGCTGCTCGGGGGAGAGCGCCAGGTCGGCGACGACCATGGCACCCTCCGGGTCGCCGGCGGTGGCGGGCATGGCGAGGAAGCTGGCGTTGCCGACGGTGCCCTCGGCCAGCGTCAGCACGCGGGTGGTCTCGGGGAACGTCCCGTCGGCCACCAGGTCGGTCAGCGTCGCGGGTCCGTAGGTCATGGTGAAGTCGATCTCGCCGTCGGCGTAGAGCCTGTCCAGCGCCACCGAGTCGCGTGGGTAGGTGCGGCCCTCGCGCCACAGCGACGGCGCGACCTCGCGCAGTCTCTCCCACAGGGCGGGGGTGAGGGCGGCGGCCGCGTCCTCGTCGTAGGTGCCGGGGACGCTCTCGGCCCCGCCGGCGACGGCGTACAACGCCTGGCGCACGAAGACCGAGCCGGTGAAGTCGGGCGGCGCGGGGTAGGTGAAGCGGCCGGGGTTCTCCTCGGCCCAGTCCAGCAGCCCGGCCAGCGAGGTCGGCGGGTCCTCGACCCGGGCCTCGTCGTAGACGAAGGCGAACTGCGCCTTGTGCCACGGCGACTCGCACCCCTCGGTGGCCACCCCGAAGTCCTCGGTCACCAGCGGGTCGTCCTCGGCGACGTACGCCGCGTTCGGAAGCGTCCCGGCCCAGCCGCAGGCCCAGGCGCCGGCCTCGCGGCCGGTGGCGAAGTTGTCGCCGTTGACCCAGACCAGGTCGACCGTGCCGTCCTCCTCGCCGGCCGCCCGCTCGGCCAGGACGCGTCGCAGCGCGTCCTTGGTGTCGGTGACCGGGACCCGTCGCAGTGTCACGCCGAGCTCGGCGGCGGCCGGCGCCAGCACGTCGTCGACGTAGGCGTTGCCGCGCTCGTCGCCGCCCCACATCCACAGGTCGACCGTCTGCCCCTCGGCCGCGGCCAGGACCTCCTCCCAGGACCGGTCCGAGGGAGTGGCCGTGTCGACCGCCGGCGCAGCGCACGCGGTGGCCAGCAGGCAGAGCGCCCCGAGGGCGAGGGGGAGTCGGGGGGTGCGCGGCACGTGGGCTCCTGGTCGGTGCGGGGGACGTCGGGGGTGCTCCGGGAACACATCGGGGGTCTCGGGGCCTTCCCGGGGTGTCCGTGTCGCCGGAGGTGACATGGTGGCGGTGCGCGAGTCGTTCGTGGCCGACGCGCCGCCGGATGGACCCCGATGGAGGAGGACGTGTGCTGGACTCGGCCGTACGTCGTCGCCTCGACGCCCCGCTGGACCGGATGGCCCGGGCCCTGGACCGACCGTGGGTGAGCCCGGACCGGCTCAGCGTGACGGGCCTGCTGCTGGCCCTGTCCAGTGCGTGCCTGGCCACGTTCGCGCTGTGGCCCTGGGCCCTCGCCGCCTGGCTGGCCTCGCGCCTCCTCGACGGGCTCGACGGACCGCTCGCACGGCGCCGCGGGGGCGGGACGGAGGCCGGCGGGTTCCTCGACATCACCGCCGACTTCGCCGCCTACGGCTCCGGGGTCGTGGGAGTGGCGCTCGGGACGACCGGCGCCCTGTCCGGAGGGTCGGCCGAGACCTGGGAGTGGGCGGCGTTCCTGGCGGTGCTGCTGGCCTACTACCTCAACGGGGCGGCCTTCCTGGCCTTCTCCTCCGCCGCCGAACGGACCGGCGCTCGGCTCGACGACGGGCGCACCTTCAGCTTCATCGGCGGGCTGGCCGAGGGCACCGAGACCGTCGTGGTCCACGCGCTGTGGTTGCTGCTCCCCGGCTCCGCGGCGGTGCTGGCCTGGGCCTGGGCCGGCGTGGTGGGGGTGTCGGCGCTCCAGCGGGTCGTGGTGGGGCGGCGGTTGCTGGCGGGTGTGCGATGACGGGCAGCGCCTCGGAGCGACGGGGCGCCCTGCTGCGGCTCGGAGGGCTCGTGCTGGTCTTCGTGGCCGTCGCCGTCGGGGTCCAGCTCTCCGGCTGGGACGGCCCGCAGCAGCTGCGTGAGAGCGTCGAGGGCGCCGGGGCGTGGGGTCCGGTCCTCTACGTGCTGGGGTACGCCGCTCTGGTGCTGGTGCCGACACCCGCCTCGGTGCTCACGATCCTGGCCGGGGCGCTCTTCGGCCTGCTCGAGGGCGTGCTGCTGGCGTGGCTGGGGGCGCTGCTCGGTGCGGTCGGCGGCTTCGCGGTCGGGCGCCGTCTGGGGCGTCCGGCCGTGGACCGGCTGCTCGGGGGACGGCTGGCGCAGGCCGACCGGGTGCTCGCGCACCACGGCCTGCCGGCGGTGCTGGCGGTCCGACTGGTGCCCGTCTTCCCCTTCACCCCGCTCAACTACGCCGCCGGCCTGGTGGGGGTGAGGTTCCGGCACTACCTCCTCGGCTCGGCACTCGGGATGCTCCCGGGTGCCACCGCCTACGCCGCGGTCGGGGCATCGGGGGCGAACCCGCTGGGCATCGTGGTGGCCGTCGCCGGCCTCGTGCTGCTCGTGGTCGTCGGTGGCTGGTGGGGACGGCGTCTGCTGCGCCGGGAGGGCGTGGACCCCGATCAGGAGTAGCGGGCCAGCCAACGGCGGTCGATGCGGCGCTTGAGCCACAGTGCTGCGCGCCCCTCCCACCACCAGCGACCGCGGACGGCCAGACCGCGGCCGTCGCCGAGGTCGGGGACCGCGAGCCAGCGGCGCTGGGGTCGGTACGCCGGAGCCTGCTCGCCCCGCGCCCGCGCGAGCAGCCCGGCGAGCAGCACCGGCCCCTGCCGCACGCCGTGCACGCCGACCCGCGGCAGGGGTGAGGGCAGGAAGTGTGCGCAGTCACCGGCCGCCAGGACGTGCGGGTGCTCGGGGTGGGCCAGCGTCGCGGTCACCGGCACCCCGCGCTCGTCGCCGAGCCCCCACCGGGCCAGCTCGGGTGGGGCGACCAGCCCGGTCGCGAGGATCGCGAGGTCGTGCGGCACCTCGCTGGCGTCGGCCAGGATCGTGACCTCGGCACCGACCGCGACCACGGCGACGCCGGGTCGCAGGGCGACCCCGCGTGCGCGCAGGCAGCGTGCGAGGCGGCGTACCGCTCCGGCCGGCAGGTCGCCGCCCACCTCCTCGGCGAGCAGGGTCACCCGGGCACCGGCGGCCGCTGCGTGAGCAGCGAGCTCGAGGCCGCTGGCGCCTCCGCCGACCACGCTGACCCGCCGGCCGGCGGTCGCCCGCAGCGCCTCCAGTCCGGTGAGCGGCTTGGTCGGCACCACGCTCGCCGGTCGCTGCGGCGGCAGGAGGGCCGGGTCGACCACGGACCCGACGTTCAGCGAGACCACGTCGAAGGTGAGCTCGGAGCCGTCGTCGGCCCGGGCCGTGCGGGCGCGCGGATCGAGGTCGACGAGCCGCCCGACGACGTGGCGGACGCCGTGCTGCGCAGCCAGCGCAGCGACGTCGACCCCGCCGGCCTCGGTGGGCAGGTCGCCGGTCGCGACCGCCGACGCGGTGCCGCTGTAGTCGAACCAGCGGGGTGCGACCAGGGTGACCTCATAGTGAGCGGCCAGCTCCGCCGCCCGGTCGATCAGGTGCAGGTGCGCATGGCCGGCGCCCACGAGCAGCAGCCGCGGCCGAGGGCCCGCGTCAGGCACGCCGGTCCGACCACCAACGGCGGGTCCTGACCAGCGCCCTGGTGGCACGCTGCGGCAGCGGCTTCCCCAGCTCGGCGCGCACCTCGAGCAGGGCGGCGTTCCACGGGCCGTCACTCCAGGCGGGGTAGGGGTGGATCACCCCGCCGAGGTCGCGGGGACGGTCGCCGCGGCGGACAGCTGCTGTCAGCTCGGCGAGCATCTCCCCGGCCCGCGGTGCCACGACGGTGGCACCGACCAGGCGCCCCTTCCCGTCGAGCGCGAGCGCGGTGAAACCGTCGGTGCGGCCCTCGGCGACGGCACGGTCGACGTCGTCGTGGGGGAGGCGCACGACCCGGATGTCGTCGCGCTCGCCGGCCGTCCCGACACCGACCGCTGCTACCTCCGGCTGGGTGTAGGTGACGCGCGGGACCACCGGGTCGACCGTGCGACGCAGACCGAGCACGGCGTTGCTGGCCGCCAGGCTGCCGTGGCTGCCGGCGACGTGGGTGAGCTGCGCGTGGCCGGTCAGGTCGCCGGCGGCGCGGATGCGTGGGTTGGTGGTGCTCAGCCGCTCGTCGACGCGGACGTACCCACGGTCGTCGACCTCCACGCCGGCGGCGTCCAGGCCGAGGTCGTCGGTGCGCGGACGTCGACCGACAGCCACGAGCAGCCGGTCGAAGGGGACCTCCGCACCCCCCTCGAGCACGAGCACGCCGGAGCCCGGGCTGTCACCGGATCTGTGACCGGGGCGCACCCGCTCGACCGTCGCGCCGGTGCGGACGTCGACGCCGTCGGCGGCCAGCGCCCGGGTCACCGCCGCGGCGGCCGCGGGGTCCTCGGCGGGGAGCAGCCGGTCGGCGCCCTCGACGACCGCGACGGCGACGCCGAGGCGTGCGAAGCCCTGGCCGAGCTCGCACCCGATCGCGCCGCCGCCCAGCACCACCAGGCGACCGGGGTCCGCGCGCAGGTCCCAGACGGTGTCGCTGGTGAGGACGTCGACGTCCTCGATCCCGGGGATCGGCGGGACCGCCGGTGCCGCCCCGGTGGCCAGCACCGCGTGACGGAACCGCAGCGGCGTGCTCGTGCCGTCGGGGTGGCGGGCCTCGGCGCTCGTCGGGCCGGTGAGCCGGACCCGACCGGCCAGCACCGAGGCGCCGACCTCCTCGATGCTCGCGGGGGAGTCGTGGGGCTCGATGTGCCGGATCGCGGCCCGGACGTGGTCCATGACGCGGGCGAGGTCGACCCTCACCTCGCCGACGTCGATCCCGAACCGCCCGCCGTCACGCGCGGCGGCGGCCACGTCGGCCGCGGCGAGCAGCGACTTGGACGGCACGCAGCCGGTCCAGAGGCAGTCCCCGCCGGTGCGGTGCTCCTCGACCAGGACGGCTCGCGCTCCCAGCCGGGCGGCGGTCTTGGCGGCGACGATGCCCGCGGTGCCGCCGCCGACGACCAGAAGGTCCCAGGGCTCGACCTCCACCCGGCCGCTGTCGGAGGCGCGGCTCATCGCTCCCGCCCCTCGGCCAGGTCCTCGACCAGCGCGCGGACCCGCCGGACCGAGGCGTGGTCGACCGGTGTCCCGCGTCGCCAGCCGCCGAGGGCGCGACTCAGCAGGCGGTGCTCGCCGAGCACGTCGGCGCAGCGCTCGCAGGTGGCCAGGTGCTCCTCGAGCCGGGCCACCTCACGCGAGGTCAGCGGTGCGGCCGGGTCGGCGTCGAGGTAGCGCTGCAGACGACGGGCCGACCAGTGGCAGGTCAGCATCCGGCGGGCGGTGCGGATCATCGGGTCTCCTTCCCGGGGCGGGACGAGTCGGCTGCGAGCGCGGCGCGCAGGCGGGTGCGCGCCCTGCTCAGGCGCGACATGATCGTGCCGACGGGCACGTCGAGGACGGCCGCGGCATCGGCGTAGCTGAGGTCGTGCACGTCGACGAGCACCACCGCGGCACGGAAGCGCTCGTCGAGCGCGGCCATCGCCGTCCGGAGCGCCGGGTCGAGGTCCTCGGCCAGCGCCCGGTCCTCCGCGCTCGGCGCGTGCGCGCCCCCGAACGCCGGGCGCGCGTGGTGCAGGACCTCCCAGTCGCCCACGGTCGAGGGGCGCTGGCGTCGGTGCATGTTGAGGTGGGTGCGTCGCAGGATCGTCAGCAGCCAGGCGCGGGGGTGCCTGCCGTCGAAGCGGTCGATGGCCCCGAAGGCACGGATCATCGTCTCCTGGACGAGGTCCTCGGCGTCGGTGTCGCTGCCGGTCAGCGAGCGGCCGACGCGCAGCAGCACCTCGATCTCGGGCTCGACCACGTCCGCGAAGGCGCGCAGCCGCGGGTCCGGGGGTGCGTCGGTCCCTCGGCGCTGCGGGTCCAGGCTCATGACCGCGTAACCCGGTGGGGGTGCCCGTGCCTTCCCGCTGCCGGGTCGAGGCGCACGCACTGGAGGTGCTCGAGCTGGAGGCCCACGAGGTCATGATGGCCGCAGCACCCGGCGATCGCTGGACGCCGAGAGTGAAACACGTTCTACTTTGCCTGTGACCGACACCACCACCCCTGTGCGGAGCAAGAGCGCCTCCCTCGCCATCGTCACCGGCCTGTACGTCGTCGCGGTCGCCGCCGCGGCAGCCTGGCTCTACCTCGGCCCGGACACGGCGTACCTCTGGTTGGACGCCCTGATCGCCGACCTGGTGGCCACCGCGGTGGTCTTCGCCGGGAGCCGGATCGTGCACAACTCCTCGTGCTACGACGCCTACTGGTCGGTGATCCCGCCGCTGCTGGCGGTCTACTGGTGGCTGGAGCGCGAGCCCGGCGCCGACGAGGTGCGCTTCGCGCTGCTCTCGGTCGTGCTGTGGCTCTGGGCGATCCGCCTGACCGCCAACTGGGTCTACTCCTGGCCGGGGCTGCACCACGAGGACTGGCGCTACCCGATGCTGCGCGAGAAGAACCCGAAGGTCGAGCTGGTCGTGGACCTGATGGGCATCCACGTCTTCCCGACGCTGCAGGTCTTCGCCGCGATGCTGCCGGTCTACGCCGTGACGCGCTCGGAGCGCGCGTGGGGCTGGCTCGACCTCGCCGCGCTGGTCGTCGGTGTCGGTGCGGTGCTGCTGCAGCTGGTGGCCGACACCCAGCAGCACCGCTTCGCCCGCACCAAGCAGCCGGGGGAGTCGCTGGTCACGGGGTTGTGGGCATGGTCGCGGCACCCCAACTACCTCGGCGAGATCCTGATGTGGTTCTCGCTGCTGCTCTTCGGCCTCTCCGCCCTGCCGGGCGCCTGGTGGTGGCAGGTCATCGGCGTCGTCGGGATGACCGCGATGTTCCTGGGCGCCTCGATCCCGATGATGGAGCAGCGCAGCCTCGAGCGGCGTCCGGGCTACCAGGACGTCATCGACCGCGTGCCGATGCTGCTGCCGCGGCCGCCCCGTCGGTCGTGAGCAGTCGGTCGTGAGCAGGCGGTCGTGAGCCGGGTGGGTGCGTCGTGACCCGGGTGCTGGTCGCCGGCCTCGGCGACACCGGCGTGCTGTGCGCGGGGGCGCTGGCCCGCCGCGCGATGGTGCGCCGCGGCGTGTCGGTCACCGGGGTGTCGCCGACCACCGGGCTGGTGAGCGGCCAGGAGCTGGGGCTGCGGCTGACGAGGCCCGACGCCTGGTCGCGGGACTACCGCATCCCGTACCGCTCGTTCCGGCGACTGGACCGCGTCGACGTCGTGCACGGCCGGCTGGTGTCCTCCGACCTCGCCGCGCGGACGGTCTCCGTGGTGGGGGCCGACGGGTCGCCGCGCGAGCTCGGGTACGACGTCCTGGTCGTCGCCACCGGGGTCGCCAACGGGTTCTGGCGCAGCGACGCCGTGCGCACCGACGACGCCGTCGCCACCGACCTCGCGGACCGGCACGCGCGTCTGGCGGCGGCCGGCTCGGTGGCGGTCGTCGGGGGCGGAGCCGCGGCTGTGTCAGCGGCGTACAACGTGGCGGTGCGGTGGCCCGGCAAGCGGGTGGACCTCTACTTCCCCGGCGAGCGGGGGCTGCCGCAGCACCACGGCCGCACGTGGGCCGGCGTCCGGCGCCGCCTGGAGGCGGCCGGGGTCGTGCTGCACCCGGGGCGCCGCGCGGTGCTCCCGGCCTCCGACGAGCCGGCACCGGGGCCGGTCACGTGGTCGACCGGCCAGCCGGCCGCCGACGCGGACCTCGTGCTGTGGGCGGTGGGCCGGGTGCGCCCGCACACCGGGTGGCTGCCGGACTCGGTCCTCGACGAGGACGGCTTCGTCCGCACCGGCCCGGACCTGCGGGTGCCGGGGGTCGACGGCGTGTTCGCGATCGGTGACGTCGCCGCGACCGACCCGCTCCGCTCGACGGCGCGCAACTTCCAGCACAAGGTCCTGGCCGCCAACGTCGCGGCGTACGTCGACGGGCGGCCGCTGCAGGAGATCTCGCTGCCGGGGCGGCGCTGGGGATCGGTGCTGGGGCCGCAGCGCACGGGGTTGGAGGTGTTCAACCCCTCGGGGCGGCCGTTCCGGATCCCTCGGGTCGTGGTCGACCGGGCGTTGCAGCCGTGGGTGGTGAAGAAGGGGATCTACGGCGGGGTGCGCCGCTAGTCGTCCAGGGGGCCCGGCTCAGCCGACCTCGGGGGCGACGATCTCGAAGACCTTGTCCAGGCCCATCATCCGCAACACCTTGCGCGGCTGGTTGTCGGCGCAGGCCAGCGTCATCGTCGCACCGCGCGAGGTGAGCCAGCGTCGCGCCGCGACCAGGGCGCCGATGCCGACGGAGTCGAGGAAGCTCACGGCGGCGAGGTCGACCACGACGCTGGGGGTGGAGACCTGGGCGGGGTCGTAGAGCACGCGCCGCAGGTGCGGCACGGTGAGGACGTCGAGCTCGCCGGAGACGACGACGACCGTGCGGTCGGGGTGCTGGACGACGTCGAAGGTGACGTCCTCTGGGGCTGGGGCTGTCACGGGACTCCAAAGCGCTGGGGTGGCTCGATCCTCGCTGCTGCGGCCGGTTCGCACCAGATCCCTCGGGGTGGGGCGGCGTGCGCGGTGGCTCACGCCGCCAGCCCGAGCTGGGCGAAGGCGAGGTCGAGGCGGAGGCGGTGTCGCTGCGGGGGCGGCAGGCCCGGCGCGCGGCTGAGGTGGCGGTAGCCGCTGGGGGTGATGGTCTCGATGACGGTCGGGTCGCCGGGCAGTGGTCGCGACGACCATCCGGGGGCCTGCTTGGCGTAGTTGCAGCCTTCGCAGAGGCCCTGCCCGTTGTCCGCGCTCGTGGGGCCGCCCTCGGCGTGCGGCCGGACGTGGTCGTGGTGGCGCACCGGTGCGTCGCAGCTGGGGGTGCGGCAGGTGCGGTCGCGGGTGGTGAGGAGGTCCGCCAGCCCGGCGGGGAAGGTGCGGGCCGTCGACTCCATGGCCACCAGTCGACCGCTCCTGTCGAGGTAGAGCCGCTTGAGCTCTGCGACGCCCTGCTCGGACGCCCGGCGCACCAGGTCGCGCACGAGGTCGGCGGGCAGCGGGATGGCGCCGGTGCCGGGGGCGCCGACCCACCCCGGCTCGTCCCCGTCGCGGCCGGGCAGGTTGAGCAGGGCGGCGTCCGACAGTGTCACCTGCACCGTCACCGGGACGACGTCGGCGTCGCCGAGCACCGCCTCGACGAGGGTGTCGGCCATGACCTGACCGCGGGTGCGCTCGTCGCCGGCGGCGCGGGCGGAGTCGGCGCAGCGGCTCAGGGTCGCGTGCACCGACACGCCCTTGGCCAGCGGGAGCAGGGCGGAGAGCCTGACCATGCCGTCGGCGACCGGCCGGATGCTCGTGTGCCGCTCGGAGACGGCCTTCTCGTGCCGGGCCACCGCGGCGGCCGGGTCGGCGACGTAGGCCAGGCGGTCGACCTCGGCACGGAAGCGGCGCTCGCCCCAGCCGGCCGTGGTGCTCTCCTCGCTCATCAGCTCGGCGTCGATCCGGAGCCGGTCGACCAGGCTCAGGCACGCGGTGCCCTGAACGATCTGCGTGGCCCGCCACTCGGTGCACCAGCCGGCCCTCATCGCGGCGAGGGTGTGGGGGAGCTCCTCGGTCAGCACCACGGCGAGCCCGAGGTGGATGCCGCCGCGGTGCGGCGACTCCCGTCGGGCCAGCGCCACCTCGGTGCCGATGCCGCGCTCACGCATCGGCTTCGGCAGGTGCGCCCGCTCCTCGACCCGCGCTCGCTTGAGCGCCACCGCGGCCTGCGCCTGCACCGCGCACAGCGAGTTCTTCAGGCGCTCCGCCTCGGCGATCAGCTCGACGGCAGCGGCATCGACCTCGCCCGGCTCCAGACGGCCGAGCGCCTCCACGGCCTCCAGCGCCTGCTGACGCAGGTCGCGGAGCGTGGCGGCGGGGTCCATGGACCCATGCTAGTCGAACACCAGTTCGAAGACAAGGGTTGCCGGCGCTGTGTCATGGAGGGACAGGGTCGAGCAACCTCGTCCCGCTGTGCCCTCCTCAGAACCGCAGCAGCACCTTCCCCGACACCGAGGCGTCGCGTGCGGTGCCGAAGGCGTCGAGCACGGCGGCGGTGTCGGTGACGTCCACCTCGTGCGTGATCGCCGCATCGAGGGCGAGGCCGGCACCCAGGGCGGTGACCACGTCGTCGATCTCGTCGCGGAAGCGGAAGCTGCCGACCAGCTCGAGCTCGCGGGTGATGGCGTTGGCCAGCAG
>Ga0208330_1000282_pt1 | contig 26720 bp, 21 predicted proteins | sample DeeseametaMP1896_FD_184180 | JGI IMG/M metagenome (GOLD analysis project Ga0208330, IMG submission 184180) | Marine microbial communities from the Deep Pacific Ocean - MP1896 (SPAdes) | ecosystem: Environmental > Aquatic > Marine > Oceanic | place: East of Hawaii, North Pacific Ocean | collected... | reverse complement strand
GAAGCCATGGGGTATCACGTCACCCTCGACAAGGCGTCCTGACCGCTCACCACAGCACACACCTCACGTCAATCTTCTCGTCAGGTCAGCTCGATGGTGCGCGGAATTTGTTGGCGGTCGCGGACTCTGGACAGCTTGATAGCCTCCAGCAGGCGCGGGCCGACCTGGTACGTGCCAGGTTGGCCTTCGTCCGCCGCCACGGCAATGACGCCGCTCCGTTGCTGCTCGCCGCTGCGCGCCGCTTTGAATCCGTGGACCCCACTCTGGCGCGGGAGACCTATCTCGACGCGCTCATCGCGGCGATCTTCGCGGGCCGGTTGGCGGGCGACTGCGGTGTGGCGGAGGTGGCCCAGGCTGTCGGCGGGTGTGTGCGTCCTACCCCGCCCGGGCCCGAAGACCTGCTTCTCGACGGTATCGCGACGGTCTACTCGAAGGGCTTCAGCGCTGGACTCCCCGGCGTGCGCGCTGCTCTCCACACCTACGGAAACGGCATGACCATCGAACGCGAATTGCGCTGGATTGTGCTGGCATGCTTCGCCGCCACCCGTGTCTGGGATATGGACCGGCACACCTCGTTGTCACAGCGCTACCTCCAGCTTGTCCGCGACACCGGCGCGGCCAGCCAGCTGCCCCTGGCATTGTCCAGCCGTTTCGTACCTTTGCTGTTCACCGGCGAGTTCGACGAGGCAGCCCGCACCGCCCAGAACATGTGCACAGCCATCGACGCCATGGGAAATGCGGTGTCCCCGTACTCCGCGATCGCCCTCGCCGCATGGCGAGGTCGGCACGTCGAGATGGAAGCGCTGAGCGCGCGGGCTCGTCGCGACGCGGAAACTCGCGGTGAAGGCCACGGGCTCACCGTCATCGCCTGGGCAGAGTCCGTCCTGGCCAATGCGCGTGGCAACTATCGTGCCGCCCTAGACGCCGCCACTTACGCGGCGTCGTGTCGCGACGGCGCCGGCGCGTCGGGGTGGGCCCTGCCCGAGCTCGTCGAAGCGGCCACCCGAACCGGGGACTGTGCCGCCGCAGCAGCTGCTCTCGGCCGCTTGATCGACTCGACCACGCCCAGCGCCACCGAATGGAGCCTGGGTCTCGAGGCGCGCTCGCGGGCACTGACGACCGCGGGTGATAGCGCCGAGGCGCTCTATGTCGAAGCGTGCGAACGGTTCATCAGGGCCGGGTTGCGCCCGGACCTGGGCCGCGCACATCTGCTGTACGGCGAATGGTTACGGCGCCAACGCCGCAAGGCCGACGCGCGGACGCAGCTGCGAACTGCGTTCGGCCTCTTCGAGTCCATCGGCATGGAAGCGTTCGCCAGACGGGCCGAGCGTGAGTTGCTGGCGACGGGAGAGACCGCGCGCCGGCGAAGTGCCACCGCGTCCTACGTCGACCTGACCGCGCAGGAAGTCCAGATCGCGTGTTACGCCCGTGACGGGTTGTCGAATCCGGAAATCGGTGAGCGACTGTTCATCAGTGCCAACACCGTGAAGTTCCACCTGTCCAAGGTGTTCATGAAGCTCGGTATCCGCTCGCGCAGCCAGTTGCCGATCGCGCTGGCCCAACGCGGTGTCACCGAACCGCCAATCGGACTACCCACTGGGTGATGTGAACCGCTGAACGGTCTGGCTAGCGTCTTGGGCAGCTGCCTGGACAGGAGACCTCATGAAGATGCGTGCCGCCCGCATGTACGGCTACAAACAACCCCTACGACTCGAGGAGATCGACGCGCCCGCTCCCGGGCCCGAAGAGGTCCTCGTACGAGTCGGCGGCGCGGGGATGTGCCGCACCGACTTCCAGCTGGTCGACGGATACTTCGACACCGGACTGGACGTGGGCTTTCCGATCACCCCTGGGCACGAGGTGGCCGGTTGGGTCGACGGTGTGGGCTCGGCTGTGCCGAAAACGGCTGGACTGTCCGAAGGCGATCAGGTGGTGGTGTTCGGCAGCTGGGGAGATGGGGCCTGCCGGCAGTGCCACGAAGGCAACGAGCAACTGTGCGCCCACGGAGTCTGGGCCGGCTTCGGACGCCACGGCGGCTACCAGGAGTACCTGCCGGTCAATTATCGCTATCTGATCAAGATGCCCGGCACCGGCAACCTGTCACCGGATACCCTCGCACCGCTGACCGATGCCGGCCTTACGCCGTATCGCGGCCTCAAAAAGCTGCGCGCCGCCGGGCATCTCGGCGCGGGACGCACCCTGGCGGTCAGCGGCATCGGCGGACTGGGCAGCTACGGCGTCCAGTACGCGAAACTGCTCAGCGGCGGGGCCGATGTGGTGGCCTTCGCACGTAGTGACGAGAAGCTCAAGATCGCCCTCGACAACGGCGCCGACCACGCCATCAATGTCCGCGACAAGAACCACGACACCGTCCGCGGTGAACTGGAGTCACTCACCGGCCGCCCGCAACTCGACGCCGTGATCGAGTGTGCCGGCTCTGAGGACGCGATCCGACTGGCGTTCGCGCTGCTGGCTGCGGAGGGTGCGGTGGCGTCGGTGGGGTTGATCGGCAACCGCGTCGACATTCCGCTGTTCCCGTTGGTGGCTCGCGAATACACCTACTTCGGCTCGTTCTGGGGTAACTACAACGACTTGACCGAGGTCCTGGCGCTGGCGTCGGCGGGCAAGATCAAACACACGGTGACCCGCGTGCGGTTCGACGAAGTCAACGAGACACTCGACGCGATCGCTCGCGGCGATGTGTTGGGCCGCGCCGTCATCGTCTACGACTGAGGACTCGCGATGTCTCTGCGACAGCTGTGCTCGACCGCGTCACCGACGGTGGTCCTGCTGCTCGCCCATGCCGCCGCATCGGCGGACGCGCAAGCGCACGACGACACCCAAACGCGGAACCTCGCGACCGTTCGGGCGCGTTTCAATTCCCGGGCGGATGGAACAGGCAGCCCCTGCACGCCCCGGCCGCCGAGTCCGGAGGGAGGCCGATGAAGACGTGGTTGATCACCGGAGCCAGCCGCGGTTTCGGAATTCTGGTGGCCGAGGAGGCGCTGCGACGGGGCGACCGTGTCGTCGCCTCGGCCCGCAATCCCGCCGCCATCGTCGAGCGCTTCGGCTCGACCGACCACCTGACTGCACTGCCCTTGGACGTCACCGACTCCGCCAGTGTCACCGACGCGGTGGACGCCGCGGTGGACTCATTCGCATCGATCGACGTCCTGCTCAACAACGCCGGCTACGGCGTGGTGGGTGCGGTGGAAGAGACCTCTGTTGATGAGGCACGTAAAGTGTTCGACGTCAACGTCTTCGGACTGCTCGCGGTAACACGGGCGGTCTTGCCGGTGATGCGGGCACAGCGCTCCGGCCATCTCATCCACATCAGTTCGGTCGCCGGATTCACCGGGTCGCCCGGCTGGGGTGTATACGCGGCGACCAAACACGCTGTGGAGGCCCTCAACGAGTCACTACACGCTGAGCTCGCACCGCTGGGCATCCGCTCGACCGCCATCGAGCCGGGCACATTCCGCACCGACTTCCTCGACGCGAGCAGCCTTGCCGCCGCAGGCAGCGAGATCGCCGACTACGTCGACACGGCCGCCGTGAGCCGCCAGTGGTCTGCGTCTGCGAATCATGCACAGGTCGGAGACCCGGTCAGAGCCGCGAAAGCCATCGTCGATGTCGCCCACATGCAGGATCCGCCCATCCGACTTGCGCTGGGCTCTGACTGCTATGCACGCTTGCGCAAGAAGTTCGCGACGCTGAACGATGATCTGGCGCAATGGCGCTCCACCACGCTGTCGACGGACTACCGGGGGCCGGAAGGGGCGTGAGGGTCGCGGTCTGCGTTGGTCTTGACCGGTCGCCGCACGGCAGCGGTGACGAGGTTTCGACGCAACCGTCCGCTGGTGTTCCGGTAGAGACAACCCATGGCGGACGCGGTTCCGCGGATGTCGTCGCGGGCCGTCAGGTAGGTCCAGCGGTGGTGTTCGGGCAGCGCGAAGAACTTCTCGAAGAAGAGGGGGACATCCTCGGCCGGCATACGCAGCAGGGCTTCCAGCCCGATGCGGCGCAGCCGGTGGATCACCGTCGCCGACGCCGGCCACACGGTGCGATGTGCGGCGGCCAGCGCCTTGTCCGGCCCCTCCGTCAGGTGGGTGGCCAGCGCCGAGGCGACCGCAGGGGCGAGCCTGAAGGAAGCCGCCACGCTGAACCCTGTCGCGGGATGGATCAGCGGCGCGGCCGCGCCGAACCCGAGTACGCCGCGCCCGTCATGGCGCGGCTGGTCCACGGGGAACCGGACCTTCTCACTGCGGGCCTCGGCGGCCGGGGTGACACCGTGCCGCGCCAGCCGGGCATGAAGGCGCCGGCGCAGGGTCGCCAACGGCAGACCCGGCCGTCGCGCCAGCGAGGTCTCCTCCAGCAGCACCTGACCGCCGCCCAGGGGCACGCCGTACAGGAACGTCGGCCAGCCGTGCTCGCCGTGGTCGGGGCGCCAATCCATGAACAGTGCGTGACCGGGAGTGACGACCGGCGCGGCGGTGTCGTCGTCGACGATCACCCCGTAGGCGGTCTGCTCGGCCGCTGGGTTGCGTGATGACACCGGATCTGTTGGGCGCCAACGTCCCCCGGCATCGACGACGATCTGCGCGTGTAGCCGGGAGCCGTCGGCCAGGTCGACAACGCCGCGCTGCGGCGAACCGACGACGCGTCCGGTATGGATGCGCACATCGGTGAGCTGGTCGGCGAGGTGCGCGTGCAGAGCGGGAACGTCGAGTACGGCGTAGTCCCAACCCACGTCATGCTCGGTGACGGCGTATACCCGTCCGGCGGCGCGGGCGGCGACCACCGACGCCGGCAGTCCGGCGGGCAGCTCGTCGGCCCACATGCCGTAGGTGGCCGTCCACGGGCGTTGCGGCGTCGGGTCGACGAGCCCGGTGCGCAGTCCACGACGGGCGCACTGTGCCGCCAGCGCCATGCCCGCCGGCCCGGCTCCGACCACCAACACGTCCATCCGACCCATGGTGCCCTTCAGGCGCTGTCCGATGCTTCTCGTTCTGCCGAACCGTATCAATCGGCAGCGGTAGCCTTGGTGGGGTGAGAACCATCTCGGGGATCGTTCTTCTCGGAGTCGGAGTCCTTGTGGCCCTCTCAGGTGTGCTGTTCGCATTGCAGGGGTTCGGATTCGTCGGCGGTAGTCCGATGACCGGTACCACCACGTGGTCTGTCGCCGGACCGATCATCGCGGTCGCCGGTGTCGGAATGATGTACACGGGTTGGCGGTCAGCCGCCGGAATCAATCGAGCCCATAGCCCGTTGACCCCACTGTCGCAGGGCCACCGCTCGCGACGAAGCGGCAAGGAAAGAGGCGAGATCGATGAAGAAGATCGGACGGGTCGGAATCATCGCAGGTGCACTGTCGGCGGCCGTGATCGGCTTGGCCGGACCGGCCCAGGCCGACGACGGCGGTTCCGAAGACAGCGGACGTGACAGGGATTCCAACTACTACGGCCGCGGGGGCTACTACGACGTCGGCGGCTTCAACAATCCGTGGATCGATCAGCTGGTCCCGACGGTCAAGGTGCCGAAGGTCGACACCAGGGTGCGTAACTGATCGGCCGACCGCCTGATCGGTAGCACTATTCGGGTGCGTCGCCGCCGGTGCGCCGGTCCTGATCGCGAGTCGTTCGGGGTCGTCGCACCGGCGGCTGTGTCCGCCAGGCGCCGCCGGCGCGAAACAACTCCGGGGGTCGTCCGCCCCGCGGACTCGCCTTGGCCCGCTTGCCGGTCGGCTCGACGTACGCGCCGGGCGCGGCCGTCGATGGCGGCGGTGAGGTGAGGCTGCGGCGGAAGTTGGCCGGGTCGATCTCGGCCTGCCACAACTCCTCGTACACGCTCTGCAGTTCCGACAGCGCGAACGTGTCGCCGACGAACGCGGTGGCCAGATCGGTCTGCTCGAGTTGTTCGGCGGCCCGGTCCACCGCATCCGAGAGGATCCGGTGGTGGTCGAATGCCAGCGACAACTCGCGCACCGCGTCGACGACCGGCCAGAACTGGGCGGCAGCGGCGTCCGTACGGGCGTGCAGGCTGCCGGGATCTGGAGTCACCGCGAGATAGGCCACCGTGACCACGTTGGTGCGAGGATCGCGGCCGGGATCGCCGTACGCGCCGAACTGCGCAAGGTGCTTGGGCGCGACCAGCCCGGTCTCCTCACGCAGTTCCCGCCGCGCGGCCTCGTCGAGCGTCTCGTCCGGCCGCTTGAATCCGCCCGGTAGCGCCCACATTCCGGCGTAGGGTTCGCCGCCGCGCTGCACCAGCAGGACGTGGAGATGCCCGCCGCGCATGGTCAGGATCACGATGTCGACGGTGACGGCGAACGAGGGATAGGCCGACGTGTCGTAGCCGTCGGGAACTCGATGCCCTGGCCGTGTCATAGGCGGATGGTAGACCGATACTTGTCAGAACGACAAATACCGGTTATGGTCACTATGACCAATATTCGAACCCAGGGGGACGCCATGGCGAATCAGACCGACTCCGACGTCAACGAGCTGCTTGCCCGGATCGCGAAACTGGAGTCGCTGCTGGCGCAGCGACCACACGCCGACACCTCGCGGGCGGACATCTGGTTCCTGCTGGATCGCTCCGGATCCATGGGAGCGATCGCCGAGTACGTGGTGCAGAGCTTCGATGAGTTCGTCGCCGAACAGCGCAACGAGGCAGGGGAGGCCCTCATGACGCTGGTTCAGTTCGACGGCGAGGATCCCCAGGACGTGCTGATCGATGCCCAACCCCTCGCGGGGATCGGTTCGATCGCCGGCAGATTCGCTCCCCGCGGCATGACGCCGCTGTACGACGCCATCGGCATGCTGCTGGACCGGGCCGAAGCGCACGTCAACCAGGTGGGCGCCGACCCGGCCGATCAGCTCGTGGTGATCATGACCGACGGCCATGAGAACGCCAGCCGTCGGTGGACGGCCGCCGCGATCTTCGAGCGCATCGCCGCTCTGCGCGCCGCCGGGTGGACCTTCGTCTTCCTGGGCGCCAACCAGGACAGCTACGCCACGGGGGCATCGATGGGCGTCGTCGAGGGGAACACGTCCAACTTCACCGCGTCGCCCGAGAGCGTGCTGGCTGCCGGACGCGGGCTGACCCGGGCGGTCAGTGGGTGGCGGGCCAAACCCCGCGCCAGCCGGATCGCCGACGCCGACGATTTCTGGGACGGGGTCAAAGAGGCCGAAGCAGCGGCAGACCCCACCGCGAACGCGGACCGGGCCTAGCGGCGCATCGGGGGTACGGCCGCCGTCGCATCCCGAGCGACGCGTTGCGGACGCCGGTTACCGTGAGGGAGTGGCCGACAACGAGGTGATGGACTTCGACGGCGACGCGCAGCGCGGATCACGCACGCCGCGCAGTGTGTACGACGTGGGGCGAGAACCCGATCCCCTCTACAGCCTGGCCAACGAGCGGACCTACCTGTCATGGCTGCGTCTTGCTGTCACGCTCCTGGCCGGCGCTGTCGCCATCGACCGGTTGTTCCTCGATCGCCCGTGGTGGGGCAGCGAGGCACTCGCGTTGGGCCTCGTGGCCGTGGCCTTCGGAACGTGCGGGGTCGGCGTCCGGCGGTGGTGGGTCACCGAGCGTGCACTGCGGCAACGCCGGCCGTTGCCCGGTTTCGGTGCGCCACTGCTCGGTATCGTCGCCGTGCTGCTGGCCGGAACGGGTGTGCTCGTCATCGTGTTGATGCCAAGGGGGTGAGCGTCGGTGAAGACCACACCCGGCAATCTGTGGGGGGACCAGTACCCGTTCGAACGCAACGTCGCTCAGCGGACGATGACGATGCTGGGCCTGGCCGGACTGTTCGTCGTCACGACGATCCTGCTCGTGCGCGCCGACCCGGCTCACGTCCTCGGCGTCTCGCTGATCGGCGCGGGAGTGCTGTCCGGGCTCGCTGCGTTGTCCCGGCACCGCTACGTGCAGGAGACCCGCCTAGGCTTCGTGATCGTTCAGAGCCGGGGCGGTGGCTTTGTGTTCGGTTCCGCGTTGGTCTTCGCGGTGATCGGAGTCCTGGTCGCGCTGCTGCTGGTGTTCGACTGACAGTTTGGCGGGTGAAGTGGTGCGCCGCCGGGCGCCTGCATATTCTGGCTCGGCCATGACCGAGATCCTGATCACCCTGTTCGGGCCGCTGACGGTCCGTGTGGCGGGTGAGGTCGTCGACCTGCGGGGCCCCCAACCCCGGGCAGTGTTGGCGCGGCTGGCCGTGGCGGGCGGCGAAGTCGTCTCCGCGGACCGCATCATCGATGACATCTGGGCGACGGACCCGCCGCCGAAGGCACTCGGCGGTCTGCAGGTCCACATCTCCAATCTGCGGCGACTGTTGGAGCCCGGCCGCGCCAAACGCACACCGGCCCGGGTGCTGGTCAGCTCCCCGCCGGGTTACGCGTTGCGGCTCCCGGTCGATGCCGTGGACGCATGGCGATTCCAGGCGCTGGTGCGAGATGCCGCCACCAGCGATGTCCCACAGTCGCGGGCGGGATTGTTGCGAGCGGCATTGGACTGCTGGAGCGGTGCGGTGCTCCCGGAGTTCTGCGATACCGATTGGGCTGCAACGGAAGCCGCTCGGCTGGCCCGGATTCGTGCCGCCGCTGTCGAACAGTACGCCGCCATCGGGCTCGACCTGGGGTGGGAAGCGCGGGTCATCCCGGAGCTGGAGCGCCATCTGACCGAGGACCCCCTCAGCGAGGAGGGCGCGCGGTTGCTGGCGCTCGCGCTGTACCGGGTCGGTCGTCAGCGTGACGCACTGGCGCAGCTGCGCGCGATCCGTGACCGGTTGGCCGACGAACTCGGTATCGACCCGGGACCTGCGTTGCGCACGTTGGAAGCGAAAATCCTCGAGCAGTCCGACGACCTGTTCGACCGGCCGCGACCGCCCGCGCTCCCGACGGCGATCGAGACACCCAGGCGCCACACCGAGTTTCCGGCGCCGGTGTCGCGGCACCGGGCGACCCTGATCGGCCGCTCGGCCGAGGTGCAGCGGATCACCGCCGCCGCAGCGACGGCGCTCACCGCCGGGCTGCGGACGATCTGGCTGGGCGCCGAACCGGGGGCGGGCAAGACGACTCTGACCGAGGTGATCGGCGAGCGGCTCGGCCTCGACGGGTGGACCGTGGCGCGCGGCCGTTGTCCCGAAGTCGATGGTGCGCCTCCGGCGTGGGCATGGTCGGAGGTCGTGCAGGCCCTCGGCCATCCGGCGCCGAACTGTGAGTCGGCATTCGATCTCGCCAACGCGGTCGCCGACCGGCTGCGGCGGGTCACGGCTGACGGCCCACTGCTGGTGGTCCTCGACGACCTGCACCGCGCCGACGGCGCGACCCTGCAATTGCTGCGGGGTTTCGCCCACGACCTCGCCGACCGCCCCATCGTCGTACTGGCTGCGCACCGCAGCACCGAGGCCGGGCCCGAGCTCAGTGCCACCTGGGCCGCGCTGGCCGCGGTCACCGCCGAACGGGTCGACTTGGGCGGGTTGAGCAGAGACGGCGTTGCCGCACTGGTCCGCGAGCTCGCACCCGACAGCACCATCGCCGACGATGCCGGCGTGCTGGACCGCCTGATCGAACGGACAAACGGAAACCCGCTGTTCGTGTCGGAGTTCGCGCGTCTGCTGGCCTCCGAAGGCCGGGCCGCAGCCTCCGCCGCGGTGCCGGCCGGTGTGCGGGAGGTGCTGCGGCGCCGGCTTTCCCGCCTGCCCGGCTCGGCCCGGACCGTCCTGCAGCAGGCGGCGGTCCTGGGCCGAGAGCTCGACGTGGAGCTGCTGGTCCGCATCGCCCGCCACGACGAGGACGACGTGCTCGACGGCCTCGAAGCTGCCGTGTTGGCGGGACTGCTCGACGAGCCCGGACCGGGCCGGGTGCGCTTCACCCACGCCCTGGTCCGCGACACGCTGTACGAGGACACCCCGGCGCTGCGCCGGGCGCGCTGGCACGCGGCGGCGCTGGCCGAACTGCGCGACACCCCGGATTTCGATGTCGCGGCACTGGCTCACCACGCCCTGGCGGCCGCAACACCGGTCACCGCGGCGGACGCCGCCGAGTTGGCGTCGGCCGCAGCCGAGCAGGCGTTGTCGCTCAACTCCGCCGCCGAGGCCACTGCGTTGGCCGACGCCGCGGTGCGCATGATCGACTTGGCGCAGAACGGGATTCCGCTGGAGTCGCAGGTCCGGCTGCTGGTCCTGCTCACGCGGGCGGCGGCTCTGGCGGGGGACTCCACCCGCGCCAGGTCCGCCCGGGCCCGGGCCGTGCAGCTGGCCGCCGACAGTGGCGACGAGCCGCTTCTGGTGAACGCGCTGACCGCCTTCCGCGCCCCGATATCCTGGACCGTCAGCGCGTTGGCGCCTGACCACACCGATGTCCGAGAACCGTTGCGACGCAAGTTGGCCGAGCCGGGCGAGATTGATCCAGTGACCCGGGTATGGCTGATGGTGGCCTTGATCTTCGAGATCGAGAACGACGCCGCGGCGTACGGGATGGACGAGGTGATCGACGTGTCGGCGCAGGCCCTCGAGATCGCCCGCGCCTCCGGAGACCCGGTCGCCGTGTGCGCCGCGCTCAACGCACGCGCCTACCTGTCGACCGGACCGGACCTGGCGCAGGAACGCGAGAGCCTCGCCGCCGAGCTGCTGGCGGTCTCCACGGCGCACGGCCTCCTCGGCTACGAGGCGTTGGCGCACTGGTTCCTGTTCATGTTCGCCTCGGCCCGCACCGACCTGCCCGAGGCCATCCGCGAGGCTGATCTGGCCGTGGAGCGCTCGACCAGCGGACAGGTCGCCGCACTCGTCGTGGTGGTCGAGGTCTATCAGGCCGTGTTGTGTGTCCTGGCCGGCGATCTCGACAACGCCGCCCGCCGGTACCGCCGCCTGGCCGGTCAGATGGCCGAGACCGGCATGTCCAGTGCCACCGAGGCGGCGATCGTGTTCGAGCTGGTGCTCGCCTTCGCCCGCGGGGACATGTCGGGTCTGGCCGATGCCATGATCGCGGTACACGAGCTCTATCCGGATGCGATGAACGAGGCGCTGGTGTTGTGTCTGCTGGACGCCGGCCGTACCGAGGAAGCCAGGACGTGGTGGCAGTCGCGGGCACCGGTGCGTCGCAACTACTACTGGCTGGCCAGGATGGCGCTGCTGGCACGTGCCGCGATCCGAATGGGTGATCTCGAGCAGTGTGAGCAGGTGTACCGCGAACTCACCCCCTGGGCGGGGCGCATGGCCGGAATCGATTCAGGCTCAGTCACTTTCGGTACAGTCGACGAAGCACTGGCGTTGTTGGCGGAGGCGCTGGGCCGCGCCGGTGACGAGGTGGCCCGCCACCGTGCCGGCGCCGACGCGGTCCGCGCGCGCGTCGCGGCAGCCCTCAGCCCCAGATCGCCCGCTCCATCCGCCGGTACGCCGGCCGGAACAGCGCCAGCATGAGCACGATCGCCGTACCGGCCTCGGCTTTCAACGCCGCGAGTTCGGGGGGCGTCACCGCCGCGCCGATCCTGGGCAGTTCGAACGACATCCGGGCGTTGCGGCGGATCCGGGCTTCCACGTCGCGCCAGTCCGCCACCGACAGATAGCGGCGGATCACCGGGAACGTGGCGCGTTCCTCCTCGGCGATGTGTTCGCTGAGGAGGCTGCGCAACTCCACGAGCCGGGCGGCCAGAGCCGCTGCCGACTGTCGCGATGGCGTTGCCTGGAAGGCCAGCGCGCCGCCGCGCATCCGGTCGAGCAGCGGAAGCAGTGCATCGTGATCCTCGGTCAGCGGCGTCAGGTCGACATGAGCGCCGGCCCGCTCCACGATCACCGGCCACAGGATGTCGTCCTCGGCCTGATGGTGGTGGTGGATCGACTCGGCCATCAGCTCGAGGTAGCGCACCAGCATCCGGGTTCGGCGCGCGGTGATGGGCACGCCGCCGTCGGCCATCGCCATCGCCACCCCCGTGGTCCGGTCGAGGTCGCGCAGGATCACCCGGTGGGCGATCTGCATTCCGAGGACGTCGGGGGTGGTGCTGCCGGTCGCAGGCGCGGCGGGTTCGGTGGTCATGGTGGCTCCGATCGGGTGTGGACTGCTGATGACGATCACTGTGGGCCGGTGTTGTTGGTGTCGACTTGTCACCGACTTGGGGCCCGCTGACCCGGTGGCGTGCTGCCCACGTTTCAAGTCAGTTGGGCGTGGTTACTCGCGAGTAAGGAGTGGTGCAGCTCACAACCACCGGGGAGGAGGTCGCGTCATGGCAGAGCGGGGTGCGCAGCCACAGGTCCCACGAGGGCGTCGGCTGCTTCTGCGGGCGATTTCGCACCTGTTCAAGCCGTTACGCCCGGATGACTATCTGGAGATGCTCAACCCGCTGTGGACCACCAAGGAGTTGCGCGGCAAGGTCGAGCGGATCGAGCCGCAGGGCACCGAGGCCGCCAGCGTGCTGATCCGGCCGAGCTTCGAGTGGCCCGGGCACGAACCCGGCCAGTACGTGCGGCTCGGCCTGGTCATCGACGGTCGCTATCACTGGCGCGCCTACTCGCTGACCTCCGATCCGCAACCCGAGGACGGGCTGGTCAGCGTCACCCCGAAAAAGGTCGACAGCGGCGTCGTCTCGCCGTACCTCGTGGACAGGATCCAGCCCGGCGAACTGGTACGCCTGGGCGAGGTCGAGGGACAGTTCACGCTGCCCGACCCGCTACCGGCCAAGATGCTGTTCATCAGCGCCGGCAGCGGCATCACACCGATCATGAGCATGCTGCGCAGCCTCGACCACCGCGACGAACTGCGCGACGCTGTCGTGCTGCACTCCGACCGCAACCGTGAGCACGTCATGTTCCTGTCCGAGCTGGAGGACCTCGACCGCCGGCACGACGGCGTGCGTCTTGACGTGCGAATCACCTCCGAGCGGGGCCGGTTCAAAGCCGAGGAGCTCGACGACGTGTGTCCCGACTGGCGGGAGCGCGAGGGGTTCTGCTCGGGGCCCGCCGAGCTCCTCGATGCGCTGATCGAGCGGTGGGAAACCGACGGTGATCCAGACCGGCTGCACTTCGAGCGGTTTCAGCCCAAGATCAGCGGGAGCGTCGCGGCCGGCGAGGGTGGCACGGTCACGTTCCTCGACAGCGATGCCACCGCTGAATGCCCGGGCGACACACCGATTTTGGAAGCCGGCGAGCAGGCCGGGCTGGAACTGGCCTTCGGCTGCCGGATCGGAATCTGCCACACCTGTACAGGCACGTTGAAGTCCGGCCGGGTCCGTGACCTGCGCTCGGGGGACGTCACCGAACCGACGGGCGCCGACGTCCGTATCTGCATCCACGCCGCCGAGGGCGACGTCGAACTCGAATTGTGAACGAAGGGAGCGTCATGACCGCCGCCACCGAAAGCCCACTGGCCCGCTTGAGCGAACAGGAGCTGGAGAAACTCGCCAAGGAACTCGACGCCATCCATGATGAGGTCTTCGCCGAACTCGGCGACCGCGACCGCCACTACATCAAGACGATGATCTCGGTGCAGCGCCAGATCGTCGTCGCCGGACGCGTCCTGCTGCTGGGTTCACGTTCGCCTGCCGCGTGGCTGCTCGGCACGGCCTGCCTGAGCATGGCCAAGATCCTGGAGAACATGGAGCTCGGCCACAACATCCTGCATGGACAGTGGGACTGGATGAACGATCCCGACATCCATTCCTCGGTGTGGGACTGGGACACCGCGTCGAGCGCCAAAGCGTGGAAGCACTCCCACAACTACATCCACCACACGTTCACCAACATCCGCGGCAAGGACAAGGATCTCGGCTACGAGATCATGCGCATCGACCCGAACCAGCAGTGGCGGCCCGGGAACCTCGGCCAACCGTTCTACAACTTCCTGCTCATGATGTTGTTCGAGTGGGGCGTCGCCGTGCACGACACCGACGTCGAGGCGCTGTTCCGCGGAAACAAGACGATGGCGGACCTCAAAGACGACTTCAAGTCCATCGGGGGCAAGGCCCGCCAGCAGATCGTCAAGGACTACGTCGGATGGCCGCTCATCAGCGCCGGCGCGTTCGGCCTCGCCCAGCTGGCCCTGCGAGGCCGGATCAAGCAGCCCAGCCGGTCCCGGGTCGGTCGGCGCCTGCGCCGCATCTCGGGTGACAAGCGGACCCGTTCTGTCGCCACGTTCCTGGACCGGGTGCTGCCCGGCGTGGAGAGCACGTTCGTGCGGACGCTGCTGGCCGATGCGCTGGCGAACGTCGTCCGCAACGTCTGGTCGCACGCCATCATCTTCTGCGGGCACTTCCCCGACCAGACCTACACCTTCAGCGAAGAAGAGGTGGCCGACGAGACCCGCGGCGGCTGGTATGTCCGCCAGCTGATTGGCGCCGCCAACATCGAAGGCAGCCCATTGTTCCACATCGTCAGCGGCAACCTGGGCTACCAGGTGGAACATCACCTCTACCCCGACATGCCCAGCAGTCGCTATGCGGAGATCGCGCCGAAGATCAAAGACATCTGCCAGCGCTACGACCTGCCCTACAACTCCGGCCCCTTCGGCAAACAGTGGTTCTCCGTGCAGCGCACCATCGTGCGGCTCGCGTTTCCCGGCGGTGCGCCCCGCCCGAAGCCGGGCCCCTACCGCGGACCCGAGCGCGTCGCACCGTCGCAGGGCGAGAGCGAAGCCGGCAAGTTCCGCGGCCGCGTCCCGGCCGAGCACCCGGATGCCGGACCCGAGCACGTATCCAGCGGGGTGGCGGTCCAGCCCCCGCCGAGAGGCAACGACTGACCGGAGAGTCGGTCAGGTCGAGATCCCGAACACCCAGACCGCCAGCGTGGTGGTAGCCACGCTGATGAGCAGGATCGCGATGAGGTTCAGCCAGATACCGCCCTTGACCATGCTGCCGATGTTGACGTAGCCGGTGCCGAACACGATCGCATTGGGCGGGGTCGCCACGGGCAGCATGAACGCCGAGGTGGCGGCCAGCGCGACGGGAATCGTCAGCAGCAGCGGGTCGGCCCCGATACCGACCGCGACACCGCCGATGACCGGCAGGAACGTCGCCGCAGTGGCGGTGTTGCTGGTCAGCTCGGTCAGGAAGATCACCGCGGTCGTGATCACCGCGACCAGCAGCAGGATGGCCAGCCCCTGCAGGCTCTGCGCCTGGGTGCCGATCCACTCGGTCAGCCCGGAGGAACTGAACTGTGAGGAAAGTGCCAGACCGCCCCCGAACAGCAACAACACCCCCCACGGCAGTTGCACCGCGGTGGACCAGTCCAGCAGCCGCACACCGAGTTTCGCGCCCGCCGGCAGGATGAACAGCAACACCCCGGCGGCGATCGCGATGCCGGCGTCGGAGATGGGCGGCTCCTCCCAGATCAACGGGAACGAGATCCAGCTGATCGCGGCGAGGGCGAAGATCACCGCGACGCGGCGCTCCCCGCCGGAGGGCTTCCCGAGCTTGGCCAGCTCGGTGTTGAACAGCTTGCGGCCGCCCGGCAGCTCGTCGATCTCCGGTTTGAAGATCAGCTTGGCCAACAGCACCCAGGTGATGACGAGCAGAACGCTCGCCAGCGGGAGCCCGAGCAGCATCCACCGGCCGAAGCTGATGTCGATGCCCTGCTCGTCCTGCAGGTAACCCACCAGCAGCGTGTTCGGCGGGGTGCCGATGATCGTCGCCAGCGACCCGACCGACGCCGCATAGGCGATGCCGAGCATCAGCGCGGTGCCGAAGTTGGACTGCTTGACCTGCTCCTTGACCTCCTCGTCGGCCTGCGCCTCGGCCTCGGCCTCGGTGCCTCCCTCGTCTCCGGTCGGTTCCGCGTCGCTGCTCGAGGACTCGTCCTCGCTCCGGGGGACCGACACCGTGCCGGCGAGCATCAGCACCGAGACACCGATCGGCACCATCATCACGGCGGTCGCGGTGTTCGAGACCCACATGCTCAGGAACGCGGTGGCGAGCATGAACCCGCCGATGACCCGCGTGGCGCTCGTTCCCATCGCCCGCACCGTCAGCAGCGCGATGCGCCGGTGCAGGTTCCACCGTTGCATTGCCAGCGCGATCAGGAAGCCGCCCATGAACAGGAAGATGATGTCGGCGCCGTAGCTGGCGCCGACGTCGTCGACGCTGACGTCGTCGACGAGGATCGGAAAGACCACCAGCGGCAGCAGCGCGGTGGCCGGAATCGGGATGGCCTCGGTCATCCACCACACGCCCATGAGCACGGCGATCGCCGCGGTGACCTTGGCCGGGTGTGACAGGTCGGCGGGCAGCACCACGTACACCAGCGCCGCCAGCAGGAGACCGCCACCGAAGCCGAGCCAGCGCCTGCGGAACGTCGACGGCCGCTCCGCAGGCGCCCGTTCCCCCGCCGACAGTTCGTCGACCTCGTCGTCGCCACGAGGGTCGCGCTGTTGGCGTTCCAGATCCTCCCGAGCATCGTGGTCCGTCGTCACCGGTCGCTCCCCTCGTCGAACGTGGCTGGCTGGTCGTGATGCACGTCACTCCCCGGGGGTGTACCCACTGGCCACCGCTGGGAAGCCCGGGGTGGGTAACCGCTGCCGAGCGGGTACGGATCAGTCATGGCTCACGATGTCTCGACCGGCTCACGCGAGCGCCGGCCCAAGGTCCTCATCATCGGCGGTGGATTCGGCGGCCTGTTCTGCGCCCGTCGGCTCGGCAAGGTCGGGGTGGACGTCACTTTGCTCGACCGGGCGGCATGCCATGTGTTTCAGCCTCTGCTGTACCAGTGTGCGGCGGGCACGCTCAGCATCGGGCAGATCAGTCGGTCGCTGCGCGAGGAGTTGGCCCAACACCACAATGTGACGACGCTTCTCGGCGAGGCGATTCGTCTCGATCCCGACGCGCGCCGCGTCACCGCCCGTCGTCCCGACGAATCGTTCTTCGACGTGGACTACGACTATCTGGTGATCGCGGCGGGCATGCGCCAGTCCTACTTCGGCAACGAGCAGTTCGCGACGTGGGCGCCGGGCATGAAGACCCTCGACGATGCGCTGAGCATCCGACGGCGGGTGTTCGCCGCTTTCGAGATCGCCGAGACGCTGCCGCCGGGGCCGGAACGAGACGAGTGGCTGACCTTCGCCGTCGCGGGCGGCGGGCCCACCGGTGTGGAACTGGCCGGGCAGATCCGCGAATTGGCGACGCGGGCGTTGGCCAACGAATTCCACAGCATCTCGCCGCGCGATGCCCGCGTGCTGCTGTTCGACGGCGGTGACCGGGTGCTGAAGAGTTTCGCCCCGGCGCTGACCGACAGCGCGCAGCGTGTGCTCGAAGACCTGGGCGTGGATCTGCATTTCGGTGCGCACGTCACCGACGTGCGCCGCGACGGGATCACCGTGACCCCCAAGGACGGCAGCCCGAGTACCGACCATGCGGTGCGCACGGTGCTGTGGACGGCCGGTGTCGAGGCGGTGCCGTTCGCCCGCCATGCCGCCGAGGCGCTCGGTGCACAGACCGACCGGTCCGGGCGGATCTCCGTGGATGCCGACCTCTCCGTGCCGGGCCACCGCGACGTGTTCGTCATCGGTGACCTCGCCGGGCGGGACGGGCTGCCCGGGGTGGCGGAGAACGCCATGCAGGGCGGACTGCATGCCGCCGCCTGCATCCGGCGGGATCTCGCCGGGCGCCGCCGCAAGAACTACCGTTATCGGGATCTGGGCTCGGCGGCCTACATCAGCCGCGGTCACGCCCTGCTGCAGGCCGGGCCGGTCAAGCTCACCGGTGCGCTCGGGTGGTTGGGCTGGGGCTTGATCCACATCGCCTTCCTGACCGGCGTCCGCAACCGATTCAGCACTGTCGCAACGTGGCTGGCGACCATCGCGCGTGCCAACCGCAGCGACCGGACCTTCATCCTCGGCGGTTCCGGGCATCCGGAGGAGCCGTACACCTGGGAATCGCCGGTGCACCAGAGCGACCGCTCCGGTCGCGACGAGCCATCCGCGGGCAGACGGACCGGCTGAGGCAGGGACCTTCTGCCACGACCTTCTGCCATCATGAGTGAACGCTGCGCGAAAGGACGCCGATGAGCGCGGATACCGACCCGTCGAACCCGCCCGTGCTGCTGTATGACGGCGTGTGCGGAGTGTGCAACGGGGCGGTGCGCACCATCCTGCGCTTCGACCGTCGCGGCACGCTGCGATTCGCCGCGCTTGACAGCGACTACGCCCGCGACGTGATCAACCGCCACCCCGCACTGCGGGGGGTGGACACCGTCGTGTACGTCGAGAACGCCGGAACAGCCGACGAACGGGTTTCCATCCGCTCAGCCGCGCTGCTGCGGGTCGCCGAGTATCTGGGCGGTCTCTGGAAACTCGCGCTGGCGGCGCGCGCCATCCCGGCACCGCTGCGCGATCGGATGTACGCCGCCTTCGCGGCGTTCCGCTATCACGTCGGGGGCACGTACGACACCTGCCCGATCCCGCCACCCGAGGTGCGCCGCCGGTTTCTCGACGCGGCCTACGGCTGATTCGGTCAGACGTCCGCGGGGTGGGCCGCAACGCGTCGCCCGGATCTGCGGACGGCCCAGACGACCACCACCAGAGCGACCCCCATCAGCGGGTAGCCCATGGCGATCCGGGCGAAGGCCAGCCAGTCGGTCGCGTCGACACTGTAGAGCCAGTTCTGGACGACGAACCGGGCCGCGAACACCGCTGTGACCGCGAGCGTGGCGATGTCGTAGCCGATCAAGGCGGTGCGATCGGTGCGCCACGTCTGCTTGCTGCCGCTGAGTGCACTCCAGATGACACCGACCAGCGGCCGACGCACCAGGATCGATGCCAGGAACGCCAGCGCCAGAAGCAGACTCGCCCAGATGCCGACGACGAAGAAGTCCTTGGCGTCGCCGGTCCGGTAGGCGATGACCGCGCCGACCGCCACGCCGAGCAGACCCGACAACGCGGGTTGCAGCGGTTCTCGTCGCAGCAGGCGTAGTCCGGCGATGCCTGCGCCGGCGCCCACCCCGAGCATGACAGCCGCGCGCAGATCGGCCGCCGCGTTGGCGACCACGAAGACGACGCTCGGCAGACCCGCGTACACCATCCCCGATACGCCACCCATCTGGGTGAGCAAGCTGGGTTTCGTCTGGGCTTCGGTCATGCTCGGCCACCCAGGTGGTGGGCGAGGAACTCCGAGACCTTCTGATACATCTCGATCACCGTCTCCGGGTTGACCGCGCCGTGCCCCTCGGTGCCCTGTACCAGGTAGTCGACCTCGACGCCGCGGTCGCGCAGCGCGTTGACCAGGTTGTCGGACTCTGCCTGGACGACGCGAACATCGTTGGCGCCCTGGATCACCAGCAGCGGGGTGCGGATCTGGTCGACCATGGTGATCGGTGAACGCTTTCGCATGTCGGCCAGCTGATCGGGATCGTCGGGATCCCCGACATAGGCATGCCAGTTGTTGGCCAGATGAGGCCGCGCGATCGGGGGCAACGTCCGCATGAAGTTGGCCAGATCGGAGATACCGACGTAGTCGATGGCGGCGGCGAAAACGTCGGGGGTGACGGTGACGCCGACCAAGGTGGCGTAGCCGCCGTAGGATCCGCCGAAGATTGCCACGCGGTCCGGGTCGGCGTAGCCCTGCTCCACAGCCCAGTTGACGCCGTCGATCAGGTCGTCGTGCATCTTGCCGGCGAACTCTCCGATCGCGGCCTTGAGGAACGCCTTCCCGTATCCGGTGGACCCGCGGAAGTTCACCTGCAGCACCGCATAACCGCGGTTGGCCAGCATCTGCACTCCGGCGTCGAAGCCCCAGCTGTCGCGGTACCAGGGGCCACCGTGGACCACCAGCACCAACGGAAGTTTGTCCGGCTCGACGCCGACCGGCAATGTCAGATAGGAATGCAGCGCCAGACCGTCCCGCGACGGGATGGTGACCGGGCGCATCGGCGCCATGGACTCCGGTGCCAGGTGGGGGAGCGGCCGGTACAACAACCTGCTCTGGCCGCTGCTGTGGTCGTAGAGGTAGGTGGCGCCGGGATCACGGTCGTCGTTGAATCCGACCACCCAGCGTCGGCCGGCCTCATCCGACGAGAGTCGGGTGATGTCTCCCACCGACAGTGCCTCGAGCCTGGCCAGCACCTCGGCGAAGTCCGGATCGAGCGGGCGAATCACCTGCCGCTCACCGAGGTAGCGCACCGCGAGCAGCGCGCCGGTACGCCGGTGCTGAATGAGAGGTGCGGGCATCATCGGGCTGACGGTCGACCGCGGGTCGACGTCGAACTCGGGGTGACTGTCGACCTCGGTTTCCTCACCCGTGGTCAGGTCGACGTGCACGAGCCGGGTCCGGTCGGTGTCGCGGTTGGAGCCCATCCACACGCCGGGGCCTCGGGCGTGATGACCATCGGGTCGATTCCCACCGGGTAGTCGCTGCCGTCGAACGTTGCTACGTGTGACAGTCTTTCGCCGTCCCAACGGGACAGTTCGAGATGTCCCTCCGGCGTCAGCGACGTGGCGAGAACGTCACCCTTGTCGTTGTTCAGCCAGTTGTTGACCTGGCCCGGGTTCTCGGCGATCAGCGTCAGTTCGCCTGTGACAATGTCGAGTTCGTGTAGATCGAGCAATGTCGGTTCCCGGTTGTTCACCATCACGCCGGTCTTGCCGTCTTTGACCTCGCGGACGGGTAGCGCCATCGCGCCGGGGAACGGGGTGAGATCGACGGCGGCGGCCCCGGGGTCGTCCAGGTCGACGCGGAAGACATGCCAGTTCTCGTCACCGTTGGTGTCCTGCAGGTAGATCAGCCACCGTGGATCGTCGGTCCACTCGTAGTGGAAGACGCTGCGGTTGGCGTCGGTGGTCACACATCGCGGCTCAGCGGGGGATTCAGAGGAGTCGAGGTCCTCGATCCACACGTTGAGACGGTTCTGCCAGGGAGCGAGGAATGCCAGCTTCGTGCCGTCGGGCGACAGCGTCGCGGCGGCACGGGTCGGTGGCTTGAAGAAGTCCTCGACGGGAATCAGTGCGGGCAATGCCATGAGAATCCTTTCCGGGTGTGACGGCGCACGGGGGTACGCCGTCGAGGTGGTGACGACTCGACGGGTGGATTACGTGCCGTTATATGTTGTGGTACAGGCTGTTTCGACAGTGGATGTCAGGGCGACACGGGGCCGCCGACGCGGCCGTTGGTGGCGTCCCGGATGGCGAGATCGATCAGCGCCAAAGCTTCTTCCTGGGTGACCTTCTCTTTTTTGATGATCGCCCGGTGCCCGACGTCTTCGTCGATGACCCGGAAGGCACCCGTGACAGCCGCCGCGCACAGCCGTGCGGTCAGGTGGTCCTCCGGTAGCCCGAGCCGGCGAGCCAGGACGGGCACGAAGGCACGTTCCATCTCGTCGTGCACCATCAGATACGCGGTGCGCAACGCGGGATCGGACGTCGACATCGTCGCGATGCGCAGAGCGCTGACCTCGTCGGCGATCTGCTGCGCGGTCAGCGGATGCGCGGCCATGTGGGCTGCCATGTGCTCGGCCAGCGACAGTTCGGGGGGCCACTGCCATGCCAGCTCGATGAACCGGTGTGCCGACAGTGCCAGCACCGGCTCGACGCAACTCTCCTTGCTGCGGAAGTACCGCCAGATCGTACGGGTGGAAAGACCGGCGGCCGCGGCGATGTCGTCTCCGCTGGTGCCGGCGAAGCCGCGCTCCCAGAACAGCGCGCAGGCGTGCCGGGACACCTCCAACCGGGCCTGGGCCTGCTTGTCGCTGTCGGCTGTGGGCGCGGTTGGTGTGGCCACCTCGATTCACCTCCTGTCACTTAGTGACATCCACTCTGTCACTAAGTGACACTGCGGTCAAGGGCGGGCAGGGACGGGCTAGATTGTGACGTGCCCGCAGAGACCGCGATCCAGTTCTTCCTGCAGTTGGCCGTCATCCTGCTGGCATGCCGCCTCGCCGGCCTGTTCGCGCAGCGACTGGGCCAGCCACCGGTCATCGGCGAGATGATCGCGGGTGTGGTGCTGGGGCCGTCTCTACTGGGTCGTCTCTGGCCGGAGGTCCAGGACGCGCTGTTTCCGCCGGGTCCGACGAACGTGGTCCTCTACACCACGGCCCAGATCGGGCTCGTCCTCTACATGTTCGTCATCGGGCTCAACTTCGACGTCGACCACATCCGGCACCGGGCCGGTACCGCCGCGGCGGTGTCCGCGGCGGGCACGCTGGCACCGCTGGCGCTCGGTGCCATCGCTGCGGTGCCGCTGCTGAACCACGGTGGCTACTTCGGTGCCGACGTCAGCCCCGCCATGGCGATGCTGTTCCTGGGCGCCTCGATCGCGATCACCGCGTTCCCGATGCTCGCCCGGATCATCTTCGAAAAGGGTCTGTCCGGAACGACTCTGGGAAGCCTGGCCCTGGCCTGCGGCGCAACCACCGACGCCATCTCGTGGTGCATCCTGGCCGTCGTCCTCGCCGCCCACGGGGGAACACCGGCGACGGCGGTCGTCGCCATCGCCGGCGGTCTCGCCTACGCGGTGGTGCTGCTGACCGCCGGGCGGCGCGTGCTGCGCCGACTGGACCGACCGTCCGGACAGGAGACGATCGGGGCGCCGGTTCTCAGTACGGTGCTGATCCTGCTCCTGGCGTGTGCCTGGATCACCGACACGATCGGCATCTACGCCATCTTCGGGGCATTCGTTCTCGGCGTCGCCATGCCGTCGGGTCACTTCGCACGTCGCCTCACCGACAGGATCGAACCGTTGACGACGGCACTGCTGCTGCCGTTGTTCTTCGTCTACTCCGGACTGAACACCGAGATCGGTTTGGTGAACACCCCGACGCTGTGGGCGGTGACCCTCGGATTGCTGGTGGTCGCCATCGCCGGCAAGGGCGTCGCCTGCGCGGCAGCGGCGCGGTTGAGCAAAGTACCGGCACGGGAGGCGGTGGCCCTCGGTGCGCTGATGAACGCCCGCGGGCTGATCGAACTCATCCTGCTCAACATCGGGCTGGAAGCGGGCATCATCACCCCGACACTGTTCACGATGCTGGTGCTGGTGGCGATCGTCACCACCCTGATGGCCTCACCGATCTTCGAGGCCGCCTACGGTCGCCGCCGCGTCGCGTCGGGATAGTCGGGCAGCGGCAACGTGTCGCCGCCGATGGCGGCCAACCCTCTTCCGGTCACCGCACTCACCGCTTTGCCGACCGGACCTGCTGCGACCCCGACCGCGCTGTGCAACAACCGGATACCTGCCCGGGTGCGGGGGTTGGCCAGGCGCAGCACCTCGGCTCGGACCTGTGGAGCAGCGGCGGTGAAGGGCCGCATACGGTGTTGATAGCTCTGCAGTGCCGCGACCGTGTCGTCGGCGGCGCTCAGCTCACCGGCGAGAATGTAGGCGCCGATGAGGGCCAGGCTGGTCCCCGCCCCGCCGAACGTGGCGTTGCAGAACGCGGCGTCCCCCAGCAGAGCGACGCGGCCCTTGCTCCACGTCGGGCTGCGGAGCTGCCCGGCGACCGAGAAGTACATCGGCGCCCCGTTGTCGAGTGCGGCGAGCACCCGCTGCGCCGCTCCGCCGACGTCGGCGAACGTGCGGCGCAGGATGGTGAGTTGCCCGGCGCGGTCGAGATCTTCGAAACCGCGGACATCGGAGAGGAAGGTCAGGATCGCGCGGGTGGTGCCGAGATTGTCAGGGCGCAGATGTACCGACCGCGAACCGGTCGCGTGCTGCCAGTTCCACCACCGGTCGTCGTGCTCGCTACGGGCCACGGTGGCGTAGGCGAAGTACATGCCCAGGTCGTTCACCTCGACCGGGGTGACGAAACGACGCGATCGCGAATGCAACCCCTCCGCGATCACCAGCAGGTCGGCGTCGACGGACGTGCCGTCGCTCAGCGCCACGTCGACGCGCTCCCCACGGTCGTCGACCGCGGTGATCTGGGTGTCGAAGCGGTAGTCGGTGTCGGCGGTGGTCCGTTCGACGAGGATGCGGGACAACTCTCCCCGCAGAATCTCCAGTTCGGCGGTGGGACCGTCGTTTTCGCCGCGGGACGTGACGGGAAACGAGGCCGCCGCGGTGCCGTCGGACCTGACGAAGCGGGTGCCGATCTCGCCGGTGTTCGCCGCGCGGATCGCATCGTCGATACCCATCCGCCGGGCCACTTCGCGCGCGGCACCGCGGACATCGACATTCTGCCCCTCGTCGCGTCGGGCGGGGTAACGCTCGACCACGGTGGTGTTCCACCCGCGGGCGCCGAGCTCGTGGGCCAGGGCTGGACCGGCGATGCCGGCACCCGAGATGACGGCGTGAGGAGCCATGGTCGTCGAATCCTGTCTGTGCTCGGGAGGAACGGAACGGCGGCGTCAACCGATCCAGACGGCGTCACCAGCGCGGAGCACGCCGCCAGTGAGGACTTCGGCGTAGAGACCCGCGCACGGCAGTACACCGAAACCTGCTGCCTCGACACGATTGTGCTCGAGAAGGTAGCGGACGGAATGGGGTGAACGACCCACCTCGCCGTGCTGCAACGTGGGCACCGAGCACCGGGGTGTGGGCAGCGTGGCGCGTAGTTCGATGCCGTCGGGCCCGAAGCCGATGGTGTGGCCGACCCAGTCGTTCTCGATGAAGGGCGGGCAGCCGGGCGGTGTCTCGATCACGATGTTGGGTCGGTAACGCAACGCCTCGGCCGTCCCCAAACCCACGGCGTCGAGAGTCGCGGTGGTCACCAGGTGCACCGGTGAATGATCGACGAACGCGCCGCCCGGAGTGCCCTCGGCGATCTCCAGGAGCTCGGCTTCGATGTCGGCGTCGAGGCCGTGGGCGAGTACGTCGACCGGGTCGGAGCGCTCCACCACCGCGCCGGCGGCACGCTCCTCGGCGAGGTGGACGGGACGGCCGAGCAACTCCGACAGCGGCGCGGCGGCCTCGGCGATCGGCACCGGTCGGGCGGCCGGAAGCGTGACCGTCACTCCGCCGGGCCCGGTAGCGGCCGAGCACTGGAGAAGCCCGCGCCACAGCCGGGGGTTCTTGGCGGTGGCCACTCGTCCCGATCGGTTGTCGATGAACGCGTAGCGGCGATCGCCGCCGACCCCCAGCGGCGTCACCTCGACCGTCGCGCACGTCTCGCCCAACATCGATTTGACCGGGTAGCGAAAGAGAGCGGCGACCCGGCCGGCCGCGTGGGTACGTGTCGTCATCGGTTCATCAGCCTACGGGGACGTGTCCGACGCCGGGCACCGCGCAGACTTGGCGTGAGAAACACACTGCCATGAAACAACAAGCAGCGCAGCAGTTGTCCCTGCCGTTCTCGGCCCCACGAGAATGGCGGGGGATGGGTGGCCGAATTCTGCGGGCACCGTCGTGGGCGAGACGAGTCGGAGTCGGCCCCTGTCGGCCGGGGCGCTGCTGGCTGCTGTCGTCCTTTTCCTCGCTGACGGGGCCGTCACCGCGTGTAACGTTGCCACCGTTGTGACCCCTCTCGGAAAGGCATACGAGTGGACGTGCGAGCGCAGCTTTCGCAACTCGACCCGACAGCACGAGAGGCTCTGGCCCGACGCATCAGGAGCCAGCTGTCGCGCGACGACGCGCCTGTGAGCAGCCACGATGTGCTCATCGTGGGGGGTGGCGCGGCGGCGCTGACCCTCGCGCTGGACGTGCGCCGCGAGCGGCCCGAAACCAGTGTTCTGCTCATCGAGCCGACCCCCCATCCGGTGCCGGAGGTCACCCACACCGTGGGCGAGTCCACGGTCGAGGTGTCTGCGCATTACCTGCGCGAGCGGCTGGATCTGGCCGAACACCTGAACACGTCACACATTCGTAAGATGGGCCTGCGGATGTTTTTTTCGCACAACGGAAACACCGACATCTCGCAGCGAATGGAAGTCGGTGGCTCGGTCTTCGTGCCGCAGGTCACCTATCAAATCGACCGCGGCAGGCTGGAAAACGAACTGTATCGCCGCTGCGTCGCCGAGGGCGTCGACATCGTGCACGGTCGCGTGCGCACGGTGGACCTCGGGCCCGAGGGGGGACTGCACACCGTGTCCGTCCAACAGGGCGACGTGACCTCGGAGACGACGGCGCGCTGGGTGGTCGATGCGTCGGGGCGCAACCGCGTGCTGCCTCGCCAGCTCGAACTCCGACGTACCAACGAACATCATTGCAACGCAGCGTGGTTCCGGGTGGCGACGGAGATCGACGTCGGTGCCTGGAGCGACGATCCGCGCTGGCACAGCCGCCTGGCGGAGGGCGAGCGCGCCATGTCCACCAACCATCTGATGGGTGAGGGGTACTGGGTGTGGCTCATTCGTCTCGCCTCCGGCGCGACGAGTGTCGGCATCGTGGCCGACCCGGCGTTCCACGCCTTCGACCAGTTCAACACCCTCGAGAAGGCGCGGGCGTGGCTGGCTGAGCACGAGCCGCAGTGTGCAGCCGTTCTGGCCCAGCACGACGACGAGATCCGCGACTTCCGGGTCATGAAGAAGTACAGCCACGGCGTGTCCAGGGTGTTCGACGGGCGGCACCGGTGGTGCCTGACCGGCGACGCGGGGATCTTCCTGGATCCGCTGTACTCGTCGGGCCTGGACCTCGTCGCGATCGGCAACGGCCTCATCACCGACATGATCACCCGCGACCTCGACGGCGAGGACATCACCGTTCGCGCACAGATCAGTGACACGCTGTTCCGGTCGCTGACCGACATGTGGCTGGCCATCTATCAAGACCAGTACACGCTGATGGGGACTCCCACGGTGATGGCGGCCAAGATCGTCTGGGACGTCGCGTTCTACTGGGGGTTCATCGGACTGCTCTACATCAACGGGCGGTTCGTCCGCATCGCCGAC